>SXGT01841744.1_pt1 | contig 18219 bp, 15 predicted proteins | sample 3176221 | NCBI WGS metagenome assembly SXGT01 (sample SAMN11356862, study PRJNA531348) | freshwater metagenome | isolation source: freshwater sample F1-120 | place: China: Fuxian Lake, Yuxi | collected 2017-12-25
CACTGTCGAGCGCGCTGATCGGCACCTACCGGACACGCGACGGCCGCTGGCTGATGCTGAACATGATGGACGACACGCGGCACTGGGCACCGACCTGCCGCGCGCTCGGACTGCGCACGGCGGCGGTCTACGCGGACGGCGACGCCGCAGGAGTGCACACGGCGCTGGCCGACAGCGCCGTCGACATCGGGCCACGCGGCTATCTCGCCGCCGAACGGTTGATCGACGCCGCGCGCCGGCTCGGCTGCGACGCGATCCACCCCGGCTACGGTTTCCTCTCCGAGAGTGCGGTCTTCGCCCGTGCCGTGCGCGAGGCCGGGCTGATCTTCATCGGGCCGTCCGCCGAGACCATCGCCACCGTCGGGGATAAAATCGCAGCGCGCCGGCAAGCACGCCAGCTCGGCATCCCGATCATCCCCGGCTGCGAGCCCTCGGCCTCGCGCGAAGCGCTGCTCGCCGAGGCCAGCACCCTGCGCGCCCCGCTGCTCGGCAAGGCCGCGGGCGGTGGCGGGGGCCGCGGCATGCGCCGGGTCACGAACCACGACGACCTCGCGGCCGCACTCACCGCGGCAAGCCGCGAGGCCGAGGCCGCCTTCGGCGACCCCCGCGTGTACATCGAGAGCGCGATCGACGGCGCGCGTCACATCGAGATTCAGATCGTCGGCGAACGCACAGGCCGCGTTCTCCATTTCCATGAGCGCGACTGCTCGCTGCAGCGGCGGCATCAGAAGATCATCGAGGAGGCTCCCGCGCCCGGCCTCTCCTCGCGCGTGCGCGAGGGCCTCGCCCGCGACGCGCTCCGGCTCGCCACGGCCGTCCGCTACGAGGGCGCCGGCAGTGTCGAGTTCCTGGTGCGCGACGACGAGTGGTTCTTCCTCGAGGTCAACGCCCGCCTGCAGGTCGAACCTCCCGGCACCGAGGCGATCCTCGGCGTCGATCTCGTCGCCGCCCAACTCCTCGCCGCGGGTGGCGCCTCCCTGCCCTGGCAGCAGGACGATCTCCGCCCTCGCGGCCATGCGATCGAGGCTCGGCTCTGCGCCGAGGACGCGGCAGCGGGCTTCGCGCCACAGCCCGGCCGGATCACGCGTCTGCGCCTGCCGGCCGGTCCAGGCATCCGCGTCGACGCGGGCATCGAAACGGGCAGCGAGGTTTCGCCCGAGTACGATTCGATGATTGCCAAGATCATCGCTCACGCTGCCGATCGCGACGAGGCGCTGGCGCGGCTCCGCTTGGCACTCGAGGAGACCGTCGTGCTCGGAGTCGAGACGACCGGCGCCTTCCTGCACGACCTGCTCGGGGAGGCGCGCGTGCGCTCGGCTCAGCCGGACATCGGCCTCGTCGGCGAGTTCGTAGCCGGCTGGAAACCCGCCCCTGACGGCGATCCCGCGCTCTACGCCGCGGCCGCGGCCGCAGCTCTGGCACTCGCAGCACGGCCCGGCTCGGCTGCCCAGCCGCGCGCCGGCCAGGAGACGGCCTGGCAGCGCCTGCCGGGATGGCGCATCGGAGGGAGCCGGTGAAGTTCACTCTGGCCGAACGCCACGGCGGCCGCCTCGACGTGCAACTCGAGCCGCAGCAGCCGAGCGCCACGGTCGAGCACGCCGGAGCCACGCACGACGTCACTCTAGGCAGCGTGGCCGGGCCGAGCGTGGTGGTCGAGATCGCGGGCCAGCGCCACACGGTCGAGTTGCGCTCCGAGGGCGGCACGGTCGAGGCCATCGTCCGTGGCCGCCGTTTCGTCTTCCGCCGCAACGAGAGCGAGGACACCGCCCACGACCTGGCCCCGGCGCTGGATCCGGTGATCCGGGCGCTGGTCCCCGGTCGCGTGCTCGAGATCCGGGTCGTGGTCGGCCAGCGGGTCGAGGCCGGCGAGGTACTGGCCGTCGTCGACGCGATGAAGATGGAGAACCCGGTTCTCGCCCCGGCGGCAGGTGAGGTCGTCGAAATCGAAGTCTCGGTCGAGGAAAAAATCAGCCAGGGGCAAATCCTGCTGCGGCTCGATCTCGGGAGCGACCCGGAGGCCTGAACCACACGCCGCCCTCGCGCGGCGCGCGGCAGCCAGCGACGATCCGGCGGCGGCGTGAACCTCACGCCGCACTCGCTTGGCGCGTGGAGGCCTCTGGGCAGAGGTTGTGTGCCCCGATGCCGCCGCACCGCGTGCGGCACGCCGGCGGCAGCGTCCCTCCCCTAGATCGCCGGGGCGCGGGCGGGCAGCTCGAGGCGGAAGCGCGCCCCAGGCCCACCGTCCTCGCAGAGCTCCAGAGCACCGCCGTGCACCCGCGCCACCGAACGTGCGACGAAGAGGCCGATACCGAGGCCGCCACTGCGCGTGGAGAAGAAGGCCTCGAAGACCCGCGATCGGTGCTCGAGTGGAATGCCCGGCCCCTCGTCGGCGACCTCGATCGAAAGAGCCTCGGCTCCACCCCGGCTGTCGACCCGAGCTTCGAGCCGGACCGCGCCACCCGCCGGCGAGAACGCGACGGCGTTGTCGAGCAGGATGATCAGAGCCTGCCTGACCGCCTCGCGCGCCGCTACGAGACGCGGCAAGCCGTCGTCGATGCGAAAATCCAGACAGAGCGAGCGCCCCCCCTCGCCGGCGCGCACTCGGGATTCCAGCTCCCCTTTCAGCTCGGCCAGGGCCCAGGGCTCCTGAGCCCCGCCAGCGGGAACGGCGACCGCCTGCATCATGCTGGCGATGAGCGAGCGAATCCGCAGCATCTCGCCCCGCACCAACGAGAAGAACTCGCCGCGGAACTCGGAGTCGCTATCCCAACGCTCGGGGAGGAGATCGAGGAAGGCCTGCACGCTGGTGAGGGGGTTGTTCAGGTTGTGGGCGATCCCGGCCATCAGCGCGTTGAGCGAGGCCACATGCTCGGCTTGCGCGAGACGGGTCTCGAGTTCCGCGTTGCGCTGTCTGGACCTGGCTCGCTCGATCGCGCGACGCGCGCCGTACGGCAGCAATGCCGCCCCTCCCCGTGCGAGATCGCAGACCTCGGTGGCCCCGCCCGCCAGCAGGGCCGCCATCTGCGCGGGCGGAAAGTTCTCGGTCACGGCGAGAACGGGAACATCGCCAACGAGCCCGGCCAGCGCGGTCAGGCAGGTGCCTTCGTCCGCGTCCGCGATTCCGGCCACCACAAGGTTCCAGGCCGCGTCGGAGACAACTGCCCGAACCGACTCCAGATCATCCACCAGCAACAGGAAGGCACCGGGGAACTCCGCGGCACACAACCCGCGCAAACGATCCGCGCGCCCGGCATCCCGGTCCGCGATCAGGATCGCCAACGCATCCTCTTCCCCACTCTCCGGTTCGCGCACCGCTCCCACCCCAACCTCCCGAGCTCGACCGTCTCTCCCTAGCTTCTTCTGCCGGCGCGCATCAATGCCCGCGCGACACCTAGGGGGAGGGTCCCGAGAACCCCGCCAGGTCAGGGCATTCAGGTGGGACCCACTCGAAACCCGCCTGCATCGAAGAAACTCGCTTCCAGATGCAATCGGGGATTGAAGCGCCCGATCAAGCCTCTTATTTCGGGCGCAAAACATGAAGCTGCGCGCGACGCGGTTGAGGTCGTGTGCCCTGTCTCGGCTCCCCGGCCCCCCCGCCCGAAGCACGGCAGGCACAGGTCGGCCGCCTACAACGCAGCCTCCTGAGCCAGCATGGTGCGGGCGTCGTAGCGGGGTGCGAAGCCCAGACGGGAGCGCGCCCGTGCGGTGTCCACCAGCCAGGGATGGCGCAGATACTCGATGCCGACCCCCGGTCCTGCGCCGCGCAGGCGCCAGCCGGCCTCGAGGACGAGACTGGCGAGCGGGCCGGGCAAGGCGGCCGCGAAGCCGGCAACCCGTTGCAACACGGCCGAGAGTGGCAGGACACCTGCGCCGGCGAGGTTGTAGGCACCGTCGCGACCGCGCCAGACGGCACGGTGGAGCGCATCGGCGGCATCCTCGGGATGCAGCAATTGAACCAGCGGATCGAAGCCAGCCACCGTGATCGCCGGCCACATATGAGCCAGTCGCGCCAAAATCGAATCGCGCCCGCCGAGCACCCAGCACGGCCGCAACACACACACGGGAATCCGGTAGCGCTGGCGAAAACGTTCGAATTGACGCTCGACGTCGAGCTTGTCACGCACAAAGGAATCGGCGGACGCACCCGCAAGTGCGTGCTCCTCGGTCATGTAGAGCGGGTTACGGGCGCTCGCCCCGTAAACCATCGCGCTGGTCACGCCGACCACACGCGCCACGGAAGACCCGTGCGTGACGACGTCGGCCACCGCGTTCAGCACCACCATGGTCCCGATGCCCTCGAGTTCGTGGGCTTCGCCGCCGCGCGGCGAGGGGCTCTCGCGCAACGCCAGATGCACCACGACCTCGACCTGCTCGCCCCGAAAAACCTCGGCGAGACGCGCGTCGGCCAGGGGCTCGGTGAGATCGAGTTCGACGAAGCGCCCCTTGCTGATCGGACGCTCAGGCGCACGCTGGTCGATCAGGACGATCGCCGCAGCGCGATCGTCCGCCTCAAGGCGCGACACCAGACGGCGCGCGAGCTCTCCGTGAATACCGGTGATCGCGACGACACCGCTCGAGCGACGGCGGCCCTGCCGCGAGGCCCCCGCGGTGCTCCCGGTCCCGGACATGCCTCCCCCTTTCCACTCCCGCGCGGCCCGGTCAACGGCGCGGCTGGCAGGCAGGGCATCGGCCGCGGCCCCTCAGGCGCGTGCTCGCGGGCGCGGCCCGGACAGGTCGCGGCCCGCACGGCCGGGGGCCACTTGACCCCAGAGGCGCAGCACTCCACCCTCGCGGCGATGGCCGCAGAACCCCAGACCCATGAAGTCGAGATCGAGGCTCCGCTCGATCTCTGCCTCGACGTGTTGCTCGACTTCGAACGCTACCCGGACTGGAGTAGCTCGATCCTCGAGTGCCAGCCCCTCGAGCGCGACACCGGGGGCCGGGCCACTCGGGTTTCCTTTGCGCTCGATGCAAAAATTCGCACCGTGCGCTACACACTCGCCTACGCCGTCGAAGCTCCGGCGACGCTGCGCTGGACACTGGTCACGGGCGACCTCGGCGCCGTGGAGGGCTCGTACGTGCTCACCCCGGCCGGGCCACGACGCACTCACGCCGTCTGCACGCAGGCAGTCGATCCGGGCTTCTGGCTGCCGGGGCCACTGCGACGTTTTGCCGAGCGCCAGGCCCTGAAGGATTCCGTCGACGAGTTCCGCGTCGAGGCGGAGCGCCGCGCCAAGGCCTGATTCTGGCGCGGTCGCGAGAGACAACGCTGCCGCTCAGCCCGCGTCTCCTCCGATACGCGCACCATCTCCGCAAATCACCGGACGCTCTGTTCGCAGCTCGTATGGCCCGAGCAAACCATGAATGACAAGCGCATGCGCACGCAGGCCTCGCCCGGCGCGGCGGCCGGTATCGCCCCCACCTGGGGCGGGGATGGCGATGAACCATCCCCGCCCCCCACCCCGCAGCGGTCTAGGGCCGGCGCGGTGCTGCCGAGACGACGATCTTCTCGCGCAGACTCTCGAACACCTTCGGGCCGATGCCCCGCACCTCGAGAAGTTCCTCGATCTTCTCGAAGGGCACGTCGGTGCGCCGCTCGACGATCGCACTCGCGACCTTCGGGCCGATCCCGGGCAGGCTCTCGAGTTCGAGCTGCGAGGCCGTGTTGAGATCGATCGGCGGCACGTCCGCCCGCGCCGCGACCGCGATCATCCCGCTCACCGCCAGCGCCGTCGCCCACCAGAACCGGGTGCGCCGCCCGAGCGGCCGGGCCACGCTCACCTCGACACTCCGCCGCACGCCGAGATTGCGCGCCAGTCCCGCGGCGCCCTCGCCCGTCGCCGTTACCGGCACCATCCAGCTTCTTCCGTCCATCGACATCGTTCCTTCCTCCGCTTGCGCCGCCCGGTCGGCTCGCCTTTCATGCCGGCGGACGTCGCCGGCACCGGGATGGGTGTCGCCGGGGGAGCGACACCGCGAGAGCACGGGGCAGCTAGAGCAGGGCCGCGGCGCCGTCCATGACGGCACCGTCAAGTTTCACGGGCCGGGAGGACGATCATGGACGCGCTCGCGTCGCCGCAGATGAACGACGTGGCTTTCCGCGGCGACGATTGCACTCTGCGCGGCGCCTTCGCTCAGGCGGCGGCAGTGGCGCCCGCCATCGTGCTCGTCCCCGACGTCTTTGGCATCTCGCCGCTCTACCGCACGCTCGCCGGGCGCCTCGCCGTCGCGGGCATTCATGCACTCGTCCTCGATCTCTATGTCCGACAAGGCCCGCCCCGCTTCGCCAGCCCCGCGGCCGTGATGCCCTGGATCGCAGGACTCGACGACCATCAGATCCTGCGCGACGTCGGTGCCACGACGCGCTGGCTCGCCGCGCGGAGCGATGTGGTGTCCGCCGGGGTCGGCGTGCTCGGCTTCTGCCTCGGCGGCCAGGTCGCCTTCATGGCCGGCTGCCGGATCCCCGGCCTGCATGCCGCGGTGTCGTTCTACGGCATGTTGCGCCAGTCGAGCCGGGGACCGCACAAGGAGATCGACCCGCTCGAGATGGCCCGCGACCTCGCCTGCCCCTGGCTCGGGCACTTCGGCGACGAGGATGCGCTCATCCCGCGCCCCGACGTCGACGCGCTGCGCGACACACTCGCCACGAGCCGTGTCGCGACTCGCATCGAGATCTATCCCGGGGCCGGGCACGCCTTCCTCAACGAGGCACGGCCCGAGGCGTTTCGGCCAGAAGCTGCGGCCCTCGCCTGGTCGCGCACCATCGAATTCGTGCGCGCGACGCTCGGCGGCGGCGCCTGAGCAACGGCGATTACGCGCTGCGTCCGAAGGGCGTGCCCGTGCTGGCGCGCCGACCGGATCGCGGATTATGTTGCTCGCACTTCGAACAGCCGGGAGACGCCATGGCCTATCGCGGGATGCCGATCGCCGACAGTGACATGCATGTGATGGAGCCGCCGGACCTCTGGCCGCGCTACATCGACCCGGCTTTCCGCCACGCGGCACCAGTGGGTCTTGCCGAGATGCAGCGCGACATGCGGGTACGGGTCAAGTCCAGAGTACTTCTGCGCGGCGGCTCGGTCGAGCCGATACGAGACGCGCCGGGACGCGAACGCGGCTGGCAGCGCCACCATCAGGATGCCTACGCAGCGCCGACTGCGGCGGGATGGGATGGGTCTTCACAGCTCGCCGCCATGGACTGCGAGGGCCTCGACCGCACCGTCCTCTTCCCTTCGCGCGGCCTCTTCGTGCTGGGCCTCGACAGCGTCCGCATGATGGGCACCGACGGACTCGAGCCCGATTTTGCCGCGGCAATCGCCCGCGCCTACAACGACTGGCTCCACGATTTCTGCGCCGTCGCGCCGGAGCGGATGTTCGGCGCCGGGATGGTGGCGCCGCACGACGTCCAGGCCGCCGTCGTCGAGGCCCGCCGCTGCGTCGAGCAGCTCGGCTTCCGCGCGATCTTCCTGAACCCCGGCTGCATCGACCGCCGCCCCTGGCACCACCCGATCTACGATCCCCTCTGGGCCGAATGCGAGCGCCTCGACGTGCCGATCGCCTTTCACGGCGGCGGCCAGACCTACCTCCGTCCGGACTTTTCTCTTGAGATCTTCGACGATCTGATGATGTGGCACACCTTCGCCCAGCCGCTTGGAATCATGGCGACGCTGGTAAGCCTGACCTCGGGCGGCGTCTTCGAGCGCTTCCCACGACTGCGGGCGGCACTGCTCGAGGGCAACTGCTCGTGGGCCCCATGGCTCCTCTACCGACTCGACGAGCACTACGAGTGGGTCGGCTGGAAGGAAGCGCCCGGCCTCAAGCGGAAGCCTTCGGAGTACTTCCGCTCGAATTGCTTCCTCTCGGTGGAAGTCGACGAGGTCACCGCCGGGCCCTATCTCGAACTTTTTGGCGACGACAACCTCGTGTTCTCGACCGACTACCCGCACGGCGATTCCAGGTTCCCCCACGCCGTGGAGTCGTTCTTTCGGCTGCCGCTCCCCGAGTCGTCAAAAGCAAAAATAGTCGGCCCAAACTGGGCGCGTCTCTACGGCATCCAGCCCGCGCCCTAGACGAGCCGGGCCGGGGGAGGCAGTGGGTACAGGACCCGCCGCTCCCCCCCGCCGCCGACTCACGAACGGTAGATGGCCATCACCGCGGCGAGGAAGCGCAGGGCCTCGTCGCGTGGGCGCTGGAAGGAGTTACGGCCGATGATCGAGCCGAAACCGCCGCCCTTGTGGATCTCCTTCACCTCGGCGAACACCGCCTCGTCGCCCTTCGCCTCGCCACCGGAGAAGATCACGATGCGGCGGCCGTTGAAGGACGACTGGACCACGTGGGCCACGCGCTCGGCGAGCGTTGCGACCGGGATCTTCTGTGCCTCGTAGACCTTGCGCGCCGCGTCCTGTTCGATGTGTGCCGTCGGTGGCTTTACCTTGACGATATGCGCACCGAGCTGGCAGGCGATCTGCGCCGCGTAGGCGACGACGTCGATCGCGGTCTCGCCCGCCTTGGAGAGATTGCCACCACGCGGGTACGACCAGATCACGGTCGGCAGACCGACCGCGCGGGCCTCCTCCGAAAGCTCACGGATCTGATCGATCATTTCGTTGCGCATCCCGGAACCGGGGTAGATCGTGAACCCGATCGCCGCACAGCCGAGCCGGAGCGCGTCGTCCACCGACGCGGTCACCGCCGGGCAGGGATCGTCGGCATCCGTCAGGCTGTCACTGTTGTTGAGCTTCAGAATCAGCGGGATATCACCCGCAAATTCCGCAGCTCCGGCTTCGATGAAACCGAGCGGGGCCGCGTAGGCGTTGCAGCCGGCGTCGATGCCGAGCCGGAAGTGGTAGTGCGGATCGTACCCCGGCGCGTTCTTCGCGAACGAGCGCGCCGGCCCGTGCTCGAAGCCCTGATCGACGGGCAGGATCACGAACCTGCCGGTGCCGCCCAGCGTGCCGTGGTTCAGCATCCGGGCGAGGTTGGTCAGCACACCCGGATTGCTGCCGGCATATCCGCTCAGAATCTCACGAACCCTCGGAGTCATCGAACACCCATCCTTTCAGAAGTGAATGCGTCCGTCATGCAGCAAATCCGCTCGACGGACATGAACCCGCGGATCCTACTCTCCCGGACCTACCGCAGGGAAGAGCTCTCCTCGCTCGTCACCCACATCCAGACCGTAGGCCCGCGCCATCATCACAATCGGATGCACCGGGCGAATCCCCGCGATCTGGTGCATCTGCAGCGCCGCCAGCGGGCAGTCGGTACACGACGCGCCGCAGCCCGCCGACGACGCCTGCGCCATGGCGTCTGCCGCCCGAAGGCCAACGGCAAGCGAGTCCGCGAAGTGTTCGCGCAGCATACTCCACGTTCCGTCGTGGCCGCTGCATTCCTGGACCAGATCGACGCCCTCGCAGAACCACTTCAGGATGTCGCGACCGCGAAAGCCGATCTGCTGTTCCCGGATATGACAAGGGACGTGATAGGCGACCCGGCCGAAGCGCTGGGAGAAAGTCCGGTCGATGCGCCCCGCCCGACCGAGTGCGGCGACGTAATCGCACAGGTCGCGCGTGGCGGTGGCGACCGCGCGTGCAGCAGGGCTCGCGACCAGTTGAGGCGCCTCCTCGCGCAGCATGAGGCTACAACTCGGCGAGGGCACCACCACGGCGTAGCCGCGCTCGACCCAGGGCAACAGAACGGCCGTGTTATGCGCCACCGCGCGCGCCGCGCCCTCGACGTCGCCGCCGTCGAGACGTGGCATTCCGCAGCAGAGCTGCGCGGCCGGCCAGACGACTTCGATGCCGTTGTGCTCGAGCACCGCCACCGCGGCGCGGCCGGTCACAGGTGAATTCCAGTCGACGGTACAGGTCGAGAAGAGGACGACCCTCCCGGGTAGATTGACGGGCGTCCGCCGGGCCGCAGATTCCGTATCGCCAGGGACGGTGGCGCGGACGGCAATGCTCCCCGCGCCGGGGGCGTCGTGCGGGGCCGTGGAACTCGCCGCGACCAGCTCGCTCCCTCGCGCCGAACCGGGTGCCTTGGCCGTGCTCCTCTCCGCTCGGCGACGCCGCCACCAGCGCGGGAAGTTCTCGCGTGCGGGAGCCGGCAGATGTTTGCGCGCATCGATCCCCGCCAGGTGCTCCATCAACCAGCGTACGGGGCCAGAGCGCTGCGCGCGGCCCGCGAACCTCGGCGCCAGGCTGGCCCAGCGGCCGATCCGCACCGGGTCGCGCAGCAGCGCCAGCAGGCGCCGGCCGCGCCGGCCCTCGCGCAGGCGCTGCGCCTTCCAACGCAGAAAGAGCCGCGGCACGTCGATCCCCCACGGGTGCGGCGGCGTGTAGGGGCAAGCCGGATCGCAAAGCTTGCATTGAAAACATAGCTCGACCACCTCGTCGATCTCGGCCCCGTCGAGATCGGCCGCACGCGCCGCGAGTCCGGGCAACTCGTCACCGAAGGTTTCCGCCATCTCGTGCCGCTCATCAGATGGCTTGACGACCACGGCCTCGGCCAGCGCACGGCGCCGCGCCGCCTCCAGCGCCAGCTCGGGATGCGCGACGAGGTGCTCCTGCACGTTCTCGGCCGAGCGCTGATCGATCATCTCGAAGAGACGCGGAAAGCTGCCGCAGAACTTGAAGCAGAGCCGGCACGAATGGCAGATGTCGAAGACCCGGTTGACCTCCTCGCGAAGATCTGCGGCGTCCCAGAACCGGGGATCGTCGATCCGCAAACCGATGGGAGTGGTCACTCCGGCGCGGCTCCGGCCTCGATCCAGGTCGCGGCCTGCCCGGGCGCTTCGGCGACGCTGACCTCGAGCCGGCGCCAGGGGCGCGCTCCGGCGGCCTCGAGCCCACAGGCCAGCTCGGAGGCGACGTAGTGCGCCAACTCCTCGGCCGAGGAATGGACGATCGGCAGCAGGAGCACGTCTCCGACCGGAAAGCTGAACCAGGAACCGTCCTCGTAGCGCACCTCGATCTGCTCTCCGTTGCGCCGGATTTCGAGACAGTCGCTGTGCTCGGGCAGAAGGACGCGCTCGTCGAGCCGATCGCAGAGCTCGCGCGTGACGCGCTTGACGAGTCCGAAATCGACGACGTAGCCGTCGCGGCCAAGATCACCCTCGATACGGACGGCGACCTGGTAGTTGTGCCCGTGCAGGCGCTCGCGGAAGCCCGGATAAGCAATGAAATGCGCGGCGTTGAACTTGAGGATCTCCTTGCCGACGAAGATCTCGAAGCGTCCGGCTGCCATCGCGCCCGACCGTATCGGCCCCAGCACACGCCGTCGAGCGGTCCGAAGGGCCGGCGCACGCGCCGGGCGGCGCTCTCGGCCTCTGCGACGTGCCGACGGCCCACGCCGTCGAGCCGCCCGTGTAGCCGGCGTGGGTCGCAGCGGTCGCGACGCATCACCCAGCTGTATTCGCGGTTGCTGCCAACCAGGCACGGGTGGCCGACGCGGCCCGTGCCTGTCGCGCCCTCAGGCGGCCAGGTCGGCGTGCACCGCGGCAAGCGGAGCCCCGCGCAGCACGCCGAGAAGCTCCCCCGAGCCGCGCGTCACGGCGATACGCTGGCGCAGGGCTGCGGCGCCAGCGAAGCCCCGCAAGAGAGAGGTCGCGAACATGCGCAGCCGGGCCGCCACCGTGCGCTCGGGATGCTGGGCCGCGAGCAGCTCGGCATAGCGCTCCAGGACCTCGCGGCGCGACGACGGGGCAGCACCCGAGACGCCATCGCCCACGCGACCGCCGGCCAGAGCACGCGCCACGCGCGAGAAGATCCACGGGTCGGCGAGCGCACCCCGGCCGATCGCCAGCCCGTCCACGCCACTGCGCATCATCCGCTCGCGCGCGCTCCCTGCCGAGGCCACGTCACCGCTGCCGACGACCGGAATCGACACAGCTTGCTTGACCAGACCAATCTGCTGCCAATCCGCCAGCCCCTGGTAGGCCTGCTGCCGGGTGCGTCCGTGCACCGTCACCATGGCGACTCCAGCGTCTTCCGCCAAGCGCGCAATCTCGACACAGTTGATGCTCTCGGCATCCCAGCCCGTGCGGATCTTGAGCGTCAGCGGCACCGAGAGTTCGCGCCGCACCGCCCGCAGCAGGCGTTCGAGATGAGCGGGGGCGCGCATCAGCTCCGCCCCACCACCGCGCCGCACCACCTTCGGCACGGGACAGCCGCAGTTGATGTCGACCACGTCGGCGCCGGCCGCCTGCACCAGCGTGGCCGCCTCGGCCATCCGGTCGATGTCGGCGCCGAAGATCTGGATTGCGAGCGGGCGCTCGGCCGCGACATGACGCAACATCGCGTGGCTGCGCAGATCGCTCCGCGTCAAGCCCTCGATCGAGATGAACTCGCTCACCACCAGGCCGAGCATGTCCGGGTTGCACTCGCGCATGAGCTGGCGGAAGGGGCTCTCGGTCACCCCAGCCATCGGGGCCAGCACGAGGCCGGGCCGGATATCGAGCGCGCCGATGCGGAAGCCAGAGAGCACACCCCGAGGATGGCGATCGGCGCTGCGAGTTGCACGGCGGCCGGGCCCGCAGATGCGACGACACGGTCCGACCCAGGTGCTGCCCCGGCCAGGCCTGTGGATGCGATGACGCCGTCGGGCCAAAGCGCTGCCGCAGCGGACTCGCGGGTGCGATGACCTAGTCGGGCCAAGGCCCTCCACGGCCGGGCCCACTGGTGCGATGGCGCGGTCGGGCTAAGGTGCTGCCGCCGTGGTCGAGTTTCAGGAACGCTTCTTCCGCTCGGGCACCCTGCGCATCCACTTCCGCGACTGGGGCAACCCCGACGCGCCGCCGCTGGTCATCGTCCACGGCCTGCGCGACCATTCGCATTCGTTCGATGATCTGGCGCGCGGGCTGCGCGACCGCTTCCACGTCTTGGCGCTGGACCTGCGCGGCCACGGAGACAGCGAGACCACGCCCTGGTACGCCTTCGGCCACTTCGTCTTCGACCTCCACAACCTGATCCGCGCCCTGCGCCTCGTCAAGCCGATCGTCATCGGCCACTCGCTCGGCGGTGAGATCGTCGGGGAGTGGGGCGGCCTCTTCCCCGAGCTGCCGCGCGCGCTGGTGATCATCGAGGGCCTCGGCCCGCCACCCCTGCCCCGCCACGATGATTTCGTCGCCTGGGCACGCGGCGGCTACGAACGCATCGATCAGGCGCTGACCGGTCCGCCGGGCCTGCCCGACCTCGACGCGGCCTACCGGCGCCTGCGCGAGCGCAATCCGCGTCTCACCGAGGAGCGCGCCCGCTCGCTCGCCCTGCTCGGCACCCGCGCGCGCGAGGACGGAAGCCTCGAGTGGAAGTTCGACCCGATGCTGGTGACGATGTCGATCACCGGCCGCTTCGACCTCGATTTCCTCAAGGCGCACTGGTCGCGCATCACCGTCCCGACGCTGATCCTGCACGGCGGTGATTCCGGGGAATTTTGGCGCGGACAGGCGGGGGCGCCCTATCTCGACAGCGACGACCTGGCAGGTCGTCTCGCCTGCTTCCGGCAATCCCACTTCGCCGAGATCCCCGGTGCCGGCCACATGATTCACTTCGACCAGCCCGCGGCCCTGCTCGCAGCGATCGGCGACTTCGTCGCCGGGGTGTGACGCGGGGGGAGCGGCCCCCCCGCGCCGGCGACAATCAGTTGGTGACCATGCTCTTCGCGACGTCCTCGTCCAGACCCATGCCGAAACGGTCACCCCACATGATGCCGCGCTCACGGTAGAGCGACTCGGTCCGTTCGGTGATCAGTCCGAGCCGGCAGAGGTTGGGGACCACCGTGTGCATGAACATATCGCTGTTCAGCTTGGGCCACTCGGGCAGCGCATGAGTCATCTGCACGACCATCTCGGCGTCGATGCCGTATTTGGGACCGAACAGGCGCAGCATGTCGAGCTGCTGATTGGCATTGAGCGTCTCGATGATGTTGTAGGCGAAGTCTTCCATCTCGGCCATCTCGTCGGGAGTCGACTCCTTCACCACGCGCCGCATGGTGAGGATGCCGAAGGCGGCGTGTCGCGCCTCATCCTGCTTGACGCGACGGATCATGTCCGAGAGCAGCGGATTCAGACTCTTCTTCTGCAAGTCGTCGAAGATCCCGACGGCAACGCCCTCGAAGAGGCACTGCATGCCGAGCGTCTTGCTCTTCCAGGTCGGTGCCGTCAGCAGCTTGTCGAGCAGCACCTTGAGCGTGCCACCGATCGGATACACGGTGCCGAGCTTGCGCTCGATGAACTTGGCCAGCACCTCGACGTGCCGGGCCTCGTCCGCCACCTGAGAGGCCGCGTAGAACTTGGCGTCCATCGACACGCAGGCATTGGTGAGCTGGCCGCAGATCTGGAGCGCCGCCTGCTCGCCGTGCAGGAGCTGCGAGAGCACGTAGGCGAGCTCGTCACGCGCCGCGGCACGACAGGTTTCCTCGTCCTTGCCCATCAAGGTCAGGAGCGAGGGCATCAGCAGCGCGCCCTCGCGCGGCAGGAACCACTCGTCCTCGGGCAGCGGCAGCGACCAGTCGATGTCGGTCTCGGCATTCCACTGACCGCGCTTGCCGCGCTCGTAGAGGGCCCGCAACTCCTCGACCTCGCTGCCATAGGTCCATGTCCAGCGCAGATTGAGCGGTGCCTGCACGTCGAGTTCGGCGCGCAGCGCCTCGATCCGGGCTTCGTCGATGTCGACGACCTCGAACTCACCCACCTGTTTGCGGAATTCCGCGAGAATCTTTTCCATGACTTCTGCCCTCTTCGATCTTGTACCGTGGCTCATCCCACGATCGGGATGACCAGTCCTTGCGCCAGCAGCCGGCGGGTTTCCTCTCGAATGAGCGCCAGGTTCTGCGGCGCCTGCACCGCCCCGCCGATCAGCTCTTCACCGAACTCGCCCGATGCCGCCGGAAACACGACCAGCCCGACGACCAGCAGCAGCAGGGGGCGCGGGCTCGCGCGGCGGATCCCGCCCGCCGCCATGCCCTCCCCCAGAACCGCCTCGACCCGACTGACAATCCGCTTGACGAAGGCCTCGCCGCGCTTCTGCTCGGCGCTCTCGCCGGGCAGATCGTCGTCCTCGAAGAGCGAGCGCAGCAGGATTCTGGCGTCGCCCGGGCGGCGCGAGAGCGCCAGCACGAGGTCGTCGATCGCCCCGAGGAAACGCTCGGCCGCCGACCCGGATCGCGCCAGCGAGCGGGCAACCCCGGCGTCGATGCGCTCGAGAATGCGCGCGCAGACCGCAGCGTAGAGCTCGGGCTTGTTCGGGAAGTGATGGAAGAGCGAACTCTTGCCGAGACCGACATCCTCGGCGACTTCGCGCAGGCCAACGCCGGCATAGCCACGGCGCGCGAAGAGGTCCTCAGCCGCGTCAAGGATGCGCTCACGCGAGGACGGCTCGCCTGCCCGCACCGCCACTGTACTCGAACCCGCACCCATGCCTTCTGCCCCGGCTCCTGAACGAACGGACGGACCGACCGATCGGTCGGGTGACATTACACCGGCCCGCCGAGCTTCGTCAAGGGGAGTCGAGACCTCCTTCGGGGGCTGCGCCGGCAACGGCACGACGCGGCGCGCGGTTGCGACGCGGGCGTGTCGTTGCCAAAGCCGCCCGAAGAGGACCGCGCGGGCGACAGCTCGCCCGCCAGACGTACCGGCCCAGCGCCGGAGCACCCCGCACGCGAGAGGAGAGATCGATGGCCGGACGACTCGAAGGAAACGTGACGATCATCACCGGTGCCGGTCAGGGCATCGGCGAAGCCTACGCCCGGCGCTTCGTCGCCGAGGGAGCGCGGGTCGCCCTCGCCGATCTCAATCGTGACAAGGGCGAGGCTGTCGCCGAAGCACTGCGCCGCGAGGGCGGCGACGCGATCTTCGTGCGGGTCGACGTCTCGAGCGAAGACGACACCAAGCAGATGGCGGCCACGGTGCTCGCGCGCTGGGGCCGCATCGACACGACCATCACCAACGCCGCGATCTACCACGACATCGACAATCTCGACCATTCGCTCGAGTATCTGCGCCGGATCTTCGACGTCAATTACTTCGGCACCTGGCTCACCGCACGCGCCGTGTACCCGGCCATGAAGAAGCAGGGCAAGGGCTCGGTGATCACCCAGATTTCCGACGCCGCCTATCTGCGCTTCCCGATTCCCCACGAGGATACGCTGCCGAGCTTCCACTACAGCGTGACCAAGGCCGCCGTCGCCTCACTGACCCACTTCTGTGCGGCGAGCAGTGGCCCGCACGGCGTCCGCTTCAACGCGATCTCGCCCGGTCCGACCATGACCGACGCGACCCGCAAGATCGTTCCGAAAGCCATGATCGACATGCTGGTCCACGGCGCCATGGCGATCAAGCGGCCCCTCGAAGCCGAGGATCTCTGCGGCGCCGCGGTGTTTCTCGCCTCCGACGACAGCGCCATGATCACGGGCCAGGTGATCTGCATCGACGGCGGTCTGATCATGCTCGGCTGAGGTCGCCCCCGCCGCGTTCGTCCGCCGCGCGGCACCGGCCGACAACGCCAGTTCGGGCCGCACTGCGGGGCCACCCTCGCGTGGCCCCGCGTCCGCCGCCGTTGCTCTTGACGGGCACGGCGCGGCGGCCGCGCGGGCGCGCCACGGACCAGCCTCGCGACGCGCCCGCGACGAGTGCGCTCAGGGCGTACAGGTCATGCGAATCGCTGGCGGGGCACCACCGCTGCAGTTCACTGCCTGGCTGCCGAAGCGACGACCCTTGAGTTCCATGTCGAGCGTCACCGGGCTGACGAGCGGGACGTCGAGATCGAGCGAGTTCAGATAGAGGTCCATGCGGTTGATTCCCCCCCGACGCGAGCTCACGCGAATGCGGTCGGAGAGGAGGCCGCTGGCATTCTCGCGCGAGCACAGGACCCTCTGGCCCGGCAGCAGCGCACACTCCGATGGGTAAAAAACTAGGCTCGACGCCTGGCCGGCCCCGTCCCGGATCCGCACCGTCACGCCATCTGAGAGATCGAACACGAAGCTGTCGACGAAGCTCGCTTTGGCCTTGACGATCGACCCATGGTCCGCGGTCGGCCACACGAAGAGTTTGACCAGGTCGATCGGCACGATGCCGTTGCCGCAAACACCCGCCTCGCAGTACTCGAAGTCCGTCAGCGCGTCGCCGTCGTCGCAGGTCTCGAAGTCGACAATGATCTCATCGACCGGACAGGCGGCAGCCAGGCCGTCACAGGTCTCGCTCAGGTCGCAATTGTCCACCGCGGTGCGACACTCGATGCCGGCGTCGGCCAGCACGTCCGCGGGACACGTCGCGCCCGCGCCGTCGCAGCTCTCGACCACGTCGCACCCTCCCGCCGGCGCACGACAGGTCGTCCCGGCCACGGCCACGACGTCGGCCGGACACGCTGCACTCCCGCCATCACAGCTCTCGGCCGCGTCGCAGTCGCCCGCCGCCACGCGGCAGACCGTCCCCAACGACGCCAGCACGTCGGCTGGACACGCCGCGCTCGTGCCATCGCAGCTCTCGGCCGCGTCGCAGTCGCCCGCCGCGACGCGGCAACTCGTGCCGCTGCTGGCAAGGACATCGGTGGGACATGCGCTGGACGAACCGTCGCAGGTCTCGGCGATGTCGCAGGCGCCCGCCGCAACGCGACAACTCGTGCCACTGCTGGCGAGGGCATCGGCGGGGCATGCGCTGGCCGAACCGCTGCAGGTCTCGGCCACGTCGCAGGCATCGGCCGAGGCGCGACACTCGGTGCCACTGCTGGCGACGGCATCGGCGGGGCACGCGCTGGACGAACCGTCGCAGGTCTCGGCGATGTCGCAGGCGCCCGCCGCGACGCGACAACTCGTGCCGCTGCTGGCAAGGGCATCGGTGGGGCATGCGCTGGCAGAGCCGGTGCAGGTCTCGGCCACGTCGCAGGCATCGGCCGAGGCGCGACACTCGGTGCGACTGCTGGCGAGGGCATCGGCGGGACACGCGCTGGACGAACCGTCGCAGGTCTCGGCCACATCGCAGGCGCCGGCCGAGGCGCGGCAACTCGTGCCGCTGCTGGCGAGGACATCGGCAGGGCACGCGCTGGACGAACCGTCGCAGGTCTCCACCACGTCGCAGGCACCGGCCGAGGCGCGGCAACTCGTGCCGCTGCTGGCGACGGCATCGGCGGGGCACGCGCTGGACGAACCGTCGCAGGTCTCGGCGATGTCGCAGGCGCCCGCCGCGACGCGACAACTCGTGCCGCTGCTGGCAAGGGCATCGGTGGGGCA
>SXGT01156917.1_pt1 | contig 18218 bp, 14 predicted proteins | sample 3176221 | NCBI WGS metagenome assembly SXGT01 (sample SAMN11356862, study PRJNA531348) | freshwater metagenome | isolation source: freshwater sample F1-120 | place: China: Fuxian Lake, Yuxi | collected 2017-12-25
AGCCGGAGCCGGGGCCGGAGCCGCAGCCGGGGCCGCAGCCGGGGCCGCAGCCGCAGCCGGAGCCGCAAACCGCAGCCGGGATGTAGCAATCGGGGTGGGCCCGCCCCGTCCCCGGCCGTCCTGAGCGAGTCGAAGGAGGCAAGACGGAGAACGAGTGCGAGTGAAGCAATCCGCCCTCGGGGAGGCGACGCGGGGCGCCCTTCGCGGCGGACGCGCACGGGCCACGCCTGGCGCGCGACCGGTGGTGGTGGAGCAACCCGCCGCCGCGCAGGTGCGAGGTGGGGAGGCGCGGGAGGGTGGATCCGGCGCGCCGCCAACAGCGTGTTGTTGAACATCAACGAAGGCCGGAAGAGCCAGGGCGGGAACCAGACCCGCTTCTTCCGCTACGCCGCCGGCAGCAACAGCGAGGTGCGCGCCGCCATCGACGCCGCGGTCGCCTGGGGCTGGATCGAAGCGACCGACGAGGATGCGGCGCGGGCGCAAGCACTCCTCGATCGGCTCGCCGCCATGCTGTGGCGGCTCAGCCATCCACGGTGAGGCGTGGGCGGCCCACGTGGGCCGCGCTCAGCGGAACCGCTTCGGCCCGTGGATCAGGCCATACAGCAACCCGAGCAGCCGATCCGCGTGGGCCCTCGCCTCTCGATCGTCGAGGGGCCAGCCCCACGCCCGTGCCGCATCGAGCACGGCCATCACCTCGCCCGCGCTCCCCGACGCATATCCGAAGAAGCGCCCCCGATCGCCGCCACTCCGACGCTGCGCTTCGCCGACATTGAGCAACGTACTGCTACCGGCCCTCTGGAGCTGATCCGCGAGATCCCGATCGAACTTCTTGATCCCGCGCACGAGCGGAGCGAGCGCAGAGATCAACGATTGGCAGACTGCATACGCCTCGAGCATTGGTGTGTCCTCGGGTCCACGAGTTGGGCCCCTTGCGCTCCCCGCCCTCAGGGGGCAGGTGGCGCGGGGTTCGCCGCTCGCGGCGTCAGCGCGCACGGTCCCCATGCCTGGCGCCCCACCACCCTCTCGCGTCATCTCATCGCGCACCTTTGCGGCGGCGGGTTGATCGACCACCGCCCGTCGTGCGCCAGGCGTGGGCCGTGCGCGCGGAGCCGCGGAGGCGCCCCGCGTCACCTGCCCCCGAGGGCGGCACTCCGAGTACTCGCACCCGACTTCTCCGGAATGCGCCCCTTCGACTCGTCCTCCCCTTCGACTCGCCTTCGCTTGCGCTCCGGCTCGCTCAGGGTCGGACTCGCTCAGGGCGGCCGGTGAGGGTCGATCTCTGCCCTCGGGATCGGGATCGGGATCCGGATCCGGGTTCGGGATCCGGATCCGGATCCCGATCCCGTCCCCCGTCCCCGTCCCCGTCCCCGTCTTCCCGTCCCCGGCCCCGTCCCCCGTCCCCGTCCCCCGTTCCCCGTCCCCCGTCCCCCGTTCCCCGTCCCCCGTCTCCCGTCTCCCGTCCCCGTCTCCCGCCCCCGTCCCCGTCCCCGTCTACTTCACAACCTCCACCATCTCCGCCGCCTTGGTCCGGTAGATCGAATCGATGTAGTCCATCAGCTCCATCAAGTTCGTCTCCATCCGCGCGAACCCGCCCGCCGGCGCGTCCATGTAGAACGTGCCGCCTTCGCACAGATCTCCACCCGCCGGCACCGGCACGCCATCGACGTTCGGCCGGCACCGCCCGTCGACGTACACGATGATGAACTTCTGGAACCGCTCTTCCTCGGGCAGCCCCGAGTCCAGCATGTACGTCTCGAACACCGCCGACAGGATCACCAGATCGTCGGGCTCCTGGCCGTAGCCGTGCAGGAAGTACACGACCGGATACCGCCGGCTCGCGTTCTCTGGCGCCGAGTAGCCGGGCGGCAGGAAGATCGCGTACGGCGTCGGCCGGCCCGTGGTCGGCGGCGTGAACATCTGGCTCTTGATGATCTGGCCCGAACCGCGCTCGGGATCGCGGTCGCCGTTGGGCCACTTCTGGTTGAGCCACGCGAACGCGGTCGAGACCCGGTTGATGATCTGCGGGCCGGTGCCGACGTGGCGGCCGTCGCCGTTCATGATGTCGCGGTCGCTGGCGTCAGGGTTGCCGTAGCGGAGGTAGACGTTGTCGGGGAAGTCCTCGAACGGCACGAACGTGAAGTCGTAGCTGGACTCGGTCAGCCCGCCGAGTTTGTCGAAGCCGTCGTAGATGCCGCCGGCCAGCTCGAAGCGGCTCATGAGCTGACCGAAGCCGGCGTTGGCCGACACGCTGGCGTTCAAGAAGTCGCGGATCCCGGCATCGGACCAGATGCCGACGCGGCGCAGCTCGGTATCGTCGAGCGCGGCCAGCATGTTGGTGATGTCGTGCTGGTACCAGCGCGACACGTTGGGCGACAGGGTCCACATACCGTCGCCCTCGCCGACGTCGTAGCAGGCCGAGACGCCGCTGGGCGGGGTCTGGCCGTACTGGCAGGTGCTGGCGACGCCGTCGAGCCCGATGTCCATGAACGGCTCGCCCTGCTGGCGATCTCCGTCGACCTCGGTGCCGAGCGGGTTGTTGAGCGCGTGGTAGTCGTCGCCGGCCGGATCGCGGTTGGTGGCCGCGTTGTAGCCGGGCTCCTGGGCGCTGGCCACGCCGTCGGTGCCGACGTCGCCGAACGGCTCGAAGGCGTTGGTGATGACCGGCTCGCCCAGATCGCGGCGACCGTTGTTGTTGACGTCGACGGCGAGCAGGACCTCGGCCGGGTTGTCCTGGGGCTGGGCGGGATCGAAGACGCCCAGCCCCAGCGCGCTGGAGTCGCCGCCGTCGCAGAACGTGATCACCGGGCGCGAGCCGTCGGGGTTGAACTCTTGATCGTGGAAGTTCTGCAGCACGCGCGGGTTGGCGCAGCGATCGGCGGCGGTGCGGGCCAGGTAGGCCATGTCGACGCCGGGCGGGGCGTAGCCGAAAACCGTCGGATCGGGGTTGTAGAGGGCCGGGTTCGACAGCGCGCGCGACAGATCGCGGGACGCCCTCATGTACAGGTCGCGGCGCAAGGTCAGGCCGACGCCCTCGCCGTCCTGGTAGAGCATGTGCTCGAAGTCGCTGCCCAGTTCGAACTGATCGGCGGCGGGCACGCGCTGGTCGGCGAGGCAGAGCTGGCCGATGTCGCCGCCGTCGTCGGGCGAGGCGGTGCAGAAGCCACCGAACATGTAGTCGCGGAACATGGACAGCGAGTACTTCATCGACGGACCGGGCTCGCCGACGAGGTCGCCGATGAAGTCGAAGCGCTCGCGGTGGCGGAGGCCGATCGACAGCGCCGCGTTGCCGCCCATCGAGATGCCGACGATGCTTCGGTAGTTGAAGCGGCGCAGCTCGGTGGCGCCGGCGTCGGCGGGTGCGACGACCTGGTAGGTGGCCAGCTCGTGGGCCCGGAACCCGAAGCGCGAGGCGAAGCGGTCGGTGTCGACGAGATCGCGGTTGGCGACCGGCGCGAAGAAGGACTCGCCGGTGGCGCGCCGGGCGACGATGCGCACGTGGCGGCGCAGGCCGCCTTCAGGCAGGCGGGCCGCCTTGTAGGGCAGGGTCAGCTCGAACGGCCGATCGCTGGCGGCGCCGACCGGACCGAAGGTCACCGCCGGTCCCAGCGCGATGAAGCCGGCGGGCACGATGTCGTCGGCGCAGGCGATCGTGATCGGCGCGGACGGCGGCCGGGTCGCGGCCTGGGCGTGGACCGCGGCGCCGCGCAGGTCGGCGCCGGCCGCGTCGGTCACCTCGACGGTGCCGTTGGGCGAGAGCACCGACGATGTGCCCTCTCCGCAGGTGATCGTGGTGGTCCCCGACGAACCGTCGTCGCCGCATGCGGCGAGCAGGGCGGCTCCGATCACAAGACAAGCGAATACGACTCTCCCCATGAGCGCACCCTATCACTCCCGCTCCAGGTCGATCACGGTCATCAAGTGACCTGACGCGGCCGACGGAACCCGGAGCACATCCGCGCACTTGTGTGCGACGTCCGGTCCTCGCCCAAAACTTGCCCGCGCTCGCGCGCCCTCCTCAATATGGCCCGACATGGCGCGCGTCCTCGCCGACATGCACGTGCCGCCGGCGTTGCGACGCTGGTCGATCCGGCTCGTGCTCGCGATCGTGGTCGCCGGCCTGATCGCCTGGGTGCCGGCCGGTGACGACGATCGCGCCGAGCGCCTCGGCGACCAGCTCGACGACTTGCGTCGCGAGGCCAACGCGCTGCGCAGCCGCAACGCCGGCCTTGCCGCCGAGGTCGAGGCCCTGCGCACCGAGCCGGCCGCGATCGAGCGCCACGCCCGCGACGAGCTCGGCATGGTCTATCCCGGCGAGCTGGTGCTGCGCCTCGAACCCTCGCCGCCGTCGCCGTCGCTGGCGCCGGGAGGCTCCCCGTGAGACTCCGCTCGCTGCGCCGGGCCGCGGTGGTGGTGTCGCCGGCGACGCTGGCGCTGGGCGCGTGCGCGCTGGTCGCCGCCGGCGCGGTCGCGCCGCTGCACGCTGCCACGCCCGCCCCCGGTGACGTCCTCGCGCTCACCGCGATCGCGATGGTGCTGCTCGCCGCGATCGTCCGGCGCCTGCACTACCAGGCGCCCAGCGCGCGCCACCAGCGGGTCTCGTTCTGGCTGGCGGTGGCTCCGGCCCTCGTCGATGTCGAGCTCGCGCTCGCCGTCACCGCCGGCACCTACGCGGTGCTGGCCGTGACCGGCGGCGTGCTGTCGCCGGTGCACCCGCTGGTCTACGGCATCGCCGCGTTCGGTCTGACCCTGCTGTCGTCGCCGGGCGCAGCGGTGACGCTGGTGGCGCCGTTCGCGATCGAGGCGGTGTGGGTGGCGCGCTCGGACGATCCTCGCGCCCTCGCCGTGCCGGTCGCGCTGCATGCGGTCTTTCTGGTCGCCGCCGCCGCCGCCCACGCCTTGTTCCTGCGCGGCCTGGTCGCCAGCCACCGGCGGCGTCGCGCGGTCCGTCTCGAGCGCGAGGTGCGGTCCATGACCGAGGCCGCGCGCGACTATCGCCTGATCTCGGCCGCGCTCGGACCGGCCAGCCGCGCGCCGCGCTCGCGCGAGGACGAGGAGCGCTTGCTCGCCGCCGGCGGTGTGTCGCTGGTCGGTGACGCCTGCGCGTGGGTGCTGGCCACGGTCAAGCGCTCGCTGGGAGCGCGCACCGTCGCCCTGGCCTGGCTCGACGACGACGGCGAGCGCCTCAAGCTCAAGGACATCGTCAGCGATCGCGATCGCCTGGTGCCGTCGAGGATGCCGGCCGCGGGCGTGCTGGGCGCGGTGGTCCGCGATCGAACGCCGGTGGTGCTGGCCGCGGCCAAGTCGGGCCAGCTGCCGTACTACGAGGACGCCGGCGCCGGTGCCGGCGCCGCGGTGGTGGCGGTGCCGGTGCTCGAGGGCCCGCACCTGCGCGGCGTGCTGTGCGCCGATCGCTCGACCCCGTTCGGCGACGACGCCAAGGAGATCCTGGTGGAGGCCGCCGCCCAGATCGTGCGCGCGGTCCAGGCCGAACAGGTCTTCCGCGCCGTCGAGCGCGCCAAGTACGAACACGAGCGCTTCTTCCAGGCCACCGCCTTGCTCGGCCGCGCGCTCACACCCGAGCAGGTGATGGAGACCGCGTTCGACGCCGCCGCCGCCATCGTCGAGTGTGACGCGGCGGCGATCACGCTCTACGATCGCGAGCGCTCGCGCCACCGGGTGGCGGCGGTGCGCATGCGCCCCGGCATCGCGCCCCTGTTCGACGCCGCGGCGCTCGCTGGCCTGGAGTTCAAGGACAACGCCGGCCTCGCCGCGATGGTGGTCAAGAACCGCCACTACCTGCCCGCCGGCGGCGAGCCGCGCGAGGTCACCGCGCCGATCTACACCAAACGCATCAAGCTCGACGAGGCCCGCTCCCTCCTGGTCCTGCCGCTGGTCGCCGCCGACGAGGCCATCGGCACGCTCATGCTGGCGGCGCGCGCCGAGAAGCGCTTCGGGGCCGACGTGCGCGAGATGATGGGCGTGATCGCCACGCAGGTCGCGGTGTCGCTGCAGAACGGCCTCCTCTACAAGCGCATGGAGACGATGGCCACGACCGACGGCCTCACCGGTCTCACCAACCACCGCACCTTCCAGGATCTCTTCGGCCAGCTCCTCGAGCGCGCCGAGCGCCACGGCCACCACGCCGCGCTGCTCCTGTGTGACGTCGACTTCTTCAAGAAGGTCAACGACAACTACGGCCACCCCGTGGGCGACGAGGTCCTCCGCCGCGTCGCGCGTGTGCTCGAGCAGGTCGCCCGCAAGATCGACATCACCGCGCGCTACGGCGGCGAAGAGTTCGTGGTCGTCCTCGAGAGCTCGACCGCCGAGCAGGCCCGCCAGGTCGGCGAACGCCTCCGCCAGGAAGTCGGCAAGCTCGTGGTCGAGACCGAGAAGGGCCCGCTCCGCGTCACCATGTCGGTCGGCGTCGCCTCGTTCCCCGAGGACGCCAAGGATCGCGCCACGCTCATCGAGCGCGCCGATCACGCCCTCTACCACGCCAAGCATTCGGGCCGGAACCAGGTCGTCACCTACGCCCAGTTCACCGCCGCGCGCTCGAAGAAGGCGTCCTGACCGCGATCAGCGTGCGGCCCACGCGTTCAAGCCCTCGGCCGTGGCCCGGGCCAGGGCGTCGGGCGTGACCACGCCGTCGGGCGCGGCCTTCCGCGCCGCGTCGAGCGCCTTGACCACGTCGGCGGTCCACAGGAACGCGGACTTGACCTCGAGGAAGAGGCGGCGGTGCTCGGCGCCCTTGGCGCCGCGGTCGCGGGCGTAGAGCACGACCAGGGCGCGGACCATCGACTCGTTGGCGACGATGGTCGCGGTCGGGTAGTGCTGGCGCTTCATGGCCTCGGCGACCCGCGGGAAGATCGGCTCGAGCGCGGGCAGGACGACGTCGCCGCGGGCGTCGAGCGCCGGGTTGACGTAGCTGTGGGCGAACTCGTGGACCAGCGTGTAGACGGACGAGCGATCGGGGTGGGGCAGGCCCCCGTCGCGCCCCGGCGGCAGGTAGAGCACCTGCATGATCTCCTCGCGACCGTCGTCGTCGACCGCGAACACCCCGAAGGCGTGGGTACCGGTGAGCATCCCCGGCGCCACGACGAACGTCGCCCGGCGAGGTCCGAACAGGCTCTCGAACCAGTCGACGACGCGATAGCCGTCGAGCGCCTTCCGCACCTTGGCTTCGACCTTGGCCGTGAACGGCGCCTGCGCGGCCAGGAATCGCTCGAGCTCGCTCTGCCGCGCGAAGTCCTGCAGCTGGGCGACGTAGGCGTCGAGGTCGACGTTGTCCCAGCGCGCGTCGAGGCCGGGCAGGGGCAGGATGAGCGGCCGCCGGGGGACGAAATGATCATCGAGGTAGACGGCGAGCGAGGCCGGCGCGTTGAAGCCGATGCCGTGTTCGGCGCGGTGGCCGCGGGCCGCGACCACCGCCGGATGTTCCTTCCAGGCCGCGAAGTGCTGGTCGACGGCGCGGGCGTACGGCGTGCTCGCCGGCTCGCTGTACTCGGGGTAGCCGGCGAGGCGCGAGACGATCGACACCAGCTCGACCCGCTTGTCGACGGCGATCACCAGGCGCGGATCGACGCCGGGGTTGCCGGGCGGCGGCCCCGGCTCGGGGTCGTCGTCATATCGCTTGCACGCCGCCGAGGTCAGCGCCGCCACTACGGCGAGGTGTGCGATGGCGCGCACCGGGGCCCACGAGCCTAGCGCGTTTCACGCCGCGGTGCGGCGCACGGTCACGAACTGGAGCGCTCCCGGACGATTTGCAGGGGAACCTGGTTTGACTCCCTGATCGCACACCCGGAACATCGAGGGGTGACGGTCAAGAACTACGTGCTCGACACCAACGTGTTGCTCCATGACTCGCGTTCGGTCTACGCGTTCGCGGACAACAACGTGATCATCCCGATCTACGTGCTCGAGGAGATCGACACCTTCAAGAAGGACCAGGCCGAGCTGGGCCGCAACGCCCGCCAGATCGCCCGCATCCTCGACAAGCACCGTAACGAGGGCGGCCTCGCCCATCCCCAGCCGATCGAGAACGGCGGCACGGTGCGGGTGGCCCTGGCCAAGAATCCGCCCAAGAACCCCAGCTACGACTCGCGCTCGATGGACCAGCGCATCCTCGAGCTGGCCATGGAGATCCGCGACGAGGCGCCGGCGGTGCCGACCGTCCTGGTCACCAAGGACGTCAACATGCGGGTCCGCGGCGACGCGCTGGGCCTGCCCTGCGTCGACTACGAACCCGAGCGCATCACGATCGAGGACCTCTACCCCGGCAACCGCGAGGTCTCGGTCGACGGCGGCGCCATCGACGCGCTCTACGCCGAGGGCGGCGTCACCGTCGACGTCGAGGACGGCCTCTACCCCAACGAGTACGTCCTGCTCAAGGACGAGGCCACCGGCAAGAGCGCGCTCGGCAAGTTCGACAAGGCCACCACCAAGGTGCTGCCGGTCAAGAAGCTGCGCGACGGCGTGTGGGGCATCCGTCCCCGCAACAAGGAGCAGCACTACGCGCTCGACCTCCTGCTCAACGACGACATCAAGCTGGTGACGCTGGTGGGCAAGGCCGGCACCGGCAAGACCCTGCTGGCCCTGGCCGCCGGGCTGCAGAAGGTGACCGAGGAGCAGACCTACCAGAAGCTCCTGGTCAGCCGTCCCATCTTTCCGCTTGGCCGCGACATCGGCTTCTTGCCTGGCGACATCGAGGAGAAGCTCAATCCGTGGATGCAGCCCATCTACGACAACCTCGAGCTGCTCCTCGGTCTCAACCGCAACGACAAGAAGGACGGCCGCAGCTACGCCGAGCTCATGGACCTCGGCTTCGTCGAGATCGAGCCGCTGACCTACATCCGCGGCCGCTCGCTGCCCAACGTCTTCATGATCGTCGACGAGGCCCAGAACCTCACCCCGCACGAGGTCAAGACCATCGTCACCCGCGCCGGCGAGAACACCAAGATCATCCTGACCGGCGACCCCTACCAGATCGATCACCCCTACCTCGACTCGTCGAACAACGGACTCACCACCGTGGCCGAGCGGTTCAAGCCTGAGGCCATCGCCGGCCACGTCACCCTCAGCAAGGGCGAGCGCAGCGCGCTGGCGGAGCTCGCGACCCAGATCTTGTGAGGCTCCCGGCGGGCATCGCGGTGGCGGCGATGGCGCTGTGGGCGTGCACCTCCGCGCACGCCGACGATCCCGGCTACGAGCTGCGGGTGACGCCCGAGCTCACGATCGACGTCGCCGCCAGCGCGTCGATCTCGGTGACGATCGCGCCGGGGCCAGGCCGCACCGTGTCGGCCGACGGGCCGGTCCGGCTGGCGGTGACCGCGCCAGACGCGCTGGGCGTGCCCCGTCGCCGCTTCGCCCGCAAGGACGCCGCCGATCCGGCCGCCGACGCGCCCCGCTTCGACGTGAAGGTGAAGGCGCGCGAGGCCGGCGACCACGCGGTCGCGCTCGACGTGCGCTTCTGGCTGTGTGGCCCGCGGGTGTGCCGGCCGATCACGGTCACCCGCACCGTGACCGTGCACGTGCCGGCGCCGGTGCCGATCGACGGCGCGCTCCCCGTCGACGCCGCGGTCGACGCCGCCCTGCCCATCGACGCCGGCCGCCGCCGCAGGTAGCGCCGCGACGTCTGCCTGACATCGCGCCGCAACTCGAGGACTATCGGGCCCGGGACGTCACGGACCGCCGCCGACCACGAACGCGTCCGACGGCAGCTCGACGGCGAGGTCGAAGGCGTAGGTCTCCTCGACCACCATGTCGCCGGCCTCGAAGTGGACCGTGATGGTGCGGCGGGTCATCACCGGTCCCTGCGGCGACGGCGTTGCCCACACCCGGGCGTAGCCGGAGGGCTGGCCGGCGACGGTGACGCCGAAGGCGAGCTCGCCGGGCGCGGTGGAGCGCTGGTCGGTGGCGACCACCCAGTCGCGGGCGCCGCCGTCGGCGTGATCGGGCGCGGCCTTGCCGACCAGGCGGGCGACGTTGTGCAGCACGCCCATGCGGGTCATGCCGATCACGATCGCTTCGGTGGCGTGGGGCGGCGCGGCGGCGCCGTCGGAAGTGCGCATGCCATCGCTGACCCAGCGCAGATCCTGCGGCTCGCCCATGAAGGTGCCGCGCGCGTGCAGGCGCACCCGGTTGTCGCGGGTGGCGAGCACCGAAGCGGTCAGGTCCACCGCGATCGCGCCGTTCGCGGTGATGCGGGCCTCGACCTGCCAGGCCTGGGCCTCGAGCAGGGCCTGCTCGAGATCGTCGAGCGAGACGGTGGCCGGCCGGTCGCCGGGAGTCGTCGCGGCCGGCGCCGTCGACCCCGTGCCGCCACCGCCACATGCGACCAGGGCCGCGATCGCGAGCGCTGTGACGCTACCGTCGCGTGTCACCGCCAGCCGCCCACGACCTCGCGCAGCTCGCCGATCCGCGCCTTGGACAGCGCGCCGACCGCGGCCAGCACCAGGGCATCGGGGGTCAGCACCCGGCGGGCGGCCTCGACGATGTCGTCGGAGGTGACGCGGGCCATCGCCGCCAGACGTTCGGACAGGGGCGGTGGCGGGTAGTAGAGCGCGGTGCCGCCGAACCAGCTGGTCATGGCCGCCGTGTCGTCGAGCGAGGCCAGGGTTTCATAGCGGTAGCGCGTGCGGATCTTGGTCAGCTCGTCGTCACCGATGCGCTGGTCGCGCATGCCGCCGACCAGGCGCAGGATCTCGGCCACCAGCGTCGGCAGCTTGGCGTTGGCGGTGGCGCTGGTGACCTCGAACAGGGCGGCGTCGGCGAGTGGCTCGATGCCGGCGCCGATCGAGTAGGCCAGGCCCTTCTGGTCGGCGAGCTGGTAGTGCAGCCGCGTCGACATGCCGTCGTCGAGCGCGCGCAGCATGCCGACAAAGGCGTGGTACCCCGGATCGAGCTCGGGCACGCCACGGAACAGCATGGCCAGGGTGGTCTGGGTGCCGCTGTCGCGCACGTGTTTCCACCGCGGTCCGCCCGGGCCGGGCGGCGCCGGCGACGGCTCGGCCGGCGCTCCCGCCGGCAGGTCACCCAGATAGCGGCGGGCTTGCTCGACGACGGTGTCGTGCTCGATGGGCCCAGCCACGCACACGATCATGTTGCGGGCCCCGTAGAAGCGCGCGAAGTGACCGCGCACGTCCTCCTCGCGGAAGCCCTGGACGTTGCCGCGCGGCCCGATGATGCGCTGGCCCAGCGCGTGCTCGCCGAACATCAAGCCCCGGGCGATGTCGTCGGCGTTGATCTCGACGTCGTCCTCGTCGTAGTCCTCGTTGATCTCCTCGAGCACCAGCGCCCGCTCGAGCTCGATGTCGCCGAAGCGGGGGCGGCCCAGGAGCTCGCCCAGCAGCTCGAGTCCGGCGCCCACCCGCTCGGGCTCGAAGCCCATCGCGTACAGGGTGTAGTCGCGGCCGGTCTCGGCGTGCAGGGTCGAGCCCAGCCGCTCGATGGCCGTGTTCAGCGCCAGCGAGGTCGGAAACCGCTCGGTGCCGCGGAACAGCATGTGCTCGGTGAAGTGCGACAGGCCATTCTCGTCGGGGCTCTCGAACCGTGACCCGACCTTGATGAAGGCCGCCACCGTCGCCGTGTGCAGATGGGGCAGGGCCACGGTGGTGACCCGCAGGCCGTGGTCGAGGGTCGTGGTGGCGACCGTCGGGTCGGTAGGCGAGCGGGCGGGAGCAGGCACCATCGTGAGCAGTAGCACGGGACGACGGGAGTGGGCGGTTGACCCGCCCGCCCCGGGGCGGTATCAACGAGCTGGGGCCATGTTGCTCAAGAAGATAGTGGTGGCCGAGGACGACGACGCCATCGCCCATATGGTGAGCATGGCTCTGGGCGACGCGGGATTCCTGTGTCTGCGCGCCTTCGACGGCGAGGAGGCGCTGCGCCTGGTCCGCGCCCACGATCCCGACCTGCTCATCCTCGACGTGATGATGCCGCGGGTCGACGGGCTCGAGGTCGCGCGCCGGCTCAAGGCCGACGTGATGTGGTCGCGTACGCCGATCCTCATGCTCACCGCCCTGGCCTCGGTCGACAACTCGATCGAGGGGCTCGACGCCGGCGCCGACGCCTACATGACCAAGCCGTTCGATCTGCGCGAGTTCTCGGCCCGCGTGCGCGCCATGATCCGCGCCACCCGCCGCGAGCGCGACCGCAACCCGACGACGGATCTGCCCGGCTCGCGCGCCATCGACACCCACCTCGAGGAGCAGCTCAAGGGCGGTCGGCCCATCGCCGTGCTCCATATCGACGTGCTCGCCTTCGACGCCTACCAGGACAAGATCGGCTTCGCCCGGTCCGAGGACGCGGTCCGCTCGCTGGCTCGCCTGGTTCTCGACGAGGCCCGCGCGGTCTCCGAGGGCGGCGCCTTCGTCGGTCACCTCGGCGGCTCCGATTTCATCGCCGTGGCCTCGCCGCCGGCGGCGCAGGCGCTGGCCGCGCGGCTCATCCTGGCCAGCGACGAGCGTCGCGCCGAGCTGTTCCCGGGCGACGGCGGTGAGGCGCTGGCCGTGGTGGTGGCGCTGGCCTCGACCGAAGGACTCGGGCCCACCGGCTTCGACGAGCTCGGGCGTCGGCTCGGTCAGGCGATGCGTGCGGCCAAGGAAGCTGGCAAGGCCGGCTGCGTGAGCTGGCCGGTCGCTCCCCGCGGATGACCCGCGACCGTAGCGACGCGCGTGGTCCCGGCCGTTCCGGCGATCCCGGCGCCGACGACGCCAAGGTCGAGCTCGGCGCCGCCGACACGCTCGCCTCGGATGGCGCGTCGAGCGGCGGTCATTCGCCACCAGACAGCGCGGCCGTGGCGGCAGCGTCGGCGTCCTCGTCCCCGTCGTCGTCGTCGAACAGCCACATCCGGGGCGTCGGGCCCGGTGATCGCCTGGGGCGCTACGAGCTGGGCGACGAGCTCGGCACCGGCGGCATGGCGTCGGTGTTCCGCGCCAAGGACACCGAGCTGCGCCGCGACGTCGCGGTCAAGGTGCTGTTCCCGCACCTGGCCAAGAAGGACGAGATCACGCGCCGCTTCCAGCGCGAGGCCCGCGCGGCCGCCGTGCTCGAGCACCCGAACATTCTGCGGGTCTACGACGTCGGCGCGAGCGCCGGCACGCCGCCGTTCATCGTGATGGAGCTGGTGCGGGGGCAGAGCCTGCGTGAGGTGATCGAGGCCCACGGCGCGATGCTGGCCGAACTGGTCGCGTGCACAGGCGCCCTTCTGTGCGAAGCCCTCGCCGTCGCCCACGCGGCCGGGATCGTTCACCGTGACGTCAAACCCGGCAACGTGATGCTCGCCGACGACGGCCGGCTCCTGCTCGCCGACTTCGGCGTGGCCCGCCTCGACGACGACGACTCGCTGGTGACCAAGAGCGGCGCGCTCCTGGGGACGCCATCGTTCATGGCGCCCGAGCAGGCGCTCGGCAATCCCGTCGACGCTCGCAGCGATCTGTACTCGGTGGGCGCGTCGCTGTACCAGCTCGCCACCGGCGGTGTGCCGTTCACCGGGCCGACGGCCAAGATCGTCGCCGATGCGTCGCGGGGCGCGGCCACGCCGGCCTTGCGACGGCGGCCGGCGGTGGGGGTCGAGCTGTCGCGCTTCATCGAGCGCATGATGTCGCCCGATCCGGGCAAGCGGCCGGCGACGGCGGCGGCGGCGGCGGCCGAGCTGCGGGCGATCGCGGCGGCCGGCGGCGTCGGCGAGCCGATCGACGAGGTGAAGGCGTTCGCGCTCGATCGCGCCGGGTGGGACGCGGCGAAGCGGCCGATCGTGGTGGCGCGCTTGCTCGAGCTGGCGCGGGCGGCTCGCGAGACGTCGATGCCACAGGCGCTCGCGTTCGTCGATCGGGCGCTGGCGCTCGACGGCGACAACCCGGCAGCCAAGACGCTCGCCGAGGAGCTGATGGCGCCGCGGCCACGGCGATGGCTGATGGTGGTCGTGGGCGTGGCGGCGGTCGGGCTGGCGGTGGGAGGGGTGATGATGATGATGAGTGACGGGGACGGGGGACGGGGGACGGGGACCGGGGAACGGGGGGACGCGGGACGGGGGACGGAGATCGGGATGACGGGTTCGGATCCAGATTCGGATGGGGGTTCGGGTGCGGGTTCGGAGCCGGATTCGGGTTCGGCTGCGGCTGCGGCGGTGGATGCGGCTGCGGCTGCGGACGCGGCTGGCGTCGCGGTGCTCCGGCGCGACGCCGGCCTGCGCCCTCCGATCGACGCGGGTGCGACGACGATGGTCGCGATTGACGCCGGGACGGTGATCGTGGCGGCCGATGCGGCGCCCATGCTGGTCGCGGTCGCCGACGCCACCGTCGCGGCGCCGGCGCGGGTCACCTTCGCCTTTGACACGTGGTGCGAGTTGACCATCGACGACGAGCCGCGCGGGCGGGCCGACCGCGAGCGCGAGGTGACGCTGGCGCCAGGACGGCACCGGGCCGAGTGCAGCCAGGGACCCGGGCTGGGCTCGTGGTCGAGCACGATCGAGGTCGACGCCGGCGAGGTCCGCCGCGTCGACGGCACGCTGCTGCGGCCGGTCGAGGTCACCATCGAGGCCGGCGACAGCGTGCGTATCGCCGGCAAGACCATCGCCCGCGGCGAGCGCGTCATGCTCCGCCCCAACCGCTATCGGATCGAGATCATCGTCGACGGAAAGGCCCGGGCGGCGGCCTACGTGAACATCCCGCGGGTGGCGAGCTGCAGCCTGCGCGACCGGCCGACGCTGGATTGCTACCGTTGAGCACCCGCAGGAGGGGGGCACGGGTCCGGACAGAGGAGTCGCGATCTGGCGGAATGCCGGGAGCGGTGCGGCCGCTCACGGGCCTGCCATCCAGGCGGATTCATCACTTGCACGTGGCAAGGCGGTTGCATCACGATCGCATCGTGTCCGCTCGTGCGTCTCGCCTGGGATACCTCGCCGCCCTCGCCCTGGGCGCGCCCGGGTGCTTCTACGGTGACGCGATCAACGAGCGGCCGAGCGCCGAGATCGAGCGCCTCGACACCGGCGTCCCGGTCCGCGGCGGCTCGCTCTCGTTCCGCGCCGTGGTTGATGACCCTGACCGCGATCCCACCGAGCCGACCTGGCGCTTCGAGGCGTGCAACGCCAGCGACGTGTGCGCCGCCGACGAGACCGGCTCCGATCCCACGTTCTACGTGACCGTGCCGTCGACGGTGGAGGGCATGCCGACCACGCGCGTGGTCGTGAACCTCGCGGTGGCGGACGTGTTCGGCGCCGAGGCCCGGCCGCCGCAGCGCCTCGAGCTCGACGTGGTCAACAACGCCCCGTCCGTGGTGGTCCAGCGCCGTGGCCGCGAGCTCGGCGGCGCCTTCCCGCCCGACGTGCCCATCATCGTCAGCGCCCGCGGCGACGACGCCGACGGCGACGACGTCGCGCTGACCTGGGAGCTGTTCCCGGCCCGCGACTCGGTGCCTGGCGATCGCCGCTTCGAGGTGCTGCCCGATCCCGCCAGCGGCGGCGAGGAGCGCCTGCTGCTCCCCGACGTCGACGGCGAGTGGATCGTGCGGGTCACGGTCGACGACGCGATCGACGCCCGCATGGTGGATCTGCCCATCCTGGTCGTCCCCGATCAGCCGCCGTGCCTGGGCGCGCTCGATCCGCTGCCGCCGCCGGCCAGCTCCGCGCTCCTGCTCGATCAGACGCGTCGCTTCTCGGTGCTGGTCGTCGAGGACGATCTCGACGTGTTCCCGGCGCCGCCGCCCGGCGATCCGTACCTCGGGTTGGCGGGCTTCCGCTGGTCGGTGCGGGCGCCCGGCGCGACCTCCTACGTCGAGGTCGACTCCGACGTGGCCGCGCTCGAGCTCGATCCCGCGCAGTACAGTCCCGGGGATCGCGTCGACGTGCGGGTCGAGATCGACGACCGCGTCGGCCGCACCATCCCCTGCGCCGAGGGCACGAGCGCGTGCAGCATCGGCCAGGACGCGTGTCTGCAGCGTCAGACCTGGTCCCTGGAGGTCCGGTGAGCCGTCATCCCGGCCTCGCGTCCGCCGCCCTCGTCGCCGTCGCCGCCGCATGCGGCGGTGACATGGCCGGCGACGACGACTCTCCCGACGCCGGCGGCAACGACGGCGCGGTCAGCTGCATCGCGGTCGTGTCCTTCGAGCCGATGACCGCGCAGGCGCCAGCGACGATCGTCGCCCGCAGCGACGTCTTCAACGCCTCGGGCGTCCTGACCTATGCCTGGACCGTGAAGAAGAACGGCGCCGACGTCCCCTTCACCGCGCTCGACGCCGACTCGCGCGACATTCAGTTCGACGCCGCCACCGCCGGGGTCTATCAGGTCGATCTCTCGGTCGGCCTCGACTGCCAGGCGTTCCACGGCGACTTCAACGTGCAGCAGCCCGGCGCCAACACGCGGGTGGTGCGCCTGCGCATGGTGCCGCCCACCGCGATCGCGGCGCCGCCGCAGGAGCGGACGATCATCGTTCCCGGTGGCGCCGACTACGCCGCCGGCATCCTCACCCTCGACGCCGGCAACCCGTACCCGGTGCAGGTACGCGACGGCGCTGCCGCGCCGGTGGCGGGATACCTGCGCTTCACCTCGCGGGCCACGCCCGACGCCGTCGTCGAGGCCTTCAGCGGCACCAGCGGCAGCGCCTCGGTGCGGCTGGTCGCGGGTCGCTACGACGTGCTGGTGGTGCCGAGCTCGTCGGCGCTCGCGCCGCGCGTGGTGCTCGACTGGGATCCTGCCTTGGGTCAGCTCCTGGTCGACTCCGGTACCGCGCTCGGCGGCAGCGTGCTCGACGCGGCCGGCGCGCCAGTCGCGGGCGCGCGGGTGTCGCTGATGTCGGGAACGGTCCCGTCGACGGTCGCTACCACCGCGGCCGACGGCAGCTTCAGCCTGCGCTGGCGCGAGGGCAGCGCCATCGAGAAGATCACCGTGGTGCCGCCGTCGGCCAGCGATCTGCCGAGGCTCGACGCCCAGGTCGAGCTGGGCGCGCTCGCCGCGGTCACCATCCGCCACGCCTCGGTCCCGATCAGCGACGTCGGCAACACCCTGATCCGAGTCGGCGGCGCCGCCGCGGTCTCGACCGACGTGCTCGTCGATCTCAGCCGCGCCTCGTGCGGCACCGTGCGCGACGGCACCACCGTCCTCGCCCAGGCCATCGGCTCGCACCGGCGCACGCTGCGCACCGACGCCGCTGGTCGTCTGCCCGCCTCCCGCTTCGTCGACGGCACCGGCGCAGCGTTCATTCACTCGACCGGGCCCGGCGCGCGCGTGGCGCTCGCACTACCCCTGGGGGCCACCGTGGACGCCGCGGCGGTGGTGACGATCAGCGGTCGGGTCCTGCGCTCGGGCGGCACCGCCCGTGCCGACGCTCGCCTGCGGGCCACGCTCACCGGCCCGCTCGCACACACCGGGGCTCCGATCCCGACCGCGACCGCTGCCGCCGATGGTCGTTTCACCATCGCGCTGGCCGCCGGCGCCGACTACGCCATCACCATCGTCGATCCGACCGCCGACGACGCCACGCTCGACATCGACCTCGCCGGCGTCGGGACCCAGGACCTCGGTGATCTCGGGCTGCCGGCGGCCCTCACCGTCTCGGGCGAGATCCGGGCCAGCGGCCAGAGCGTCGGTGCCCGCGCGGTCGGCCTGGCCGCGCTCTGCCACCTCGCGTGCACCGGCATCGAGCGTTCGCGGCCGCTGGGCGAAGCGGTGACCGATCCCGCCGGGCGTTTCGTCGTGGCCGTCCCCGATCCGGGTGTGAGCCAGTAGGGCGCGCGATGCGTGCCTCGTCGACCGTCGTGTACGATGCGGCCGTGACTCGCCCGTTCGTGCTGGCCTTGATCGTCGTGGGCTCGCTGCTGGGGCTGGCGCGCGAGGCGTCGGCGCAGGGAGACCGCGCCACCATCGCGCTCATCCCCTTCACCGCTGACAAACGTCTCGTCCTGTACGGCAAGCCGGTGGCGGCCGAGGTCACGCGCGCGCTGCGCGACGCCGGCCTCGACGTCACCCTGGTCACCGACGGCGATCCGGTGCCGGCCCGCGCCCGCCTGGTCGTCGACGGCCGCCTGGTCAAGCGCGGCGCCGGCGTGGTGATCGAAGCGCGCATCCGCGATCCCGAGCGCGGCGTGGACGTGGCCCGGCCGTCGGGCTCGGCCACGGCGCTCGACGACATCGATCACGCCGCCGCCGCCGTCGCCGCAGAGCTGGTGACCGCGATCCGCGCCGGGCTTGCCGAGCAGGACGCGCAAGCGGCGCGCGCGGCGGCTG
>SXGT01174452.1_pt1 | contig 18216 bp, 15 predicted proteins | sample 3176221 | NCBI WGS metagenome assembly SXGT01 (sample SAMN11356862, study PRJNA531348) | freshwater metagenome | isolation source: freshwater sample F1-120 | place: China: Fuxian Lake, Yuxi | collected 2017-12-25
ATGACCGTCTTTTTATACGGAAAAGCGCCATTTATCGCAAGTAACTCGCCCGTTGTCTTGATCTTGTGGCGGTACCTCTCAAAGAACTCAGTTGTCATTGGGACACAACCTTCGGATACTGGTTGACGAAATACGCAACTCTCATGGTTGTACCCGCGCCCTTGCGTGCGCGCTCCAGCCAATCACGATCAGAGAACCCATTTCAAGAACCCAGTTGAGGGGGAGGCCTGCCAGTCGCCAGCCCAGCAATTCATCCACGTGATGGAAGGAAGCGGCGCGGATCGCCACGAAAATGACGAGTCCTGCTGCCCCACCACACGCCCACAGCGTGGCCGATGGTGCACCCCAGACGAGCAACAGCATCGCGGCCAGCGCAGTCAACCCGATGATGGGGACCGCGGCAATGAACGCCTCCTGATACTGCCGCCGCTGCTCATACCAACCCTGTTCGATCGCGAGCGTTCTTGCGAACTCGGTGAAGGCGGACTGCAGATCCAGCTGCTTGTTGATCCCCAGAAGGATCAACCCTGCCATGAGCAGTCGCCATATCAGCGGTTCGTGCTTGGTCATTACGATCAACCGCTGTTTCTCGTGCTTCACCACGAGCAGAGACGCCCAGGCGACGCCCGCATAGAGAATCACTGTGAGCCAGCCTCCGACTGTTGGATCTCCGATGCCCGGAGACCACTTGCCGATCCACCCGTCATTCATGGTCAATTTCCCCGTCCCTATTTGTATTCGATGATCCGACGCGTTCGCCCTGAGAGGACCGACAGCAGGAACTTCAGCACGCCCTGAGCCTCAGCGAATTTGCCCGCCAGCGCGTAGAAGGCGAAAACCGGTGAGCGCTCGCGAATGGACAGCCTGAGCCACTGCAGGGGATAGACGACAGCGAGCAGCCAGGCACGGGAATCCGCCAGCGTACCCAACAGGGCGATCAATACGGGCAGCAATGCGCCCCAGAAAAGGGCACGACCGGTTTCACGCACCCAGTGGCGATCGGGCGACGCCCCATGGAGCCACGCGCCTTCGGCGAAAGCGTGGCCTGCTCGCACCGTCCTGCGCCACCATTGCGACCATTTCGTGATCGCCGCATCGTGCCGGGTCATTTCGTCTGGCAGCCTGTGCACGCGCCAGCCTGCGCGGCGCAGGCGCAAGCACAGTTCAGGTTCTTCGCCGGCAATCAGGCTGTCCCTGTACCCGCCCGCCTGCACTAGCGACTGCGAACGGAACAGGGCGTCGCCCCCACAACTCAGGGCGTCGCCCACGGGCGTGTTCCATTCCCTGTCGCACAGGCGGTTGTATACAGACTGATCAGGAAAGCGCTCACGGCGCCGCCCGCAGACCACCGCGCAGTCCGGGTTCGTTTCCAGATAGCGTCGCGCGTCATCCACCCAACCGTGGACCACTTCGCAGTCGCCATCGACGAACTGGATGAATGCAATGTCCGGATGATCTGCAAGCAGTCGCCGGAAGCCCTCGTTACGTGCCCTGGCCGCGGTGAATGGTTTGGCCATGTCGAGAGAGATCACCTCGGCACCCATGTTCCGAGCCATGGCCACGGAGCCGTCGGTCGATCCGGAGTCCACATACACCACTGCCTTCATGAAAGGCAGCACCGATGACAGGCAGACGCGCAAGCGCTCGCCTTCGTTGCGGCCGATGACCACGGCACCCGTCGACAGCTCCCGAGGTGCAACCTCGGGGGGGATTCGAACGGTCGTCACGCTGCAGCTTGGCGCGAGCGGGCCGGCCTGGATGAGATCGGAAGTTGCATGAACGCGATAAAGGACATAGGCAGCCCGGAAGGGGGGTCGAGGGAGTGGCTTCCCAGTGTGCCATCCTGGGATCGGGTCTCGAGCGCCAATGGGCGCGGGCCGATCCCCGATAGCCGGCTTATGTGATTTTGTTCTCTCGCACGCTGTCCATGCCGGCTGCCAGACCGAATCGTGCCTTCGGGCAGCGCAGGGGAGATGAGGCATGGGGGCACACTGCGGACGGCGGTACTACGCCCTTTGTGCATCTATTCACACCTGAGCGCCCCTGCATTGCTTTAACATCGTCGCTGTCGCAACAAATTGTGGCGCCGCCTCTGCCCGCGGGGAGGTGGATCCCTTTATGCCGTTGTTACAGGGTAAGGTCGCATGGCCGAAGCCGCATTGCGCAGGAAAATACCCGCGCTTCATTCACCTTGGAGATCAAACATGAAATCCGCAGTGCAGACATTTCTGTTCTTGTGGCTGGTTCTAATGGGCGCGACAGCAAGCGCCCAGCCGGCGGGCCCCTACCAACTTCGTCATGGCGACGCCCTGACCGTCTCCGTGTGGAAAGAGGAGGCCTTGCGACTGGAAGTGCGCGTGCTGCCTGATGGCAGCATCACCTTCCCGCTGGCTGGCCGCGTGGAGGTAGCAGGTCTGACCACTCAGCAAGTGGAAGAGCGCATTGCCTCCCGGATCAAGAAGTACATTCCCGAAGCAGTGGTCACCGTCTCGGTCACCGGCATCGAAGGCAGCCGGGTTTTCGTGCTGGGCAAAGTGGCCGAGCCAGGTCTCGTCACCCTCATGTCGCCCTCGACCACGGTATTGCAGGTTCTCAGTCAGGTGGGCGGTGTGGATCGCTTTGCCGACGCCAACGCGATCCGTGTCCTGCGGCAGACCAGCAGCGGGCCAAGCGTCCTGCCCGTTCGATACAACGATTTGATGCGCGGATCCTCGCTCGAGACGAACGTGGTTCTGTTGCCCGGTGACACGATCCTGGTGCCTTGACCATGGCGCCGCTAAAAGCCCTCCTGAACGCTGCAGCCCTGATGGCTGCCTGCAGCACCGGTGCTCATGCTCAGCATACGGTGCGCATTGCCACTGAGGTGGAGCGAATCGAGAACCCGCTGTTGTCCAACGTCAGCCCTGGTGGCGTCAACGTGGTGCGTGTCATCGCCGATTACGCGTATGTCCTCGAGACAGAGCGAACACGGTCACGATTTTCGGCGGGAGCACTGCTCGAGCGGTCGAGCGACACTGTGCTGCTTGCGAGCCGCAACTACCCGAGTCTGGGGTACACCTGGGCCTACAACTGGCCGACGGCCGACCTTGAATTGCGGGCGAACGTAGCGGAGGCAGCGACGCGGAATACCCAGTTCGAAGAGCTTGGACGGGTGGTCATTGACGCTCGGGAGCGGACGACAGTCACCGGTGCCATCTGGAACAAGGAACTGACAGAGCGCACGCGGCTCACCGTCGACGTGGCGAACAATCGAGTGACCTACGACTCCCCTCTGCTGGAAAGCTACCGCGAAGTTGAGCTCACCACCCGCTTTTCCTGGGAAGAGAGTGAGCGTTCCACGTACTTTTTCGAACCCGGGTTCGGGCGTTTGACACCCACAGGCCCAGGGGTGGATTCCACCCTGAGTCGCTGGGTTGTCGGAACGCGACGCGAGTTGTCGCCCCAATTGGCGATGACGGCATTGGGTGGGCAAGCGCGCACGCGTGGTCTGCGCCCGGCAACCGAGCTGGTCGGAAGTCTGCAACTCGCGTTCACCGGCAACCGGTGGACATCCGGCGCCGAGTGGACGCGCGACGTTCGTCCGATTGGTTCGGCGTCGGGGTACGTGACCACCGATGTGTTGGGCGCCCGCGCTGGCTACCAGATCGGTGAGGGCACCACGCTCTCAGCCGGCACGTCGCGCAGCCGGTGGGGAGGACCCACAGGCGGGGTGGGGCACGTATCGAACGTCGCACTGGAGAAGGTGTTGACCGACCGTTGGATGACCATGCTGAGCGTCGAGGACCGCCGATTTCGGGATCTGGCCGGAGTTTCCGGCAGAGGCTGGGGAATCAGGGCGGGCTTGGTATATGCGTATTCTGGTCTCTGAAAGCGGTAAATATGTTTGGTGACTACGAGCTCAGTCTTCACGATTACCTGTCGATCCTGAGACGACGGGCTGTGGTGATGATTCTGGCCTTCGGGCTGGTTTTGGCCGCTTCCGTGATTCTTGCGTTCGTATTGCCCAGGGTGTACGAGTCAACCGCGACGATACTCATCGATGGTCCTCAGGTTCAAGTGCCTGCCGCGCAAGCTGCGGCACAGCCAAGACCGGAGGACCGTATCGACATCATTCGGCAACGACTGATGACTCGAGAGAATCTGACCCGAATCGCGCAAGAGCGCGACCTGTTCCCAAGGAGCTCGGACACGGGCCTCTCGGAGACCGACATTGCAGAAGCCATGCGAAAGAGCATCCGCATCGAAGTGTTGGGAACGCCCGGTGAAGCCTGGGCGCCAAGGCCCGCGTCGCTTTCTTTCAATCTCTCCTTTCAGCACGGCGATGCTGAAAAGGCGTTTGCCGTGACGAAGGAGCTGGCCGATCTGTTCCTGTCAGGCAATCGTCGTGCGCGTGTGGATCAAGCCACTCGGACCACGGAGTTCCTCAGCGGCGAGGTGGAGCGAGTCAGAAAAGAACTTGAGCCACTGGAAGCGAAAATGGCCGCGTTCAGGGCTCAGCAAGGCGGCGCGCTTCCTGAAAATGCGGCGCTCGCGCTCGGTGGCCTGCAGTCGCTCGAAGCCGACCTTCGCAATGTTGAGCGCGATCATCGATTGGCACAGAGCGAGTTGAGTTCGTTGCAGGTGGATCTGGCCGCTGCCAGGCGGGGTGTGATGGCACCGGGCACGGTGACTGAACTCGGTCAGAGCCCGACCGAGCAAGAACTCGAACGCGCACGCACCCAGCTCGCTGCTTTGCGAGCCACTTACTCCGAATCTCACCCGGACGTGCAATCGCAGCTGCGCCGTATCCAGAGACTGGAACAAGCGGTGGTCACAGATGCCCGCATTCAGACCCCCGCTCGAGCTGCTGCTCGCGAACAAGGAGAATTGGCGGCCTCCAGGCTGGAGGCGCAGGTCGCAGCGGCCCGGGCGAGGGTGGATCTGTTGTCCTCTCAGCAGTCGAGCCTGAGGAGCAGCATTGCACAACAGCGCGCCCAAGCCTACAGGGCGCCGCAACTGGAGCGGCAGATGTCGGTACTGCAGCGCGACTACGATGCCGCGCGCGCCAAGTACGAAGAACTGCGCACGCAGCTGCTTTCCGCTCAGGTTGTGGAGAACCTGGAAGGCGGGGTACAGGCCGAAAGATTCACCTTGCTTGAACCGCCATTGCTGGCCGAGTATCCGATCAAGCCCAGCCGCAAGAAGATTGTCGCCGCAGGCTTCCTGGCTGCGTTGGCTGCCGCAGTGGGCGTAGCAATTCTGCTGGAGATGCTGCTGGCACGGGTCTGGGGCATCAGTGCTCTGACTTCGGCTGTCAACCAGCGGCCGCTTGCCGTCATTCCCTATATCACCATCTCTTCTGAGACGGAGGCGGTGGAGAAATGGCGGAGGAATTCGATTGCTCTGGTGTTGCTCACCGGAGTGGCGGTGCTGGCGTTTGTGCATTTTTGGGTCATGCCGCTTCAGAACGCGCTAATTTTTGTCTCTTCTCGCTTGAACTGAGGACTGCTTGCCCCATGGAACGTATCAAAGAAGCCGTAGAAAAGGCGAAGAGTCAACGCGCCAGCGACTCCGCCAATGGGAACGTGCCTGCGGTACGCCTGGCTTCAACAAAGGTGCCTGCCGTGGCGGATGGGGCGGTTGCGGTCATGGATGCCGACGTCCAATACCGGCAGACTCCAGTGGTCGAACTGGATCCGGCGCACCTTGAGAGTCACCGTATCGTGGCGCATCACAAAGCGCATCCGGCTTCCTGGGCCTTCGATTTGCTCAGGACTCAGGTGCTGCAGAAAATGGATGAAAACGGCTGGCGCACGCTGGCAATCACATCGCCGACGATGGAGTCGGGCAAAACGGTGGTTGCCATCAATCTGGCCATCGGCATTGCGCAGCAGACCAACCGAACGTCTTTGCTGATGGACTTTGATCTCCGGCGCCCACGCGTCGCCAGCTCACTCGGCCTCAACGGAAAGATTTCGCTCAATCAGGTGCTGGCTGGAACGGCGCGCGTGGATGAGGCCATGGTCAACCCTGGTATTCCGCGATTTGTTGTTCTTCCGACTCAGCAGGCCATGCCGAGTTCGGCCGAATTGCTCGGTTCCCGCAAGGTGGCCGCACTGATGTCGGAACTTCGAGAACACTATTCTGATCGCGTTGTGGTGGTTGATTTGCCACCGGTGCTCTCGGTCGATGACGTCCTTGCCGTTCTGCCGCGCATTGATTGCGTGCTGATGGTGGTGGGCAATGGCACATCCACGCGAAAGGAAATCGACGAGGCCATGAGCCGCCTTTCGAAATTCAACCTGCTGGGGGTGGTATTGAACAAGGACGACGCTCCCAGTCGAAACGCATATTACTGACTCAGACTGGGTCTCGCAGGGTACAGCTCGTCGCGTCATCTGAATCAAGAAAGTAGGGGCTGTGCCAGAGCATATACGTGCGCTGATCGTGGTGCTGGTGGTGAGCACCGTGGTCTGGCTGGTGATGCGGCCAGCCATCATCAAGATCATCCCTGCGCCGACCTTCGCTCGTTGGCGCACGCTGTGGTACGTCACCACGCTCGCCTGGTTCCTTTCCCCAGGTTTCTGGATCTACGTCCTCGTCATGTTGGTGGTGCTGCTCTTGGCAGGACGAAGGGAGCCACATGTCTTCGGGCTGTATCTGCTTCTGCTCCTCGCCGCACCTCCTTCCTCGGCCGCGATCCCTGGCTTCGGCATCGTTGACCACTTTTTCTTTCTGGATCACTACCGCCTTCTGGGGCTTGCACTGCTCCTCCCGTGCGCATGGCGTCTGGCAACGCGAAGTTCCACGGAGCGCTACTTCAAGTCTCCGGTGGACTGGATGGTCTTTGCGTACCTTCTGCTGAACACGCTGCTTGAGTTCCGGGGTGACAGTTTCACCAACAACGTGCGCGCGGCCCTGCTGTTGTGGCTCGACTTCTTCCTCCCCTATTACGTCGCGAGTCGAAGTCTTCAGAACACCGAGGGCTTTCGTCATGCGTTGACCGGACTCGCCGTGGGTGCTGTTGTCGTGTCGGCGCTGGCAGTGGTGGAAGTCCTTCGCAGCTGGAAGCTTTTCGAATCTGCCAGTGCAGCGCTTGGACTGAACAATTTCGGCGCATACAAGCTGCGTGGTGGATTCATTCGGCCCAGTGTGACGGTGATTGATTCCATTGTCCTGGGTTATGTGGTGGTGGTCGCTTCAAGCGCTTACCTCTACCTGCACAAACTGATCGAAAGCCGTTTGTTGCGCCGTTTGGGGTGGGTGATACTCGCGACCGGGATCGTTGCATCCCTGTCCAGGGGACCGTGGGTCGGCGCTCTCGTGATGCTGCTTGCTTTCATTGTGGTCAGCCCGAAACCGCTGAAGCGCCTCATTCAGGGCGCGGTGTTTGGTGTCTGCACATTGCTGGTCTTGAGCACATTTCCGCAAGGTCAGAAGCTGGTCAACCTCCTGCCTTTTGTTGGCGTGGAGGAACAGGGCAATGTGGAATATCGCGCCGACCTGCTGACTGTCGCAATTCCCGTCATTGAACGAAACCTTCTTTTCGGTGCATCGGACTTTCTCGCTGCTCCAGAGCTCAGGGTCATGAAGCAGGGCGAGGGCATCATTGACATTGTCAACAGCTACCTCGGCGTGACCTTGCAAGCCGGGCTCGTGGGACTGTTCTTTTTCATCGGCATGTTTCTGTCTGCTCTGTGGGTGCTCAGGCGTGGCGTGAAACTGGCAAATTCGCAGCCCGACCCCAGTGTTCAAACGTTGGGTCGAGCGCTGTTCGCGTCGGTCATTGCAATCATGTTCATCATCTTCACCGTCAGCGGTATGTACGTCATACCCACCATCTACTACGCCGTCGTGGGAATGGCATCTGCCTACTTTCTGGCGCAACGGGCCGCTGGCAAGGTCGCGCCTGCCGGATTGGCGGCATGACATCCTCATCGGAACAACATGTCGAGCGCGCAGTGCCGACGTCGAGCCTTGGGGACCGCGCGAGATCCGGGACGATATGGTTAGTCGCGGGTTTTGGACTCGGGCAATGTCTGCGGCTTTTCGCCAACGTGGTCCTGGCCGCCCTTCTGTTCGAAGAGGTCTTCGCCCTGATGGCCATCGTCACGGCGGTGATGGTGGGCTTGGCGATGTTCTCGGATATCGGATTGCGCACCAACGTGATCCAGCACGCTCGGGGTGACGACCCCGATTTTCTGAACACCGCGTGGACCCTGCAAGTCATCAGGGGCGCATGCCTGTTTCTGGCGGCTGTGGCATTGGCCTGGCCCTTGGCGCAACTGTATGGCACCAACGATCCGGCGGCTTACGAACTGCTTTATCTCATTCCCATCGTGGGCATGAATTCGCTCATCAGCGGTCTGCAGTCGGCCAAGGTGCTGGCTGCAGCGCGGCACCTCAAGATCAAGGAGCTCACCAAGATCGAATTTGTCGTGGTGGTGGTCAATGCCGCCTTGATGTTGTCGCTCGCATGGATCATGCGCAGCGTTTACGCGCTGGCCATCTCTTCCGTGGTGTCAGCCGTGTTGCACACGGTACTGACCTACTACATGCTGGACGGGGCGAAGTCCAGGTTTCGTTGGGACCCATCGGCGGTCAGGGCCATCATCTCTTTTGGCAAGTGGGTGTTTGTGAGCACCGTGTTCACGTTTCTGGCCATTCAGATGGACCGCCTCGCGCTGCCCGCGATGTTCAACCTGACCGAAGTCGGTGTGTACTCGATTGCCGCAAGTCTCGCTGTGATCGTCCCCACCCTGGCTGGAAGCATTCAATCGAGTGTGCTTTTTCCGTGGTACTCGCGCAAACTTGAGGAGGGCATGCCGCTGACAACCGCGTTTGCCCGCACGCGCAACGCGATGTTGACGCTCTCGAGCTATCTCTGCACCCTTCTGCTGGCTGGTGCGGCGAGCTTCTTTGACCTCGCCTACGATGAGCGATACGCAATGGGTGGCGTGCTCCTGGCCATTCTTGCCGTGGGCGCGTGGTTCAGTTGTCTTGAAACCATGTACAACTCAACTTTCATGGCGTCAGGTCGCCCCAAATGGGCGGCAATGACGAGCGCAAGCAAGGTGATCGCCTTTGCCATTCTGCTGAGTGTGCTGTCGTGGTCGGGACTCGACATCGTCTTCGCCGCCGTGTTTCTTTCCGCCAGCGAAGTGGTGCGGTGGTTGGTCTGCCAGCGCCTGGGCTGGCAACTCGGTTTGAGGCACGCACGCTCAGAAGTCGGAATGCTGGCGTATTTCCTCGGCGTGTCACTGGCTGGATGGTGGTTGGTCGAAAGGGCGCCCGTGGTCCCGGACCTCCATCCCGTTTGGCGGCTCGCCTTGCTGGGCGCACTCGTCACATTGGTTTTCGCGCCCATGTTCGTGCGCTTCGTGCTGCCGCTCGTCAGGCAGCGCTGACGCACTCGTCACATCAAGAAAAAAGCCCCGATTCCTGGAGGAAACGGGGCTTTCGAGTGCTTTGCCGCCCGCTTTGTTGAGGGCCCGCGGCTGCTGTTTGGCGGAGAGGGCGGGATTCGAACCCGCGGTGGGGATTAGCCCACACACGCTTTCCAGGCGTGCGACTTAAACCACTCATCCACCTCTCCGCGAAGCCTGCGATTGTATCAGGCGATATCGGTATCAAACGGCGCGATTGCCGTCAGCGGCTTTTCGCCACGCATGCTTCTCCAGCACTTCCAGAGACACATGCTCCAGGGTGGCGGCGTGGGTGCACTCCAGCACCACCGGAGGCGCAACACCGGCGGCAAGCGCCTCCAGCCAGCGCTGGACACAGACGCACCAGCGATCGCCCGGCTTGAGTCCGGCGAAGCGCCATTCGGGCCTCGGTGTGCTCAGGTCGTTGCCGCGCTCGCGGGAGAAATCAATGAACTCTGCGGTCACACGTGTGCACACCACGTGCGTGCCCTGGTCTTCAGGACCGGTCTCGCAGCAGCCGTCGCGATAGAAGCCCGTGAGTGGGTCGTAGGAGCATGGCAGCAGCTTTCCACCCAGCACGTTGCGCGAGAGGGTCACACCGTCCTGCCGGTCCCGGCCATCTTCATGGCCGAAGCGATGAGGGCGGAAACCTCGGTCATGTTGCTCGGCACGATCAGTGTCGTGGTGGCGTCAGCGGCGACCTTGCTGTAGGCATCCACGGCCTTTTCGGCCACCTTGAGCTGAACCGCTTCTTGGCCGCCCGGCTGCCGGATGGCCTCGGCCACCTTGCGAATCGCCTCGGCGGTGGCTTCGGCCACGGCAAGGATGGCCGAAGCTTCGCCTTGTGCGTTGTTGATTTCCGCCTGCTTTTCACCCTCGGAGCGGGCGATGAATGCTTCACGCTCGCCGGTAGCGATGTTGATCTGCTCCTGGCGACGGCCTTCGGAGGCGGCGATCAGCGCACGCTTCTCGCGTTCGGCGGTGATCTGCGCCTGCATGGCCAGAAGAATCTCCTTCGGCGGCGTCAGGTCCTTGATTTCGTAGCGAAGTACCTTGACCCCCCAGTTCAGCGCGGCTTCGTCGATGGCGTGTACCACCTGCGCGTTGATGATGTCGCGCTCTTCGAAGGTCTTGTCGAGTTCGAGCTTGCCAATGACCGAACGCAGCGAGGTCTGTGCGAGCTGCGTGACAGCGACGATGTAGTTGGACGAGCCGTAGCTCGCACGCATGGGGTCGGTCACCTGGAAGTACAGGATGCCGTCGACCTGCAACTGGGTGTTGTCGCGCGTGATGCAGACCTGGCTCGGCACGTCCAGCGGAATTTCCTTCAGGCTGTGCTTGTAAGCCACCTTGTCAATGAAGGGAACGAGAAAGTTGAGTCCCGGTGCCAGCGAGGAATGGTACTTGCCGAGGCGTTCCACGACCCATGCGTTCTGCTGAGGCACGACCTTGACAGAGCGAGCGATGAAGATGGCGGCGATGACGAAGAGGAGGATGGCGATTTCCATGGTGCGCGGTCTTGTTTGAGGTGTTGCAGGGATCGGATCGATGCGGGACGGAGGTCCTCAGACCTTGTCCACCAGCAGCCGGTTGCCGACGAGTTCGGCGACACGGTAGGTGCCGGGGGTGGGTGCATTGCCGGCGCGCTGGATCACCGTCCATTGTGCGCCGCGGTACTTCACGCTTGCGGTGCCGTCGGCGTTCCATTCGTCGATCTGGACCGTTTCACCCACGTCCAGGTTGACACTGCGCATGGAGCGCACGGACGGGTCGCCGTCACGGCGCTTCTTGATGAAATACCAGCCCACCACCGCAGCCGAGCCGACGACCGCAGCAACGATCAGCTGCACGGTGGTGCCCGCGCCTGAATGAGCGGCGAGCGCGGCCGCCACCATGCCCAGGGCCAGCATGAGGAGGTAGAAGGTGCCGGTGAAGAGTTCGAGCGCCACGGCCGAACCTGCCAGCAGCCACCACAAGGTTGATTCCGCCATACAGGCACCTTTCGTTGTCTTGAATCAGGAAGTCCAGGCCAGGCCGCGGCAGGCTCGCCCTCCACGGCGGGTGCTATTGTCTGACCAGCGCCACATTCTGCGACAAAAAGACCGGCGGTCCACGCGTGCCGCCACACCTTTTCCGTACACTTCGCGCCTGTTTTGCCGTCATCGGGTGTCCACCCCTTGTCTTCCTTCTTCCTGACGGCCGTGCGTTTCGGCTGGAGATCTCCATGAAATTCCGCTTCCCCATCGTCATCATCGACGAGGACTTCCGCTCCGAGAACACGTCCGGCCTGGGCATTCGGGCCCTGGCGCAGGCCATCGAGGCCGAAGGTTTTGAAGTGGTCGGCGTCACCAGCTACGGCGACATGAGCCAGTTCGCGCAGCAGCAGAGTCGTGCAAGCGCCTTCATCCTGTCCATCGACGATGAAGAATTCAGCCACGGCGAAGACACCGACCCCGTGGTGCTGAACCTGCGCAACTTCATCGACGAGGTGCGCCGCAAGAACGCCGATGTGCCGCTCTACATCTACGGTGAAACCAAGACGAGCCGCCACCTGCCCAACGACATCCTGCGCGAACTGCACGGTTTCATCCACATGTTCGAGGACACGCCCGAGTTCGTCGCGCGCCACATCATTCGCGAAGCCAAGAGCTACCTGGAAGGCATTCAACCGCCGTTCTTCAAGGCACTGCTGGACTACGCAGAGGACGGCTCCTATTCCTGGCACTGCCCGGGTCACTCCGGCGGCGTGGCGTTTCTCAAAAGCCCGGTCGGGCAGATGTTCCACCAGTTCTTCGGCGAGAACATGCTGCGCGCCGACGTGTGCAATGCGGTGGAAGAACTGGGGCAGCTGCTGGACCACAACGGTGCCATCGGTGCGAGCGAGCGCAACGCGGCACGCATCTTCAATGCCGATCACTGCTTCTTCGTCACCAACGGCACGAGCACGAGCAACAAGATGGTGTGGCACCACACGGTGGCACCCGGCGACGTGGTGGTGGTGGATCGCAACTGCCACAAGTCGATCCTGCACAGCATCATCATGACGGGCGCGATTCCCGTCTTCCTCAAGCCGACGCGCAACCACTACGGCATCATCGGCCCGATCCCCCGAAGCGAATTCGAGATCGAGGCCATCCAGGCAAAAATCCGTGCCAATCCCTTGCTGGCCGGTGTGGACGTGGCGTCGGTCAAGCCGCGCGTGCTGACGCTGACGCAATCCACCTACGACGGCGTGCTCTACAACACCGAGGACATCAAACGCATGCTCGATGGCTACGTGGGCAACCTCCACTTCGACGAGGCCTGGCTGCCACACGCGGCCTTCCATCCGTTCTACGGCAACTTCCACGCCATGGGCAAAAAGCGCGCGCGGCCGCTGGAATCGGTGGTGTATTCCACCCAGTCGATCCACAAGCTGCTCGCCGGCATCAGCCAGGCCAGCCACGTGCTGGTGCAGGACTCGCAGAACGTCAAGCTGGACCGCCACCTCTTCAATGAGGCCTACCTGATGCACACCAGCACCAGCCCGCAGTACGCCATCATCGCCAGCTGCGATGTGGCCGCGGCCATGATGGAGCCGCCCGGGGGGCGTGCGCTGGTGGAAGAGAGCATCTTTGAAGCCCTGGATTTCCGGCGCGCCATGCGCAAGATCGATGCCGAATTCGGTGACGACGACTGGTGGTTCAAGGTGTGGGGTCCGGACGACCTGGCCGAGGAGGGCATGGGCAGCACCAGCGACTGGATGCTCAATCCGCCGGACGCGCCCGGCGGCAAGGACTGGCATGGCTTCGGCGACATGGCACCGGGCTTCAACATGCTTGATCCCATCAAGGCCACCATCGTCACGCCGGGCCTGAACCTCGACGGGCGCTTCGAACCCGAAGGCATCCCGGCCTCGATCGTCACCAAGTTCCTCGCCGAACACGGCGTGGTGGTCGAGAAAACCGGGCTCTACAGCTTCTTCATCATGTTCACCATCGGCATCACCAAGGGCCGCTGGAACACGCTGCTCACCGCACTGCAGCAGTTCAAGGACGACTACGCCAAGAACCAGCCGATGTGGCGCATCCTGCCGGAGTTCTGTCAGAAGCACCCGCGCTACGAGCAGATGGGCCTGCGCGACCTGTGTCAACACGTGCACGCGCTCTACGCCCGCTACGACATCGCACGTCTCACGACCGAGATGTACCTGAGCGACCTCACGCCCGCCATGAAGCCGAGCGACGCTTTCGCACACATCGCGCAGCGCACCACGGAGCGCGTGCCAATCGATGCGCTCGAAGGCCGCATCACCACCAGCCTGGTCACGCCCTATCCACCGGGCATTCCGCTGCTGATTCCGGGTGAAGTGTTCAACAAGAAGATCGTGGACTACCTCAAGTTTGCGCGTGAATTCAACGCGCAGTGCCCCGGCTTCGAGACCGACATCCATGGCTTGGTGGAAGTGGCGGACATCGACGGGCGCAAGACCTACTTCGCCGATTGCGTGAAGGCCTGAGGCCTTGACGACTCAGCGGACCGGTGCGTCGGGCCGCGAGCGCATGAAGCTCGCAAAACGCGGCACGCCCGCCGCACTCAGGCCGCGAAAGCGGTAGGTGACCCACTCGCCCACGGCGGGTGGACGTTCCCGCTGCGCGTCGGTGAATCCGGTACCCAGCCGAAAACGCACGCCTGCGGGGGTCTCCACCAGCAACGCGCCCAGGCGCCCTTCATGGCGGCCTTTTCCGGGCAGATGTCCGATGACGCGCGCCTCCGCGTCCTCGTGGGTCTTCACCTTCAACAAGCTGTCGTCTCGCGCCGTTCGGTAGAGCGCATCGCCGCGGTGCAGCATCAGGCCTTCGCCCCCATCCCCGACCATTCGGTCCAGTCGCGCCATAAGGGCCGCATGGCTGGCCACGCGCTCCTGCTTCACGGCCTGCACCCAGGCCTGGTCGATCTGCTGCACCACACCGTGGTAGGCCGCGATGCGTTCGTTGAATGAACCTTGATGGGCAGGCAGGTCGAACACCATGAATCGGATACGGCGCCAAGCGGCCTCGTCCGGGGTCTGGCGTCGAACCGTTGAAAGCGCTTCCTCGAAACGTCCGCGCCCGGCCCAGAGTTCACCATCGAGCGGCACCGCGGGCCAGCCCGCCGTGAACCACACCGGCGCAGCAATCGTTTCGCCGCCGCGCGTCAGGAGCCGCTGTCCGTCCCAACGCGCGCGCAGTCCGTCGTATTTTTCGCTGACCCAGTAGGCGTCCAGCGCAACGCCTGGCCGGTACACACCGGCAAGCATCAAGGCCGGCGCGGTGGCCGCAGCGGCGAGGGGGGTAAACACCGCGGCGATCGCAGCGGCACCGAGCCGCCGCAGCAGCGCGCGTCTTGCCAGGTGCATGCGCTGCGTCAGAGCATTGGCTGGCTGTCTCGGCTCACGCCCGTGGTCTGGGCGTAGCCACCGTCCACGTAGGTGATCTCGGCCGATACGCCCGATGCCAGATCCGACAGCAGGAACGCCGCCACGTTGCCCACTTCGTCGATCGTCACGTTGCGGCGAATCGGTGCCGCGCTTGCCACGAGGTTGAGCAGCTTGCCGAAATCCTTGATGCCGCTGGCAGCGAGGGTCTTGATCGGTCCTGCGCTGATGCCGTTGACGCGCATGCCCATGGGACCAAGCGATTCGGCCAGGTACCGCACCGAGGCCTCCAGGCTGGCTTTGGCCAGGCCCATGGTGTTGTAGTTCGGCACGACGCGGATGGCGCCCATGTAGCTCAGGGTAAGCAACGAAGCTTTTTCGTTGAGATAGGGCAGGGCGGCCTTGGCCATGCCGGGGAAGCTGTAGGCGCTGATGTCGTGTGCGATGCGGAAGGCCTCGCGCGAGAGACCCTCGAGGAAATCACCGGTGATGGCCTCGCGCGGGGCGAAGCCGATGCTGTGCACAAAGCCGTCGAACTTGGGCCAAGTCTGCGCCAGGTCGGTAAACATCCTGTCGATCTGCGCGTCGTCTCCGACATCGCAATCGAAGATGAGTTTCGAGTCGAAGTCGGCGGCGAACTCGGTGATGCGGTCCTTGAAGCGCTCACCGACATAGCTGAACGCCAATTCGGCGCCTTGCTGGTGGCAGGCTTTGGCAATGCCGTAAGCGATGGAACGGTTGGACAGCACGCCCGTGATCAGCAGCTTCTTGCCAGCGAGAAAACCCATGATGGAAACTCCAGTGAAAAATCCAGCAGAATTGTCGCATGCGCGTTTCCACCTCTTGCCTCATCAGCCGTCTGGCATCGCTGCATGTGGCCGCGCTGCTGATGCTGGGGAGTTCGCAGACCTGGGCCGCCAATGGCTATGCCTTGTGGGGACAGCTCAAATACCCCGACGGATTCACCCACTTCGACTACGTGAACCCCACCGCTCCCAAGGGCGGAGAGATCCGGCTGGTGAGCAATCTGCGGACGTCGACCTTTGACAAGTACAACCCTTTCACCATGCGGGGCAGCGCACCCGCCTACCTGTCGAGCCTGATGTTCGATTCGCTCCTGGTCGGCGCGCTTGATGAGAACGGCGCGGGGTACGGGTTTCTGGCCGAAGACGTGAGCGCAGCGCCCGATGGCCTGTCGATCACCTTCAAGTTGCGTGACACCGCTCGGTTTCACAACGGCGATCCCGTGCTGGCGGCCGACGTGAAGCACACCTTCGAGACCCTCATGGGCCCTCACACCTCGCCGGCTTACAAGACCGTGCTCCAGGACGTGGCCGGGCTGGATGTCATCGACGAACGCACGGTGCGCTACCGGTTCAAGCTGCCCAACCGCGAGTTGCCGCTGGTGGTGGGCGGCTTGCCGGTGTTCAGCCGCGCCTGGGGCAATGCGGTCGACCCCAAGACGGGCCAGCGCAAGACCTTCGATCAGGTGGTGATGGACGTCCCCATCGGCAGCGGGCCCTACAAGATCGGTCCGGTGCAGTTCGGGCGGGACATCACCTACGTGCGCGACCCCGCCTACTGGGCGCGCGACCTGCCGGTGCGTCGAGGCACGGCCAACTTTGACCGCATCACCGTCAAGATCTACAAGGACAACACCGCGCGGCTCGAAGCGCTCAAGGCCGGCGAGTTCGACCTGATGCGCTTCTTCTCCGCAGGCGACTGGGCGCGCCGCGTCACAGGCAAGCGATTCGACACCGGTGAGCTCGTCAAGGGCGAATTCACGCACCGCCTCCCCATGGGCTTCCAGAGCTACGTGCTCAACACACGCCGCCCGCCGCTGAACGACATGCGCGTACGAGAAGCGCTGGGCCTGGCCATGGACTACGAATGGATGAACCGGCAGATGTTCTACAACGCCTATCAGCGTGTGCAGGGACTGTTCGGCAACACCGACTGCGCACCCCAGGGCGGGCCGGCACCGGAGGAACTCGCGCTGCTGGAACCGTGGCGCCAGCAACTGCCGCCGGCGGTCTTCGGTCCCATGTACCGGCCACCGCGCACCGACGGGGAGAGTTCCTTGCGCGGCAACCTGCGGCGGGCCCAGACGATCCTGCGCGAAGCGGGTTGGACCGTGCAGGGTGGGCAGTTGCGCAATGCCCAGGGCGAGCCGATGGTGCTGGAGTACCTGGACAGCAACGAAACCGGTGCGAGGGTGGTGTCGCCCTGGATTCGCAACCTGAAGAAACTGGGCGTCGAACTGCGCTTTCGCCCGGTGGATTTCGCGCTCTACCAGCAGCGCTTGCGCACCTTCGATTTCGACATCATCTCGATCAACTACCAGGGCACCAGCAACCCAGGGTCGGAGTACAACGACCTGTTCGGCAGTCAGGCGGCCAAGACGGAAGACTCGGGCAACTTCGCTGGCGTGGCGAATCCCGCTGTGGACGGCCTGATTGGGCGCATGACCTCCGCAAGCACCCAGCCCGCATTTCTGGCCGCCTGCCGGGCGCTGGATCGCGTCATCAGTCACAGCCATTACCTGATCCCGCAGTGGACGGCGACCACGCACCGGATGGCTTACAACGCCTGGCGCCTGGGTCGACCGAAGGAAATGCCGCCTTACGCCTCCGGTGAGACCTGGGCCATCGACACCTGGTGGGCGCAAGACCCCGCCGCTGCCAGGCACTGAACGCCATGTGGGTCTACATCCTCAAGCGCCTGCTGCTCATGATCCCGACCTTGTTCGGGGTGCTGTTGCTGACCTTCGTGGTGATCCAGTTCGTTCCCGGCGGCCCGGTAGACCAATATCTGGCGGAGGCACGGGCAGGCGCGGGCGCGGGGGGCGCGGAAGGCGGCTCGGTGTACCGCGGCGCCCAGGGGGTCGATCCCCAGCGGATCGAACAGATCAAGGCGCTGTACGGCTTCGACAAGCCGGCCCATGAGCGCTTTTTCCAGATGGTCGGCCAGTTCGCGCGGTTCGATCTGGGCACGAGTTTTTTCCAGAACAAGGCCGTGTCCGAACTGATCATGGAGAAGCTGCCGGTGTCGATCACGCTCGGTCTGTGGACGTTTCTGATCAGTTACGGCGTGGCGGTGCCGCTGGGGGTGGCCAAGGCGGTGTGGGCCGGTTCGCGGTTCGATCTCGTCACCACCTTGCTGGTGCTCATCGGCTATGCCATCCCCGGGTTCGTTCTTGGCGTGGCCTTGCTCGTCATCTTCGGCGGCCAACTGCAGTGGTTTCCGCTGCGCGGGTTGACCTCATCGAACTGGGAAGAACTGAGCTGGGGCGCGCGCATTGTGGATTACCTCTGGCACATCACCTTGCCGGTCACGGCGATGGTGCTGGGCAGTTTCGCGGTGACGGCAATGCTCACCAAGAACGCGTTTCTCGAAGAAATCCGCAAGCAATACGTG
>SXGT01128159.1_pt1 | contig 18215 bp, 12 predicted proteins | sample 3176221 | NCBI WGS metagenome assembly SXGT01 (sample SAMN11356862, study PRJNA531348) | freshwater metagenome | isolation source: freshwater sample F1-120 | place: China: Fuxian Lake, Yuxi | collected 2017-12-25
ACCTGAATGGTGCGCCGAATTTCGTCGTCACGCCCGATGACCGGGTCCAGCTTGCCTTTTTCGGCGCGTTCAGTGAGGTTGATAGTGTATTTTTTTAAGGCGCGGCGTTGATCTTCGGCATTGGGGTCATTGATATTTTGACCGCCGCGAACCTGTTCGATAGCTTTTTCTACTGCTTTAGCATGGATGCCTGCTTTTTTAAAACAATCGCTTAAGCTGCCTGGGCTGTTACATAGCGCCAGTAAGAACAACTCACTGGAGATATAGTCATCTTTACGTTGTTGCGCAAGCTTGTCTGTGAGGTTAAGGAGTTTAGAGAGTTCATTCGAGATTTGTACATCCCCGCCCGCACCTGAAACGGTGGCCAAACGTTTTAAGTTGGCCTGTAACTCTGCTTTTAAAACCGCAATATTGGCACCGCTTTGCTTGAGTAAGGGCTCTATGCTGCTACCTTCTTGCTGCAATAAGGCCAGTAAAATATGTACGGGTTCGATAAATTGATGGTCCGCACCTAGAGCCATGCTTTGCGCATCGCTGAGGGCGAGTTGAAATTTGCTGGTTAATTTGTCCATGCGCATAAGGTTATGCTCCTACAGGAATTTGGATTATGAGTTACGCAGCGCTGTGCAGCAAATGGAGAACCAACAGCTTGGTACTCGATTTGCTGCTTACAACATCCGATAACTTAAGCGGGACTGCTTAATTACTGTAGAGATGGGGCAGGAATGCGGGGAATTCAAGTCGGCGTCCAGTAATATGCAAACGCAGGTATAAAAATTTAGCTGAGTCCATGGGCAAAATTATGCATAAAACAAATCAATAACACCCCCGCTATAATCAGGGTGATTTGCTGTAGCGAGGTTTTGATATCGGTTTTTTTATGCAGCGATGGAATCAAATCGGCCACGGCAATATAAATAAAGCTAGAGGCGGCCAACGCCAGAAAATAGGGTAAGGTCAACTGCAAATCTTCTAGACTGAAATAGGCCAATACCCCACCAATCACCGTAGTACAGCTAGCTAAAACGTTATACAACAGTGCTTTTGCCCTAGAGTAACCACTCTCCAGCAAAATGGCAAAATCCCCCACTTCTTGTGGAATTTCGTGCGTAGCCACGGCTAAGCTGGTGACGATGCCTAACTGCACATCGGTTAAGAATGCGGCTGCAATGAGTACACCATCCACAAAATTATGAATGGCATCGCCTAAGATGATTAACGTCCCGGCGCTTTGCGGGTGATTATGACTATGGGCATGGCTATGATCATGCGTATGGTCATCTCCATGAGCTTCGCAACTCCCAGAGTGACAGTGGCGCCAGATTAACAATTTTTCCAGAATAAAAAATAGCAATAAGCCAACCATGATAGTGGCGGATAAGTTTTGAATTTGTCCGGGTGGTGCGGTTTCGAAGGCATGCGGAATCAAGCCCCAAAACGCTACCGCCAGCAAAGCCCCAATGGCAAAGCTAATGCCGTGTGGAAGGACTTTGCTGCGCTGTTGTTCCGGTAGCCAGAGAAATAGCGAGGCGGCGAGTACGCTTAAAATTCCACCCACCGCTGTAAACACAATAATGAGAAGCAGTAACGGAAGTTGCATTAAGTTTTCCAAATTAGCGTTGCCATGCGCCCAGTTTGCTGGTCGCGGCGATATGAAAAAAAGCGTTGCGCATCCGTGTAAGTGCAAAAGTCGCCTCCATAAATGTTTTTGATCCCTAAGGCGGCAAGCTCGATGCGTGCTAACTGATAAATATCGGCTAAATAATGCTGGGCGTCCTGCACGACAAATGCTGTACCAAATTCAGGATTTTTAGCGATAAAAGCTTCGCGAACTTCCGGTCCGACTTCAAATACCTGTGGGCCTATAGCAGGGCCTAACCAGACCAGCACCTCCGATTTTTGCATTGCCAAATAGGTGCTAGTCAAAATACCCGCTAGCAGACCGCGCCAGCCCGCATGCGCCGCGGCGACCAATGCACCATCGGTGGAGCAATATAATACGGGTAGGCAATCAGCGGTCATGACCGTGCACACTACGTTTGCTTGTGTTGTCCAGCTGGCATCGGCTGTTGGCACGCCATTAACCTGATTTGCTTGCACAATGGCAGTTCCATGCACTTGATTTAACCAAATAGGATCATGGGGTAATTCAAGCTCGGTGCGCAGTATTTTTCGGTTACGCTCAACGTTTTCGGGGTTGTCACCCACATGGGAGGCAGGATTTAAGCTCGCAAACGGCGGCAAGCTAACTCCACCTGTACGTAAAGTCGTCAGTGCCCGAATATTGTTGGGGGCGGGCCAATCGGGTTCAAGCCAGTTTATCGACATCATTGGCGCGTAAGGCGTTAATCAGGTTGAGCATATCTTCGGGTAAGGGTTGTTCCCATTCGTAATATTCATGGTCGAGTGGATGTTCCAGACCGAGTTTGCCCGCATGTAAGGCTTGGCGTTTAAAGGTTTTCAAGGCTTCTTTTAAACCTTCGCTGCAATCTGCGGGCATTTGAAAACGACCACCGTACATTGGGTCACCCACTAAAGGAAAACGCACATGCGCCATATGCACACGGATTTGATGCGTGCGTCCGGTTTCCAATTTGACTTGGATTAAGGTGTGTCGGGTAAAACGTTCCAATACCCGATAATGCGTCACCGCTTCTTTACCGGATTCGCGCACCGCAAACATTTTGCGTTCTGTCGGATGGCGGCCTATAGGCTCGTCGATGGTGCCGCCGGAAATCATACGTCCTTTGGTCACGGCAGTATATTCGCGGTGAATGCTGCGGTCTTGTAGTTGCTCAATCAAGCTATTGTGGGCGGCTAAAGTTTTGGCAATCATCAACAAGCCGCTGGTGTCTTTATCGATACGGTGCACTATGCCTGCGCGCGGCAGAGTCGCTAAATTAGGTTGGTGATTTAATAACGCATTTTGCAAGGTTCCTTGCCAGTTGCCCACGCCGGGGTGCACAACAAGGCCCGCAGGCTTATTGATAATCAATATGGCATCATCTTCATAGACAATATCTAAGGGGATGTTTTCTGCTTCACAGTGAATCACCACTTCGGGTTCAGCATCAATTTCAATACTTTCACCACCTTCCAAACGCTCTTTCGGTCTGATGGCTTCGCCATTAACCAATACCCGTCCAGATTTGATCCAGCTTTGCAATTTACTGCGTGAATACTCGGCAAACATTTCTGCCAAGACCTGATCGACACGCATTCCAGCTAGTTCGTCGGGTACTGTTTCTATTAATTTGGTCATAACAAGTTCTTCTGATTAACCTCAGGTTAAGTTATACTCGCATAGTGTAGTGGTCTGGATAGAAATTAAGCAAACCCATGGCTACAATCGATACTCTTTTTTAGCTTAAAAAAACCTCTAATATTACAACGTGTCGTCAATTCTATGCGATTACTTTTAGTAAAAATTTTATTCATTGCTACCTTTGCGCTGTTTTTGCCAGGTTGCGAAACCATTAGCAATCTGTTTTCTTCAGACTCTGATTCTAGCAAAGATGATTATGCGGGGTGGAGTGAGGCGGAATTTCATCGCCAAGCTAAAGAAGCTATGAATGGTGGAAATTACGATAAAGCCATTAAAATCTATGAAGCTTTAGAATCGCGTTTTCCCTTTGGGGATTATTCCATTCAGACGCAGCTTGATATTGCTTATGCCTATCATAAAAATGGCGATGCGGAATCTTCAATTGCGGCTGCAGATCGCTTTATTAAAATCAATCCGCGCAATCCGAATGTGGATTATGCCTATTATCTTAAAGGCTTGGTGAATTATAATCGGGGTTTTGGCTTTATTGATCGCTATCTGCCTACGGACAGCTCTCAGCGCGATACCAGTAATGCCAAAGAATCGCTGAATATTTTCCAAGAATTAATTCGTCGTTACCCCCGCAGTAAATATGTTGCTGACGCAAATCAACGTATTATCGCGTTACGTAATAATTTAGGCATGCATGAAATTCACATTGCCCGCTATAACTTAAAGCGTAAAGCCTATGTTGCAGCAATCAGTCGTGCAAACTATGTGTTACAAGAATATCAAAAAACTCCAGCCGTGCCGTTGGCCTTGCAAGTCATGCAAGAAGCCTATACTGCTCTTGGGATGAAAAATTTAGCGGCAGATGCCCAGCGGGTGTATGACGTCAATTACGCCAAGGGCCTGAACCTGCAAGAACAGGGGGGCAGTTTTGTCTATGATACTTGGGACTTCTTGGGTTTGGATAAGTAAGTCTTACGCTAACTCAGCTACGAATCCTATGGAAAGAAATGCTTGAGATATTTCTTTCCACATTTGCCCTTTATCCTCATGCTTTTCTAACTCAAACTTTAGCGTTTATGTGGTCAAAAGCTACTAAAGCGTGATCGTTTAGCTAGTTTTCAACTGTCTTCACCTACCGCCAGTTGCAGTGTATAGGTGGTATTTCGGCACCATGTCCAATTGCTGCTATTCCACCGTTGGCTTTAAAAATTTTAGTTTTTGTGATTTAGGTCACTTACTTCTTTGCACAAGTCATTTAAAATCCCCGCATAGACAGAGTTAGCTCTAGTGCATCTGGCTTACAGTCGAGGTGGCATTTCACCTGAAGTTCAGATAAAGTGATTGGCTGAAGTTATTAGAATTTCAAGCGCTTCATTCATCGACTGTTTAGTTTGGCTGTGGAGTATCGCTAAATTGAGGATTTACGTATGATCAGAACATTATTTGTTGCACGCTTATTAATCTTGGCTTGGGTTTTACTGACCTCAAACAGTGCGGTATTTGCGGTGGACATCGTGTTGCCTATGGAAAATTTTGCGGAAAACACGGCATTATTAGATGCAATACGCAATGGACTGGCGTTGTCAAATCAACAACAGGTGATACATCCGAAAATCACGCAAGACCCAGCCAAGCTCGAAGGGTTAAAGGGAATTTGGACGTTAAGTTACACCACAGACAGTCCCCATACCGATACCATGGATCTGACTAACATAATCAATGATACAGAATACGGAGTAGTGCTCTCTGGACTAACTTATGAAGAAGGTAATGCAGCGGGACGATTGACTGTATGTTTGTATTTGCCGGAGTTAAGTTACTTAGACACTGAATATCTATGCGCTTATGCTGGAACTTCAAAATACGTTGCTTATATATTTAAGCTAACTGGCGCTAATAGCTTACAGGGATATTTTGGCTCGGCGACAGCGGCGGATGCCGCTGGGCAAGATGCTGGCAGCAAAAAGTATCCACTCGTGGGGAGTAAGAAAGCAACACCTGTCACGACGCCTGCAGCAACCTCGTCAAGTCCATTTCAATCGGACGCTATTTGGCCAGCACGTACCCAAAGTGGTGGCTTCTTTAATTTACCCACAGCGATAGCTCGTGATAATCAAGGCATTATCTACATTATTAATTCTGGTAGTTCGCAAGTTAAAGTGCTGAATGAATTTGGGGAATTATTGCGTACTTGGGGAGGATTTGGCGAAGGTGAAGGCCAATTTCGAATCCCCTGGGGTATTGCTGTAACGCCACAAGGGGAGGTGTTAGTCGCTGACTCTGGCAATAATCGTATTCAGGCTTTCACACGTGAAGGGCAATTTATTCGGCAATGGGGTAATTCTGGTATCAGTTCAAGCTTATTGAGTTCGCCATTAGGTATTGCTGTAGATAAACAAGGTTCAGTGTATGTGGTCGATAGCGGTAACAAGCGGATCCAGATCTATGATAGTAAAGGTGGTTATTTACGATCCATTGTATTTCCTGGTATTGAGCCGGGAAGTTTGTCGAAACCCCTCAACATCGCAGTCAATTCGGCAGGTGAACTATTTATTACCGACGAACTGTTAAACCAAGTTTGGGTGTTGAGTAAACAAGGTAATTTGTTACGCCGTTTTGGTAAAGCTGGAACGGGTGACGGTCAGTTTGCCAGACCGCAGGGTATTGCTATCGATGATGATGGCTTTGTGTATGTTTCGGAAGCGGATAATAATCGGATTCAAGTTTTTGACCGCCAAGGAAACTGGGTGCGTAAGTGGGGTGAACTAGGCATTTTAGGTGCTAATTTTAGGTATCCCGCGGGACTACTGGCAGATAGTAGCACTCATATTTTATATGTTGCAGATGGGGATAATCATCGTATTCAGCGCTTTGATTTTGATGGTACTTATCTAGGTGGTTGGCAAAGTCAGGGCAGTAAGTTGGGTGAGTTTGCTGGGGTATTTATTACGGCTTCGCCACAGGGAGAGGTTTATGCCGCAGATATTGGTAATCATCGGATTCAGGTGTTCTCTAAATCTGGGAAACTTTTGCGCGTATGGGGGCAGCAGGGCACGGGGCCTGGGCAATTTAATTCACCCAGTCATGTGGTACTCGATGCTCAGGGCTTGGTGTATGTCGCAGACGCTGGCAATAATCGCGTGCAAATCTTTAATAGCACTGGGCAATTTCTCAAGGAATGGAAGGTTGTGGATGCGAGTACGCAGAAAAATATTTTAGCTGCAAATTTAGCGGTCACTGCCGATGGATTGGTATATATGACTGATCGTGGAGCGCATCGGGTCGATGTCTTTTCTAAAGATGGGTTATGGCTGACGGGTTGGGGATCAGAGGGTTCTGCAGTCGGGCAATTTCAAAGTCCAAATGGTATCGTCGTCGATAGCGAAGGTTTGGTGTATGTCGCCGATCAGCAAAATTCTCGGGTGCAAGTGTTCGATTCTCAAGGTAAATTCCTTCGAAAAATAGGCTCGTTAGGTAATAAAGAAGGGCAGTTTTTGGTGCCATCGGGTCTCAGTATATCGCCCGCGGGCCTGCTTTTTGTCAGCGATGCCCTGAATAATGGGGTGCAAGTTTTTAAACGTGATGGCACCTTTATTGAGCGTATTGGCTCTGCGGGGACGCAAGCAGGGCAATTTGGTTTGCCCTTTACCATTGCATTGTTAGATGAAAATACCTTTGTGGTGGGAGAGTTTGCCAATAACCGTATCCAGGTCATGACGCGTAAAACGTTAGCGCGAAGCACCTTTAAGGCGATCTTGTTAGCTGGTGGTGGGCCATCCACAGAAACCTATACCAATAATCTGTGGGATTCCACCCAGCTGTTGACGAATAATGCCTATTTTGCGTTGCGAGCCCAAGGCTTTAATAAAGATGCGGTCAAGTATTTAAGCTCGGGTACGACGCTGAATGATCTGGACGGCAATGGTCAGAACGATGATATAGAAAACGCCACGCTTAATTCGCTTGGCTCGGCGATTACTGAATGGGCTAAAGATGCGAATGATGTGCTCATTTTTCTAGGTGATCATGGTGGCGATGGTAAATTTAAAATTAATGAACGCGAAATTCTGACGCGTGAACAATTAGCCACATGGTTAGGCGTACTGGATAAACAAGTCCCTGGGAAGATCACCATAGTCATTGAAGCTTGTCAATCAGGTAGCTTTTTTAGCAGCTTAGCTAATCCCAAACATATTCTGATCAGTAGTGCGAGTAAAGAGCAGCCTGCCGTTATCAGTAACCAAGGATTAATCGCATTTTCCTATTATTTTTGGAATAGTGTGCATACGGGAGATAATTTACAAAGTGCGTTTAAGCTTGCGCAGCAAGGTATCGGTGCGCAAACTGTGCTGGTGAATAAACAACAGCAAAAACAATATGCACAGATGGAAGCCAATGGCGACAATGTGTTTGATGAGCAAGATTACGTTGCATTGGGAGATTACTGTTTGGGTAAGTGCCAAAAGTTGGCCGCGGACGAACCGAGTGTGACAGCAATTACCAGCAGTGGATCGCTCAATGGTCAAACCCGTGCTACATTAAAAGTCAAAGTTCAAAGTTTGTCGGCATTACAAAACAATCAGGCTTTTGCGTTAATTGGTCGTCCAGATGTGAACTACACGGATGTAACGCAGCCAATTACAGACTTACCTAAAGTATTATTGCCCTGTGGTAAGGCGGATGCGGAGCAAATGCTGACCTGCGCCGGGGAATATGAGCATTTTGATGTCAACGGCGATTATTTCATCACTTTTTATGCCCAAGATGATAAAGGTCGACTCAGTCAACCGCGTGCAACTATTACCTTGCATCAAGGTGCAACACAAGGACAGAGTAGCCAAGTGAGTACGCTATTTGATGGTTCCGCTGGGGTGTTGCATTTACAAGATGTGCTTGTTGAAGGACAGCATTATGAGGCATTTTTAAAATTGCAAAATAATCAATTGAGTCTGACTTCAGCGCAAGCAACGGCACTTCGTTTTACCTCACCTGCACAATATGATGCCGTCGCTGGCGTTTTACACATACCGGAAGTGACTGTGGCTGGGCAACGCTATCAAGCGAATTTAAAACATATAGGTAATTATGTGTTTACTTTGCTAAACGCAACCCCTCTATCTCCATAGCGTCTGGCGGTTTTCTCACATCCAGTTAGCGTAATCATTACCAGCGCTAAAATGAGTTAGCCGCAGAAAAGGGGGTTATATTGACGCTGACCAACAGACGTTATAATATAACATTGTGATTTCTAAAACATGCGCTAATTTATGAATCTTACAGCTGAGCCTATCCCCTTCCATCCTATTGAACACGATCATAAAAAATGTGTGAGCGAGGCAATAGGTGTTGCCGAACAACTCTGTGTATCGCGTGGTGTGCAGTTGACAACAATTCGACATCAAGTCTTGGAGTTGATTTGGAGTAGTCATCAGGCGGTTAAGGCGTATGATTTGCTTGATCGTATTAAACCGTTACAACCTGCAGCAAAACCTGCAACCATTTATCGGGCACTGGATTTTTTAATCGAACAGGGTTTGATCCATCGTGTAGAAAGTCTTAATGCTTTTATAGGCTGCAGTTGTTCTGGACATCAGCATGAACTTTTGCTGTTGATATGTAAGTATTGTAATGAAGTGGAGGAGCGCCCAGCCCCGCAAGTCATGGCGAGCCTAACAGAAGAATTTTCTCAAGCGGGTTTTGTTCCTCATACAAAAGCCATTGAAGCGCATGGAATATGCGCTAAATGCTATGAGTTATTAGCGGTAGCGAATGAGGGGCAGGCCTCATTAAAAACGGACTAGCCGCATTTTTTAGCTGTAAGCAATTCAAACAATCAGTAGTTATTACGTTATAACATTTAGCCAATAATCACTTTTTGCTTAGGAAACCATTAACTTTAGTTTAAGCTCTCAATGAATAAAATATCTACGCTTAGTTTTGTATATATCAGCTTGATGGCATCTGTTGTCTATGGTGAGGATCAGAAAATTCCTGAATTAGATGAGATGGTTGTCACTGCCCCTTTACAGGATAAAGTATCGGAATCTGCTGTCCCGGTTACCGTACTGAGTCATGATGAGTTACGTTTAAAAGCCGGACATAGCATTGGTGAAACCCTAAAGAATGAACTGGGTATCAGTAGCCAATCCTTCGGTCCGGGAGTAGGGACCCCAGTGATTCGTGGTCAAAGCGGCCCGCGCGTGCGTGTATTAAACAATGGCATTGGTAGTAACGATGCTTCAGCTATTAGTCCAGATCATGCGACCAGTACCGAGCCGTTACTGGCAGAGCGTATTGAAGTGCTGCGCGGACCTGCAACCTTGCTGTATGGCAGTGGTGCGATAGGTGGGGTGGTGAATGTAATCGATAACCGCATACCAGGTAAGCTTCCGGAAAAATTATTAGGTGGCGCCCTTGAACAGCGTTTTGATTCGGTGGCTGATGAAAGTTCCACGGTGTTGAAAATAGAAGGCGGTAAACGGCATCTTGCTTATCATTTGGATGGCTTTTATCGCGACCGCAACAACCTTGATATTGGTGGTTCAGCGATTGATGTGGGTGCTGCTCGGGCGACCGATCCAGCGTTAGACGTTATTGAAAACCCTAGAGGGCATATTAATAATACTTCTGCACATGCTATCAGTGGATCGGCAGGTGTTTCATTGATTGGCGATCCTGGCTTTGCGGGTATATCTATAAATCGTTTGGAAAATAATTATGGTATCGCGCCAGATGGAAGTGGTGATGAAATCACGCGTATTGACCTCAAACAAAGCAAGTACGATTTTAAAAGTGAACTCAACAACCCCTTTAGATTTGCTGAATCGCTCAGGATGAAATTGGGTTATACCGACTATCAACATACTGAAATTGCGAATGGGGAACCGGGGGCATTTTTTAGTAATCAATCCTATGAAAGTCGTCTGGAAATGACCCACAATCCCTTCGGTATCTTACACGGGATGCTTGGGTTTCAAGCGCTTGCAAGTGATTTCTCTGCCCTAGATAAAGCGACTAATGAAATAATTGTTCCGCGTACCCAAACGAATAGTTATGGCGTTTTTGCGGTGGAATCCTTCAATATGGGAGCGTTTAGCAATCAGTTTGGGCTGAGGGTGGAGGATACTCTCCTGAGTCCCGAGGCGCATCCCGAGCTCAGTTTCGTGCCGATTAGCGCTTCGGCGTCCAGTCTGTGGAAGCTAAATGAAAACAATAGTTTAAATCTGGCTATTACCCGTTCAGAAAGGGCGCCGACTGTGCAAGAGCTTCTGGCCTATGGTTATCACGATGCTACACGAAGTTTTGAAATTGGAGATATAAATTTACGGGAAGAAACCTCCTACAATCTGGATGTGGGGTACAAGTTCAATGTAGGCCGAGTGCGGGCACAAATTGATCTGTTCCATAATTGGGCAGTTAATTATATTTTTCAGCAACGCAATGGCGAATTTATTGATGATGCTTTAGTGGTCACCACGCGTCAGGCGGATGCTACTTTTATGGGATATGAAAGCAAGTTGATTGTTCCCTTAATGCAAAATACTGCGGGTATGGTGGACTTGACCTTATTTAGTGATTTTACCCGAGGGCAGTTTGTTAACGGCAGTGATGTGCCGCGTATGCCACCACTACGCTTTGGTTTTCAACTCGAGCACTCTAAGGGCAATTGGAGTAGTAATCTCCGTTTAACCCGAGGCGAAGCACAGCAGCGTGTGGGGGATAACGATACCCCAACGGCAGGTTATCTCTTACTAAATCTCAGTACCCAATACCAACTATTTGATATCCATGGCGCCGATGTGATGTTCTTTGCTAAAGCGAATAACCTGCTAGATGAGAATATTCGTAACTCGACCTCGTATTTACGAAACTTTGCACCCGAAGCTGGACGGGGGGCGGAGCTTGGCTTTAGAGTAAGTTACTAATATTAAATTAGTTAATTTTAACTCGGCACGAGGAAAGTCAATTAATAACTGTATTTTGTGTAACCCAATTACATGGACTGCTCCTTATATCTGTGCATTAATAATTAAACGAGAAGATTTCGTTACTGTGCATCCAAGCTATTTGGCGACAGCGAAAATAATTCTAAATTAACAATTGATATGTTATAACATATATATTAATGTAATGATTTTTGGCAATGGATTTGGATAGCGATAACAATGAGCATCAAAAACGCCATAGAGCGAAAAATGCAAATGAATATTCTGGTGGGTTATCTCATCCTACTAGTTGGTACAAATCAGGCATTAGCCAGCGACGAACCATCGTCAGCATTATCTCCGGCAAAAAAATCCACACCCTCAGAAAAGCATAACGCAGTTATTGAAATGGAAGCAGTAGAGGTCATAGGAATTGCCGAGGCTCCTCTCGCACCTCAGCAAAGCACGCTTAAAGGTAAAGCCCTGCAGCTACAACAAGGTGACACCTTAGGCAAAACCTTGGAGCAAGAGTTAGGCGTGAGTAATGCTTCTTTTGGCCCGGGCGTGGGTTTGCCTGTGGTTAGGGGGTTAACGGGCTCACGAGTTCGATTACTGCAGAGTGGAATTGGCAGTCATGACGCCTCTTCTTTAAGTCCTGACCATGCGGTAGCGATTGAACCACTGTTTGCCGAAGAGATCAATGTGTTAAGAGGGCCAGAAACTATTCGTTATGGCGGTAATGCTATCGGCGGTATCGTGGATGTCAAAGATAATCGAATTCCTGAACATCTGCCTAAAAAGCTGGTTGCAGGTGCGCTTGAAAGTCGTTACGACACCAATGGTGAAGGTACAAACTCGGCATTTAAAGTGGATATCGGCAAAGAATGGTTGGCAGTCAATGTTGCCGGGTTTTTCCGCAGCAGAAGGAACACCCAAATTCCTGGGCAAGCAATTGATGCTGCCTATATTGAGCAGCAATTTGGCTTATCAGGCATAAATAATGTGGCAGGCACAATTCCTAATACCGATAGCGAGAGTTTGGGCGGTTCTGTTGGTCTGTCATGGTTAGGGGATAAAGGCATGGCGGGTTTGTCGATTAGTCATAGTGGCAACCAATACGGTGTTCCCAAAGGCAGTCACGCTATAGACCCCAATCATTTGGAAGGCGGGTTGGAGTTGATATTACCGCAGATAAAGGATTTGAGCGGCTTTGAAGATATCTTAGGGCCACAAGCGTTATTCCCAAATATTCGTTTGGATATGCAGCAAACCCGTTATGATTTTAAAAGCGAGTGGTACGAACCTTTGCCAGGTATTGAACGCATCGGCTTTCGTTATGGTTTGGTGGATTATCAGCACGTTGAACTAGAACGCGGTCTGCCTTTTACCACATTTAAAAATGACGTCGGTGAGGGGCGGTTGGAATTCGACCATCATGCGTTAAAAGATTTAACGGGTTCGGTCGGCGTGCAATGGATTAACCGCGATTTTTCGGCGTTGGGGGTGGAAACTTATGTGCCTGAAACCCAGCAAGATTCCTTAGGGTTTTACACAACGCAAGCCTATACCTTGAATCAATTTGAATTTAAGGTAGGTTTACGCACTGAACAATCATGGGTAAATCCCAGTGCGAGCGTTCTTAAACTGCGTGGTAGCGCCTTACCCGCTTCACCTTTGCCAGACGATTTAAAGTTTCAAGCTGAGTCGGTATCATTCGCTATTAAATGGGCGTTTTTGGAGCAAGCGAATCTAACGTTGACCTTGAATCGTAGCAAACGGTCGCCAGATATACAAGAGTTGCTGTCCTTGGGGCCGCATTTATCTACGCGCAGTTTTGATATTGGCAACGTGCAGCTTAAAAATGAAACTGTCAATATGCTTGATTTAGGCATTGACTGGCAAACCGACCTTGTTGGGTTTAGAGCGAATGCCTATTACAACCAGACTGATGATTTTATTTATCAGCGTAATACTGGTTTTGTGTATGAAGTGGATACCGAAGTTATTCGTCAGCGTTGCGTGAGTGCGGCAGAATGTTTGCCAATGTATGCTTACGACCAACGCGATGCTACTTTTATGGGTTATGAAGCGGAAGCTAAAAGCATTTTGACCAAACTGCAACAAGGCGATGTGTCGCTTAAATTATTTTCGGATTATGTGCGCGGCACATTGAGTGACGGTGATGTACCCCGTTTGCCGCCGTTGCGCTATGGGGCGGAACTTGGCTTTGGAAATGAAGTTTGGAACACTGCCTTGCGCTATACCCGGAGTGAAGCGCAAGAGCGGGCAGGTTTAAATGAAAACGCTACCAGAGGATTCGACTTACTCACTGCAACCGCTGATTACCAATTAAAGCTAGGTGATGCCGTGCAATTCTCCCTGTTTGTTAAAGCGTCCAATTTGTTAAATGAAGAAATGCGCAGTTCCGTGTCATTTTTACGCAATTATGCGCCTGAGCCCGGCAGAAGTTTTGTGTTTGGGCTGCGAGCAACTTTTTAGAGGACAAGCACCATGACCCAGCTATTAACTGTACGTCAGTTTAGTCAGATGGGCTTATTGCTCACTGTAATTATAGTCAGCTCCGCAGTGCAAGCGGTGCATTTAGATGTGGAAGTTTGGGGTGAAAAGGATGCGCTGCAGGCAGGTTTCTGTCATACGCCGAATATCGTTGGCTGTGATTTGGATGGGCTAACCAGTGGATTAAACCTTCCCGCAGGATCTTTACCGATAGAGGCAAGCACTGGCAAAGCGATTTTTTTGGCAGACTTTCAGGACCTTCCGGGTGGCGCATTTAAAACTAAAAATCCTGGCTTCCAAGCTATACAAAATGCCCTGTCACCCAATGAACCGATTAGCTACCGGGCATTAGGAGTGCTCAAATATTGGTCTACAACCGCTTCAGCATGGGAAACAGCTCCAGCTACCACTCGGATCACGTTGTTTGGTGGTCTGGATTTAAGTTCAGGTGTATTCAATAATCCTGCTCAATGCAATGGTCAGTTGCTCTGTTTTAGCGATGCTGCGCAAGGTACGGGTAAAAGTACCCAATTTACTGGCGCTGGGATTCAAGGTGCGCCTGAGTTACTGCTTGATGTCGCTAGCAACCAAGGGGCACTACATACCCATTTAAATTTTTTTCTGGAAAATGCGCAAGGTCAACTGGGCGGTCCAGATGGCGCCTATCTAGTCGAAATGCAAGTGTTTTCAAGGTCGCGTAGCACGCCTTCCGCACCCTTTTTGGTGATGTTTAATGCCGGATTGTCTAACGAAAGTTTCACGGCGGCACTGTCTGCCTTAGTCAAAACTGTCAGTAAGCCAGCCTCCACGCTACCGATAGTCAATCCGTCCGATCCTGCGCTACCAGTCTCTAAGCCACCTATTACCTCATTTACTCAAGGTGATGCAGATTTGGATGGTGACATTGATCGGGTGGATATTGCGTTAATTTTATTAGCGGCGCAAAAAAATGAAGTGGCTCTTGTGGAAGGAGATACACGCGATATGGACAATGACGGCGCGATTTCTCGTCAGGATGCAACTCTGGCTAGAGCAAAATGTACCTTAAGATTATGCAATATTCCGGTGAGTCCCCTCAATGCCTCCGCAGTCGATGAGCCTGCGGTGTTTAATCTCAATACTAAGACTTTAGATATTCGGGATGTTCAAGTCCAAGACCAGCATTTTCAAGTGCAAATGCAACTGGAAGACAATACGCATTTACGGTTGAAAGCCTTGCAACCGCAAACGAAGCAATCGGGACAAGCTAGTGAATATGATGTTGTGAGTGGCGAGTTAAGCATACCCACCATGAGTGCTGATCAGCACTATTACCAAGTACGTATGCGGAATATGGGAAGCTTTCAGTTTGAAGTGGAGCAGGTGGAGGAAATCAAGGGAGTATCCGAATAAATGCAACAAAGTCAGATTTAACCATTCAATTTTATTAATCCGAGGTAGCTATATGTTTTCAAAAAGTTATTTAAGCCCAAAATTATTAGCCCTAAGTGTTGCATTGGTAACCTTTTCCGCGCATGCAGCGGAGGAACATGCAGGCGATGTACAGCCATGGAAAACGGGTAGTTTGCTGAATTTAAATCAATATATTTTTGAAGCTGACTTCGGCGATTTAGCTGGTGGCTTATTTGCCACCGATGATCCAGGCTATGATGTCGATACCACCCAAGGTGCGTTAACTGTCGGACACTGGCTACGATTTAAACCCGTTGGTACTCTTAAGTACTGGAATGGTTCTGCTTGGATCAATAGCGTTCCGAATGGTGAGCGGATTGAAATTAAAGATGCGCTGGACAACACCATTACTTATACAGCGAGTGGCGTCAGTGGTGGATTAGGGGTCATTGGCGCGGCAGATAAAGAGGGTGGTGTGCATGAACATATTGATATGTCAATCAAGGATGCTTCCGGCACATTAGGTGGTAAGGTTGGTGCGTATTTGATTGAATTAAATGTGTTTGAATCTGCCCCGAATAGTGAAGCCCCGACCGCAAGTTCGGTTGCTCCGATTAAGATCGCCTTTAATCGTGGACTGCAGCATGAAGTCTTTGATCTGGCGGTGGAAGCCTTGGAAAATGCCATGTTTGACGACAAAACCGGTAAATTAGAGATTAAAGATGTACAAGTCGGTCAACAGCATTATTGGGTGCGCCTACATCTTAACAATAATCTCTTTGAATTAATTGACTTTAAACCATTAACCCAGCAGGAGCATGCAGAGTTAGCGGTGTATAATTTCGAGAGCCTAACTCTAAATATCCCGCACGTAAAAGCCTACGGTAAAAACTACCAAGTGACTTTGCAAAATATGGGAGATTTTAAGTTTAAAGTCACAAAGGCGAACGAATTAGCGGAAGAGGTACATAATCATTAAGATTGCTTGAATCGGAATTGTTTTTTAGACATTACAGTTGCTATGTTATAACATGGCAACTGTATTCCACCTAGTGTAAGACAAACGCATCAATTCAATGATTGCTAAGTGCCAATATGACAATTGCGACCATCTAATGCCAGCAGTGCTTAATGTGCGCCTTGCTCGACAAGCTGGCCTTTTCCAAAACTACAATGATATCGGCCTTGGTGATGGTGCTTAAGCGAAGCGCGATCACAAAAGTGGTGCGGTTGGCCTCCAGTTTGCTGGGTTGATAAACCCAACAAACCCTGTGATGTTTATGCTGGATTTCTGCTAAAGCTGCAACCCAGCCTTGCTTCCTATAGAATGTGCTGAACAACGAGAAGCACATCATCGCGATATCACCTATTACGCCCTATATGCGAGTTACCGTGTTGAGAATAACCATTTAAGCCACAGTGAGCATTTTGTTTGGGTAATCTTTGCCTGATGTTGCTGGAGGCAAAAACTTACCGCTTTGTACATAAAACTCAATTGTTTCATCGACTATTTGACAAAGATCAGAGAAAACTTGCTTTTCGTCATCACCGTGATATCCACCATAAAAAAGCCCTGGACAACTTCCGACAAAACATTGATCCTCATCTGACCATTCAACGATTTTTACATAACGGTATTTTTCATTCATTTTTTTGACTCCTCAATGGCTGCCTCGACAGCTCTTTCTTGATACTTTTTGGCATCATCCCCTGGATTTCCAGAGATAACCACTGGTTTCATCAAAGTTCGCTGATTAACTCTCTAATTTTTTTGGCATTTCTGTAGTTTTTTCGTGCTTTCATACTGTTTCTGTTTCACCCGTATTGACATTATACGGTTCAATTTTTGAGACGTCATTGATGGGATGGATCATGCTAGCGGTCACTTGCCATTTTGCATCATCCCGCCCGGCCTTAAGCGTTACAGTTGGACAACAATTTTATGCGGCGCAATACGGCTTTACGCCCTATATACGAGTTACCGTGTTGTAAATCAAAGAAAATAATAACATGGCGTAGGGCGGTTTCGCGCCAGCAAACCGCCATGCCTAATGTGGCACCGAAGCTTCGATTCGTAGATTACTAGAGCGAATCCACCTTACACGCCGCACAATTTAAACGCCGTACGGACGTATCATCAGTTTGTGGAGTCAAACGGTTCAGACTCCATTGAAAAGAATTAAAAAAATCAAACGAGTTTGGCCCCTTTGATTAGTATAGAGACCGACAATATTGATCTCAATTCTTGTTGCGCAACGCGCTATACTGCTCCAATGATTAAATCATTCCGCCATAAAGGACTAAAAAGTTTTTTCGAATCAGGTTCTGTTGCAGGGATTCAGCCAGCGCACAGTAAACGCATACGCATGCAGTTGGTGGCACTCGATACTGTGCAACCAGCATCGACGATATGGACATCCCTGGTTTTAAACTACATGCGCTTAAAGGCAGTGAAAAGGACAGATGGTCAATTTGGGTCAATGGCAATTTGCGCATCACCTTTGAATTCCACGACGGACATGTATTTGTACTCGATTATGAGGATTACCACTAATGACCATGTTTAACCCCCCGCATCCCGGTGAATTTATTCGCGACGTCTATCTTGAGCCCTTCGAAATAAGCGGTAGACAGCTCGCAGTGAATCTGGGTGTTTCGCCTTCCACCTTGAACCGGATATTAAACGGCAGCAGTGGCATCAGCTCTGAAATGGCACTGCGGCTGTCGAAAGCCCTAGGGCGATCTCCAGAGAGTTGGTTAAGCATGCAGGACAACTATGATCTTTGGGTCGCCAGACAAACCATTAATTTGGATAACGTGGAAAAAATTGATTTTAAAGTGGCTTAATGGGATTGGCGTAATGCCCTACTTAAGACCAAACAGCCCAAAACGCCGCGGATTAATCTGGCCTTTCAGCTGATTTTGTCACGTTAAAGTGTTTATACAACTGAAATCATGCATAATGACTATTTTTTTATTCCTTTCCATACCCTTATGGATCGAATTCAAAAATTTCTCAAGAGTCACTTGTAAACCCAAGGCTCACTAGCTTGCAATTAACTGATTCGATGTCCTGAAACTTGAGGTCAAAAAAGCACCCCGTC
>SXGT01346365.1_pt1 | contig 18213 bp, 21 predicted proteins | sample 3176221 | NCBI WGS metagenome assembly SXGT01 (sample SAMN11356862, study PRJNA531348) | freshwater metagenome | isolation source: freshwater sample F1-120 | place: China: Fuxian Lake, Yuxi | collected 2017-12-25
CTTCGTGAATGCCGGCCCGAACGAATTCTCCTCTTTCCATCCGATCGGTGAAATCTGGGACAACGTCTACGAGAGCGGCAATCCCGGCAACAAACTCACCGGCGTGCAGACCTACGTCGTCGGACCAGGCAGCGCGGCGACGTTCGATGTCGTAGTCGAATCGGCTGGCGCCTACCCGCTGGTCACCCACTCGCTCACCGGCGCGCTTCGCGGCGCGATCGCGGTGCTGCTGGTCGGACCGGATGCCAAACCGGCTCCGCTCATGCCGATGGTGCCCTGGGTGCTGCCCGCGAAGTAAGGACGAGAAACAGGGAGCGATCGGCCGGGAGGCTGGTCGCTCCCTTCGGTTGAGGGCGCGCATAACCATGATGATAAACGTCGTATCGGCTGTATGCGTACTGCTCGCAGTCCTCTCCTGCTCCCCCGCTTCTGCCGATGCACAGCAAGAACGCATCGCCCTCATGTTGACAGGCCCAGCCTGCCGCGAGGCGCAACAGACGATCGAAACGATCTTGCGCCGCACAGACGGAGTCTTCGCCGTAGATGGCGCCAGCGTCCCGGAACATCTGCTCATCGATGTCGAGGCAGGGAAGATCTCCGCGCAAGATCTCCTCACGATCACTCAAAAGACGATCGCCGCAGGCCTTTCATGTCAGGTCGAAATTATGCGATCCTGCATCACAGCCCCTGGACACAACAGAACAGACCTACCGGCCAAGTAGGCACAGGCCGCTTATCACTCACGCCACACCACATGCCATACAGACGCCCAGCGGAGCCCTGTCGGCCCCATCAACTCCTGCTCGCCCTCTCGATCATCGGTCTCTGCCTGATGGCCTATCCGCTTGCGTCGCCGGCCCTGGCGCAGGACGCGCTGCTCGAATGGCTCCCGATCAGGCCCTTCAACTTTGATGTCACCTTCAGCCAGCGGACCTTCGCGCCCGAGAATCGCGTGATTGGCGTCCAAGCCGGGATCACGGCGCTTCGCTATGGAGACATCGAAGTCCGCACGATGTACTAGTACTACAGCAACCACACGCCGACCTTTACGACGGATCAAAACTCCCTCTATCTGAATCCTCGCTGGAACAACTTCATCGATATTCTGGATTTTCCCAAAGGCGCCCCGATCAGCCGCACGATCCGGCATGTCCTCTTCGGGCCCCTCGAAGACCGGGCCGTACCCTACCTGGGCCTGCTCGGAGGCGCGACCTTTCCCGGTCCCGGCAATACCTGGCCAGGACACCTCATCGGAGGCCAAGTCGGTGTCCGGTTTCCCATCGCGCGGGGCATCTCCTTCGACATGGGCGTGCAATATACGGAGTACGGAATCGATTTCCAGGGCAATGCGGGGCAGACGCAACAATGGCTGATTACGACAGGGATTCGCTTCTGACCATGCCACAAAGACCGCGCACCAGGCTCTTACTTGAATGGGCGTCACTGCTGCTCATCGCATTGACGGTGCACGGCTGCGGCCTGATCATCGATGGAGTCCAGATGGTGCATCCCATCGCGACCAACGAGCTCGATGCGATCTGCGCGCGAGGTCAAGTCCGCGTCGGCATGGCGGTTGAACCGTTCCAGCCCTTCGTCTTCCCGGCCATCTATACGGACGAAGGCCTTCGCGTGACGGGCCTCGACGTCGAACTCGTGCGGGAAATCAGCGCGGCCCTGTCGCGGCGCTGCGGCGGAACAAAACCCATCGTTCCGACGCTCCAGCTGATTCGTTTCCGAAACCTCTTTGTCGAACTGACCGAGGGGAACTTGGACTTATTCGTGTCCTCCATCAGCGCCAATGTGCCGGCGCAAGGACGAATCGGCCTCGCCTACTCAAACCCCTACTTCGATGAGGGGGGAATCGGCGGCATCACCAGACAACCGGACACCGCCAAGCGAATCGGCGAATCTGTCCACCGATCCTCCACGAAAACGGCCGATGCGAACGCCATGGCCAGCGTCTTCTCCGGCTTGACCATCGCGGTTCAAGAAGGGACCAGCGCGCAATTCTATGCGGAGGCCAACCTGACAGGCATCAGGCTGGTCCTCTGCGATTCCCTCCCGGCCACCTTCGAGTCCCAGAACCCGCCGATCGACGTCATCCTGGGGAAACAGCCGGTCCTCGATTATACCGTCAGGCGGGTCCGCAAGGACTGGCAACTCATCACGTTGGAGAACGGAAAGCCGCTGTTCCTGACCCACGAACAATACGCCATCGTAACGGATGAGGAAAGCTATCGGTTGCGGCGGTTCTTGAACGATCTGCTGTTCCGGCTCGACGAATCAGGCACACTCACGGACATGCGGCGGCGCTGGCTGGAAGAGACCTATGCCTATCCACGCCGGGCCGCCATGGAAGGGCTTCCCTTTGCCGCAGAGAAAATGCCCCAGCATTACGATCAAGGCCAATGCCGGCTGATTGATCACCGCTCACGATGAACGAGAGGAGGCCGCAATGAAATTCACAGGGTATGCCGCACTGGTGGGAATCCTCACGATCCTCGCCATCGGAACAGTCGCCCCGAGCCCAAGCTGGGCCGTCGATCGTGCAGAGGGGGAGGAAACGGCCAGGCTCTTGGCCAAACTGCTCAAGGCAGGCCGATTGGTCATCGAGCAGAACCAGCTTCTAATCGACGATCCGCACAAGGGAGACAAGGGATTCACGCCAGAAGTGTTCGAGCAACAACTCATTCACGAGTTCCGCCAACAGACCGGCATCGATCTCTCCAAGCTCCAGAGTACGCCTGCCTCTCTCGCGGTGCCTCCCTTGGCCAAAGAATTGCTGCCGGCCTTCGTGCTGGCCAGCAAGGACGTGGTGCGTGATGCCCAGGTCGTGATCAATCAACGGGGGATCGGGTACAAGAACTTTATCCCGGCGACCTACGGCAGCCAGGCTTCCGCGCGGTTCTCCAAACAATCGCGAGTCAGACTGAAACAAACGACGCTGGGGCCTCGCAATCCGAAGAACGAACCGGACGACTATGAAGCCTCGGTGCTGAAATGGCTGTCAGGCCGCCCGCGAGCCGAAGCCTATGTCAGCGAACTCACCGATCAGGGCCAGACATTACGGGTCGTGATGCCGATCTATTACGTTCCGGCCTGCTTAACCTGCCACGGTGAGCCGAAAGGCGACCTGGATATTTCCGGCTACCCCAAGGAAGGACATCGCGAGGGAGACCTGGCAGGAGCCATCACGGTCACAGCCCCCTTAAGCCTCCGCTGAGCAAGGCGCGCATCTAATCAGACGCCGTTCTCACTGACACCTGTTCGATTGCCCGACGAACTTCGCTGATCAAGGTCGCCCGCTCCCATGGCTTCTTCACACAGGCCTGGGCTCCTCCACTAAGTGCCAGCTCGGGCCAGGCCGAGCTCTCCCCTGACGCGATGATCACCGCCGTCTCTGGCCAGACAGTCCGGCACCTTGCCAGCAATTGCAACCCGTCAAACCTGGGCATGTGGTAATCGGAAATCACCAGATCAAAGTGCCGCTTCTCTAATTCATGACAGGCGTCAAGCCCATCACTGGCTTCAAACACATTGTACCCTTCATAGGTAAGGAGGTCCGACAGCAGTAATCGGACACTCGCATCGTCGTCGACAACCAGTCATCATGTGTCCATAACCGGCTGGACACATGATGACCTCCGTTACGGCCTGGAGATTATTTCTGCCGGCCCTTTCGATGAAGCTACGTACTGGGGAATACACGTCTAGTCACACATCATGTCAGGATTCTCGCAAAGCCTCCCATGCAGAATCGACCTAGCGACCAAGGGAACAGCCTGCCACGGACCGTGCGGCGCGCTTGATGACAAATGACGCACAGACTGATCCCGATTGGATAGGATCGTGGCATCCTCAATATTGCCGCAATTCAAACAGCGCACAGCGTCGAGTTGTTTGGTCGTGCCATGGGGACCTGAAAGCTGCTCCGGCATCACCCACCCCTTACATCGTGCACAGTGCATAACCGCCTCTCCGTCGATGTTGCTCGTCTGCCCGCGCCTGTTTCGACGGTCTACGCCGCCGGTTCTCTCCAGTCATATGAGCCACGCTGATCGTTCAGGTGGATCTTCCCTCGATTCGCGCGATTTTTTCCGCGCACGGATCTCGTAATCCCACAAAATAGGAGCCAGCGCCACGAAGTATTTTTCCTGAAGAAGGTGCAACACCTGAAACAGCATCTGCCATGTACATTGGAGGAAGGCGTGCGCGAGCACGGTGAAGGGCACTCGGTGATGCTGCGACACAAAGCGATGGACAGCGGACTCAATGTCTTGCGTTACGACTGAAGTCATAGAGCCAAACCATCCTTAGTTCCGACCTACATCACCAGAATTCCTCTCGATAACTCTGCAAAAATCAGTCCGTCCTGGCCAGGATTCAGTGCTTCGTACGGCCCACACGTAACTGCGCGACTGCAGTAGCTAAAGAAGAATATCCTGCGGCACGTCGCACGCGGCACAGCCCCTGCGCGCCTCTATCTCTCGCCTCTTCGCGCGGTGCGGGCCGTGCGAATCCGCTCGATTCCCCGTGTAACTCTTCATCGACTACACGATTCTCCTCTCCACTCCGGCATTCTCAGGCGGCATTGTCCTTGCTAGAAGCCTCCGCACTCACCTCAACCGCAAGTCGCCGGAGGAGGAACTGATGACGGTCGTGTATCGGGATCGAATCACTGCGAGACAGGCCCTCGCGGGAGCGGCTGTTCTGCTCCTCGCGCTCATGTTCACGCAACCAAGTCTCGCAGGGGCAAGCGACCACCGCGCCCTGCTGCTCCTCCTCAACAAAGGCCTCATCACTCAACAGGAATACGACCAAGCCGTCGCAGAAGAACAACGGGCAAAGGTCGAAGAGGAACAGCGAGTGAAGCAGGCAACTGCAATCACGAAGAACGGGCTGCAGGTCGAACTGGGAGGCTTCGCCGAAATCGATTTCATCGGGGACAATACGCGAAGCTTTGAGGAGATCATCGGCAATCGTCCGGTCCTACGAAGCAATACGCTGGGCGGAGCCAACAGACTGCTTCAAACCAGTCCGCGGAACAGTCGAATCACGCTCGACGTGCGAGCCCCTGAGCGGGGTGGCATTAAAAGCCGCTTTTACGGAGCCATCGATTTTCTAGGAAACGAACCGGCGATTGGCACCCCGGGCACGTCCAACCTGACGTTGCGGACCAGTCCAGATGCACGCATCTTTCAAATGTATTTCCAGGTGGAAAGTCCGGCTGTCGATGTAAAGATTGGGCAGGACTGGTCGAAGTTTGGATTTATGTCTGAATATTCGCGCGGACAAGTGTCGGTCGCGGCGACTCCCGCGAATATGTTTAATCGCTGGATCCAGGCCAGCCTATCCAAGCAACTCCCGCTGACGGATACCCTGTCCCTAACTCCCGTCTTCTCCGTGGAACGACCGCCGCAGCCCGATGCCGGCCTCCCCTCCTTTGTGGCGGGCATCCAGCTCGCCCATCACGGTTGGCTCGCGCCCTATACCGGTTCCTCGACAGGCGATATCTCGCTCAAACCGCTAAGCCTCCAAATCAGCGGAGTCGGACGGAGACTCGAAGCGAATTCCGGAGGGCAATCCAAGCTCAACAGTCAGACCTATGTCCCAGGCTGGGGACTTTCCTCCAGTCTGTTTATTCCAGTTCTTCCATCTCGGGATGGCGAGATCGGCCATACAGCGCACATCGTGATGGAGGGTGTCACAGGCGCAGGAATCGCGGATATGTTTAACGGGTTGAGTTGGGGCGTCTGCAATCCAGTGTGCGGAAACTCAACCTCGAACAGCGGCTTTGGCGGACAGGCTTTCGGCCAGACCAACATCGATGCCGGCCTCGCAGCCGTGAGCAGTCAAACCGGCAAGTTCGAAGCGATTCGCACCACCTCAATGATGGTCCATGCCACGTACTATCTCCCGGACCAGGGAAAGACCTGGATCGGAGGAGGCTATGGCACCATCTACTCCTCCAACGCCGCTGAAATGACCTGCACGGTAAGTACGGAGTTCTGCGGCGGAGCCTTGCGAACGTCACAGAGCATCTATCTCCGAGACTCTACGTACTATGCCTATGTCTTTCACGACTTTACCCAAGAAATCCGAGCCGCGCTGATGACGAACTGGGTCAGGACCACCTATGCTGACGGGGCCAATGCGGAGAACCACCGGGTGCAACTCTCTTTCTTCTGGCGCTTTTAACAGGAGATTACGGAGGCTCCTCTTTACCGGGGGAATTATGTTATTCTGCTATCGACCATGGCCGTGAGAGGGATCGGGGAATAACCCCCTATCGGCGCCCGATCGGACGCCCCGCCCATCACCCGCGACACATCACACAGAGGGACTCATGCGGAGGCCCTGATGGAGAACCAGGAGGATTCAATGCGTTCCATACTTGCAGCACTGATCATTGCCGCAGCCGGCTTTGGTAATCCGGCTTGGGCCTATGAAGAAATCACCGTGACGGACGGAGGCAATATCACAGGCACCGTGACCCTCGACGGCCAGGTTCCCAAGCCGAAGGGCTACAATCTCACGACCCTGCCGGACCAATTCTATTGCGGACGTATTTCCGATGGGCAGGGCTGGCGCATCCTGCAACCGTTTCAGGTCGGACCGGCTGGCGAATTCCGCGACGTCGTGGTCTATCTGGAGGGAATCGACAAAGGCAAACCCTTTGTGGAAAAAAGCGTGCCGCAAATCGAAGCCAAAGACTGCCTCTTTGAGCCCTTCACGACTATCGTGCGGGACGATCAAACGGTGACGGTGGTCAACATGGACCCCGTCATGCACGATATTCAGGCCTATGAAACGTCGAATTTAGGAGCGCGCGTGCTGTTCAACGTGCCCCTGCCTATGAATCCAGCGCACCCTCGCAATTTGAAAGACCGCAGCGATGCCGGGCTGTACCACAAACACATGGCCGGCCCGCCGATGAAGCAATTGGTCAACCTCAGCAAAGGCCGCCGGATCTTCGTCATGCAATGCGGCTTCCACGCCTACATGGAGAGCTGGGGCGTGGCCATCACGAATCCGTACTTCGCCAAAACGGACGAACAGGGCCGGTTCACCATGACCGATGTGCCGCCTGGCACCTATAAATTAGTCGTCTGGCATCCCTATATTCGTACGGCAACCGAGCAAACTGTCACCGTCGGCCCAAAGGGAGCCGTGCAGGCCAATATCGCAGTCCCGGCCCCGACCGGACGGCTCTACGCTAACGAGGTGCTGGATCATGCCTACACCCGCTATAACGTGACCGAAGAAACGAAAAAAGAAATCGATCCGCTCGTCCACAAGCAAGATCACTGAGGATACCAGAGCCGGATCGCACGGGCCCTGCTCAGGCAGCAGCCCTAACCTGAGCATCTGCTTTAGAACGCCATTAAGCAATTCGCCGAGACACTGCTGGAAAAGGCGAGCTCGCTGTTGGTTGGGGCACGTTCTCCTGGAGAACGTGCCTCCCTTCCCATTTCGAACCGCACCCTGAAAGGTTCGCTAGCAGTCTATTGACAAACTATTTGCGGACCGTGAAACCGTGAGCGGCTAGACCATCACGGACCTATGCTGAGTCCTGCGCAAACCGCTCAAAATGGCCGTCCAGCAAGGCCGCAGCCAGCGAAGAGGCAAATCATGCCACTGCTGCATATCAAGCCTTTGAGTACCTCGATCACAGTATCGGCTGGCTTTGTCAACAGCCTGCTAGGCACTCCGGTTAAATTTCAACTCATTCCCCCTTGAGTGTTTCAGCCCATCACCGTGCTGAGCTATTGCCTTTTGCGACAGCAACTTTTCCATGTCAGAATTGGAGTGCCCCATGAACCGATCTCCCCTCTCTACGCATTTCATCAAGCCCTCGCTGAACTCCAGTAATGAATGATTCATTCGCGCTGATTCTCTGGCACGCTCTTCGATTTTTCTTGTTTGCAGGGGCATGGCGAAGATCAGAGGAGAAAGTCCTGGAGAAGGCAAGAAGGCACGAGTCGCCTTTGACCCCGGCGCGAGTGGCTGCCACTTCCTTACCGTTTGTGGTGGCAGGAGTAAAATGGTAATTGCGCCTGGACCAGGTCATTGAGTTAGTCGCGGTGGCTTTCAGGAGCAGCTCTCCAACGTTGGGAGTAGTCTGTCCCACATTAACCATCTTGTGTAATTTTCGCACGACGACGAGCGGTCCGTTTGTATTCTGCTACCCATCTCCTTGCGTCTCCTCAGCATGGTCACACAGAGATTCCAGTGCATGCAAAACTTGCACTCATCACTCAGAAGCGAGTGACCCCGCAACGTAAAAAAGCGACACTTCTTTCTCGAACCTCTGTCGAATCCACTATATCGCGCAGCCGAAATGATAAGGCATGAGAGTTGCTCTCCTTATTAAATCGCACTGCGATACGGTACGTACCCCCTGCCAACGAGATGAACCGATGGAGTGATCGAGCAAGGGCAGAAGCGCACGAGGGACGACCGAATCGAATGGTGGGTGCACGAGCAAGGAAATCCTACAATGAGTGGACTCGAACAAATAGATGTAGAACCTCCCGATCATCTCTGTGAACGGTGCGGAAGCTCCAAACCTCGGCTCGTCTTTGACCAACTGAGCCTGCTCTTGCTCTGTGAGCAATGCCTGGAACGTGTGCAAGTGCTACAGGCGTGGTCGTTACTGCGCGAGGATGAAACGGGATGAGACATGGCAGAGGTCACACCCATGTTCCCCCGTTCAATCCGTCGTATGAATCCAGGCTTGCGGAGGAAGAGGCAACGCTCCGCTGGCTTATCGCCCGCCAACCCGCAGTCTCGAACTCTCCCATTACCTCCTATTCCTGCTCGCGGCCAATGGGAGGGATGAGCAAGTGATCGAGAAATGCTTGCGAATTCTCACGAGGGCCCGAACGATCAGATTGCTCACAGGTGGCGGGACATGATCCGCATGAAATGGTACCGCATTGCCCGCCGGCAAGTCTCAACGCGCCACGTCAGCAGAAACCGGCATTGGCATCGCTTCTCTGTCCGCACCGGCTAGGGAGTCCTCTGCAATCTTTGCACAGGGGTCGGCCAGACAGAGGATTGCGCAAAGATAGTGACGGGTTTGTGATGAGTTTCTTCGTGAACGTTGTGGTGTCGACCGTCGAGAGAGGAGGATGCACGCCGAGCCGAGCGGCCCATGAAAGAGGACAGCTAGATTCAATATCATCGCCGATGAGTTCAACGAATGGAGGTTCCTCATGTGCCACATACATTCCCAGCATTACACGAATAACAGCGAGCCATGCTCATGATCTGTGACCAATGCGCCCGACGTTCGACCACACTTCAGTGTGACAATCTCACGTTGCAGAAACTCTGTCAGGACTGCCGCGACCGGCTGAAGCGCCGTCGCGAAATGCCCCCCCACCCAACAAGACCGTAGAGGTCACCCCAATGAATCACGCGCCACCACAACCATCACGCGACGGATCGGCAGGCCGCGGCTTCATGAACGATCTCGCCCGGCTTGGGCTCTTACTGAGCCTAGAAAAACGAGTCCTCGCCATTCTCGTCTCGTACGCCGTCGCGATCGGCATCTTTTCGCTGATCATTCCGCTCACCGTTCAAGAGCTGACCAATACATTTGCCTACGCCATTGAGCCGATCATGATCGTGACCTTCGCCTTGGTCATGCTCGTCGGACTGCTCTTCATCGGCCTTTTTCGAGTGCTTCAAAATAGCGCTACGGAAACGATCTTTCAACGGCTCTATGTTCGCATTGCTTTGGCGATGACGGAACACCTGCCACGCATCAGGCAAGAAGCGTTCTTACCCAAACAGGCCTCTCGTTTTGTGGAGGCCGAGCTGCTGGCGCGAGCGGTCCTCGTCGTCCTCGTCGATACGATCAACGTGCTGGTGTCAGGTCTAACAGGCATGACCATCCTCGCTCTCTATCATCCGAATTTTCTCTTCTACAACGTCTTCCTCCTCGGCGGGTTCGTGCTCGTCGCCGTCGCGTCTGGCCAGGGCGGAGTCATGGCCACCAAGACCGTTTCAGAAAAGAATTACGATGTCATGACCTGGATTCAGGACATCGCCAACAATCGGCTCCATTTCAAGGCCAGCCGCAGCGCACCGTTCTTAATCGGAAAGACGGACCGCCTGCTCGACGAATATTTGGCCGCACGGCGGGCACGTGCCAACATTCTGACCTAACGTCAGTACCGGAGCATTGTCATCTGGGAGGCTCTCTGTCACAGCGGCATGATTGCCCTGGGGGGCTGGCTGCTGTCGGTTGCGCAAATCACGCTCGGGCAATTTGTGGCCGCCGAAGTAATCGTTGGGACCTTGCTCCTGAATCTAGACACCGTGACCCGCCGGATCTATGCATTTACCTACATCCTAAGTTCACTGGGCGAACTGGATCGCGTCTTCTCCCTACCCAAGCACGAAGCCTTCAGTGTTGAAGTCAGCACCCATCTGCCGGATCCCGCCCTGTGCGGCGTCCATCTCACATGCAAAGAAGTGGCGTTCGCCTATCCCCATTCACCACCCGTCTTCGAGCATGTCAATGGTGAAGTCGCTCCAGGGGAAAAACTGGCAGTGCTCGTTCAATCCAGCACACAGAAGTCGACGTTGGCTCTCGTGCTCGCCGGTCTCTATCGGCCAACCTCCGGCGTCGTCCGTTATAATAATGTCGATCTCCGCGATGTGGCCATTGATTATATCAACGGAGCTCGCGGACTCGTGCTGGACTCGCACCCTACCCTGTTTGGGGGCACGCTGGAAGAGAACGTGACGTTGGGACGGACATCGATTGGCTTTGAAGATCTCCGATGGGCCATCCGCTTCGTTGAGCTGGGAGACGAGATCGACCGGATGCCCCACGGACTTGAAACTCGGGTTGAAACAGGTGACACGCGGTATACGAAGAGCCAAATCCTACGTATTCTAGTGGCCCGTGCAATCGTAACCCGCCCCCCGTTGCTGATTTTCGATGGAACCTTGCACAACATGGAGCCGAGCCTGCGGCAGATTCTGCTCCGACGACTCTGCTCGAAAGATGAACCTTGGGCGGCAATCTTCGTGACGAACGATCCTTCCATCGGTGAATATGTCGATCGTCAGGTCACGATCGGATGATGCCGTCCAGCGGATGATTCCGCTTTGTAGTTCAGTGCGTCCGGTATACAGCGTCAACTCCGCGTGTTAGCATGTTCGCGTTCTCATCTTTCTATGTGACGCCGCGATGTTTAGACCGATTCCAGAAGCCACCCTCTTCCGAAGGATCCCCTATCGGCTGATCGCGTCTGTCCTCTTGATTCTGGCCTTGGTCGTCTCCGTGATTTTACTCTTTAGCCTGGAGCAGGAAAAGCTCCTCTTGCAGGGGATCACAGAGGGCAAGACCGTTCCGACCGAACTGTTCCCCGCGCTGTGGCCGTCGCGCCACGATTTGACCGTCGTCACCTTGCTGGTGTTTCTGGTGAGTGCGGTCGGGATCGCGGCGGCCATCACCTTCCTCCACTACGACAGCACCAGGCGAACCCTCGAAGAAGTGAAAGGGCTCGCACGGAATATTCTTGAGAGCATTCCAACCGGCGTGCTTACCGTGAATCGCAGCGGCGTGATCACGGCAGTCAATCCAACGGCAGAGGCTGTCCTGAAACGATCGGCAACGGATTTGCTCGGGAATTCTTACGAGCTCGTCTTTGCCGAGGGAGAGACTATCCGAGCGGTACTTGAAGGGGCACTCAGGCATCACCAGCATGTGAGCCAGAAAGATTTGCCCTACGAGAGCCAGGATCGAAGCCCTCACACCATTCGAGTGAGCACGGCCGAGCTCGCAGGGGACGATGCAGAACCAGCCGGCGTCATCCTGCAGGCCCAGGATGTGACGGACTGGCTTGCACTCGAGCAACGAGTCCGCGTCGCGGATAAGCTGGCCGCCTTACATACGTTGTCGGCGGGAGTCGCCCACGAGTTGCGGAATCCCCTGAGTGCCATGGACTTGAATCTCCACCTTTTGGAAGAAGAACTCCTGGAGCGCGCCTCCCTGCCGGAACAAGGAGCGCGGTATCTCCAGGTTTTAAACGCAGAATGTCGCCGGCTCTCGGTCATTCTCGATAATTTCATGAAGTTCGCTCGCCCCGGGTCAGTTGACCTCCACGAAGTGAACGTCTCCGCCCTGATCGGGCACATCATGGCGTTGATGCAATTCGAGGCGGAGGAGCGGAAGATCCAGCTCGAACAGGCGGTAGCGGAGGTAGCGCGGCCTGGGCGACGAGACGGCCATCAGTCAGGTCCTGGTGAATATTGTCGTCAATGCGTTTCATGCCATGCCAACCGGCGGGCTTTGCCACGTCGCAGCCGAAGCCCGTCATGCCAATGGCACGCGCTGGCTCATCGTGTCGGTGCAGGACACGGGAATCGGCATCAAGAAAGAGGAGCTCGCGCGGGTGTTTGAACCGTTCTATACGACGAAGTCCAGCGGAACCGGTCTGGGGCTCGCCATCGCCTATCGCATCATGGAAGATCATGGTGGCACCATCCAAGTATCCAGCACACCGGGGAGTGGCACTACCGCGGTGCTGACGTTCCCTGTCGCAGTCGAAACGGCGCAATCCGCGGCGGTGCCCTCATGAAGCCACCAGCACGCATCCTCGTCGTGGATGATGAGATCAATATCCGCGGGGCCTTGGTCACGATGCTCGAGAAAAAAGGCCACCAGGTGCGCGGAGTGGCCACGGCAGAGGAGGGGTTGGCGCAACTGGAAGCGGCCCACGCCGACTTGGTCATCACCGACCTGCGGATGCCGGGAATCGGGGGCATGGAGTTTCTCTGTAGGCTCAAAGACACATGGCCTGATACGGAAGTCGTGGTGATGACCGCCTACGGGTCCATCGATACAGCGGTCGAAGCGATGCGTTGTGGCGCTTACGACTATCTCACCAAGCCCATCGATCGCGAACGGTTTCCCATCGTGGTGGACAAGGCGCTGGAGCGCCACGCGTTAACGACCGAGAACAAGCAGCTCCGAGACCGCCTTGAAACCAGGACGCGCTTCGATCACATGGTCGGCGAGAGTGCGCCCATGCAGCGGGTCTACAGTTTGGTAGAGATGGTGGCGGACAGCGATGTCACGGTGCTGCTCACGGGCGAAAGTGGGACCGGTAAGGAACTCGTTTCCCGGGCGATCCACCATAAGAGCTCCAGAGCCGACGGCCCGTTCATTACAATGAATTGCGGTGCCCTGCCGGACAATCTCTTCGAAAGCGAATTGTTCGGCTATGAAAAAGGCGCGTTTACCGGCGCCATGGCGACCAAGATGGGGCGGCTCGAACTAGCCGACGGCGGCACACTGTTACTGGATGAGGTGGGTGAACTGTCGCTCAAGTCGCAAGTCGATTTCCTGCGCGTGTTGGAGACGAAGGAATTCAGGCGCCTGGGCGGAACGAAGTTGATCACAGTTGATACCAGGATCATCGCCGCTACCAATCGCAATCTTGAAGAAGCGGTCAAACAAGGAGACTTTCGGGAAGACCTCTACTACCGACTCAATGTCGTGCCCATTCGCCTCCCGCCGCTCCGTGATCGAGCGGACGATATTCCCCTGCTGGTAGACCGGTTTCTTGCCGAGTGCGCGGCTCAACATCACCGTGAGCCAAAAGACGTGTCACGGGAGGCCATGCGGCTCTTGCGGTTGTATGGGTGGCCCGGAAACATTCGCCAGCTCCGGAACCTCATGGAGCGGTTGGTGGTTACGGTAAAAGACCTGATAATCCAGCCGGAACATTTACCGGAGGAAATCCAGGCCGGCAAGGAGGACGCGCGGACGATGGTGGTAACGCTGGGAACCTCGCTGGATCAACTTGAGCGAGAGGTGATTCAGCGAACGTTAACAGAAATCACGAATCATCGAGAGAAGGCGGCCAAGCTGTTGGGTATCAGTCTCCGGGCCCTCCAATATAAGATTAAAGAGTACGGTATCAGGGACTAAGGACGCGCGATCTGCAATTTTTGCAGCAACCGATAGGCCATCAGAGGATGGGAGGCATTGTCCATCTGCAACAGCACCGTATGTCCGTAATTTCTTTCGAGCCCACTCGGCACTACTGAGTGGGCCATCCCCGGCATTCTCCCTGCATTGGTTCTCATATGCGGGAGCGGAGATAACCTACACAAAAATGGCGGGATCTTGAAAGAGGAAGCTGACAAACGGAGGGGGACGAGTAAAGCAATGAACAGCGACACATCATCATCCCAGCCGATTCTGGCCACTCGGTTCGAGTCGACCACTTCATCCATGACGTGGGTGATTCTGCTGCAGACGCGGTTGAGGGACTGCCCTACAGATACCCTGGCTCGCTGTGCGCTCGCCTCGTTACTGGAAGAACTCGATCACCCAGGGGAAGTCTTGTGCCATTGGAGCGCGGTTCTGGTCTGTGCCCCCCGACAGCCTGAAAGCTCAAGCAGGGGTGGTTCGATGCCGGCAATAAATCTGACAGATTTTGCAGTCCAATTCGTGAGAGTACTCAGGCCAGTCCTGACGGTGCCCGTACAAGATCAAGGCTACAGTCTTCAGAACTAATTGCTCCGCCACTCCTCTGCGCCCCTTTCTATCTCTCTCAGAAATTCAATTGAAAATCTTGTGCTAATCAGAGCGCCTGATAGCCGTCAGGCGCTTGATCGCATCGCGTTGCTGCAAGAACTGCAATGGCCACACCGTGCGAAAAGCCTTGATCTGCAAATAATGCAGAGAGATCTTCAGTAGCTGCCACACCATCGGCATGGCTCTGTTCGCCTATGTGGTAAGCCCTCGATATTCCTCATCGCGAATCCATCTAGGCGCCCATTCGTTCTGTGGCACTCCCCATGCATTGTTACTATTTCTGTCACTACCAATCGGTCGGAGAGGGAGAAGATCATCATGCGAGGGATGTTTTCACAAAGAATGGTTGTTGGAATGGCTAGTACGGCTATTCTCCTCTTGCTCGGATGCGCACAGCCTCCCACCGAGCAATTGGGAGCTGCACAGCAAGCCTTGGATGTTGCCAAGGCTGCCGGTGCTGCAGACTACGCGAAAAATGACTTCACCGCGCTCGAACAGCAATTTTCTTTCGCAAAGAACGAATTGACCAAACAAGAGAACGTTCTCCCTATTTTCCGGTCCTACACGGATGCGGACAAGATGCTGCGTAATGTCGTCGAATCCGGCGGGCGCGTAGCGGTCAAGGCTGCTCAAGGCAAAGAGTCTGCCAAGACGGCAGTTCTCGCCACGGAACAAGAGGCCGGGCAGGTCGTGGCGTCGGTGAAGGAGCTAATAGCTAAGGCGCCGACCGGGAAAGCGCGGGCCGCTATGGAAACGATCAAGCAAGACGTAGAGGGACTGGAGACAAGTTTCAATGCGGTTCATCATCTCATCGAGATGGGGGACTACTTCGGGGCTGAGATCCAAGCCAAAGCGGTCGGATCCTCGCCAACCTGGGCTCTCTCCAGCATCCCTGCGCTTGAGCGAAAAGACGAGATCGGCTACCTAACCAGGGTAATGCACCAAATGGGCGTGCAGATCCAGAGTCATCTCGAACAGGTCGCACGTTCGGAAGCGGCGCTCCGCGTACTTAATGATAATCTCTCCGCATCGGAGTCGAAATACCGTGGGCTGGTGGACAACGCCCCTTTCGGCATTTTCACGACCAGCGGCACGAAAATCACCTTCAGCAATCGCTATAACCAAACCCTCGCGGGACTTGACCCGGATCACGTCACCGACCCGGACACGTTTCGCCAATGGATTCATCCGGAAGATCGCGAACGGGTTCTGTCCGAGTTTGCTCAAGCCGTGGAGACCATCCTCCCCTACGAAACGGTCTTTCGATTTCTTCATGAGAACGGCTCGGTGCGGAAGGTATTGAGTCGCCGGATTCCCATCGAGCAAGGGACGCCCCGCACGCCCGTGTATATCGGATTCAATATCGATATCACGGCGCTGGATCAGATGCAGACCAGCCTCAGTCGCGCCGAGCGCCTGGCGACACTCGGCCAGGTCGCGGCCGGCATTGCCCATGAAATCAGGAACCCGCTGGTGGGGATCGGGGCCAACGCATTTCTCCTCCTGGACGAATTTGACGTATCGGACCCGCGGCATGCTGATTTGGAAATGATCTTGAAAGAAACCAAACGGCTGGATCGCATCGTCAATCAAATCGTCGACTATGCCCGCCCGCGGGAACTCGCACCGGAGCTCTGCCCCTTGGATGACCTGCTCAACGAAGCCATCAAGTTACTCGACTCGACCCTCACCGCCAAGCGCCTGACGGTCGCACGCGCGCTCCCTCCCACCCTAGCCAGGTTCCAGGCCGATCGCGACCAAATCAAGCAAGTACTCTTGAACGTCTTTCAAAATGCGATTGACGCCTCCCGTAATGGAACCGCCATTGACCTAACTGCCGTGGAACTCCCGCGCGGCCAACAGGCAGGCATCGTAATCAAAGTCACGGATCACGGCGTCGGAATTCCCGACGAGGCACTCACGCATGTGTTCGAACCATTTTTCACGAGAGGGAAGAAGCACGGAACGGGGCTGGGACTGGCGATCTGCCGGAATATCATCGAGAGCCATGGGGGAGACATCCAGATCACCAGCGAAGTCGGGAAAGGGACGAGCGTCAGAATCTGGCTCCCGCTCCGCCAAGAATTCCAATTCGTCGAGGGATAACGTATGCAACTGACCATCTTTGTGACCGATGATGAACCGGCTATTCGCAATGCGATCATCAAACGACTGACAAGAAAACAACATCGGGTTGTCGGATTCGAGTCGGGCGACGCGCTGCTGGCTGCCCTGCCACAAGAAATTCCCGATCTCATCCTGCTCGACCTCAAGATGCCAGGCCTCAGCGGCCTGGACACCCTTAGAAAGCTTCGTCCCCTGGCCCCCCATGCCCTGGTCATCCTGCTCACGGCCTATGGCACTGTGCAAGACGCGGTCGATACCATGAAACTCGGCGCCTATGATTTCCTCATCAAGACCGTCGATCTGGACACCATCGAACCGGTGCTCGACCGTGCGATCGATCTCTTACGCCTCCGCCGTCGTCTCGCCGTAGAGACCGAGCACCAGGGCAGCCACTATGCGTTATCCAGCCTGGAAGCCCATAGTCCCGCCATGCAACAGATCCTGGCCCAAGTACGGGATGTCGCCACGAATCCGAAGTCCTCGGTGCTGCTCCTGGGCGAGACAGGAACGGGGAAGGAATATCTTGCTCGTATCCTGCATCATAACGGAGCGCGGGCGGCAGGCCCCTTTATCGATGTCAACTGCACCGCCCTCCCGCGAGAGCTATTCGAAAGCGAGCTGTTTGGCTTTGAACGAGGCGCGTTCACCGGAGCGGTCCAACGAAAGATCGGGCTGCTCGAAAAGGCGGAAGGCGGAAGCTTGTTTCTCGATGAAATCGGCGACTTGGATCTGGCCCTGCAAGCCAAACTGCTGCGGGTGATTCAGGAACGCACGATTCGACGCCTGGGGGGAACGGATGATATCGCCGTGGATTTTCGGCTCATCGCCGCGACCAATTGCGACCTCAAAAAAGCGGTGGCTAACGGACGCTTTCGGGAAGACCTCTATTTCCGCTTAAATGTCGTCTCATTCGAACTGCCTCCATTGCGGAAGCACGTCGAGGATATTGCGCCCCTCTGCCGGAGGGCGGTCATCCGATACGGCAAGGAGTTCGGAAAGGACGTAGTCGATATTGACCCGGAAGCCATGGCGCTATTGCGCACGTATCTCTATCCGGGAAATATTCGTGAGCTGCACAATATCATCGAGCGGGCCATGATCTTCTGCCATGGCACCATGCTGACCGTCGATAACCTGCCGGCCGAACTCAGACAGAGACAGGAGCCAGTGGTCGTGAGCGTCGTGGAAGGCGACGAACGGCTGCTCCGGCTCGAATCGAAATTGGGGAAGCAATCCCTAGCCGATATCGAGCAGGCGATCATTCAGGAGGTCCTCAGGCTGTCGGACTACAATAAAACGACTGCCGCCAGGTATCTGGGCCTCACGAGGTTCGCGCTGGATCGGCGCCTCAAAAAGATCGTCGACGAATAACCGTCACTCACGAAGGATTCGGCGACACGAACACCAAGACTTTCAGCCGCTGGTCCGTATGGTTCTTCACCCCATGTTCCTCCCCGGCCGGCGCCATCGTCCCCTGCCCTGAACCCAGCACCCGTTTCTCTGCCCCGACCTGAAAC
>SXGT01072805.1_pt1 | contig 18204 bp, 15 predicted proteins | sample 3176221 | NCBI WGS metagenome assembly SXGT01 (sample SAMN11356862, study PRJNA531348) | freshwater metagenome | isolation source: freshwater sample F1-120 | place: China: Fuxian Lake, Yuxi | collected 2017-12-25
AGGGCGAGCAGCACGGCCGCGTGCCGTTCCATGGAGGCCTCGGTCTTGCGGACGACCGCTTCAGCGCGTTTCACTGCATCGGTGGTCGAGGCGCCACGCGCGAGAAGGCCTTTCTCCACATCGAGCAGGCGCCTTGCTTCAGCGCTTTCTACTTCCGTTTCCCGGCGCGAAGCAATGGCCTGTTCGCGGCTGCGTTCGATGCGGGTCACGTCTTTCTCATCGATGCCCACGCGCACTTCCGCGGCCGTGATCTCCGCTTCCACCTGCTTCAGCATGGCGGCAGCCCGGTCGCGCGCGGATTCGAAGATGGCGGAGTCGATGCGCGCCACCACGTCGCCAGCTTTCACCCGCGAACCGCTGTCTACGTTCAGTTCGACAAGCTTGCCCGGGACTTTGGCTGCGAGGGCCGCCCGCGTGCGCGCCACCACATAACCCGCCGCGATGGTGATCTCGTTGGAGGCGCCGCTGTTGGTACGCGCGACGATGCTGGTGTCCACCACAGGTGCGCGCCATGCTTCGAGTTTCGGCGCGACGAACGGCCACGCGAACCATGCGATCAGCCCCAACACTGCCAGCACCACCACCGGCCCGACAATGCGCGGTGCCGGGCCGCGCGGTTTTCCTGTGCGGGGTGCTTGCTTCTGATCATCCTCACGCGGAATGCGGAGGGCCGCGAGTTCATCACGTTGCGAATCGCTCATGTGGTCGCGGCATGATAGACGAGCCCGGCCAACGGACCACACCGGTGCTTGCGAACGGCAAGGGGACGTGCGTGCGATTCCGAGCGGCAGCAAACGGGTCCCAGAAGCCCTTCGACGTGGTAGGTTGGTCTCGCGCTTGCACAGCTCAAGACCAGAACGACTTCGCGCTGCCAATTTCGCGTGGCTGCGCTTCCTGGCTGCCCTCGCCGTCGTCGCCGGCCACTACATGCCCAAGACCGCTGGAGGCTCGGGCGCAAGTTGGCTGGAAGAACACGATTCAGGCGCCATGGCCGTGACACTATTCTTCACGCTCTCGGGCCTCACGCTTTCACAGGCAAGGCCCGTCGTTGTCGAAGGAACTCCTGTTCACGCCTTGCGATTCCTGTGGCGTCGGGCCTTGAAGCTGCTGCCGCTCTACTGGGGAAGCCTTGCCCTCACGGCCGTCGGCGCATGTTTGCTTGGGCATCTGGACCTCAGCGAGTTGCTGGTCTCCGCGGCGGCATTGCAAGCCTGGTTGCCCGGCTTCGCAATGACACTCAACAAGCCCGCATGGTTCATGTCGGCGTTATTCGCTTTCTATGCCCTGTGTCCGCTGCTTGCGGTTCTGGGCGGACGCACGACTCCCACCCGTTTCCTTGTCGGGTCCTTTCTCTTCTGGTTGTTCACGACAGCCTCAGTCGTGGCGGTCCGCGCCGCATATGGTCCTGAGACCGGCACGGCATTGCATGACCTTCTGCTTTACAGTCCACTGGCTCACGCCTCGACGTTTGTGTTCGCCTACAGCGCAGGCTCCTTTGCGAGCAACTGCTCATCGCGCATGGGGCACACCGTGAGCAGCAACATGATGTGGAGTCTGGCGCTGGCCGCCGTCTTCGTGATCTTGCAGGTGTCGAGGGACCGGATCAGCGCTGTCGTCGGCCACGAAATCCACTATGCGAGCGGCTTCTTGACGCCGCTTTTCATCGTGCAACTGTTGCTGATGGGGTTGTGGAGCGGCTCTTGGACCAGATTCCTGCGTCTGCGACCCGTTCAGTTCCTCGGCGAGATCTCCTTCACGATCTACATGCTGCAGCATCCGCTGTACGCGGCATTTGCTCGTCTGGGCGCGGGCTGGCTGGATTCGCGGACGGTGGGTGGTTTTGCGGCCTTTGCGCTCGCGCTCTGCGTGATTTCTGCGTTGGTTCAGCGCTGGATCATGGCTCCGCTGGTGCGCCGATTGTGGGCTTCCGGAGCGGGCCCAATGCCGTCAGGCTCTTCGTAAGCCCGAACGCACGCTCCTTCAGGACTTGTGATCCGGGAAAGAGCCGTCGCATTTCGCTTGAGCCGATCAACTCGACTTCCGCGACCGCGCGCCGCGCCTCGGTGAGGTCCCGGATGCGTCCCGCGCAGCAGAGCGGCATCCATGAGGCCAGTCGCGCCCGTAACTCAAGTGGGAGGAACTGGAAACACGGGAACAGGAAGTGCGGTTCGATGGGGAACCAGCGGTTCGGCGTCTGGATGAACCAGCGGCGTCCGACGCGCATCACTTCGCGCGCCATGGCGGCGCGCTGTTGCGGCCCGCCCACGTGTTCAATGACGGAATTGGAGAAGACCACATCAAACGACCCAGTGGCCCAGGAAAGTGCACAGGCATTCCCGGCGACGTGCGAGAAGCCTTCGAGTGTGGCGCTTCCCGTTTCGAGGTTGAGCAGCGTGACCTGCACCTCGTGCGGATCGGTGCAGCCGACCGTGATCCAGAACTGCTCACGCCCGCCCACGTCAAGGATGCGAACAGGTTTTGGCAGGTCCCGGATGAACTCCCGAAAAGAAGCAAAGCGCTTGCGCCGTGCGCGATCGCCAAAGGCCTTGCGTATCGACTCTCCGAGCATCGTGGTGTTCTCTGGCATTCTTGTTGTGGGATGCGCCTGAACTCAGGCGCTGCGTCCAGTGGGGGCACGATCCCCCGGACGCCGCATGAAACCTGAATGGGGCATGGTCGAGTGGAAGGGAGCGGCTGCAGGCTTGAGCCAAGTGCCTTGCGCCGGCGGGCCATTGGCCGCCGCCAGCACCGCTGGAGTGCCGATCCACGCTCCGGCGCCGAGCATGAAGAAAAACAGGGCCAGCGCAGTGTTCCAATAGTGCACGGTGAAGCCGCAAAGCACAAAGCTCAGCATGCAGACCAACCATGCCCAAGCTGTGCGGGAGCTTGCGGAATCACCGGCGCTATTCTTGCCTGCGCGGATCATCAACGTGACCGTCGCGAGGGCGATCAGGAATGCGAATAGGAGGCCGTGCCTCATGGCATTGAGCAGCCAGAACGCATCCACGCTTACGTCATCCAGAGCGGGTTGGTACCAGTGATTGACCCCCGCGCCCAACCAGGGGGCATGTTCCACTTCCTTGAGGCCGAGTTCCCAGACCATCATCCGATAGTAGCTGGTCTGCGGGTCTAGCGTGAATCTGCGCACCAGTGCCGGAATGATTGCACCTTCGGCCATGAATGACGCGCAGGTCAACAATACGAGAACTGCGCCCGCAAGCACCAACCAGCGCGAGCGCACCTGGCGCAAGGCTCTCCTGTAGAGGGCCAGAGCAACTTGCAAGCAAGCCGAGAGGATCGCGGCGCTGGAAATGGACATGATCGTTATGCCGATGGCTCCCAGCAGTCCCGGGATGCGGGAACGGTGTCCCGTGTCGCCGCGTCGCCACAGGAGCAGCAGGAACGCGGACCCGAACACGCCGGCGAGGATGGGATGGTCGAAAGGCCCGAAGGAGCGCATGAAGCCTTGGCGTTCATCGACGATGGCGAAGCTCGAGTCGAAGGGCCTTCCGAACACCTGCGTCGCGACCTCATGCGTCCAGTGAACGCCGGTCAAGAACTCGGGCAGCATGACGATGGCTGTGCACACGAGCACAATGCCGCCGATGCGCAGGAAGCGTTCAAAGCTCGCGGCATCAGTGATCGTGGTTCTGGCGATCAGATACGCGCACCAGATCTCGAGGATGTTTGCACCGCCGAACTCGATGGCCTTCTGGACCGTGTCGTTCTCGAGCAGAGAAATGAGTGACCACCCCGCGGCACCGAGGATCATGAAGTCTGCCGCCAACCAACGCGAGGGACCCCACCGGATCCATGTGAACATGGCCGGAATGAACGCGAGCAGGCCGACGACTCGCGGCGGCGCGAGTCTGAGGCTTCCAAGGTGGATGGAGAGTTCGATGGGAAGGGCGAGACTGACCAGGAAGGCGGCTGCGAAGACCCAACCCGTGTGGGCAGACAGAGGATTTGCGCTTCCCGTGGCGGTGGCTGTTGGCACCCAGGCCTGAGGTCTCAGGTTCAACCAACCTGGCCTGGATGTGCGTGCGTCAAAGTCATGGATGCGAGCGCGGGTCTTCATGCCACCCCAGCGGCTTGGCCAAGGGTCCCCAATAATACCCATGAGCAGTTTGTTGAGCCGTCCCATCCATGACCTCGGTGCAGCAAACAGGCTCTTGCAGTTCTTGCAGCGTCATGGCCTTGCAGTCCGATTTGCTGTTGCGCCCGAACAACTTGCTACAAGTCAATTGAAATGCGGAGCGCAACCTCGGGCGACAGCGACTTCACCAAGATTGCACGGATTCGGTAGCTGAGTTTGGGATTTGCGGATTGCACCTGAAAACAAGCCGAAGTGGCCGGTTCGTTGGAGGATCGAATCTCCTTGATGTGGTATTATGTCACGTGCGTTCGTCACGATCAGCACTCAGCACTCAGCTGGTGCATTTTGCAGAGTACTCAGGAAACGCCGCTCCTCGGTGATGAAACGCGCCAAGCCGTGAATCGAGCGCGCTACCTGCCGGCGGGAGTCAAACTGACCAAAAGGCGAGTTCTGAGAAATGGTGCCTGAGATTCACGGTGTCGTGTGAAGTAGACCTGCAGGTTCATCCTGCGCATGCGTGGGGCCGCCGCCTCACGCATGCCCTTCGCTGGAGGAATTCCGTTTTTTGGGCGAGCACGAGCTGAAAGACAACGCAACCCATGCCTAGAGGACCGTCCATGCTGAGTGCCGAAGAATTTCGGGGCACATTAGAAGTCGAACGAGAGTTGGCGTTGCGTCATGGTTTGAGCATGACGCTCGCATGGCCCCGAATCGAGGCGGCCGCGGGCGGTCACAGCGCGGAGTCGTTGACCCGTCTCGTCGCGGAGGCAATTCTCGACAACGTGAGGACTACTGACATTTGCGGCTTGCTCAGAGGCAGAGGGGCAAGTGCTCTGCTGCGGTGCACTGGGCTCGAAGAAGCGCGTGTCGTGGCTGACCGGATCGAGCGGGCTTTGGCGGCCAAGGGGGTCACCGTCCGCGTCAGCTTGAAGTCCTTGTTGCATGATGATTTCACATCGAACGAGGACGGGCCAAGCGATGGGGCAGGCGTTTCGCCTGAGGGGCAGGGGTTGAAGGCACTGTTCGTCCAAAGACCCTCCGGCCTCGAGTCCATGGTGAATCGTCTCGTTGCTGCGTGCCTCTGTGTCTGTGCAGCACCCCTGGCTGCAATTGCGGCCTTGTTGATCAAGCTGGACTCGCGGGGCCCCGTCATCTTTGTCCAACGAAGAGTCGGCCTTGGTGGCAAGGAGTTCTCTTGCCTCAAGTTCCGAACCATGCGAGTGGGCGCTGATGCTCAACTGGCAGCTTTGGCGCAGCAGAACGAGATGGACGGTCCTGTGTTCAAGATGCGGGACGATCCGCGTGTGACGCGGGTTGGCCGCTGGCTGCGCGCATCGAGCATCGACGAACTGCCCCAACTCGTGAATGTGCTGCTGGGCGAAATGAACCTTGTGGGACCGCGACCTCTGGTGCCCAAGGAAGTGCGACAGTACAAACCATACGAACGAATGAGGTTGGATGTCATGCCTGGCATGACCGGCTTGTGGCAGGTGAGTGGGCGCAGCAACGTGAGCTTTTCGCAATGGGTGCGGCTCGATTTGCGTTACCGCCGGCGGCGCAGCTGGCTGGTCGACGCGAAGCTGCTCCTGCTCACGATCCCTGCGGTGCTGCGTCGTGATGGAGCGTGGTGAAATGGCGATGGCTCGCCGCATCCTTGCCGTTTCATCACCCGGCGGTCACTGGGTCCAGCTCCAATCCATGCGCGAGGCCTTTCGTGGTCTTGAGGTCAGCTGGGTGTGTCCCGCGGCCCAGCGCGCAGTTCCAGCCGGAGAACGCCACTTCAAGGTGAGCGATGCTTCGAAGCGCACGCCTTGGCGCATTCCGGCGCTCGTATTTCGTTTCATCTGGATCTTCCTTCGGGTGCGGCCGCACGTGGTGATTTCCACTGGGGCAGCACCGGGAGCTTTCGCCATCCTGCTCGGACGCTGCTTCGGGGCGCGAACCATCTGGGTGGACTCCGTCGCATGTGCGGAACGCACATCCTTGAGTGGGCGGATCGCGGGACCATGCGCGCATCTCTGGCTGACGCAGTGGGAACACCTCGCGCAGTCGAAGGGACCACGCTTTGCGGGAAGCCTGCTGTGATCTTTGTCAGCGTGGGCACGCAACTTCCCTTCGATCGACTCATCCATGCGGTGGACCAATGGGCCGGGCGCAACGCATCCGAGCCCTGCTTCGCGCAGATCGGGTGTGGCGGCAAGCCACCAGTTCACATGAACTGGCGCGCGATGCTGGACAGCGTGGAACATGACGCGGCACTGCGTGGCGCCAGCCTGGTCGTGGCGCACGCTGGTATGGGCACGGTCCTTCGATCCGCGGCGCTCGGGCGGAAGCTCCTGCTTCTGCCGCGGCGCGCGGAACTCGGTGAGCATCGGGATGATCATCAACTCGCGACTGCCAGACAGCTCGAGCGGATGAACGTTGCCAAGGTGGCAGCTGATGCGGCGGAACTGGCCTGGTGGCTCGATCGCCGCGAACAAATCCCGCAGGCCGACATCCGGTCTGGTGATCGCGCAACTTCCCTCGTGCGAACGCTGCACGAGTTCATTGCTGGATGAATTCCGTTGATGCCAGCAATCGCTTGACCCGAAACGATGCGCTGCCCCGGCGGCACTTCGATGGAATCATCTGTTTCGGGGGCATTGACTGGTGGTACCACAGCCGAGGGCATTACGATCCACGCATGATGCTTGAGTTTGCGAAGCATGTACCCGTGCTGTATGTGAACTCGATCGGCGTCCGCAGCCCGAGCCCTGCCGAAGGGAAGATGTTTGTGCGGCGCATCTGGAGGAAGCTCCGCAGCCTCGGTCGCGGAGGCGTGTGCGTGGCACCGCGTTTCCGCGTGCACTCACCCATTGTGCCGCCGCGCTTGAAGGGCGGGTTGTGGGCGCGTCTTGGGGCGGCGCAAGTAAGGAGACAGGCTCAACGCATGGGTATGCGTCACCCATTGGTGTGGATAGCCTGTCCGCCGGCTGTTGCCATGCTCTCTCACCTCGATCCTGCCGCGGTGGTATTCCAGCGCACCGACAGGTTCGAGTCGTATCCGGGAACGGATCCTGCCCACATCGGGGCCTGTGTTGCGAATTGTCTGGAGGCAGCGGATCTCACCATCTACTGCAACCGACTGTTGCAATCCGAAGACGGAATGCGGCCCCGGCAAGCCACGCAAATCGACCATGGATTGGACGGCGACCGCTTCTTGCGAGCGGTTGAGGATGGATTGGAGCCCGACGAGTTGCGGGGCATGCCACACCCACGCGTTGGCTACGTTGGAGGTATTGACCGGCACCGTTTCAACAGCTCGCTCTTTCGCTCCGTTGCCGCCAGCTTGCCGGAGGTGCATTTTTTTCTTGTCGGCGGCAGGTCCATCCCGGACGAAGAACTGGCCGCACCCAATGTGCATCTCCTGGGGCCAAGACCCTATGCAGAAGTCCATCGCTACATGGCCGCAGCTGACGTGTTGATCATCCCGATGCCGGACAATGAGTGGATCAAGTACGCCAACCCAGTGAAGTTGAAGGAGTATCTGGCCGTGGGCCGACCCGTGGTGACGACCAACAATGTCGAGGTGGATGAGCTGCGTGAGTTCGTTCACTCCGCGAATTCGCCTGCGGAATTCGCAGCTGCAATCCGGGTTGCGTTGGGAGCCCCGCACGATCCACGAGCCGGCCAGGCCCATCTAAGAGCTCACACCTGGAGCGCGAAGGCCGAACAGGTGCTTCAAGCGTTGGCAGAGTTGGGTGTCCGCAGCGGCCTCGACAAGGAGCAGCCATGACAGCGAGGCTGTCGCCATTTCAGCGCAGGCACCGGTCAGGGTCGGCCCTGCGTGCTCCGGGCTGCGCTTTGGCGCTGTTGTTCTTGCTGCTGTCCTGCAGGGATCTCGCCGAAGCTTCGTTGACGCCGGAGGAAGCTTCGCTTCCACCCATCGGAGAGGTGCCCTATCTCGTCACCCAGGGTGACACACTGGAGCTGCGCTTCGCGTTTGATGCATCCTTGAATGCGGATGTCGTCGTGCGCAACGACGGATGCGGCACGGCGCCTCTCGTGGGTGACTTGCCTTTCGCGGGCCGCACCATGCCAGAAGCCGCAGCGATGCTCAGGGAGCGCTACGCCTCGAGGCTTCGACATGCTGGAGTGGATGTGCTGCTCAAGGTCATGCACCCCGAGCGCGTGTTTGTCGGTGGAGCGGTCGCACACCCCGGGATGATCCCGCTCGACCGGCGCAGCATGACACTCTTGCAGTGCGTCCATGCGGCGGGAGGTCCCGAGTTCGCCACGGCACGCCTCGATCACGTGGTGCTTTGCCGGCTCGTGCCCGATGGGCGCCAGAGGGCGTTCAAGGTGGATCTGGCACGTGCGGCCGCTGGTGACGTGGAGCACCCGGTCTTTGCGAGGGACGGCGACGTGATTCTCGTGCCACCGAGTGCCATCACTGATGCAAACCGGTTCGTGGCTCAGTGGTTCGATGGGTTGATGCCTGGCAGCACGCTTGTGCCAGCCGTCTTGTTGCGCGGGGGCCTCGGTGGCAACTGAAGCGCAGTCTGAAGCCCTGCCGAGGCACACTCTCCAACTGCTACGGATTCATGCAGGCTGGCGCCGTCAGCGCCTGCTCGTGGTGGCCTGCCTCGGCCTCGTGGCAGCTGCGGTAGTTCTGGCTGCACCGGAGTTTCCCGTCAGCTACGAATCCGTGGCAGTCATCGACTTGCGTCCCGATGTCGCAGCCGTGACGCGCGGTTCTGCCGGACTCGATCCAACACCTCCTACGGAGCGCAGCGTCGAGGAGGCACGCGAGCGCAGTGCTCGGCAGCTTGTCAGCACAGACACATTGAACTTGACGGCAGCTGCTCTCATTGCGGAGGGGCTGCTGAGTGAGGATGAGTTGGATGTGCGCGCGCCTGATCAAACCGGTGTGCTTGTGATTGCGTCAGACAGCGGAAAGAGACGCCTCGCCCATGCGGTGCTCTGGCTGCAGAAAGCGCTCAAAGTAGAGCGCATTCCGCGCTCACCGCTCGCAAGTCTTTCGCTCCGTCACCAGGATCCAGCCCAAGCGCAGCGCGTCCTTGAACTGCACTGTCGACTTTTTCAGGAACGTGCTCAAGGAAGCGCGGATGTGGGGCCTCTGCTCCATGCAGCCCGCGAGCAACACGGCACCGCAGTCACAGCCCTGAACACGGCAAGACAGCGTCTGCAGGAGTTTGACGCGCAACACGGTTGGGACGGCGAGGACTGCGTTCGATTGCTTTCGGAGCGGATCGACCGTCTTGCGGATCAATTGGCGATTCGACAAGCGAGTGCCGAAGGCGCGGCCGCTCGCGTGCGGAGCCTTGAATCGGGCGTTGCGGCAGTCCCCGCACAATTCGCAGCGGAGCCATGGCGCATCGCAAACCCTCGCCACGCTTGCCTGCTGCAACTATTGACGGAGGCGCGTGAGCGCGTTCTCAAGTCGCCTTTCCGCGACGGCAGCGAGGAAATGCTGATCCTCAATGAGCCGGTGACCGCTCTGCAGGCAGAACTTCAAAGCGAAGAACCTGTCCTTGAATGGTCCAATCCTGATCTGGCCAATCCCGCGCATTACCAGCTCATGGCTGATCTCATGAAAGCGCGTGCGGAGTCGGTTTCCGCACTAGCGGAGGTCGGCGTGTTGCGCGCGGACAGCAGTGCTGCCATCGGGCGCGCGGCAGCGCTGCGGGCAACCATTCCGGAGCGATCTGCTCTTGTGGGAGCTCACGAGGCGGCTCGCCTTGCCGAAAACGCCAAGATGGCCGTGTTGCTCAGGATTCAAGGCGTGCACGACATGCAGAAGGGTGCTCAACTGGGCGAGCTGCCGTTCGTCGAGTCTCCGACTTTGCCCTTGAAGCCGGTGAGATTTGGACGCACGGCCCAACTACTGATGCTGCTGACGACTTGCGCGAGTCTTGTTCTTTTCGCGTTTGTCATCCGCTGGCTGTGTGACGGTGTGGTGCGCGGCGCGGCGGACGTGCACCTGGCCACGGGATCGCCTCCAGTGCTCGTGCTGCTGGCAGCGGTCAGGGGAAACCGCGCTGCCGCAAGCGGAATGACGACCGACGACCTCTCTCTCGAGGCCCTGTTGCTGGGCCTCAAGTCCGCAGGTGTGTCCGGCCCGAACATTCTCGTGTGCAGCGTCGCGGGAGCCGAAGCCTCAGCTGCAATTGCGGAGAAGGTGGCCGCGCGCCTGGCCAAGTCAGGATCTGGCGCTCCTGTCGAGCAAGCGGCGGTGGGTGTTGCCGAGGCACTTGCTCTGGGTGGCGGCAGCGCTGCAACGGCAACGTTGGTGGGCGAAGTTCAAGCGGCACGCTCGCTGATCGTGGATGCAGGCGATTTGTCAGCAGGTCTTCCACCGCATGAGTTGCTGACGCGTGCGGACGCGATCCTTGTGGTGGCCGCCTGTGGAATGACGCGGCGCGAAACACTCGCGGCAGCCAGCGACACTCTTGGCGCCACGCGCCATCCACGCATCGGCATCGTGCTTGTTCGTGGCAAGGTCTTGGCGGCGGCTCGTGCCGCCTGATCGATCTGGCATGCGTCCATCGTCGGCTGAACCCGATCTCAGCATCGTCATCGTCAGCTGGAACACCTGTGAGATCCTGCGCGACTGTCTGAAGACGGTGCGCGACGGGCTCGGAGGACTCGCGGCCGAAGTGTTCATCGTGGACAACGCATCCAAAGATGATTCTGCGGCAATGGTCGAGCGCGAGTTCCCGGAGTTCCACTTGCTGCGCATGGAGCGCAATCTCGGATTCGCCGGCGGCAACAATGTGGCGCTGCGCGAGGCACGTGGCCGCCATGTCCTGTTGCTCAACTCGGACACGCTGGTTCTCGGTGATGTCTTGTCCTGCTGCATGGCTTGGCTGGATGCACATCCGCGCGTGGCCGTCATGGGCTGTCGCGTCGTCAATGCCGACAGGACGACGCAGAGCACCTGCTTTCAGGACCCTTCCCTTGTCAATCTGCTGCTGGATGCGTTGTTCCTTTCCAGCCTCCGGTGGCCGCGCTTCTTCGGTCGCTATCAAATGAGGCACTGGGGGCGGGACGACGAGCGGGAGGTCGATGTCGTGACAGGCTGCTTCATGCTGGTCAGACGCTTGGCAATGGACGCGGTCGGATTGCTGGACGACACATTCTTTTTCTGCGCAGAAGAGGCCGATTGGTGCCTGCGCTTCCGTCGCGCCGGATGGGGCGTCATGTTCGCTCCTGTCGGGGAGATCGTTCACCTGGACGGCGCATCGGGCCGCAAGCTGTCGGCACAGAGAGATGTTTTTCTCTACGCTGGGTTGCTGCACTGGCATCTGAAGCATGGATCCGGGATGACCGTGTGGACGGCGAGTCAGATCTTGCGGGGCGGCCTCCGTTTGCGGCGCACGCTGTGGTTGTTGCGCTCCTGGTTGCCGCGCGGCACCCACGCGGCCGCGAGGTGCCAGCATCTTGGCGTCGTGCTCGGACGATGGGCTGAGGTGCACGAACGCGCCAAGGCAACGGAGCCTCCGAGGCCGACGACGTGAACACAGTTACGGAGAAGCTGCCCGTGCAGGGCGGCGTGCTGCGTCCCGCGCTGCGCATTGCTGCATCGACGCTGGTCGCGCGTGGCTGTGGAGTGCTCGGTGGGCTGGTGTCTGCCGCTGCGTTTGCGCCAGCGGCCTATGGCGTGTTCACATTCCTCCGCGCGATGCTCGGAACCGGAGGTTGGACGCATCTCGGTTCGGTGGAGGCGTATCGTCGCGAATGGCCGCGCTTGATGGCTGCGGGATGTGCGGAAGAAGCCGCCGTTGTCGAACGTGCGGCTCACCGGCTGGCCATGATCCTGCCCCTCGGGTTCTGGGCCGCTGCGGCTGGAATCGCAGGCTGGATCTCACAAACGAGCCCCGCCGGGTTTGTCGCCGAGAATCACTGGAGTATTCAGGCATTGCTCGCAACCATGCTCCCGATTGCGGGCGAAGCCGTGCGCATCGAATGGCTCTCGGTGCGTGGGGCGATGCCCGCTGTGGCGCGGCTTCGTGTTGTGCGAGGGCTTGCCTACGCAACAACGATTCCTCTGGGGGCCTTCAGTGGAGGGGTGCTCGGTGCAGCCATCGCCCTGTTGGCTGCGGAGTGGATGACTTGCGCATGTGCGGCACGTGAATGCCGGCGCCTGCGCAGAGAGTCGCCCCGCGCCATCGTTTGTGGTCCTCAGGCCACGCTGATTCCCCTTGCGGCCAGATTGATCCGTCTTGGTTTTCCCATCACGCTCATCTGGCAGTGCGTTGTGTTCTTCGACAGTGTGGATCGCACAGTGTTGATCCGCACACTTGGTGAACGCGCGGCCGGCCTGCATGCGCTGGGAGCTCTCGCGGCAACAGCCGCATTCGCCGTACCGGAGGCGCTCTCTCGCGTATTGCATCCGCGCATGTGCGCCGATGCGGGACGTTCAGACGATGACGCCGTTGCGCGGCGGGTGGATGGCGTGACCACAGTTCTCACCTTGTGGATGCCTTCGGCGCTGTTGGCGCTGGCGTTCTTCATCGAGCCGATACTCGATCTGTTGTTGCCTTCCTACGCGGATGCAGGCGAGACCGCCGCAATCCTCGTGGTTGGCGCGGGCCTCACAGCCCTCGTGCCCTCTGGTGTTGACTGGCTCATCGCAACCGGCCGCGTGCGCAGGTTTCTGCTGCTCGGTCCGGCGGTTTTGCTGCTGAGAGCAGTTCTTGTTTGGATGGCCGCGGATCTCTCCGGCGACATTCGTGCCGTGGCCTGTGCTGGCGTTGCAAGCACGGCTGTTTTTGTGGTCCTCCTGGAATTATTTTCCGGGCGCGTGGGACGAGCACGGCGCCTGCTCGAGCGCGTCTTGCCCGGACTCCTGGCTGTCGTGCTTGTCGTGCTGGTGGCTGCACCGTGGTTGGATGCGTGGCCGTTGCGTCTCCTGACAGCATTGGGAGCCGTCGCACTGCACCACATGCTTGTGCGCGGGCTGCGCATCTTGTTGGCAGCGCGTCAGAGCCAGGCAGCGTCTGAGCGAGCGGCACCATGAATCGCGGCCCAAAGATGGCTCTCGGCGCATGCTTCTGTGCTTGCTCGACGCGGCCTTTCATGTCTTTGAGCGGTTCGTGTCGATACGGCAACCCGGGGGATCTCAGCCGGGATGTTGGGCATCGCGTCATCGCTCGTCGGGCTCACCGTGCTCGTGCTCGGACATGTGTTCCTGCGCGCGAACGGCATCTATGCCGAACTGCCGTATCTGGACATCGCCATGCACGTACTTGGTGGCGGGCTTCTCGCCATGGGCTGCGCAGCGACCATCCCGCGCGACGCTCTCCGGGATACGAGAGCGTCTTTGCTGCGCTGGGCGCTCGTGCTCGGTGTCGTGCTGCTGGCCGCAATCCTGTGGGAGTGTCTGGAAGTGCTCTTGGGAGTTCCCTCAGAAGGAGCGCTTGCCAGGTCGGAAGCGGATGCCCCCAAAGATATTGCTTGCGGACTCGCGGGAGCCGTCTTGTGGATGCTCGGCGAACCGGCAGCGGATCCGGAAGGTTCACGGGCCAGCGTGCAACCGCCGTGGATCCGCAGTCCCAAAGCACCCTTGCGAGCGGAAGCATGGCTCCACGTGGCGCGCGTCCGGGGAGACTGAGCCGACGTTGCAGTGCAACCCGCGCTGTCCATGACATGTCAGGAGGCAGCGTTTGACGTTGTCCAAGTTGCATGTGCAGGCGTGCGCGCCTGAAGAGTGGTTCCCGCTCGCCAGCCGATTCGCGGACTTCAACATGAACCAGTCGCGCTGGTTCGTCGAGGCCGCTGCGCGACGGGGCGGTTTCAGCTGTGAGTATCGGGCGTTGCACGATGGCAAGGAAGTACTTGCTGCCGCGGCCGTGCGCATCAAGTGGTTGCCCCTTGGCATGGGAGGCATCGCATACATCTCGGCCGGGCCGCTCACAAGGCGAGGCGCGCAGGTCGATGCGCCGGCGTTTGCTGGCGCATTGTCCGGACTGGCTGAGGAGTACGTGTTCCAGCGCGGACTGGTCTTGCGGATTCTCGCGCCGATTGCTGCAGGCGCAGATGTTGCGGTGCTGGAGGACGTGTTTCAGCACGCGGGGTTTCGTGCCACCAAGCGCACGCGTTCCTACACGACCATGCTGCTGGATGTGCAACGTCCATTGCCGGAGATCCGGAAGGCCCTGCAACAGAAATGGCGCAACTGTCTCAATCGCGGTGAACGCATCGCACCTGAACCAGGTGAGGATTGCGGGTCTGATGCCATGGCAGGGCTGGGCGATTGCTTCCAGGAATTCAAGGAACGCAAGGGCTTCGAACCGGACCTTGATGTGGAGTTCTTTGCATCCATCCAGGAATCGGCCGCGGATGCAGAACGGTTCATGGTGCGAAAGCTGCGGTTCGAGGGACGCACGGTCGCTGCCACTGTGCACAGCGTGTGTGGGGATACGTCGCTCTACGTTCTCGGGATGTCCACTCCCGAAGGCCTGCAACTCAAGGCTTCGCATGTCCTGCAGTGGGCCGCGATTCGCGACGCCCACGAGCGCGGCTCGCGCTGGTACGACCTGGGGGGGATCGACGCTGCCGCGAATCCCGGCGTGTACGACTTCAAGGCCGGAATGAACGGTGTGGAGGTTCGCGCCGCCGGGCCGTTCGAGTTGGTTCCGCGTGGCTTGAAGGCTCAAGCGGTGTTGGCTGCTGAAGGCACAAGGGCCTTCCTTCGCGCGCTACGAAGCCGGGCGACGCTCGTCAAAAACTGACAGTCATTACTGGGGAGGCTGCGGCGATCGCACCCGCCAGTACTTCGATGGCCCAAGCCTTTCCGTGGACCGTGATCCCCGCAAGAACACCGGGATCCAACCCGAGCGCATACTCCGAGAATCCGGCTGCATCGAGTACTGCTGCGGCCAGTGGGTGGCCGGCTAGCGCAAAGTTTTGCCAGGCGAAGACCTCGGCAGGTTGCGCGAGGAGTCCGAGCCATGGAATGGCACCGGGCGACGGAGCGGATTGAGACTCCAGGGTAAAAACGTTGAACGCCCAATGAAATGGTGGCCCATACTTGCGCTGAACTCGAATCAGACCGGGCGAGGTCAGCACGCGCAGCGTGAACTGTGAAGGCGCGAAGTTGGGGATGATGACGGTCGGAACGACACGATTGGAGGTGTCGCCCGTTCCGAGCTGACCGTTGTAGTTGGCGCCCCATGCGCGCAGAGCACCGTCAGCCGCCAGCGCGAGTCCGTGCGAGTGCCCAGTGGCGAGAATCAGGATGTCTTGAATCAGGCTTGCTGGCACGAGGGTTGGCGTCGTTCTGAGCAGGGTGTCGCCGATGCCGAGTTGCCCATGCCAGTTGCCGCCCCAGCCCAGCAGCCGTCCGTCGGCAGTCAGTCCGAGGGTGTGTGATTCGCCTCCGAGAAACAGGACCGCGTTCAACGCGCTGCTGCCGGACAGGGCTGTCGGAATGACGACCGGGGATGTGTTGCCGAGCCCGAGTTGTGCAGCGCTGTTGATGCCTGTGGAGAAAATGGTGTGGTCTTGAGCCATCGCCTGAGTGTGGAACTCTCCCGCCTTGATTGAGGCTGCCGTCGCACCGGCGGCAAGCGTGAGAACCACGGGCGACAACTGGTCCGTGTAATTCCCTTGCCCCAGTTGGGCCCACAGGTTTGATCCCCACACGCGCAGCGAGCCGTCGGCCAGAAGCGCAGCTCCATGGTTGCAACCCGCGTCGATGGCGACGGCTCCGGAAAGCGTCGCAGATGGGATCGAGGTGGGTACGAGTCGAGGAATCAGGTCACCCAAGCCAAGTTGACCAAACCAGTTGGCGCCCCAGGTCCGCAGTGAGCCGTCGTTCAAGAGAGCCATTGCGAACTGACCACCTGCCGCTATGGCGCTGACGTCGTTCAGGAAAGCTGTGGGGATCTGGGTCGGAACATGGCGATCCTGGGTGTGTCCAAGTCCGAGTTGCCCTGCGTAGTTGCAGCCCCAGGCCCAAACGGTTCCATCGGCCCTCAGCGCGAGGCTGAATCCCGTGCCGCACGCCACTGCTGTGACTTGATTCAGTTGTGCAGCAGGCACTGGCTGCGGCGTGGTCTGCTGGGCTGTGGACCCCAACCCGAGTTGGCCATTCCAGTTCCAGCCCCATGCCAGCACTGTGCCATCCGCTTTGAGCGCGAGACTGTGTCGATCACCGCCTGCAAGGGCGGGAGAGGTCACAAACTGGGCCGACACGAATCCGGATGCGCAGAGAAGCAGCGCGCTGCAAAAGCAATAACCAGAAGGAAGTGTCAAGCGTTCGTGGCTCGCACGCCGGGAGATTATTGTTGACTTGCAAATCTCGCTAGTGGTCGGCTGCGGGTATCGCCGGATTCTTCACGGCACCATGGAGCATCGCGCTTGCGAACGCTTGCGTGACGACCGAGCTTGGGTCATGCCGCCCTATGTCGTCTTCGTGGATTGCCGAACAAGCGTCGCTTCAATCGTGATGCCCATCGCAACCATGAGTACGCACCACTGAGCTTCAAGCGGAACTCAAACAGCGAGTCTTGTGGGCTGACTGCGACGCGGGGGATCACGAACTCGGTTGCAGCGAATCTGGAGACACCAGGAGAAACCGCGAAACAGCGTTGGTACCCCTCCGAACGAGCGACAGCAAGGACACGTTGGTCGTAGTTTCCGTAGGGGAATGCCAGCAGGTCAACCCTTCTGCCAAGCTGGGTTTCAAGTTCACGGCGAGACCCTGCCAACTCAGCTCTGATCTCATCTTCTGCAAGCTCTGCCAGATGTGCATGGGTGCGAGTGTGGGACCCAATGGTCACCCAGTCCCGTGGCAATGCGCGGAGCTCTGCCAGTTCCATGACGCATTCACTTCCGTCGGTGCAATCGCTTTCCATTTCCCATTCGGGCCTTCGGCCGAGTTGGGCAGATGGCACGAAGATTGTGACGGGAATGTGGCGTTCCTGCAGTACGGGCAGCGCATGAGCGGCAACGCTGCGGAACCCGTCGTCGAAGGTGATGGCGACGTGCAGGGCCCCGGGTTCAAGTTGCTGCGTTGCGTCGCAGGAGACAGGGCGAGCATGGCGAAGGAGTTCATCCATTTGGCGCGCAAACTGGTCCACCTCATCCGCCGCAATCGAGTGGTAATACATGACCACGCATCGTCCGGGGGGCATATGCCCGAAGAGCCTGCCAACGCGGCGTCCCACTGCCGCGAAAACCCGGTAGATCAGGCTGACAAAGAAGACAAATAGACGCTTCATGAACGGCAAGTCAAGTGTTGGCCACTACTGTTGCAGGCCTGTGCACCACCTGCGTGACGCCATTTTCCGGGCGCACCGTCAAGTTACCTCAATTATCACAGTGCGTCGGGGTTCTGCTCCGAAGAGTTCCGCCCGGTCGAAAGGCCAACCCCAGCGGTTGTGGGCACGTTGCCCAACAACTTGCGCGGATCCATTTGAACCGGAAAGTGGCCTCGCCATGGGGATCTACTCGTACCCGACTGTTTACGCGACGCTGGTGAAGCCGGAGCGGCGAGTCATCGAGGCGGTCAAGGGGTGGGTGCGCAGGCATCTCGGGCATGAGCCACGGGCCGTGCTCGATCCTGCGTGCGGGCCGGCGAAGTGGTTGGAACCGTTTGCGGCCAAGGGAGTGCGCCTCGCGGGAGTGGACAACGAACCCGGCATGATTGCGCGGTCTGCAGAGGTGTTGCGAGGGCACGATGCGGAACTCGTCTTGGGGGACATGCGTGAGCTGCCACTCGCGCAGGGGGAGTTTGATCTGGTGGTCAATCTCTACAGTAGTGTGGCGCATCTGCCGGACCTGGCGGCCGTCGACCTGCACCTGCGTCGCTGCCGCGAGCTCATGCAACCCCAAGGGCTCTTGCTTCTCGGGCTCACGGTTCACGCCCCGGGCACTCCGCTCGCGCCAGAGGATGCGCTCTATGAAACCCCTGCTACACGCATCCCGGGTGGTGGCATGGCGGCTGTGCACTATGGAACTGCGGGCATCAACCCTGCCACGGGACGCGAGATCATCCGCATTCTCTTGCTGACACGCGACGTGCCAGGAGTGCCTGAGGTCGTCGAGGACAGCTACGAGTTGCTGCTCTTCTCCAAAGCGGAGATCGAGGCCCTGCTTGC
>SXGT01116021.1_pt1 | contig 18201 bp, 18 predicted proteins | sample 3176221 | NCBI WGS metagenome assembly SXGT01 (sample SAMN11356862, study PRJNA531348) | freshwater metagenome | isolation source: freshwater sample F1-120 | place: China: Fuxian Lake, Yuxi | collected 2017-12-25
CAGGCCCATGGCCCCCTGCGGTCCGCTGCCTTCGACGGGCAGCTCGCGAAAAAACACCAGGCTGGGGTTGGCATTGAGCATCTCGGTCAGGCGCGAGGGGGTGGCCTTGGCCCAGGCCTTGATGTTCTGCATCGAGGCCTGCTCGGCCTTCATTTCGCCGCGCTCGATCAGCCAGCGGCCGATGGCGCGATAGGGGTGGCCATTCTGGTCGGCGTAATTCAGGCGCACGCGGCTGCCGTCGGCGAGCTGCACCTGGCCCGAACCCTGGATCTGCATGAAGAACAGATCGATAGCGTCATCGACCCACAGGAGGGCCTCTGGTGAGCGCTTGCTCTCCTGCGGTTCCCATTCGGCACGGGAATAGTAGGGCACCAGCTTGCGGCCTTCGAGGCGGCCGCGCAAGCGCAGGTGCTTGAGTTCGGGGTAGAGCTCGGCCAGTTCGACGACCACCATGTCCTCGGGCGGGCCGAACACCGGAACGCTGTAGCCGCGCGCTTTCTGGCGGCTGCCCTTGAGGATGGGTTCGTAGTAGCCGGTGATCAGGCCGTTGCGCGAGCCGTCGGGATTCACCAGCGCCCAGGGCTGGAATTGGGCCTCGAACCAGGCGCGCAAGGCCCCGTTGCCAGTGTCGGTGAGTTCGCGTGCCGAGGCGCACACCGGCTTCCAGTGCGCCTGGCGTTCGAGGCTGCGGCAGCTGGCGACAAAGGCGGTGAAGGCCGGCGTTGGATCATCCTCCGTCCAGCTTGGCAAGTCCTTCCAGTCGGCGGCCTGCAGGGGTTTTTCAGCGGGCTTGGGCGGCTCGACCGTGGGGCAGACCGGGCAGGCGGGGCAGCTTGGCGGTGCCGGACAACTGGTGGGCGGCATCGGCGTCGCCGGCGCCTGCGGCGGCAGTTGCGAACAGCCGGCAAGCGCCAGCAGGCCAAGGAAAGCGGGTAAGGAGCGGAACATGAATCTGCTAAAGTGCGCCGACAACAAGAGCCCGCAAGCTTAACCGATACCGAGACCGCAATGACCGACCTCCAGCGCGCCGTGGCACCCCTGATCGACCGCCTCGACGCCCTTTTCGATCGCATTGAAGCGGTATTGCCGCCCCCGTTGCCCCCCACCGACTGGTCGGCCAGCGCCTTCCGCTGGCGCACCCGCGGCGGGCGCGGCTGGCTCGAAGCCGTCAAGCATCCGCACCGCATCCGCTTCGAGGACCTGCAGGGCGTCGATGACCAGAAGCAGCGCATCGCGCAGAACACCAAACAGTTCGTCGCCAAGCGCAGCGCCAACAACGTGCTGCTCACCGGCGCGCGTGGTACGGGCAAGAGCTCGCTGGTCAAGGCGGTGCTCAACCGCTTCGCGGCAAAAGGCCTGCGCCTGATCGAAGTGGACAAGGACGAGCTGGTGCACCTGCCGGAGATCGTGGACCTGATCGCCGCGCGCCGCGAGCGCTTCATCATCTTCTGCGACGACCTGTCCTTCGAGTCGGGCGAGCCCGGCTACAAGGCGATGAAGAGCATTCTCGACGGCTCGATCACCGGCATGCCGGACAACCTGCTGGTGTATGCGACCTCCAACCGCCGCCACCTGATGCCGGAAAAGATGGCGGAGAACCTCGAAGCCAAGCACGACGCCAACGGCGATATCCATCCCGGCGAGACCACCGAGGAGAAGGTCTCGCTCTCCGAGCGTTTTGGTTTGTGGTTGTCTTTCTATCCCTTTGGCCAGGATCACTACCTGGAAATCTGCGCGCACTGGCTGGGCGAGTTCGGCATGACGCCGGAGCAGATCGAGGCGGCGCGCGGCGAGGCCCTGCAATGGACCCTGATGCGCGGCTCGCGCAGCGGCCGCGTCGCCTGGCAGTTCGCCCGCGATTACGCCGGGCGGCACGTGAAAAAGCCGGCGTCGACCCGGCGCGCCACACCCAAATGAAGCTGACCCTCGTCGCCGCCGCCGTCATCGAGCGACGCGCGGCGGACGGCGCCATGGAGTTTCTGCTTGGCCAGCGCGCACCCGGAACCTTCTATCCCGGGTACTGGGAATTTCCCGGTGGCAAGGTCGAGCCGGGCGAGACACCCCACGCCGCCTTGATCCGCGAACTGGGCGAGGAGCTGGGCATTGGCGTGACGCGCGCCGACCCCTGGCTGCGCCGCGAGCATGTCTACGAACACGCCCACGTGCGACTCAATTTTTTCCGAGTTCGCGACTGGTGCGGCGAACTGCACGACCACGTGCATAGCGCCCTGGCCTGGCAGCGCGCCGACGTGCTGACGGTGTCGCCCATGCTGCCGGCCAATGCGCCGGTGCTGGCGGCGCTGGCCCTGCCCGACTTCTACGCCATTTCCCATGCCGGCGTGATCGGCATCGATGCCCAGCTGCTGGCATTGGCGCACGCACTCGAGGTGGGCTTGCGCCTGGTGCAGTTGCGCGAACCGACCCTGGATGGTGCGCGCCGCGCTGCCTTTGTCCATGCCGCGGTCGACCTCTGCCACCAGTATGGAGCACGGGTGCTGGTCAATGGCGATGCCGGTCTGGCCGAAGCGGCGGGGGCCGATGGCGTGCATCTGCCGGCGCGGGACCTTGCGGTCCTGGAACGGCGTCCCGATTTTCCGCTGGTGGCGGCGTCCTGCCATGTTGCGGCCGAGCTGGACAGGGCAGCGGCGCTGGGTTGCGATTTTGCCGTGTTCGGACCGGTGCGGCCCACAGCCAGCCATCCGGACGCGCCCGGCCTTGGCTGGGAAGCTCTTGCAACCGCTCTCGCCGTGCCGCCACTGCCGACTTTTGCCCTCGGCGGCCTGTCGCGTGCCGACCGCGATGCCGCACAGCGCGCCGGTGCCCACGGCATCGCCGCGATACGTGCCGCCTGGGCTTAGCTACTCGCCCGACTCGTCGGGTTTGGGTTCTTCCTTCGCTGCGACGCGGTATTGGTCCGTGGCCCAGGCGCCGAAGTCGACGCCCTTGCAGCGTGCCGAGCAGAACGGCCGATGCTTGTTCCCGGCTACCCATTCGACGGGTTTGCCGCAGGCTGGACAGGAAACGATGCGGGGTGAAGCGGGACTTACAGGTTGCACAGCGTGAGTTCGAAGTTCACCGTGGATTCGATCTGGCGCGGCCGCTGGTCCATGTCGGGACGCAGGAAGCGGATGTTGATGGCGAACTTGCCGGCCGAGATCTCCGGCAGGCAGGGTTCGCCCGAGCCGGTCTTGAGCCGGATCAGCTGGGCGCTGCGACCGCCCAGCATCAGCTGGAAAGCGCCGCGCTGCGCCACCTGCGCTTCGGCGCGGCCGGAAGCTCGCAGCAGGCGAAGCACGATGGCGAGGCCGGCGCGGATCGGCAGCATGGGCGCGATCCAGCCATTGATGTCCTGCCGCCGCAGCGCCGAATCGCGATGCCGCCAGTAGTGGTAGCCGGGCAAATCGAATTCGCAAACGCCACCCGGGATGGCGGCGCGGTTCTTGATCGTCATCAGCCACTCGTTTTCGCGCAGGTAGTGGCCTATCTTGCCCTGCATGGCCAGCAGCAGCGAGCTGGCCTGCTCGATTTCGTAGAGTGCGCCGGACAGTGCCTGCTCTGATATCTCGGGGTTGTTGCGGAAGGACAGCAGGATCTGGCGCTGGCGTTCGAGTTCCTGCACCAGGTCGAACTTGAGTTCGGCGCGGCCGGCGACTTCGAGGATCTCGAACAGCGTGACCAGCGCGACATGATGCTCCATGGACCCTTCCGCGGATGCGAAATGGGCGAACTTGTCGAACAGGTCTTCGAGCCGCAACAGCGTGCGAACGCGCTCGCTGAGAGGGTATTCGTAAGTGATCACACGCCGGCCAGTGGGAGAAATTTCAAGGGATTGTGACCCATTTGGGTGCAAATCTCAACCAATCCGGCCTGCCGAGGCCAAATAGGCCGCATGCAATCGCTCGATGCGGGGCGCCAGCTCGGCCAGCGCGCCGTCGTTGTCGATGACATCGTCCGCCGCCGCAAGGCGCTCGGCGCGCGTCGCCTGGGCGGCCAGAATGCGCTCGACTTCGGGGCGCGCCAGGCCGTTGCGCTGCATCACGCGGTCAATCTGCGTCTGTTCGCGGCAATCGACCACGGCGACGCGATCGACGCGCTTGCGATAGTCGCCGGACTCGACCAGCAGCGGCACCATGAGAATGGCATAGGGAGAGTCGGCGCTGGCGAGACGGCGTTCGCTCTCGCTGCGGATCATTGGATGCAGGATGGCCTCCAGCCGCTTGCGCGCAGACGCGTCGGCGAAGACGATGCTGCGCATCGCCGCGCGGTCGAGCGCACCTTCGGGCGTGGCGACGGCGGCGCCGAACTCGGCGCGGATCGCCGGCATCGACGCGCCGCCGGGCGCCGTCAGCTGGTGGGCGATGGCGTCGGTATCGATGACGACCACACCGTGTTCGGCGAAAAGATCGGCGACCGCGCTCTTGCCGCTGCCGATGCCGCCGGTAAGGCCGACGACGAAGCTCACCGCGGGCATTCCGCGACGGTGGCGTCGGCGTAGGGGGCGATCAGTTGCGGCAGGCGTTGCAGAAGCTTGTTCGCGGTGCCGCGCAGCTCGACGCGGGCCCTGACCGGCGGCTGGTCGCGGGCCTCTACGCGCGCCGACTTGATGCCGCGCTTGTTCAGCGCCGCCAGCGACTCGCGCGCTGCCGCTTCGGTGGGCAGGCGCCCGAGCACGATCTCCATGCGGCCGCCTTCGAGCGCAAGCGTCTCCTGCTCGACGACGCCGAAGCGTTTGAGCTCCGCCGCCTTCTTCTCCGCCGCTGCGGCATTCGGCAGCTCGCTGATGACAACGAAATGCAGCGTGGGCTGCATCTGCGGCATCAACTGGGCTTCGGCGCCGCCGGCGATGGCGACCGTCTTCAGCGCTTCGGCATGGACCATGCTGAGGCCGACGACGATGCGGCAGGCGATGTCCTCGGCCGGTGTCGGTGCCGCTGTCGGGGCAGCGGCCACCGACGGTGACGGCGACCCCGACGGGATCAGGCGCAGCTTCTCCGGCTGCAGTTGCTGGCCCAGGCGGTCCGGTTCGCGATTGGGGTCGCTGGTGTCGAAGTAACCCTGGGTCCAGGCGAAAAAGATCAGGTTGGCGAATACCAGCAGGAAGAAGGTCAGCCGCACGGCCATGGTGTCCTAGTTGGTGTTGGCGGGTGCGACGGCCGCGATCCCGCCGCGCACGACGTCGCGGCGCACGGTGCGCCGCGCCTGGAACGCCTGTTGCATCGTGGCGAACGCGGCTTCGGCCGCGGCGCGATTATCCCGGCTGTGGTTGCAGACGTAAAGGTCGAGAGTGACGGCATCCAGCTCCGGCCAGGTATGCACCGCGAGATGCGATTCCGCCAGCACCAGGGCCCCGGTGGCGCCGGCATCGGGAAACTGGTGGAAGGCGGCGGCGACGACTTCCAGGCCGGCGTCGACGCAGGCGCGCCGGCACAGCGCGGCGAGCGCGTCGGCCTGCTGCAGCAGGCGGCGGTCGCCGGCGCAGTCGTGGAATTCGGCAAGGATGTGGAGGCCGTTCATAGTGAGGAAGCGAAGGATACGCCGAGGCGGCGTAGCGTGCTCTCGGCGGCCAGTACGCCACGATAATTGGCCTCCTCGAACAGCGACAGGCCGGAGACATCGGCGTGGGCGAACTGGATGCCGCGCAGGCCGCGCTCGAACGCCTGGCGCGCCCCGCCCCACAGTCGCCCGGGCAGCGGCCGCACCATGGCATGGGCATGGCGAGGGACGTCGAGCCGGGTCACGAGTTCGCGGATCTCCGGGTGCGGCCGGGCGAGGTCGGCCAACACCTCGTTCGCCCAGCCGGCATGGTCGAGCAAGAGTCGGCGCGGACGGGACGCCGATTCCTCGTGCAGGGCGCGATACCAGCTGATCACCGTCGGCCCGGGGGCGTAGCGCAGTTGCTGGTGGGTGGCGACGACATAGCCCAGCGCGGCGCTGTCATGCAGCACGTTGTCCCAGGCCAGGGGCTGGCCGGCGCGGGTGGAGGGGGCTTCGCTCAGCGTCAGGGTGGCGACTACCCAGGGCGCGTACTCCGTGCCGCGCAGCGCCTCCAGCCATTGCCGCGGCGGCGCGGCGAACACCCGCGGGACGAGAAACAGCGGTGCCGCCCAGATCAGTTCGCGGCAGACGATGCGGATGCTGCGCTTTTCGGCGGCGAGGTAGACGTCGATGGCAATGCCTTGTTTGCCCTGCTCGACGCGGAAGGCCAGCGCCTCAGGCAGCACGCGTCCCGCCGCCGCGCGCGCCAGCCCCCGCGTCAGCCAGGCGTTGCCTTCGGGCGCGGTGAGCACCTGGCCTTCGCCGTCGCGGCAGGCGAAGTAATGCAGTCCGGCCCAGGCCGAGGTTTGGGCGGCGCCGGTGCCGTAGTCGTCGCGGCAGGCGTAGTCGGCCAGCCAGTGCAGGCCCGGCGCGGTGTAGCCCTGGGCCAGCAACCAGTCGCGCAGGTTGCTGCGGTCGAGCGCCAGCAGTTCCGGGGCGCGGCTGGACAGCGCCAGCGGCAGGGCGAAGGGCCGGCGGCCGGCGGCATCACGGCGCTGGCGCAGATCCTGCACCTGCTCCTGGAAGCGCGCGTACTGGTCGCGTTCCGCGGTCGGCACGCCGAGCGTCGGCCACAGCCCCTCCTGCCAGTAGCCGTTGGTGTACAGCCTTTCCTGCGGCGCATGGCAGAGGTATTTTTCGTCGTAGCGCGGATGCAGCGCATCGGGGTCGCCCTGCAACACGCCGAGTTCGGCCAGCAGCTGGCGCGTGGCACGCGCCTCGCGCGGCGGCAGCGGCAGGTAGTGCGCCCCCAGCGGATAGGCCGAGACCTCGTTCTGCGCCGCGCGCGAATTGCCGCCGGCCTCGCTTTCCATCTCCAGCAGCAGGAAGTCGTCGCAACCGGAACGCGCCAGCTTCCAGGCCGCCGAGAGGCCGCCGATGCCGCCGCCGACGATGGCCACCGAAGCCTTCCGTGTTTCGTCCGGCGGCGGAAAATCCGCTTGGCGCAGGCGGTGGCCGAGGGCCTCGTTGGCGCCGGAAAGTGTGCCGGGTGGCAGCGGTGGCGCCGCCTTGGAGCCGCAGGCCGCCAGCGCAGCAGCGGCCGAAGTGGCGGCGAGAAAGTCACGACGATGCATCGCTCAGTGCGCCTGCACCCTGCCCCACTCGCGCTCGAAGATGCGCACCAGGTTTTGGTTGTCGAGGCGGTTGGCTTCGGTGTCCACGCGCGCCATGTCGGCAGGAAAGTGGAACAGCGCCGGCAGGGCATCCGGGGTGACGAAGCGGGTTGTCACTGCTATGGCTTGCGGTGGCCGATACTCGCGTTTGCCGGCGATGATGTAGCCCCATTCGCCGAAGCTGGGCACCAGCGCGTGATAGGGCGCGGTGCGCCAGCCGGCGGCTTCCAGCGTGGCGACCACGGTCCAGTAGCTTTGCCGGGCGTAGAGCGGCGAGGTGGCCTGCACTGCCACCAGCCCGGTTTCGGCCACGTGCTGTTTCAGCAGGCGGTAGAAGGCCGTCGAGTAGAGTTTGCCCAGCGAGTGGTTCGAGGGATCGGGAAAGTCGGCGACGACGAAATCGAAGATCTCGGTCGAGGCCTCAAGCCATTTCAGGGCGTCGGCATTGACGATCTTGAGCCTGGGCGAAGCCAGCGCGTCGCCGTTGAGTTCGCGCAGCAGCGGCGACTGGGCGAAGAGTTCGGTCATGCGCGGATCGAGGTCGACCAGGACGATGCTGTCCACCTGCGGATACTTGAGGATCTCGCGCACCGCCATGCCATCGCCGCCGCCCAGCACCAACACCCGACGCGCGCCGGGCAGCGCCGCCAGGCCCGGATGCACCAGGGACTCGTGGTAGCGGTACTCGTCGCGCGAGGAAAACTGCAGGTTGTGGTTGAGGTAGAGCCGCGTCTCGTCGCGGCTCCGTGTGACGACGATGCGCTGGTAGGGCGAGGACTCGGCATGGACGATGTCTTCCGCATAGAGGTTGGCTTCGGCCAGGCTGACGAAGTGGCCGGCGAGGCCGAAGGCGACGGCGAGCGCGCCGATCACCGCGATGCACTGCGCGCGCAGCAGCGCCATGGGACCGATTTGAGTGCGGAACAGCCACAGCGCCCAGGCCGCGACCAGGGCGTTGAGCAGGCCGAACAGCAGCGCGCTCCTGACCAGGCCCAGGTGCGGCGCCAGCAGCAGCGGGAACAGCACTGACACCGCCAGCGCGCCGATGTAGTCGAAGGTCAGCACCTTGGCCACCAGGTCTTTGAACTCCACCTCGTGCTTGAGGATGCGCATGATCAGCGGAATCTCGAGCCCGACGAGGATGCCGAGCAGCAGCACCAGGCCGTAGAGCAGGAAGCGGAAGGGCCCGGCATGCAGGGTGAACAGCAGGAACAGCAGCCCGGCCGAGATGCCGCCGAGCAGGCCGACCAGCAGCTCGATCTGGATGAAGCGCACCAGCAGCCCGGACACCGACGCGCCGGCGACATATTTCGACAGCCAGGAGCCGATGCCCATGGCAAACAGGTAGGCGCCAATCACGGTCGAGAACTGCGTCACCGAGTCGCCCAGCAGGTAGCTGGCGAGCGCCGCGGCGATCAGCTCGTAGGCCAGCCCGCAGGAGGCGACGATGAAAACCGAAACCAGCAGCGGGCGCTGCATTAGCTTGGAACCGCAGAACCGGCGCTTGGTGATATCGAGCGCAGCGAGCCGATGAATAGCCCCGGCCCCGGGGGGGGTAGGGGGTGGGGGGCGAATTTGCCAGCCACGGGGGGCATGCCGGCGATGCGTTTCATCCTTCGGGGAGGCAAATCGACGCCATGGGAGTTACTTGTGGTACAGGCGCGAGGCCTGGCCCGGGCGCAGGGCCTGGGGGTCGGCGTTGTCGGCGAACAGGTTCCAGCCCTGGTACTGGGCATTGTTGAACAGGACGAAGCCGGCCAGGCTCAGGGCCAGGGCAAAGCGCGCCAGCATCAGTCGTCTCCTCCTGAGTCGGAGTCCGAGCCCGAATCGTCCTCGGCGGCCGTCGTGCCGTCGGAGAGGAAATCGGAATCCGCCCAGCGCTTGGCCTCGAAGGCGGCGACCCGGTAGCGGCTGAACATGGGAAACAGCCCCAGCCAGGCGAGCAGCAGGAAGAAATTGCTCCAGGCCGGCTGGTTGCCGATGACGCGGATGCGGTCGGCTACCGCCACTGGTTTTTCCGCCGAAATCTCCGGGTCGATGACGAAGTAATAGTCGCCGGGCGGCAGGTCGCGGAAGGTCAGTTCGCGGCTGCGGTCGCCCTCGCTCCAGCTCTCCCCGCCGTCGCTGCCGTGCCAGTAGGCGAGATCGCCCTGGGTCGCCCAGGCGCGGCCAGAGTTTTTCTCGATCAGCGTCAGGCCGAAGCCGAGCCAGTTGTTGTCGAGGTCGGTGTCGTGGCGCAACACCAGGTTGCGCGCGCCGTCGGGCAGGCTGAATCCCTGGGTGGCGAGCGGCTCGTCGCGGTCGGGGGCGAACACCACGCGCTGGTCGACCAGGGTCTTGCCGCCGAGCACGAAGACCCACAGCGCCTGGGCCAGCAACGTCACGACGACGAACATCCAGAAGCGGCGGCAGATGCTGCGATGGCCGGACTCGCGCGGGTTGGGCTGGTTCATGGCGATGCCGGTCGGCTCGGGCAGCGCGTGGTCGAGCTTGAAAGCGGCGGTGACTTCCGCGGCTGGCAGGTAGTCGCCCAGCGACCAGGTGATCTCGTTGTGGCTGGCTTCCCGGCTTAGCATCTGCGGCGGCGCAATGAAGTCGGTGAGCTCCCAGGTCTCGCCGACTTGAATCTTCCAGTTGAATTCACCGATCACGTAACGCGTAACCGCGGAGCCCGTTGAGAAGCGGCGGAACTCGGTGCCCATGTGGCTGACGCCCGGTATGCCCACTGTGTAGCGCGGCGCCCTCGGCACCGGGCTGACCCAGCTCCAGTGTCCGGTCGATTCGACCAGCCAGCGAAAGCCTTCCTCCGGGTGATGCAAAAGGAATTCCTGCCAGGGGTAGTCCTTGCCGTCCACCGTGACCGCGCGTTCCTGGAAGCCGATCACGGTCCAGTCCTTGCCGAGGAAGCGACCGACGCTGCCGAGCGGGATCAGCGGTTCGATGCGGGTCGCGGCAGCGGCTTTCTGCAGGATGCGCAGGCCGGCGTTGTCGTGCTCCAGCACCGTCAGGCAGGACGGGCAGGCCACGCTTTGCACGGCCTTGTCATGGATGCCGATGGCGCTGGCACACCGAGGGCAGTTGAGGGCCTTGACCTGGCCTGCAGGCTTCGCCGCGATCTCGCCGCGCAGGTTGGCAAAGCCGAAAGTGGCGAAGGGCAGCGATTCGCCGACAAAGACCAGCGGCGGCGTTTCCGAATAGTCGATGCTGGCGAAGCCGCCGCCGTCAGCCTCGCGCAGGTCGACCAGCGGCGCGGCGTAACCGGCGCCGAAGGCGAAGGGCAGTTCGCCCTCGCCCGCTATGCACATTGCCTCTTCCCGATTGCTGACGATGAACTCACGGCCGGCGAGGGCGACCGGGTCGTTGGGCATGATGCCGGGGAAGGCCGGCAATTCAGTCTTGGGCGGCGTCAGGAAGCTGAGCGTGTATTCGCCGTTGGCATCCGAGAGCCAGCCGGAACGCATGTCGTCGAACAGCACATGCCATTCGTTCCAGACGCCTGCGGCGTAGCGCAACTGGATGCGGCCGATGACGGCGAAGTGCACACCCTTGTAGCGGCCCTCGCTGCCCAACTGGATCGGCGAGGCATCCTCGAGCAGGTCGGCCATGCGGCCGAGGCTCTCCAGGTTGCCGCCGTGGCGCACCAGCGTGCTGCGGCAGAACTCGCAGACGCCATGGAAGGACGCAGACGACTTGAAGACGACCGGCGCGCCGCAGGCCGGGCAGTTGGCGCTGAAGGGCATGGCCCGTTACCTGGGGCGTGGCGTCAGAGTAGCCTCTTCAGCAGGTCCACCTTCTTCGCTTCGAACTCCGCCTGCGTGAGGATGCCCTTGCCCACCAGGCCGTGCAGCTTTTCAAGTGCCGCGACCACTTCGTCGGCGGATATCGGAGACGTGGGAGTCGGCGCTGGCGTGCTCTGCATGCCGGGACTAGCGCTTTGTGCACCGGCAACGGCTTGCGGCGTCGCCAGGGGATTCAGCGCACCGGCCATGGCGCCGGCGACCTGCTGTCCCAGCCCGAGTCCGACCCCGAGTCCGGCGCCGATGCCGGCCAGGCCGCCCTCGTTCTGCGCCGCCAGAGGAATCGCTTCGGCGGTCTGGAACTGCGTGTAGGCCTGCATGCCGCCCATCATGTTTACGCCGATGCGCTTGTCGAGCATGGCCTGCAGTTCTTCGGGCAGCGAAATGTTCTGCACGTTGAGGCTGTCGAGCGCCAGGCCGTATTCCTTGAACATCGGCTCCATCTTGGCGCGCAGGGCATTGCCGAATTCGACCTGGTTGCTCGCCATGTCAATGAAGGGCACGCCGGATTCGCCGAAGATGTCGGCGATGTGGCCGACGATGGTGCTGCGCAACTGGCCTTCGAGCTGCTCGGAGGTGAAGCGCTCGACGGTGCCCGACAGCGTGGTGTGGAAGGCTTTCGGGTCGGTCAGGTGAAAGGCGTAGATGCCGAAGGCGCGCAGCCGCACCATGCCGAAATCCTTGTCGCGGATGGTGACCGGATTGGGCGTGCCCCACTTGCGGTCGATCTTCTGCCGCGTGGAAAAGAAATATACGTCCGACTTGAAGGGCGATTCGAACAGCTTGTCCCAGTTCTTCAGATAAGTCAGCACCGGCAGGGTTTGCGTGGTCAGCTTGTACATGCCGGGGCCGAAGACGTCGGCCACGATGCCTTCGTTGATGAATACCGCCATCTGCGATTCGCGCACCGTCAGGCTGGCGCCGTTCTGGATTTCCATTTCGGCCATGGGAAAGCGCCAGGCCATGGTGTCGCTGTCATCCTCGGTCCACTGGATGATGTCGATGAATTGTTTCTTGATGAAATCCATGAGTGCCATGTGCGTCTCCCTTGTGTGGTGTTGTTTTCAGTAGGTCATGCAGGCAGCGTTGATCAGGCCGATGGTGAGCGACAGCGCGGCAACCAGAATTGCCGGCGCCACGCGGTTGGCGGCGACGTCCTCCTTCAGCGTTGGCAGCGCCACACGCGCCACGCCCCAGGCGGCAAGCTGCACCAGGCCGGCGATCACGCCCCATACCGCGAGGTCGTACAGCGTGTCGCTGTGGGCGATGACGTTGGCGATGGGCATGGCGAAGCCGAGCACGGCACCCGCGAGCGTCACCGCCGCCGCCGTGTTGTTGGCGCGGATCAGGCGGATTTCGTCGTAGGGCGTGACGTACAGGTAGATGGCGACGAAGACCGTCAGCAGCGCAATCGCGGCCGCGAAGTAGGCGAGAAAGTTCGGCAGTGTCGCGAGGAAGTGGGCGGGCATGGCGTGGGCCTCCAACGGAGCATGACATTCTCTGCCAGGCGCGACTATCCGGCAAGTGGCAGCCCCGGGGCGCCGTCGCCGACGGCGGACGTCAGCGCTGGTAGCTCGGTGCGGCCAGGGTTCCGCTGATTTTCAGGTTCAGGCCGCGCCGCGGGCCGGCCGACCTGGCCTCGACCGTCTGGCGACCGCTGGCATTGCGCGTGGCGTCTAAGTTCAGGCTGCCGCTGGCCTTGAGGTCGGGGGCGACAAGGCTGATCGCAGACAACTCGACGCGCTGCGATTCCACCGCGAGGTTGCCGCTCAGGGACTCGAAGCGGGTCTCTTCGCCCATGCCCCTGTCCTGCAATGCCTTGTCCATGTCCACGCCGGCAAGGGAGCCGCGGTCCATGGCGAAGCTGCCGCTCAGGCTGACGCGCGGCAGCAGTTCCTTTGGCGTGGCAGCCTGGGAAACCAACAGCAGCTCGCCGCCGACGTAGCCGTCTTGAAACCACCCCCGCGCCAGCTTGGTGGCATCGAGGCTTTTTGCCTTGAGCTTGGCGCTCAGTCGCCAGCCATCCTGCCAACTTAGCCGGCCCTCGCCCTTGATCTCGCCGGCGAACAGGCTGGCCGCAAATTCGCTGACCTGCATGTCCTCGCCGGCCAGCCGGGCGCTGACCGTGACCTCACCCAGCGGCACCTCCGGGCCCAGCAGCCAACGCAGCTGTGTCGCGTTGAGCGTCAGTTGCCAGGCATCGCCGCGCTTGAGTTCGAAGCCGATCTTTCCTGCTTCGGCGTCTTCGGCCTGTCCGCTTATCGCGCTCAGGCGCCCGTCCTCGAACGCGGCCTTGAGGCTCAGCGGCGGCAGGTCCTTCTGGCCGGCGGCGAACACCAGGCCGGTCACCCGTAACTGGCCGGCCTTGAACGAACCGTGCTCCGACGCCCCGGCGAGGGCCTTCAGCGCCATTGCGGGCGGCAGTTGCGGCTGCTCCATGCCGATCGACTCGAACTTGAGCGGCGCGCCGAAGACGCCCAGCGCGGAACTGCCCAGGCTGACGCGCGCGATGCGCGCCGTGCCGGTGTCGGCGCTGATCTGCACATCGTCTATGCGCCACTGCGGCGCCGGCGCGAACCAGAACCGGGCGCTGCCCGCCTTTACCGGCACACCGAGGATGTCGCTGGCGGCCTTTTCGAATTCCGCGCGTTTCCCGTCAAAGCTGTAGACCTGCAGGAAGCCGGCCCCCAGCAGCGGCGGCAGCAGCAGGCCCAGCACCGTCGGCAGGATCACCTTGCGCTGCTTTTCCCGGCGCTTGAGCAACCTTTCCTGGATCGCCTGGCGGTCGCGCTCCTCTTCCTCGAGACGAGCCTTTTCCCTGGCTTCTTCGCGGGCCTTCTTTTCGGCGGCCTTGCGCTTGCGTTCCTCCTCGGCGCGGAGCCGGGCTTCTTCCGCTTCACGCCGGGCCTTTTCCGCCGCCTGGCGCCTGGCCTCCTCCTCGGCTTCGCGCCTGGCCTGTTCTTCCGCCACCAGGCGGGCCTGTTCCTCGGCTTGGCGCCGGGCTTCTTCCTCGGCTTCGCGGCGGGCGCGCTCGGCAGCTTCGCGGGCGGCCTTTTCCTCGGCTTTCAGGCGTGCCGCCTCGTCGATCTGCTTGACCAGCTCGCTGGTGCTTTCGTCACGCTGCCCGCGCCGGCGCGCGACTTCGGCGCGCAGCCTTTCGGCAGCGTCATCGACCACGGGGTCGGCATCATCCGCGAGCCCGACGCTTGCCTCGCCGTTGCCTTCGGCGCTTGTGGCTGCATCCTCGGCACCGGGTTCCTCGGTGTCCTCGGCGTCTTCCGCATCCTCTTCGTCCGGCGGCGTGCTGCCGTCGGGCCAGGCTGCCGGCGCCTCGCGCAAGTAACCCTCCGCGATCAGCGTCGTCACGTCCGCGGCGACTTTGGCGCGAGCTTCGGGCTCCGCCTGTGCGGCGACGGCGTCCACAGTGAAACGGCCCTTGCAGGACTTCAACAGCGCAAGGAGATCCTCGGATAGATCGTGCGTCCTGCCGGCCGCTTCGCGCGATCCCTTGGGTGATTTGGTGTACACGGTGCTCATGGCGTGTCCATTGTCCATTGCATGGCGGGCGTTGCGGCCGATTTCTTGCGCCGGGCCGCGAATAATGTTGCATTTCGCCCACCCTGGGCGTGATAGAGCGCACATTGTGCGCGAAATACCGTCGCCTGCCCTTGCCCGCCGGCGCCGATCGGTCGCATTCGTCGCTAGACTTCGGCACCCATGGAGCGAAACATGAGCGATATCCGCCGACACGACCAGGCAGACGGAAGGCATTGGCAGAGGACTGACAAATGAATTGCCATGCGCTGCGGGTGGCCTCGACCAAGCTGTTCGGCACGATGTTGCTGTTCTGGCTGCCCGACGCGGGCGCGATGCTGACCGATGGCCGGCCCGGTGCCTTTCACGAACCCGCCAGGCTGCTGCAGCCGGCGCGCCCGGCGGAAACCGCGGAGGCCATGCGCTGGCAGGAGATCCAGGCGGCCCGACGGCCGAGCCGGATCATCGCCTTGTGCCGGGCATTTCTGCGTGATTTCCCGGCCAACGCCAAGGGCGAACAGGCGAGCAGCCTGGCCGCAGGCGCAGCGCGGGCGCAGAGTCTCCAGTACCAGGTGGGGTTTAGCGGCGATTATTTTGAGACCTCCCGCGGCGATGCCACCCTGGCGGCCAACCTGATGGGCGCCGCGCGCGGCAGCCCGGCCGCGGCTTTCGAACTCGCCCAGGCCTATGGCGCGGGCAGCCATGGCGTGTCCCCCAGCCTGTACCGCCACGAGCAATGGATGCGCTTTGCCGCCGGGCTGGGCCATGCCCGCGCCAGCTGGGACCTGGCCCAGCTCTACAATTCCTACGGGCGTGTCGCCGACGCGGCGCATTTCGAAAAGCGCGCCACCGAACTGGGCTACAAGCCGCCGCCGCGGCTGTCGAACCGGGATTATTGAATCTCGCTTTGGCGGTGAAGGTGGTGTCGCTGCCCAAGCCTCAGATATCGTCCGCCTCGGCCATCCAGAATCCGCGCTTGAAGCTGATCCGGTCGCGGCTGTGGTAAACGCGGGCACGCACGATGGCCTTCGGGTTGACATAGAGGCGCCCGGCGCCGTCGATGCTGGCGGTGATCGCCGGCACGCCGAAAAATTCCTCTATCAGGTTGGTTTCGCCGACCGCGCCGAGGACGTGCAGGTAAGTCGACTCGCCGCCGCGCAGCGACAGCTCGACCAAGGCTTCGAGCGGATCCCCTTTCTTTCCCTTGCGAAACTTCATCCAGCCTGGCCACTGGCGGGCCAGCAGCGCTTCGTATTCCCCGCGACCGGCGAGGCGGTGAAGGCGCTCGATGTTCTTGGGCAGCTTAAGCGGCAGCTCGAGGGCGGTCTCTATCTCGATCCAGCAAACCTCGTCGGGATTGATGATGCTGAACGGGTTGTGCATGCCGATCACGATCGGCCCGGAGCAAAACAGCCTGGTCGGATCGAGTCGTTGCGCGAGCAGCGCGGCGCGCGCGGGGTCCGTCTGCGAATAGACGCCGGTCTTTCCGTCCGAACGGTGAACGCGAATCCGCATTGCGCAGTCCCAGGAATTGAGCAGGATTGGTCGATCATAGCAGCCGGCCCGCTGCCTATGTCATGGATGGCTATATGCCCAAGGTGGGGTTCACTAGGGAATTCAATCAGGAGGTCTGGCCGAACCGCGCCAGGCCTTCCAGCACCAGGTTGTCGATCACGCGGTAGGGGCGTTTCATTTGTGGCACCAGTTCCACGGCGGCGCCTCCGGAAAGCAGGCAGGCGAGGGCGCCCTCCTGGCTCGCCCGCACGCGTTCGATGGCGCCCAGCGTGGCGTGCAGCGCGCCGCTGACGATGGCGTCATCGGTATTCGTCGCCAGCGTGCGGTAGCGGCCACGGGCTTTGGGCAGGTCGGCGGTGTTCTGCGCCAGGGCGTCGCGCATCAGCGCCAGGCCGGGCAGGATCAGGCCGCCGAGGAAGCGGCCCTGGCCATCGAGGATATCGATGGTCGTCGCGGTGCCGGCGACCACCACGACGCAGGCATCGGGCTGCAGCGCATGGGCGCCGATCAGCGCGGCCCAGCGGTCGGCGCCGAGCTGTTGCGGTTTGTCGTAGCCGTTGCTGATGCCGCAGGCGACTGCTGAGCTGGTCAGCCAGACCAGGGGAGCGCGCAACCCTGCGGCAAGTGCCTCGATGCGCGATCGCACGGCGTTACCCGCGACATTGCAGGCGACGATGCGTGCCGGGGGAGCCGGCAAGCGCTGCGCCAGGCGGTCGAACTCGACGTAATCGAGGGCACCCTGGACGCGCCACCCGGCGCCCTCGCGCATGCCGAACTTGAGGCGGGTATTGCCGGCATCCAGGCAGAGCAGCATGCGCGGTCCTCAGGCCGGGCGCAGCGAAATTTCGCCGGAAAGCACGCGCTCGACGCGACCGTCGCTTTCGAGCAGTAGTGCGCCGTCGGTATCGACCCCGCGACAGATGCCCTGGCGCGGCGCGCCGAAATCGGCTGTCAGCACCACCTCCGCATCCTGGAAAGCGTGACGCGCGGTCCACTCGTCGCGCATGGATGCGAAACCGCCGCTGGCAAATTGTTCCAGGCGTTCCAGCAGCCGGGTCAGGAGGCTGGCGTAAAGCGCGTTCTGGTCGGCATCGGGCAGATCGAGCGCAGCCGACGCGGCGCGCAATTCATCCGGCATGGCCGTGGCAAGGTGCAGGTTGAGGCCGATGCCGATCACGGCGGCATGCGGTGCGCCTGGCACCAGCTCGACCAGGATGCCGCCGAGTTTGCGCCCGGTCTTGAGGATGTCGTTGGGCCACTTTAGTGCCATATCGCCAGCGCCAGCGCTCTGCGTCCCGCCGGGGACTTCCACCATGGCTTGCGCGACGGCGAGGCCGACTGACAGCGAAAGACCGGCCGGCGCGGTGCCCGGCGCAAAGCGCCAGAGCAGGGAAAAGGTCAGGCTGTCGCCGGGGCTGGCGAACCAGCTGCGGCCGCGGCGGCCGCGCCCGGCGGTTTGCTCGTTGGCGACTACGACCGTTCCCGAAGGCGCGCCGGCTTCGGCGCGCGCCAGCAGCACCGCATTGGTTGAATCGCAGCTGTCGAGGACATCGATGTCGAAGCGACGCGCGACGGGCCCGAGGCAGGCGGCGATCGCGGCGATGGTGGCTGGCATGGTGGTCCCCCGGAAGGCGCGGCGGATGCGGCCGCTGCGCCGAGGACTATAACTGATGCCGCTGCCGCGGTGGTTCAGGTCTCCGCGGGTTCGGACCTGGCGTCGTCGAGGCCGAGTTCCTGGATCTTGCGCGTGATGGTGTTGCGGCCGATGCCCAGCAGTTGCGCGGCATCGACGCGACGGCCGCCGGTGGCATTCAGTGCGCGGCGGATCAGGGTGGATTCGAATTCGCGCGTCAGGGTGTCGAAGACAGCGCCGGGCGAGGCGGCGAGCAGCCGGTCGGCCTCTGCGGCCAAGGCGGTATTCCAGTCCGCGGGAAGGTCGCGCTTGGCGCTCTCGGCGCCTTCGCGCAGTTCGCTGGGCAGGTCGGCGATATCCACGCTTTGCCCCGGCGCCATCACGGTGAGCCAATGGCAGAGATTTTCGAGCTGGCGCACGTTGCCGGGGAATTCGAGGCCCTGCAGGTATTTCAAGGCCGTGTCGGTGAGCCGCTTGGGTTCGCCCCCGAGTTCCTGCGCGCTTTTCTGCAGGAAATGTTTGGCCAGCAACGGGATGTCGTCGCGTCGTTCGCGCAGCGGCGGCATCAGTTATA
>SXGT01496722.1_pt1 | contig 18199 bp, 17 predicted proteins | sample 3176221 | NCBI WGS metagenome assembly SXGT01 (sample SAMN11356862, study PRJNA531348) | freshwater metagenome | isolation source: freshwater sample F1-120 | place: China: Fuxian Lake, Yuxi | collected 2017-12-25
CAGCACGTTGACCAGCTGAGGCAGCTCGTCGAGGGAGTGCCGGCGCAGGTGTCGACCGACCCGGGTCACCCGGGGGTCGTCGACGAGCTTGAAGAGGGGACCGGCGGCACGGTGGCGGCGACGCAGGAGCGCCTTCTCCGCCTCGGCCCCCACGCGCATCGTGCGGAGCTTCAGGACGGTGAAGGGGCGACCGTCGAGGCCGATCCGCTCCTGGCGGAAGATCACCGGCCCGCGGCTCGTCACCCGCACCGCGAGCGCGAGGAGCGCCAGGACGGGTGAGAGCGCGAGCAGGAGAGCGCCCGAGCCGAGGACGTCGAGGGCTCGCTTCCCGCGGCTCGAGGCAGCGGGGGAGGAGGGAGGGACCAGCTGGTCCCCGCCGGTCGGGCGTCGTGTCGGCAGGAGCGGTCCGGGTCTCTCGACGGGAACGGCCTCGTGCAGGGGCAGCTGGCTCACGACGCCTCCTCGCCGACGGGTCCGCGCGGCGGATCCAGGGTCGAACCGGCGATCGAGTGGTCGACGGTGAAGGCGCGACGCATGGCGCTGAACAGCACCTCGGTCTCGTCCAGCCGGTCCTCCACCGCCCGCAGCGCCAGCCGTCGGACCCGCTCGGCGTCGGCGTGGGCACGCGCCAGGACGTCGGCCGCTTCCCGCTCCGCCTCGTCCAGACGTTCCATCGAGCGCTGTGTGACGGAGGTGCGCAGCCGCTGGGCCTCCTGTCCGATGAGGCGCAGCAGCCGAGCGGCGTCGCTGCGATCCGCGCCGCCCCCTCCTGCGTCGGCGCTGTCGAGCCGGCGGAGCAGGGCATCGATCTCGGCGTGCGGGAACGTGGCGGGCCAGGCACGGGGGGACGCCCGCCGAGGCTCGTCCTCGACCATCAGCGGGCCCCCATCAGGACGGCGCCGAGCAGCCGGGTGCGTCCGCTGCGCAGCGCTGCGATCGCGCCCTCGAGCACGGTCGGCTTGACCGTGCCCACCGGCACGGTGAGCAGCAGTCCACCGCCGACGGCCATGATGCGGGCGTCGTCGGACTCGGTGACCGGCGGTGCGTTCACGACGATGATGTCGTGCGGCAGGTCGTCGTCGTCCCCGGTCTCCTCGCTGGTGGCCATGAGGCGGCGGAACCGCATCTCCAGCAGGCTCGAGGCGGCCTGGTCGGCGGTGCCCAGGGTGACGACGTCGACGCCCTCGGTGGGGCCCTCGACGATCGCCTCCTGGAGGCTGAGGTCACCGGCCAGGACGTCGTACAGGCCGCGCGAGTCCGGGTCCGTCAGCACGGCGGGCCGATCGACGGCGGAGCGGTCGGCGTCGACGAGCAGCACCCGGTGGCCCACCCCCGCCAGCGCGGCGGCGAGGTTCACGGCCAGCCAGCCGTTGTCGGCGGTGCGGGCGGCGCCGGCCACCACGAGCGAGCGGGTGTGCTCGTCGGTGCTGGCGAACTCCAGGGCCACGCGCAGGGCGCGCAGGTCCGCGAACCGCTCGGTGCCGGGATCGAGGGCCTCGAGCCCATCGGTCTCGGGCGTGGGGCCGACGAGGGCGAGCACGCGCGTCCCGCTCGCCGCCAGCTCCTCGGCGGTGTCGACGGTGCGCGCGATGCGGTCGTAGGCGACCGCGATGGCGACGGCGAGGCCCAGCGCGAGCGCGGAGCCGGCGACGACCGTGATCGGCACGTTCGGCGACGCCGCGGACTGCGGGACCGACGCCGGCTCGGTGATCTCGTAGCGGATGGTGCGGTTGCTCGGGTCGTTGAGCGGCAGCAGGCCCGTGACGGCGTTCGCGATCTCCGCGGCCCGGACCGGATCGGCGTCGTCGACGGAGACCTGGACGAGCAGGGTCCCGGTCACCGCGCCGCTCTCGACCTGCTCGCGCAGCTCGCTGAGGCTGCGGTCGTCGAGCCGCTCCTGGACGCGCGCGAGCACCGGCCGGGACACGGCGATGTCGGCGATCGTGCGCTGCATGGCCTCGTACTCGGTGCCGGAGGGGCCGCCCTCGCCGGGGACGACGGCGATGCGGGCCTGTGCCGTGTACGTCCGCTCGGCGGTCGCCAGCCCGATGCCCACGACCCCGAGGACGAGGCCGACGACGACCAGGACCAGGAGCCGGCGGCGCCACAGCGTCGCGAGGAGGGCGAGCAGACCGTCGGTGCGTCGACCGGAGATGTTCTCGCCGTGGCGCAGCTCGTGGACGGTGGTGGGGGTGGGGTTCATGATGTCCTTCCTCAGGATTCGCAGCTGCCGGCGACGGCTCCGGGGGAGACGTCGGCGGGGATCGGGTAGGCCATGACCTGGCCGATGGACGTGCCGGTGGGTGCGGGTCGGAGCAGCTCCATGCGCACGTCGCGCCGGTCGCGGTCCTCGAAGCAGTAGAAGCGCCCGGAGATGACGCCGACGGGACGGTCGCCCTCGTCGACGAGCACGGCCTGCCCCACGACGTAGGGGCCGACCGCGCCGCGGGGGCGGAGCGTGGCCGTGACGACGGCGTCGTCCGCGACGAGGTCGAGCGTCGCCGCCTCGACGTCGACGCGGTCGCCCGGCTCGTCCGCCTCGAGGGAGACCGAGTCGATCCGCACCTCGACACCATCGAGGTCGTCGACGGGACGCTCCAGGTGCGCGAACAGCCCGAACTGGCCCTCCGAGGGCACGCCGATGATCGAGCAGCACGGGTCACCGGGGGTTCCGGACGACAGCGTGACGGGCTGGTCGGCCGCGTCGAGCCCGACGATCGTCACCTGGGCCTGGGTGATCGTCGCACCGGTGTCGTTCGCGACGACGACCGCGAGGTCGTGGCCGGTGCCGCCCCACGACGTCACGGGCAGCGTCTCGGGCATCGCCTCGGCCGTCGGGAGGTCGAGCGTCGGGGGCGGGTCGAGCAGCGCGGGCGGGACGGACTCACCACCGTCGCGTGGCGACGCGACCATCGTGCAGGCGACGAGGACGGCGGTGCCGAGCAGGACGGCGACCGTCCACCGGACGGTGCGCGGGAGGCGGGAGATCGTCATCGGGATCCTCCTCGTAGGGGAGCGGGAGCGACACCGGCCACCCGACCGAGCAGCGCGGCGTAGGAGGCGGGCATCGTGTCGGGGTCGAAGCGGTGCTGGACGAGGTCGCGCCCGCGCCGCGCGAGGTCCAGGCGCCGGTCGGGGTCCTGGAGCAGCGTCCCGACGGCCTCGGCGAGTGCCGCGGCGGAGCCGGGGCGCACGAGCTCGACCCCTGCGGCGAGGGCCGAGACGCCGCCGACATCGGAGACGACGGCCGGGACGCCGGCCCCGAGGGCCTCGAGCAGGCTGATCGGCAGGCCCTCCCAGTCGGTCGGGAGCACGAGCAGGTCGCTGGCCCCGAGCAGGACGTCGACGTCGGTCCGGGTGCCGAGCAGGTGGATGCGGTTGCGGACGTCGGCCGGCATGGCCGCGACCATCTGCTCGAGGACGGCGCGACGGGGGCCGTCGCCCGCGACCAGCAGCTCCGCGGTGTCCGGCACGTCGGTCCACGCCTCCAGGAGCAGGTCGTGCCGCTTCTGGTCGGCGAGGCGGGCCAGCACGAGGGCCACGGGTCGGTCGTCCCCGATGCCCAGGCGGCGACGAGCGTCCTCGCGCTCGACCGGCTGCACGGGCCGCACGGCGTTCTCGACGACGGTGATCCGGTCTGCGGGCACCCCCTCGGCGCGCAGGGTGGCGGCGACGTGCGAGGAGACCGCCACGACGTGGCCGGCGCACAGGCGCAACAGTCGCGCTGCGCGACGCTCCTGGTGCGCCGGGACACCGTGCAGGGTGGCGACGACGGGAACGCGCGGGCCGACTGCGAGGCGGGCGACGACGCACGCCTTGACGTTGTGCGCGTGCACGACGTCGGGCCGCTCGCGTCGTACGGCGCGCCGCAGCGTCGCCACGGACCGGAGCAGGTCGAGGGGCCGGCCGGTCCCGAGCGGGACTCGCAGGTGCCGGTGACCGTCGCGCTCCAGGCGATCGGCACGGAACCCGCCCCCGGAGGCGAGCAGCACGTCGTGCCCGCGACGATCGAGGTCACGCACCAGGACGTCGGCGACGACCTCGGCGCCGCCGGCGCCCATCACGGCCGACACGGTCAGGATCCTCATGTGCAGACCTGCTCGTAGACCTCGACGAGCCGGGTGGCGCAGTGCCGGAGGGTGAACCGGTCACGGACCCGCTCGGCGGCCGCGGACCCGAGGCGGCGACGCAGCACGTCGTCGTCGCGCAGTCGGGTCAGCGCCGCGCGGAGGGCGTCGTCGTCGCCGGGGGTGACGAGCAGGCCGTCCACCCCGTCACGCACGATCTCCGGGACGCCGCCGACGCGGGAGGCGACGACCGGGAGCCCGAGGGCCATCGCCTGGAGCAGAGCGATGGGGCAGGCCTCGGCCGCCGACGGCAGGACGAACGCGTCGACGTCGACCAGGTGGTCGACGGGACTCGTCCGGAACCCCACGAGCTCCACCCGGTCGCCGACGCCGCCCCGCCGGACCGCGTCCTCGACGGCCGGCCGCTCGGGGCCGTCGCCGACGAGGCGCAGGGAGACGCCCGGCGTCGCCGAGACGACGTCGACGAGGGAGGGCACCCGCTTGACGGGCGCGAACAGCCCCAGCCACGCGACGAGCAGCTCGTCCCTGGCGGGGTGCGACGTGCGGTGCCGCTCCAGCCACTCCGGACCCAGGCCGTTGTGCACGGGCCGGACCCGGTCGGCCGGGACCCGGAGGTGGTCGCGGGCGTAGTCGGCGAGCGCGTCGCACACCGTCACCACGCGTGAGCGTGGCACCCGCGCGAGCGCCGACTCCGCGACCATGTTGACGGCCTGGGTGCGGCGGCGTCCCTCGGCCGCCCTCAGGTTGCCGCGGACCAGGTGGGAGAACGTGTCGGGGACGCCGTGGAGCGTGTACACGGTTCCTTGGCGGCGGGGGCGGCCCGGCCCGCGACCGATCAGTCCGGCGCGGCGGTCCTGGCAGTGCAGGACGTCGGCGCCGATGTCCTCGAGGGTGGACCGGACCCGACGCAGGCCGGTCACGTCGCGGACCCCGTCACTGGCCGCGGGGTGCCACGTGACGCCGCCGGCGTCCAGACGCGCGGCGAGGGCACCACCGGGGTCGATCGGGCCGACGAGGTGGCTGTCGTGCCCCTGGCGGACGAGCTCCACGGCGAGGTCAACGGCGTGGTCGACCGGCCCGCCGGTGGACTGCGTGATCAGCTGGACGGTACGCATGGCGTCCTCTCGGCCGGGCGACTCCAGCGCGGGTCGATGGCGGTGCCGAGCGCGACCAGCAGCCACAGCGGCAGGTAGTACTGCTCGCTGAGGAAGATCGCGGCGACGAGGGTCGCCGCGAAGGAGGTCACGACCGCTGCGCCCAGCAGGCGGCGTCGCTCGTCGTCGGCGCGTGGGCTCCGGGGGAGGTCGGCGGCCCGCCACGCGGCGCCCAGCCCGGAGGCGAGCAGCACGACGAAGGCGGCGAGCCCGAGCAGGCCGAGCTCGCTGGAGACGTCGAGCAGCATCTGGTGCGCGACGTCGAGGTGCGTCGGGTCGAAGGAGGCGCGTCCCTCGTACCGGTCGAAGTTCACGCCGAAGCCCCCGGGGCCCGTGCCCAGGAACGGGTGGTCCAGCGTCATCTCCGCAGCCAGGCGCCAGCTCGTGAAGCGCGAGTCGATGTTCGACTGCGCGACGGTCTGCTTCTCACCGAGGCTGCGGTCGACGATCTCGGGCGCACTGGCCCACACGGCGCCGAGGGCCACGGCGGTCACGGCCAGGCCGGTCACGACCTGCCGTGGCCGCAGGATGCCGAGGAAGAGTGCGACGAGCGCGGCAGCCACGAGCCCGAGCAGGGCACCTCTGGAGAAGGTGGCGGCGGTGCCGACGAGCAGCAGCACGAGCGCCGTCCCGTACAGCACCGTGCGGCGCCGGCTGCCCCGCATCGCGACGACGGCGAACGGCACGGCGGCGACGAGGAAGAACGCGAGGTCGTTGGGGTCCTCCTGCGGACCCTCGGCGCGTCCACCCTGGCTGAGGAAGACCACGAGGCCGCCGACGGCCGCCGCGGTGCAGGACCAGACGAAGACCTGCGCGACGTGGGTCGGCGACACGCGATGGCGCATCGAGTCGACCAGCACGACGAGGACCGCGAGGTAGGACAGGTAGCGCGAGGCGACCTCGATGCCCGCGGCGCCGTGCGGGTTGAGCGCGAGCGAGGCCAGCACGACGAGCGTCAGCGCTGCCGCTGCCGCGAGGGAGCGGTGCCCGATCGCCACCGGGCGGCTGTCGAGCACGAGGCGGGCGAGCCAGGCCAGGACGAGGGCCGCACCGAACAGGCGCACGGCCGACATGCCGCCGACGTCGGGCAGGAGGTTGCCCACCGGCTCGACGGCGACGTACGCCAGGACCGCCAGGTCCAGACGCAGCACGACGAGCGCGAGGAGGACGGTGCCGACCAGTCCGAGCAGTGCGAGGGTCGGCGACGAGAGCGCGACGAGGGCGAGCGCGACCGCGACGACGGCGCCCGAGGCGACGATCGTCGGGCGCGCGGCGGACTGCAGCCGGCTCACCACGTGGGTTCCTGGCGACGGCGTCGATCCTCGATCGGACGCATCCAGGTGAAGGCACCCTCGAGCTGGCGACGCACGTCGTCGGGTCGGTCGAAGGCGAAGGCGCGGCGCAGCTCCAGCGCAGGGTGGCGCGGGGCGTTGCGGCCGCGATCGACGGTGATGGCGTACGCGTAGCCGGCGTCGGCGGTGAGGTCGCGGATCTGCGGCGTCCACCCGCCCATCGGGTAGGCGAGGCCGCGGACGGGCCGCGCGAGCAGGTCCTCGAGGTCGGCGCGCGACCGGGTGACCTCGTCGGCGACCTCGTCCGCCGCGAGGCCGGGCAGCCAGCGGTGGGTGGCGGTGTGGGACCCGACGTCCATGCCCCCGTCGGCGAGCTCACGCAGGCCGTCGGCCGAGACCAGGCGCACCAGGGGCGAGCTCGACGGCAGGCAGGCGTCCCACGGGAAGCTGCGGCGGCCGTCCAGGAAGCGGCTGACGGCGTAGAGCGTCGCGGGCATGCCCCGCTCGACCAGCTCCGGCCAGGCGACGTCGGCGACGCTCGCGTACCCGTCGTCGAACGTCAGGGCGATCGCCCGAGGCGGCAGTGTCCGCGTCCGCAGCCGGGCGAGGGCCTCGTCGAGGGGGAGCACCGTGCCGCCCCAGTCCTCGATCTCGTCGAGGTGGCGCCGGAAGTCGTCGGGCCGGGTGGTGAGTCCGTCGTCGGCGTCACCGATGCGGTGCCAGCCGAGCAGCGTCAGGCTGCGGCTCGGGCGGGCGCCGTGCAGCATCCGCGCCACGGGCGTCGTCGCGCGGCCGACGGCCCGGTTCGCGGCCCTCATGCGTCGGCCTCCAGGGCCGGGACGATCGGCTCGCCGAGCAGGCGCGCCACGGGTACGAGGGCGGCGACGTAGGCGACGACCGCGACCGTGCCGGTGACCAGCAGGCCCACGACGGAGACGAAGGGTCCGGGCACGGCGACGGCCACCAGCTCGACGGCGACGACCATGGCGACCGCTCCGGCCGCGGGCGGCAGCAGGCGTCGACCCACGCGGGCCTGCCGCGTGCCGGAGACGGTCCGTGCGACGAGCACGACGGCGACGCCTGCCGCGACCGCTGCACCGAGCACCTGGCCGAAGGCGACGTAGGAGACGCCGAGCCCGGTCAGGGCGACGAGCGCGACGGCGAGGGCCACCAGGTGGGTGAGGTTGATGGCGAGGGTGTGGCGCGGGCGTCCCGCGGCGGCGACGACGATCGCGGCCAGGGCCACGAGGCTGGCGAGAACGCCGTAGACGGCGAGCCACCGCAGCGCGACCACGCCGGGGCTCCACTGCTCGCCGAGCAGCTCGATCTGGGGTGCGAGCACGCCGATGCCGACGTACAGCGGGGTCACGATCGACAGCAGCGCGACGGTGAGCTCGCCGGTCGCCCGGCCGAGGTCGTCACCCTCCAGCCGGCACAGGTAGGCGAACGCGGCGCCGAGCACCACCGTGGTGACGAGCACGACCGGCATGTACGCGATCCGGAAGGACATCGAGTAGATGCCCAGCGCGGTGATGCCGAGGATCCGGGCCACCAGGACGTAGTCGAGGTTGAGCATGACGAGCTGCACGACGTTCGCGCCGGCGAGGTTCCCGCCGTAGCGGAGCAGGCCGGCTGCGTCGCTGCGCGACCACCCCGGCCGCACCGGCGGCAGGAGGATCCACAGCAGGGCCAGGGCCAGCACGTGCTGCAGGATCTGCCCGGCGACGAGGGAGTAGACGCCGAAGCCGTCGAGGGCCAGTCCGACCGAGAGCGCAGCGCCGGCGAGGGCGCCGATGATGTCGGGCACGACGCGGCGGCGGAAGGCGAAGGCGCGGCGCAGCAGCTCCTGGCTGACCTCCGCCAGGGCCATGAACGGCAGGCACAGCATGAGGCCGCGCACGACGTCGGTGCCGAGGTCGCCGGATCCCAGCGCCGCCGACAGGTACGGTGCGGCGACCCACATCCCGGCGGTCAGGGTGATGCCGATGCCGATCGCCATCGTCATCGCGGTGCGGGCGGCCTGGTGGACGTCGCCACGCCAGTGGACCAGTGCGGTGCTGGTCCCGAAGTCGGTGATGGTGCCGGTGACGTTCAGCACCAGGGCGCCGATCGTGATGACGCCGAGCGCGGAGGGTTCGAGGATCGCGGCGAGGATCAGGAGGACGATCGTCTGGGACGCCTTGACGACCCCTGCTCCCAGGCCGAGCCAGCCCGCGCCGCGGACCGTGTCCTTGAGCATGCCGGCCCGCGCGTCCACGTCCGCGCTCATGACGCCTCGCGCACGGCGGTCGGTGCGCTCGGTGCGACCGGTCCCGGCTGGTCGAGCATCAGCGGCGGCGCGCCGATCGCGGCCGTGTAGAGGTCCCAGAGGTGCTCGTACTGGCGTGCCCGTCCGTGACGGGCGGAGAAGGAGAGCGAGTCCTCCTGTGCGTAGGACCACTCGGTGGGCGAGGTGAGCTCGGCGATCCGGTCCGCGAGGGGCTGCAGGCCGTGGCGACGCCCGGGCACCTGAAGGCTGTCGAGGGCGGTGATGGACCGCACGGCCATCGGCAGTCCGAGCGAAGCGGCCTCGAGGATGCTGATGGGCGCCGCCTCCCAGGCGGCGGTGTGGACGTAGATCTGCTGGGTGGCCAGCCGGCCGAGGAGGCGGTCGTGGGGGACCCAGCCCGTCACCTCGATGCCGGCGTCGCGAAGGGTCTGCTCCTGCTGGCTCTCCCCGCCGCCGATCCAGGTCCACTCGGTCGGGACGCCGAGGTGGGTCCGTACGTATCGGCTGAGCCGGACGAAGGCGGCGGGGTCCTTCTGGGCGGAGAGTCGACCGACCGCGGCGATGCGCAGAGGCCGGCCGAACCGCGCGCGGGGGCGGTCGGCGGCGATCGTGCGGTTCGGGACGTAGGCGAGGTGCTCGTGACCGAGTGCTGCGGCGAGGTCGAGCTCGTGCGGGGCGACCGCGGCGAACACGTCGGTCTGTGACGCGAGCGCACGCTCGATCGCGGAGTAGGCGCCCCGTCGCAGGGCGGAGATGTCGGTGCGCTCGAAGGCGAAGCAGTGTGGGCTGTAGACGACCGGCACGCCGTCGAGGTCGGCCGAGCGGGCGAGCGCTCCGGCGATGGAGGAGTGCGCGTGCACGACGTCGGGCCGGGTCCGGCGGACGGCGGCGCGGATGGCCCGGAGGGCCGCGACGGGACCACGGGGCAGGTCGGTGGTCGAGCGCACGCGGGCGGCCGTGTCGAGGCCGACGTCGTGCTCGGCCCGGGCGCGCGCGAGCAGGTGGTGCTCGATGTCGGGGGTGGACTCGACCATGGCCAGGATGGCCGTGGTGATCCCACCACCGAGCGCCTCGGTGACGTGCAGGACGCGCATGGTCCGCCTCAGTCCTGCTCGTCGAAGCGCGAGCCGAGCGGCTTGCGGCGCTGGCTCGGCGCGGGCCGCGCCTTGGCGGGCCCGGACGACTTCTTCGCGTCGCCGGCGAGCGAGCGCGCCGCGGGACTCGCGGGGGCCGCCGGGGCCTTCGACCCGCCGGTGGGCGCGGTCCCGGTCGAGTCCGCAGCCGACGACTCGGCGTCGGACGTGTCCTCGTCGGACGCCTCGTCCGCCGACGCGTCGTCGCGGGCCGGGTCGCCCTCGCTCGTCGTGTCCTTCGACGGCTCGTCCTCGGACGACACGTCCGCCTGAGCCTCGGCGGCCTCGTCCTCGTCCGCGATCGGCCCGGCCATCGCGTCGGCGATCGGGTCGAAGGCCGCGGCACGCCCGACGTCGCCGGCCGCCTCGTCGAGCAGCTCACGGAGGTCGTCGAGGCGGCTCCCGAGACCCGCGAGGGTGTCGGTGAGACCGGTGACGAGCGCGTCCACGGAGGCCGTCGTCTCGTCGAGGAGGGTGTGGGAGCGCTCGAGGAGGCTGCGGGCCTGCTCGCGGTAGACCTCGGTCTCGCGCGCGCCGGCCTCGGTGGCCTTCCTGACGTAGCCGCGCGCGTTCCGGCGCGCCTGGGCCATGGCGTCCTCGCGCGTCTTCTCCACGATCTCGCGCGACTCGCGCTCGGCGGTCTCGCGCACCTCGGCGACGACCTTCTCGATGGACGCGCGCTCCTTCCTGGCCAGTTCGAGGGTCTTCTTCTTCTCCTTCTCGGCGTGCCGCTCGGCGTCCTTCGTGATGCGGTCGGTCAGCTCGCGGGCGTCCTCGAGCATCTCGGCGACCTCGGCGGCGACGCGCTCGCGCTCGCCCGTCGCGATGTCGAGCAGGCGCTGGGCCTCGCGCTGGGCACGCGTCGTGGCCTTGACCGAGTCGGTGTAGCCCGAGAGCTCGTCGCCCAGGCGGTCGAGCTCGGAGCGGGTGTCGGCGTCCTCGCGGTGGGCGACGGCGTCGAGGCGACGAAGCAGCTCGTTGACCTCCGAGGGCGACGGAGCGGGGGGCTGGCCCTCGGTGACCTCCGGGTCGGTCGTGGCGGCGTCCTGCTCGCGCGTCTCGTCGGCCGCGGCCGGCCCCGACGTGGTGTCGGCGGGCTGCTGCGCGTCGCTGTCGGTCTCGGTGCCGGTCTCGGGCGTCGGGCGTGAGCGGTTGAACATGCCCTCTAGTGCGCGGCGACGGGGCTTCTGATCCATCGGGGGTCATCCTTTTTCTTCGGAGGGGGTCGTGGCGGTGCCCGTCCGGCGCAGGCGAGCGCGGACGGCCGCCCGGAGGCGGACGGCGAGACGACGGCCGGCGAGGAGGAGCCGTCCGGCGCCGGTGCCGGACCGCAGGCGCAGGACGGGTCGGTCCTGGTCGCAGTAGGAGTACTTGTAGGGCGCGGCGCCGCGCAGGAAGTCGAACTCGGCGAGTCCGTCGTCGCAGGCCTGCGACAGGACGGAGAGCTCGGTGAGGGTGGGCGCGTCGGAGAACTCCTCGGTCATCGCCCGGGCGGCCTGGTAGTTGCGGACCGCGTCGCCGACGCGGAACGCGACGGCGACGGCACCGATGCGTCCCTCGCGCTCGGCGACGTGGACGACCGCCTCGCCCGCCTCCATCGCCGCCCCGACGACCGATCGGACGACGGGGAAGTCGCGCAGGAACTCCTCGCGGTCGCCCCGCGCACGGTGCAGCGCCTCGAAGGCGTCGAGGACCTCGACGAGCCGGTCCGGTCCGACGGGGTGGGCCACCAGTCCGCCGGCCTCGGCGCGTCGCCGCACCCTGGTGGCCTTGCGCCGGAAGTTCTTCGAGCGCTCGCCCAGGTACTGCTCCAGGGTGTCGGGCAGCCGCACGAACGGTGCACGCTCGACCTCCTCGACCTCGTGCCGCCGGTCGAGCTCGCGAAGGGCCCCGGCGATCCAGGAGTCCGCCCGCAGGCCGTCGAGGTCGAGGACGGACGAGCGCTCGGTGCCCAGGTGCTCCAGCACGACCCGGGCGACCAGCGGCGCGCGGTCGGGCCGCGCCACGACGTCGAGGTGGTCCGGGCAGAGCTTGCGCGGGCCGGGGACGCTCCAGCGGCCGACCCCGAGTCGCCGCACGTGGTCCAGGGCGATGCCGCCCAGCAGGTCGTCGCCCTCGCGCACCAGCAGGTAGCGCGTGTGCGGACCCTGGACGGCTCCCAACCACCACGAGCGCAGGAAGGGCGAGGGCAGTGGGGAGTCGTCGACGAGCGCGTCCCAGGTCTTCGCGTCAGCGGGCTCGAGCCGGTCGGCGACGACGAGCGTCGGGGTGCTCATGCGTATCCGAGGACGGCGTGGCGGTGCCGGGCCCAGGCCATCGCGGAGTCGATCCCGTCCTCCAGGCTCAGCTCGGCGCGCCAGTCGAGCAGCGCGGTGGCCCGGTCGACGTTCGCGAACGCGCCGACGAGGTCACCGGGGCGCGGGTCGGCCTCCCGTAGCGGAACGGACATGCCCGTCACGTGCTCGAAGGCGGCGACGAGCTCACGCACCGTCGTCCCTCGGCCCGTGCCGAGGTTGAGGGTGGTGGTCGGCCGGTCGTCGGTGGCGAGGTCGTCGAAGGCCTCGATCGCGCGGACGTGGGCACGGGCGAGGTCCCACACGTGCACGAAGTCGCGCAGGCCGGACCCATCACGCGTCGGCAGGTCGATCCCGGTCAGCCGGAAGGCGTCGATCTGGCCGCGGGCCGCCAGCACCAGCTGGCCCAGGACGTGCGACGGCGTCCGGGCGTGCATGCCGCTGGAGAGGTCCGGCGCGGCGCCGATCGGGTTGAAGTAGCGCAGGGAGACGACGCGGAGGTCGCTGCTCGCGGCGACGTCGGCCAGGACCTCCTCCATCATCCGCTTCGTGCGCGCGTACGGCGACGCCGGAGCGAGAGGGCTGTCCTCGTGCACCTCGAAGTCGTCGGCGGGCGCGTACACGGCGGCCGAGGAGGAGAACAGGAGCCGGCGCGGCCCGTGCTCGGCGAGCGCGGCGGCCAGCTCGAGCGAGGCGGCCACGTTCTCCCGGTAGTAGCGCGCCGGCTCGCGCACCGACTCCGGCACCTCGATGAGGGCCGCCATGTGGACGACGGCGTCGATGTCGGGGTGCTCGTCGACGATCTTGCGCACGAGGACGGCGTCGCCGACGTCGCCCTGGTAGAAGATGCGGTCGCCGACGAAGGCTCGTGGTCCGCGCACGAGCGAGTCGAGCACGACCGGGACGTGCCCGGCCTGCTCGAGGGCGGTGGCGGTGGTCGAGCCGATGTAGCCGGCACCGCCGGTCAGGAGGACCTTCATGTCCCTCTAGTGCGGGCAGGAGCCCGTCGTGATCCATCGGACCTCGACTTTTCTCGACCGACGCCACGAGACCGACGGTTTCGGCGCGAAACCTTCGGGATTCGGGAGCAAATCGGGGGCACCGTGCGTTATGTAGAGTGGACGTACCAGACCCCCACGAGGGGCCGATCCTCATCTCGGAGGCAACGATGCAGAGCAAGAATCCCGTCTTCGCGCGATCTGAGGGGTTCAACGGTCGCGGCGGCGCCGCCACGACCTCGCCCGCCAGCTGGCAGATCAACCTCGACGGTTCCACCACCGGTCAGGGCAGCACGCCCGGCCTCGTCGACGACGACCGCATGAGCGTCGCGAGCGTGATCGAGAAGACCGCGATCTCGCTCGGCCTCGTCGTGGTCGCCGCAGCCGTCACCTGGTTCGTCATCGGTGACCTCGACCCCAACAGCCCCGACGCCGATCGCAACCTCGCGCTGCTCGGCGGACTCATCATGGTCGGCATCTTCGGCGGCCTCGCGCTCAACCTGGTCAACAGCTTCAAGAAGGTCGTCAGCCCGCCGCTCGTGCTGGCCTACGCCGCCGTCCAGGGCGTCTTCGTCGGAGCGTTCTCCAAGGCGATCGCCTTCTACGTCGTGGGCGACCCCACGATCGTCTTCCAGGCCGTCCTCGCCACCTTCGTGGCGGCCGGTGCCACGCTCGCCGCGTACAAGTTCTTCAACATCCGCGTCAGCGACACGTTCCGCAAGGTCATGACGATCACGCTGTTCACGGTCTTCGGCATCATGATGGCGAACTTCGCGCTCAGCATGTTCGGCGTGCTGGAGTCCGGCGGCCTGCGCGGCTTCAACACCCTCGGGCTGGTCGTCTCCATCGGCCTGGCCGTCCTCGCCATCTTCACCCTGGTGATGGACTTCGACTTCGTCGAGCGCGGTGTCGAGGCGGGTCTGCCGGCCCGTGAGTCGTGGCGCGCGGCCTTCGGCCTGACCGTCACCTTGGTCTGGCTGTACATCGAGCTGCTGCGGATCCTCGCGATCTTCGCCAGCCAGGACTGATCCCCGGTCCGTCCGGACCGACTCGATCGACGACGGCGGCCGACCCCTTCGGGGGTCGGCCGCCGTCGTGCGTCGTGCGTCGTGGCTCAGCTGCGACCGCGGCGCAGCGTGCGGGCCCAGCGGCCCTCTCGGTGGACCTCGGTGCCGGGGCGCTGACCGGCCTGCTCGGCCGCCTCGGTGAGGCTCAGCGACTCCGAGGGTCCGAGAGCGTGCGGCATCGCGAAGTCACGGTCGCGCTCACGCCACGCGGCGGCGAGCGACGGCACGAGCGCGGCGACCATGTTGGCGTAGCCGGTCTCGGACGGGTGGAAGCGGTCCTCGCCGAACATCTCCGACGACCGCTCGGCGAAGAGGGGACCGAGGAGGTCGCCCAGGGAGACGGCGCGGCCGCCGGCACGCACGGTGGCGATCATCTGGCGCTTCGCGAGTCCGCGGCTCTTGCGGCGGGCGATGAGGCGCAGCGGCTGCGGGATCGGCTCGACCGTCCCGAGGTCGGGACACGTGCCGACGACGACCTGGGCGCCGGAGTCGACGAGGCGCGACACGGCCGCGTGCAGCAGACGCATCGAGACGTAGGAGGGCACGCGGTGGGTGACGTCGTTGGCGCCGATCACGATGACGGCGAGATCGGGCTCGTGCTCGAGCCCGGCGTCGAGCTGCTCGCGCAGGTCCGCGGTGGTGGACCCGACGACCGCCTCCGAGCGCATGTCGACGGGCCGGTCGAGCACGTGGGCGAGACCGATGCCGATCATCGCGGTGGGAGTGGCGTCGGGCCGGCGCATGCCGTACCCGACGGCTGCGGAGTCGCCGAGGACGAGGACCCGCAGCGGATCGCCGGGCAGGTCGTCGCCGTAGACGCCGTCGGCGCGCGGCCACTGCTCGTCCTTGATCCCGATGGCGCGCTTGGCGATCAGCGCCTGGGTGATCACCATGCCCTGGTACCCGGTGATGACCGCTCCGGAGCCGACCGCAGCGCGCAGGGCGGTGCGCGCGAGGGGGCGGGCGATGGGGCTGGGGAGCATGGCCCTCATTCTAGGGAGGGACCGCGCCGCGGCTACTCGAGCGTAGCGATCAGCACGGTGTGGGTGCTCACACCTACGATGACGACGTGACCGACGCCTCCACCGCCTCGCCGACCGTGCCCAACCTGCGCGACCTCGGTGGCCTGTCGGCCCGCGACGGCGGGACGGTCGTCCCGGGGCGGCTCCTGCGCAGCGGTCTGCCGCACGCGACGGACGTCGTGCCCGCCCACATCGAGTGGCCGCCGTCGGTGGTCGTCGACCTCAGGTCGCCCGTCGAGCACGGTGGGGACCACCCGCTGGCACCGTTGAACCCACGGGTGGTCAACCTCCCGCTGCTGCACTCGCTCGCGCCGGGCTGGTTCACCGACTCCACGCTCGCCGACCTCTACGCGGTGGTGGTCGACGACTCGGCCGACCTCCTCGTGCGGCTGGTCCAGGAGGTCGCGTCCGCCGACGGTGCCACGCTCGTGCACTGCGCGGCCGGCAAGGACCGCACGGGGGTGGGGGTCGCGCTCGTCCTGAGCCTGCTCGGCGTCGACGTCGAGGCCATCGAGGCCGACTACCTGCGCACCGCCGAGGCGCTCGAGGCCATCGACGCCCGCCTCCGCCCACCGGGCACCAGCCCTGGCTACGGCATCAACCCGGTCTTCCACACGGTCGACGTCGACGCGCTGCGGGTCGCGATCGCGCGTTGGCACGGGCACCGCGGCGGACCCACCGGCTGGTTCCTGGACGCCGGCGGCGAACGGGGCGACCTCCGGCGGCTGGAATCTGCCCTGCTGACCTGAGCCGCGGGAGAGGGTCAGTCCACCCGCGCCGCGAGCTCACGCAGGGTCGAGCCCGTGGCGCGGTAGGAGATCCAGCCACCGACGCGCTCGGCTCCCAGGGCCTCGTAGAACCCGATGGACGGCGTGTTCCAGTCCAGGCAGTCCCACTCGAGGCGGCCCCACCCGTTGGCCTCGGTGATGCGGGCCAGGGCGGACAGGAGCGCCTCGCCCCGTCCCGTGCCGCGGGCGTCGGGCACGACGAACAGGTCCTCCAGGTGCACCCCCGGACGTCCCACCCAGGTGGAGAAGGTGCGGTAGGCGAGGGCCACGCCGACCGGCTCGCCGTCGGTCTCGGCGACGAGCGCGAAGGCCACGGCCTGCGGGCCGAACAGCGCGTCGTGCAGACCGGACTCGGTGGCCACGACCTCGTCCTCGGCGCGTTCGTACCTCGCGAGGTCGACGATCATGCGCAGCAGCGTCGCGACGTCGTCGGGTCGCGCGGTGCGCACGCCGGTCGGCAGGTCGGGCATCCTCATGGGGCCGACCCTAGGACCTCGACGCGGATCGTCGGCGTCGGGCCGGGGTCGGGGGGTCGATCTACAGTGGTGCCATGCCTGCCGACCAGCTCCTGGAGTCCCGCGACGTGCCGCTCGGCGGGCTGCGCGGGCTCACCGTCCACCGCACTCTTCCCCAGCGCGCGATCCCCACGATCGGGGCGTGGTGCTTCGTCGACCACTTCGGTCCCACCACCGAGTCGATGGCCGTCCTGCCCCACCCGCACACGGGGCTGCAGACGGTCACCTGGCCCATCGCCGGCCAGATCCGGCACCGCGACAGCCTCGGCAGCGACGTCGTCCTGCGCCCGGGCGAGCTCAACCTCATGACCTCCGGCGACGGCGTCGCGCACTCGGAGTTCTCCGTCGGCGACCCCGAGGCCCCCATGCACGGCATCCAGCTGTGGGTGGCGCTGCCGGAGGCCACGCGCACCGGCCCGGCCGACTTCGAGCACGTGACCGACCTCCCCCAGGTGGAGGGGCCGTGCTGGTCCGGGCTGGTCATCGTCGGGAGCCTCGCCGGTCGGACGTCCCCGGCGCGTACCCACACCCCCCTCGTCGGTGCACAGCTGTCGGTCAAGGCAGGTCGCGCCGAGATCCCCGTCGACCCCTCGTTCGAGCACGGGGTCCTCGCCGTCGACCAGGACGTGCACGTCGCGGGGGAGTCGGTGCCGCACCGCCAGCTGCAGTACCTCGCCCCGGGACGCGACAGCATCGTCGTGGAGAGCGACGTCGACACCACGGTCCTGCTGATCGGCGGCGAGCCGTTCGAGGAGGACATCGTCATGTGGTGGAACTTCATCGGCCGCAGCCACGAGGAGATCGCGGCGGCGCGGGTCGACTGGGAGGACGCGGCGGAGCGCTTCGGCCGGGTCGAGGGGCACGGCGACCAGGTGATCCCCGCGCCGCCCATGCCGGAGGTCCGCATCAAGCCCCGCCGCCGGGAGTCTTGAGCCCGCTCCGTCCCACGGTGTAGCCTCCTCTCAGATACCGTCGGTATCTGGAATCGAGGATCGCATCATGACCACCCACTTCACCGACAAGGTCGCCGTCGTCACCGGAGCCGCCTCCGGCATCGGCCGGGCGCTGGCCGTCGAGCTCGCCCGCCGCGGCGCCCACCTCGCGATCAGCGACGTCGACACCGCCGGGCTCGCCGAGACCGAGGCGCTCGTCGCCGCGCACGGCGTCCAGGTGAAGGCAGGCTTCCTCGACGTGGCGCAGCGCGAGCTGCTCGTGCAGTACGCCGAGGACGTCGCCGAGCACTTCGGTCGGGTCAACATGGTCTTCAACAACGCCGGCATCGCCTACACCGGGTCGGTCCAGGAGATGGCCTTCAAGGACCTCGACCGGGTCATGGACGTCGACTTCTACGGCGTCGCCAACGGCACCAAGGTCTTCCTGCCGCACCTGATCGCCTCCGGCGACGGGCCCGTGGTCAACATCTCCAGCCTGTTCGGCATCCTCTCGGTCCCGAGCCAGAGCGCCTACAACGCTGCGAAGTTCGCTGTCCGCGGGTTCACCGAGGCCCTGCGCCAGGAGATGATCCTGGGCGGCCACCCGGTCAAGGTGACGTGCGTGCACCCCGGCGGCATCAAGACCA
>SXGT01058787.1_pt1 | contig 18195 bp, 17 predicted proteins | sample 3176221 | NCBI WGS metagenome assembly SXGT01 (sample SAMN11356862, study PRJNA531348) | freshwater metagenome | isolation source: freshwater sample F1-120 | place: China: Fuxian Lake, Yuxi | collected 2017-12-25
GACGATCGGCAGCAGGATGGCGAGCGCGATGACGACGAATGGGATTGCTTCCATCATTTGATGAGGTCGACGAGTAAGTGGCGCGGCCAGAGTTCGCAGAATCCGCGGAGGAATTGGAGTTGCTCGCGGAACTGATTGGGTTCCCAGCGGCAGGCGCCGTCGGACAGGCATATCGCGCCGCCTTCGAGATCAATCCCGGTGTCCAGTCGGAGCAGCAGGAACTCCATCATCCGCGGATGGATCACGTCGTAGGCGAAGCGTTTGTCATTGCTCTGCACCCAGAAGCGCTTGCTGAACTCTTCGGACTCGAAGTCGATGTCGTCGAAGCCAAAGGTGCCCTTGATCTTGTCGAACATTCCCTCGCGTCGGATGAGCAGCGTTGGTGACGGCCACGGCGGATGGACGATCAGGTAGCTGAACAGGTAGGTCCGTGTGCGCCGGCTCTTTCCGCTTCCGCTCGTGATCTTGCAGCGGAAGTCGCCAGCGCACACCTCGGAGGTATGGCCGAACAACTCGACCGACCCGCGCATCGTGTACTTCGCCGTGCGCGAGTGGCCGCGACGGAAGATCTCGAATTGCGAGAAGTCTTCGTCGTGCGAGTCGTTGTCCTCGTGGTCGAAACGGAAACCGAGCGATGACGCGAGGTCCTGCATCGCTGCGCGGCGCTCCTGCTCGCGCTTCCAGCTGAAGTAGGCCCAGAGCAAGGGCAGCGCGATTCCGATCGCAACGAGCAAGAATTGCGGCTCCACAGTGCGGAGGATACCTCGCAGGCGGTCTCCTGCGCCCACTCGATCGCTCCGGCGACAGGATGTGGGCCCGTCCGGTTACCATCGCCCCTCGTCCCATCCCCCGGATACTCGTCGATGCTCCGAACCCTCGCGATCGTTTCGTTCCTCTCCTGCTTCATCGTCACTGCGAGCGCGCAATCAGATGCCGGCAAGCAGCCGTCTGGCGAAGCACCGGCGTCAGAGTCGGCGTCAGCTGGGCCAGAGGCGAAGGCCAAAGTCGTCTTCTTGCGTCCGGCCGGAGCCTACGAGGATCTGGCTGAGCAAGGCTTCGACCCGGCGTCGATGCTGCTCGGCGGTGGTGGTCCGAAGGTGAAGCCCTTCTTCGAGTTCCTCGAATCGATCGAGAAGCTCGCAAAGCACGAAGGCTCGACGATCCTGCTCGACCTGACCCAGCCGATCGGGCTCAACCAGCCGCAACTTCGCGAAGTCGAGCGCTCGATGCAGAAGGTGCGGGCCGCGGGCAAGAAGATCGTCTGCTACTTCGAGAACGCGACGACGGTGACGATGCAGATCGCGGCTCAGTGCGACCGCGTGCTGATGGCCCAGATGGGCGCACTGGATTTCAAGTCGCTGTCGATGAGCGTCATGCACTTCAAGGACGCGCTGTCGCTGCTCGGCGTCGAAGTCGAGATGACCCGGGTCGGGGACTTCAAAGGCGCAGTCGAGCCCTATGTGCGATCGACGATGTCCGAGGGCCTGAAGAAGCACTACGCCGCGATGCTGCAGACGATGAATCGCGCTGTCTGCGAGAGCGTCGGCAAGGGCCGCAAGCTCGATCCGGCGCGCGTCGCCGAGTTGCAGGCGCAGCGGATCTTCACCGCCAAGGAGGCGCTTGCGGCCGGGCTCGTCGATGAACTGGTCCCCTACGAGGGCAGCAAGCGAGCGCTCGAGATTGCGATGGCCAAGGATCTCGGCGAATACGAGGTGGTGGACGCCGAACCGAAGAAGGCGAAGAAGAGCAAGGACCTGCTCGCGGCGCTGTCGGAGATGTTCCGACAGAAGCGCGACGACGACGACGACGAGGGTTTTCCGGCCATTGTGGTTCTGCATCTCGCGGGCGCGATCACCGACGGCGCTGCCGCTGCAGCTGGCTCCATGGTGTCGGAGCCATCGGTGAAGGAGATCGACGCGCTGGCGGCGGACGAGGACGTGAAGGGTGTGGTGGTGCGCATCAACTCGCCCGGAGGATCCGCGACTGCGAGCGAGGCGATCCGATTGGCGCTCGAGCGCCTGGCAGCGAAGAAGCCTGTGGTCTTCTCGATGGGCGAACTTGCCGCATCCGGCGGTTACTGGATCACCTGCATCGGCAAGCCGATCCTCGCCGAGGCGGGGACGATCACCGGTTCGATCGGCGTGTTCAGCATGCGTTTCCAGCTCGGCGCGCTGATGCGTCGACTCGGAGTGCAGACGGATGTGGTTGGTCTCGACGTTGGCGCGGAGATGGACGCGATGGACAAGCCATGGACCGACGCCGCTCGCGCACGCATGCAGGCGTTCGTGGATCAGATCTATGAGCAGTTTCTCGCGATCGCAGCGAAGTCGCGCAACATGACCGTCGATTCGGTCGGAGCGGTGGCGGGCGGTCGCGTGTGGTCCGGCACCCAGGCGGTCGAGATCGGTCTCGTCGACAAGCTCGGCGGCATCGAGGACGCGATCGCGATGGTGAGAGAAACTGCCAAGACCGAGCCTGACGTCGAGATTCGGCATGCACCAGAGGCCCGCGACTTGGCGCAATCTCTCTTTGAACAGGTCTTTGACGCGAAGGTGCTGGCAGTGGGCGACTCAGCGGTGATCTCGACGCTGGCAAAGCTGTCGCGGCTGGATGCCTTGGTTGCGTTGCTGCGCCATGCCATGGCGCAGGACCGTCCGATGCAGGTCTACGCGATGATGCCCGAGGATCTTCGGGTTCGCTGAAGCAGCCTCAGGCCTCCGGCGTCGTTGCGTTCTTCAGTGCCGGCGCGAGCGTTTCGATGTGCGTCAGCACCTGCGCAACCGATTGATGGGTCGGGGCCTCGCCGGAGATCACCAGGTCGGCAGAACGACGCGAGGGCGCGACGAAGCGCTCGTGCATGGGGCGGACGGTCTGGAGCCATTGAGAAACGACGCTCTGGACCGTGCGCCCACGCTCGCTGACGTCGCGGAGCAGGCGTCGCAGCACCCGCACGTCGTCGTCGACTTCGACGAAGACCTTGAGATCGAAGGCGTTGCGCAACTCCGTCAGAGCGAGCAGCAGGATGCCCTCGACGATCACCACGGGCCTCGGCTCGACCCACTGGCGCTCTGGCTTGCGCGTGTGCGTCGCAAAGCAATATGTCGGCTTGTCGATCGAGCGTCCGGCGCGCAGGCGATGCAAGTGGTCGACGAGCAGCGAGTTTTCGAGCGAGTCCGGATGGTCGAAGTTCACCCTAGCCCGCGCCGCAGGCAATAGATGCGACAGGTCACGGTAATAGGAATCGTGGTCGATGACGGCGCATCGATCGCCAAGCTGCGCCGCCAGTGCGCTCGCCAGCGTGGTCTTGCCGCTGCCCGTGCCGCCCACAATGGCGATCGTCACGCAGCGGTTCTCGCGAATCGGAGTCATCGGCGGAGGAACGTAGCGTGCGCTCGATTCGCTGCGAAGTGGCGTCGGCAATTCATCGGCTGTGGAGATCCATCCAGGGTTGCGCGCCTTCCGGTGGAGCGGAGGGGACTCAACCAAACTCCGCTTGAGGCGCGCGGCATTGGCTCCATACTGCGAGTCGAGCGCGCGCCTTCTCCACGTGCCGCAACACCACCCGGTGAACTACGACGCCACCAACGCATTCGCGCGCATTCTGCGTCACGAGATCCCCGTGCGCATGTTGCACGAGGATCATCTTTGCGTCGCATTCGCTGATGCCTCGCCGCAGGCGCCGGTGCACTTCCTTGTGATTCCGCGAAGTCCGATCGCGCGGCTCGCCGACGCGGACGAAAGCGACAAGGCGACGCTCGGTCATCTGCTTTGGGTTGCTGCGGAGCAGGCCAGAAAGCTCGGCGTGGCGAACGACGGCTTCCGTGTGGTGATCAACAACGGCGGCGATGCCGGCCAGTCGGTGTTCCACCTCCATGTCCACGTTCTCGCGGGCCGCGCGCTCGCATGGCCCCCGGGCTGAGGCGCGAGCGATGACAGGCAAGCATCCAATTCGCGACGAGGACCTCGATGACTTCGAGCAGATGCCTGAAGTCATGATGCTCCCACTCGCCGTGCCCGAGGAAGAGGGCTTTGGCGACATGGACTCTGGTGTGCTGTCGCGACGCATTCCGGACTTCGTGCACCGTGTGCTCAACCGCGGCCGCGTCGGACCGACCGGCATGCTCGAAGTGCAGACGCCGCCAGAAGAGGGGCCGGTCCTCTGGGTCGTGATGGACTCGCCACCCGATCCCGAAGAAGCGTTCTCGCTGCTCCCGATGGACGCGGACGTTCGAGCCGTGGTGACTGGAGAGATCGCGCCGGCAGTCGACGGCCTGCGCGTGGAGTTCCACGTCTACTTCGAAGAAGACAGCGACGAACGCGTGACCAACAAGGTCGGTGGCGTGTTGCGTCGCGATCAGCCGATAGAGGACCTGCTGCAACTCACGCGTCGTCTCGCACGCCTGCTCGACCTCCGCTACCAGGAGCCTGAGCGGGGGATGCTGACTTCGAACAGCGAAGCGTTCTTCTTGTTCTTGCGCGCGCTCGACAACGCGATGCTGCTGAGCGGGGATCTGCAGATCGAGGGGCCCGAAGATCGCGAGTCGCTGCTTGAGCCTTTCGCGAGGGCGCTTGTCATCGACCCGCGTTTTGGCCTCGCGCTGCGAGTCGCGCATTCGACTGTGGCTCACGCCTGCGACATGGGTCGCATCGATGGCGAAGTGGCCAGGCGTTTCCTCGATCGCTGCTACCACGCGCAGCCGATCGACGGCGAAGGTTGTGTCGCGGTCGCGGACCACTTGCGCGAACTCGGCGACAGCCGTCGGGCGATGGCATGGCTCGAGCATGCGACGCAGCTCGACCCGCCACCGGCGCGCGGGCTCGAGAATCTGGGCATCCTGCTTGCTCACGACGGAAAGACCGTCGCGGCGCGAGAGCTGTGGATGCGTGGCCTGGAACTCGACGGGCACCCGGATTTCTTCGGTCATCTCGCGCGCCTTGCGTTCGCAGAAGGCCGTGAGCAAGACGCGTGGGATCTCGTGCTCCGCGGGCTGCGTCGTCTCCGCGAGCGCATTGCGCGCGCCGGCGAGTGGGACGACGAAGGCCGCGGCGTCGGTGTGTTGCTGATGTATCTCAGCGAGCATCTCGCCGAACGCGAAGCGCCAGAGGAGGTTCACGAGTGCCTCCTCGACCTGCGCCTCATGCTCGAAGGCGACAGCCGCGCCTTCCTTGGGCTCTGCCTGTTGGAATGCGAAGAACGTGACGCCGCGAAGGAAGAGTTGGCGAGCGCGGTGGGCGCGGATGCATTGACTGGAGATGCTCGCGATCGCGCCACGCGCGCGTTGCTGGGCATCGACCTGCCGGACTTCGAGCGTCGCTTCGCAAAGGCGTCGGAGCAGGCGCTCAAGCACAAGCGGCCGCGTGAGTGCCTCGCGGAGTTCGATTTGTTCGTCGAGATGCAGCCGACGTTTTGGCCGGCGCTCTACTTCGCTGGCGTGGCGATGCACCGGCTCGGCGAGTCGGATTCGGCGCTGGACATGCTTGACGTCGCGCGTCGGTTGTCGCCAACCCAACCGGAAGTGCTGCATCGCATGGCGATGCTGTTTGCAGAGCGCGGCAACGGCAAGCGGGCGCTCGAACTGGTCGATCAGGCGATCGCGATTCGTGACGACGCGTCAACCTTGCTCGTGACAAAGGTGCAGGTGCTGATCGGGCTCGGGCGCCGCGAAGAGGCCAAGGCTGTCATCGAGCGCGGATTGCAACTCGACAGCCGCAATCGCGATCTGTTGCGGCTTCGCCAACAACTGGGCGCGTGAGCTGCGTGCGCCTGGGGGTTCCTTCCGCATGGGTCGTGCGCTGGTGCCCCATCGCAGATCGCGGCGCTGTGGCGCTGGATCTCGCGTGCGGCGGGGGTCGGCACGTTCGCTGGTTGAGAGAACTCGGATACCGTGTCGTCGCCGTGGATCGCGATCTTGATGCGCTTTCCACCGCACGAGTCGATGACGGCGTTGAGGCGATCCTCGCCGATATCGAGAGCGGTCCATGGCCGCTGGCGGGGCGGAGATTCGAGCTGGTCGTGGTCACCAACTATCTGTGGCGGCCGCGCCTGCCCCAGGTGCTTGCATCGGTCGCGCCGACAGGGCTGCTTGTCTACGAGACCTTTCTAGAAGGTCATGAGCGCATCGGTCGCCCAACCAACCCCGACTTCTTGCTGCGGCGTGGCGAGTTGCTCGCCGCGACCAGCGATGGATTCGAATCGCTGGCGTTCGAGGAAGGACCCGATGGCGATCCAGCGACTTGCATGCGGCAGCGCATTTGCGCGCGTCGACGCGAGGGTGTTCTGGAGCGATAAGGCAGCGAGGTTGAAGCGAGCAGGCTCGGCGCGAGGAAGTGATCCGAAGCTCGAGCATCAAGCAGTCGGGCCGAAGGCGCGCCCAGCGAAGCGGGTGCGGATTGGCAGCGGACATCGGGCGTCGACGTCAGAGCGGTCCAGCTGGCGATCTGGCATTGCCCGCGGATCCGCCACAAAGACAAGGACGGCCTCTCGTCGTCGCTTGCCGGCGTGTGTATCGCCGTCTTGCGCGTTGCTGCGAAGTTCGGGTGCGGGCTCGCGATTGGCGGCACGAGCTGGTTGCTCGGTGCGGTTGGCTTCGGGCGAAAGCAAGGCCAGCCCGAGCGCGTGCGTGCCGCGATCCCCCTGAGGTGTGGCCCAGCCTCGTGCTGCGGTGCTACCGCATCGACGACCGCAACTAGTCGCAAGTGCAGAGCACCCTGCGCCGGCGCCGCAAGTCCGCCGCGCGCTGGCGCGCTCTGGTCGCGATCACTTGCCCGGCGCCGCGAGTCGCGTCAGGTCGACGAGGTTCACGGGCTGGCATTGCAGCACGTGCTCGTACTTCTCTTCCTTGAGCCACTTGTAGACCTCGTCGATCGGTGTGCAGAGGCCCATGTGCGGGATGACGACGGGGCTGCCCTTGCCGTGCGTGTAGATCTTGCTGAACACGCCGATCAGTTGGTGCGTGTCACCGCGGTAGACGCCGCCGCCGCTGTTTCCGAAGTAGGTCGGCGCCGTGATCATCCAGTAGTTCGCGCCGTTGAGTTCGTTCTTCAGCGAACTGACTTCGCCTTGCGAAGGCACTGGGTCGTTGCCGAGCGGGCAGCCGACGGCGCAAATCGGGTCCCAGACCTCGATCGTGCCCGCTGCTTCGCACGGCAATACGTTGGCGACGTGCGGGAAGGTGCGCGTGGTGAGCAGTTGCACGAGCGCGGCGTCGATCTTTGGCGCGCTCGCCACCATCTTGCCGCGGACTTCGAGTTTCTCGTTCTCGAGGTAGATCGTGACGAGGAACCCGTCCTTCTGTGACTTGGGTGTGTCCGCGAGGATGTTGCGGACGACGTGATACGCGGTCAGCACGTAGGACTCGTTCTGGCCGTTCTTCGGGTTGGTGCCCGAGAACACCAGCGTGCCGGAACCGACCGTGTCGTCGCCGTTCAACTGGACCGTGGGCAGGAGCATCTCACGCGTCAATGTGCTCGCGTCGCGGCGCAGCCTGCCAGCGATCGCCGCGATCGCATCCTGCGTGTTGGTCAACGCGGTCGCAGCGTCGCGGGCCGTTGCGCGCGACTCGCTGATGTAGGCGTCGACGAGTTGCTTGGTGCGTTCGACATCGGTCGAGAGTTGGCTCTTCAACAGACTGAGTTCGCTCTTGGCGCTCTGCAACTCGCACTGCAGTCGCGACGCCAGGACGGATCCGGCCTCGGCCTTCTGCAGGTGATCATTGACTTGCTGCAAGCGTTGCTGCAACGCGGCGAACTCCGCCTGGCGGTCATCGCGCGGTGCGGCGGTGACTCGGGCAACCGCGGTCTGCACCTCGTCGCGAAGGCTCAGGACCTCCGTCGTGCGCCCTTCGATCCGGTCGACCTTGTGGTACATGGAGACCATGCCCACGAGGGCTGCCAGTCCGCAGGTAACTTCCATCAAGGTGCGCTTCATCTGAGTTGCTCTCCCAACCTGTTGTTTTCCACCACGCTGCTCAGCTTGCTTCGGCGGTGGCTCCAGAAGCTCTGAAGCAAAAACAAACAGCTGGGAAGCAACGACTTAGAGCGACGGTGTGATCGGAGGTTCCGGTGCGCAGCATCGAGCGATACTGCCGAGGAATGCGTCAATCGGACCTGTGTTTGTGGGCTTTCGCCGCAGGCACAACCGGGCGTTTGGCGGCCAACCGCAGTGCGAGGTCGACCGCGCAGGGCCGACTTGCGCAGTCCATCGCCATGCGCGCCTGCGTAGACTCCGCGCCCCCTTCATGACCTTTGCTCCGATCTCCGAAGTCCTCGATGAGCTCAAGGCTGGCCGCCCGATCGTGCTCGTCGACGATCCCGACCGCGAAAACGAGGGCGATCTCTGCTTTGCCGCCGAGTTTGCGACGCCCGAACTGGTCAACCTGATGATCAAGGAATGTCGCGGCTGGGTGTGCCTGGCGATGGCGGGGGAGATGTGCGACCAACTCGGTCTGCACATGCAGGTGCCTGAGAACCAGTCGCGTTTTGGCACCGCCTTCACGGTGACGATCGAGGCGCGCGAAGGCGTGACGACGGGCATCTCGGCCAAAGACCGCGCGACGACGATCCTCGCGGCGGTCAAGCCAGACGCCAAGCCGCACGACCTGGTGCGCCCAGGCCACATCGCGCCGCTGCGTGCGCGCGACGGCGGCGTTCTGGTTCGCACCGGTCAGACCGAAGGCATCGTCGATCTGTGCCGCCTCGCCGGATTGCGGCCCACGGGCGTGATCTGCGAGATCATCAAGGACGACGGCGAGATGGCGCGCGTTCCAGAACTGGTCGAATTCAGCAAGCGCCTCGGGGTCAAGATGGCCTGCATCGCCGACCTCGTCGAATACCGCCGTCGACGTGAGCGCCTGATCGAGCGCGTGACATCGGCCCAGATGCCGACCGACTGCGGCTACTTCGACAGCCATACCTACGTCAGCAAGGTGGACGGGCGCGTGCACGTCGCGCTGACGGTCGGCATTGATCGACCAGCCGAGAACGGGCGCTTCCCGCCGATCGAGGAAGCCGTCCTCGTTCGCGTGCACTCGCAATGTCTCACTGGCGACGTGTTTGGTTCGTTGCGGTGCGACTGCGGCCCGCAGTTGCACGAGGCAATGCGGCGCGTGCAGGCGGTGGGTCGCGGCGTCATCCTCTACATCAGCCAGGAAGGCAGGGGCATCGGACTCGTGAACAAGCTGCGTGCCTACGCCCTGCAGGACGGCGGCATGGACACGATCGAGGCCAATGCGCACCTGGGTTTCCGGCCGGACGAACGCGAGTTCGGGACTGGCGCGCAGATCTTGCACGACCTCGGTTTGCGCAAACTGAAGGTGCTCACCAACAACCCCAAGAAGCTGATGGGGCTGCAGGGCTACGGCATCGAAATCGTCGGTCAGGAGCCGCTTCGGATCGAACCTAACCCTCATAATCAGAGATATTTGGAGACCAAGCGAGACAAGATGGGGCACCTGCTCCCCAAGACCGAATGACCGCTCTCATGGGCTCCTTGAATGCGCCGTGGCAGTGCCCTTGCCACTTCATGTCGAGCGCGCGGGAAGATTCGGCCCCGGATTCCATCCAAGGGCCGTCGTGCAAGCCCTACCCAAACCAGTGCCTTCCAGCGACGCAGAACTGATCGCCGCGATCCTGGGCGGCAGCGAGTCGGCCTTCGCCGATCTCGTGGGGCGTTACCAGGACCGCATCTTCCGTCTGCTGTCGCGCTACACGCGCGACGCACTGGAGTGCGAAGACCTGGCGCAGGACGTCTTCCTCAAGGTGTTCCGCAAGCTGCACACCTTCCAGCACGACTCCCAGTTCTACACCTGGCTCTATCGGATCGCGGTCAATACCGCCACCGACCATCTCGCGCGCGCCTCGCGCCGCCGCTTGCACCTGGTGGAGGACGACTCGGCGCTCGACGACGGCACGCCGCGGAGCGAGCAGGAGGACGTCAGCAGTCCGCTGATGCGACGTGAGCTGGCCGAGCTGACGCAGAAGATCCTCGATCGGATGCCGGAGAAGTATCGGGCCATCCTGGTGCTGCGTGAGTTCGAGGACCTCAGCTACACCGACATCGCGAGCGTGCTCGGCATCCAGCTCGGCACCGTGGAGTCGCGCCTGTTCCGTGCGCGCCAGCGGTTCAAGGAAATGCTCGAGCGCCTGCACCCAGAACACATTCCGACTCGTGGAGGAGAACGATGATCTCGCAGCTTCCTGACAAGGATCTCCTGCTGCTCGACCGCTACCTCGACGAGGAACTCGCTGGCGTTGTGCTGGACGCCCTGCGGCAGCGTCTTGCCGCCGAGCCTGCGTTGCGCGCCGGGCTGCAGCAGCGCATGGACCTGCGTCGTGCGACCGAGGCCGCGGCGGCCGTGCACTTCACGCCGCGCGCGGGTTTTGCCGACCGTGTCGTCCTGGCGTCGCGCCGACTGCCGGAACCCGGTCTCGAGGTTGGCGACGACGTTGTGAAGCTGTGCAAGCGGATCTTGCTGATCGCCGCAGCGGTGTTCGTCGCTGCGCTGTTGTGGCACGGCGCCACGACCTGGAATGCCGGCGCCGCATCGCTGCAGGCCGCGCCCGACGAGGCCCAACGCATCGTCGACGACCTTGACGCCAAGATCCGCGAGCGCGCAGCTGGCTCCGAGAAGAAGTGATCTCGTGGAACGGAACCCTGCGCGACACTGGATTCTGCTGTGCGCCGTGGGATGCTGTCTCGCCGGAATGTTCCTTGGCGCGACGATCCTGGACACCGCGGTTGCCGGCCGCAGCGAGGATCTCTCTGTGGATCCAGACGCGCACTACGTGCAGCAGATGGCCCAGGATTTCGGGCTCTCCGCCCGCCAGCAACAGGCGCTGCGCATCGTGATGCAGCGCTACCGCGAGGAGCAGATCCAGGTGTTCCGGCATGCCAGTTTCGACCAACTGCCTGAGAGCCTTCGCGCCGAGTTGACGGCCGCGCGCCGTCGCCAAGGCGAGAGGGTTCTCGAGTTGATGGACGAAGGGCAGCGAAAGCGATTTGAAGACAAGAGCCGGACCGAAGGTTCGGTGAGGTGACGCATGGTCAGGACGGTTGGAATCGACGCGGGCGACTACTCGGTCAAGGTCGTCGAACTCGACGGCAGCTACAAGAAAGCGCGGTTGCTCGCTTGCCGGTCCGACAGGATTGGAGGCGCGTTCCCCGACGAGGATTCACGCTCGACAGCGGTCGCAGAAATCGCGGCGGGCTCGATTGCTGGTGCGCGCATGACCGGCGACGTCGTGCTCGGGCACCCCTGCCGTGAAGCGGTGCTGCGCACGATCGACGTGCCGTTCAAGGGCACGGACGCCATCCGCAAGGTGATCAAGTCCGAGATCGAGAGCGCGATCCACAGTCATGCGGTCGATGACATGGTCGTCGACTTCCACGAGATCGGCGGCGTCGAGACCGGGTCGAGGGTGCTCGTCGCGTCGGTGCCCAAGCAGGGCTTGCGCGCCGCGCTCGACGCGCTCGAAGAGGCGAAGATCGAGCCGCAGCGTGTCGACCTCGACACGATGGCGCTGTTCCGCGTGGCCGATTGGTGCGGCGTGTTCGCATCGACGCCGACACAACCCGACGCGGCGGCGGTGATGAAGGCCGGCCAGCAACCCATCGTTGCGGTCCTGGATCTCGGGTCACGCAGCACGCGGGTGCTGCTGGCCGAGGGCTCGCGACTGCTCGATATGCGCTCGATGCGCCTGGGCGACTCGGGCATCGTCGACGCGCTCGTCCGCGGTCACTCCTTGCCGCTCGATACGGCACGCGATGCCGTGCGCGCTTGCCTTGACACGCATTCAGACTTCGAAGTGGACGTCGCAGAGCAGTCGATCGTCGCTCCAGCGGCTGACGGCGAGCCTGCGGCCACGCCTGTGGCCCCGGTAGCGCGCCACGTCCGGCTGACGCATGACGAAGTCGATCAAGAACGCGGCGCCTACGTGCAGCGTCTGCGCCGAGAGTTGGTCCGATTCCTCGCCTCCTCCGGCCGTGGCAACAGTGTCCAGGCACTTTGGGTGACCGGCGGCGCCTGTCGACTCTCCGGCATCGCAGCGATGCTCGAAGAGGTCTTCGGTTGCGCGCCGAAAGAGATCGACGTGCTCGCCAACCTGAAGCACTCGCTGCCCGAGGACGAGGCGCGCCGCCTCGGCCCGCAGATCGGCGTGGCGGTCGGCCTTGCGCTGTCGAACCTCGGCGGCCCGGTCGGGTTCGACTTCCGCCGCGAGGACCTCGCATTCACCCGCGGCTTCGACCGACTCAAGTTCCCGCTCGCGATTGCGTGCATGGTGGCGTTGTTCGCGGCGGTCGTGTCTGGCGTGCGACTGACTCGCCAACTCGAGAACAAGCACTTCCAAGTCGGCCTGACGCACACTGGGAAGGGCGCGGATCCAAAGAAGCCGACCTTCCACGGTCATCTCAACCCGGTCGTGGCGCTCGGCTCGCTGGTGGACGACCGCTACTTCAAGTTCCAGGACGGCAGTCGCCAGTATGGCTACAAGGAACTGGTAGCCGATCTCGTCGCCCGCCCGGTCGAAGAACGCATCGCGTTCGTGCGCGACAGACTGCGCAAGGCGGTCGAGATCAAGCAGACCGATTCTGGCATCTACGAAGACGTCTCGCTCGAGTCCGGGCTCGCAGTGATCGAGCGCTTCTTCGACGTGCTGCACAAGAACGAGGGCACGCTGGGCCGCTACTTGCTCTGCTCGCTCGATCTGCAGATGAAGGTCACGTCGCCTGGGCGTGCTGAATGCGGCCGATTCGTGCAGTGCAAGTTTGCCTTCCGCGGGGACGACTTCCGCGAGCGCAACGCGTCCTTGCGCCAGATGTTCGAAGACGAGTGCAAGCTTCCCGACTCGCCCTTCCAGTCGGTCGAGGAGAGCATCGGCGGCGACATTCCGTTCAAGGACGGAGCCGAGAAGGGAATCTCCGGCTCCTATTACGACTTCAAGGTTCACGTCCGCGAGTCCTTCGACCCCTTCCAGATCGGCCAATGAAGCTCCTCTCGAACTTCGACCTATACAAGGGCGTGATCCTGGCCTCCGTGCTGCTGTTGCCGGCGGCGGGATTCTGGATCCGTTCGACGCAGCAGGCGATCGAACGCGCGGATGTCGCCATCTTCAATGCGACGAAGCCGGGCGGCTACCTCGAAGAAATCGGCAAGCTGCAGAAACAGCTGCGCACGGTCGAGGACAACCGTTCCAGCACTTCGAATCAGACCGGCAACTCCTCGACTTACTTCGAAGGCCAGATCTTTCGTTCGGCAAGCTCAGGCCAACTCGACAAGAATCAGTTCAACATTGCGCCGCAGCGCGAGGAGCCGGCGACGACGGGCAAGAAGCAGTTGGTCAAGGACATCATCGTCAAGATCGACTGGATGCCGCGCGGAGGAAAGGAGTTCACGTTCACGCGCGAGTTCCTGTTCGCAGTGCTCTTCAACTGTGAGTCGAGCGCCCGCAGCAAGGACAGCGCGCCGCTGCCTTCGATCTGGAAGCTGCACTCGCTCAAGATCACGAACGCGTCCGCGTCCAAACTGATTTCGCAGCAGCTGGCACCGCCAGCGGAACTCCAGGACGAGTGGGCTGTCAGCAACCTGCAGTTCGCCCGTCGCGAACCGCGCAAGGAAACGAGGCGGTGACACGGATTGGAGCTGGGCTGCTCGCAGCGGCCGCCATGTTTGGCGGCTGCTCCTCCGCGGTGCGCTACAGCGACGATCTCGTTTCCGCCAAGTCTGGGCGCACGTTGTTCACGCGCGCGCCGGCGACGATTGGCGGCATCGTGGGATTCCTGGTCGGCGTGCCGATCGACGTCGTGGCGTTCCCGGCGGCCTATCTGGTCTACAAAGGCCAGCCAGCCGCGACGCGCGACCCGCTTTCCACCTTCTTGTTCCCTTCGTTCGTGCTGTGGCGCGTGGGGACGCTGTTTGCCGCTCCGGTCGATGCGGTCGAATGGGGCCTCTGGAGGTGGTGGCAACCCGATGAATCGCTCACTCCCGAGGAGCAGGAGCGCATCGAGGCCGAGATGGATGCCTTGCACCAGCAGTGGACCGACTATCCGGTCGAGTGGATCTACCCTCGGTCGCCGGGACGCTGACAAAGCGACGGCCATACCGCATCATCGGTCCTTCCGATGGGAAGCCGATCCGAAGACCTGCGCGTTCGCAAGCTCACCGAGCGCGTCTTGAAAGAGCGGGGGACGCTACCGCTCCCGCTGCTGCTCGAGGTGATCGTGCCACTCCCGCTCCTTCGCGAAGTCGCTGCGGCCGTCGAGGTTTCACCCAAGGGCTTTCGCATCGAGAAGGCGCCGGCCAACGTCCTGGCTGCTGCGCTTGCGGAGCAGAAGGACCCCGAAGCGCTCGACAAGATCCTCGCCGCGCTGCTGGAGCCGCATGCCCAAAGGCGCGTGGAATCAGCAGCCAAGGCCGCGACGAGCAAGGATGCCGGCTCTCCCAGTGTTCTTGCTCAAGCAAGCTTCCATGAGCAGGAGGCGAAGCGGTTGCAGGGCGAACTCGAGCGGGCGCGCGAGGCGTTACAGCGCGCCATGGATCGTGATTCGGAGCTGCGTCGTCAGTGCGAGTTGGACGCCGATGACTTGGGTCGCCTTCGCGCCGAGAATGCCAAGCTGCGCGAGGCGGCAACCTCCCCGAGGCCCGCGGCTCCGCCTTCGGACCGGGAACTGGCGCGCAAGCTGCACGATCTCGAACTGGAACTCGAGGCGCGCGCCGATGCGGACGAAGCGGTCCGGCGACAGCTCGCGTCGGACCGCACGCGTTTGCGCGAACTCGAGACCGAGGTCGAGGAACTGGTGGCATTGCTGCCGAAAGGCCGCAAACGCAAGGCGCCGCCGCCGCCGGTCGAATCAGAACGACGCCTGCAGGTGCCGTGGTTTCAGCCTTCGTTCTACAAGTCGCTCCTCGGTAAGGACCGCCGAAGCGTCGAGCGGGCAATCCAGGCGGTCCTGTTGTTTTGCACCGAAGGCCATGCCTACCCGGGGCTCGAAGTCAAACAACTCGGTGGCCAGGATGCGTGGAGCATGCGAGCGTCGTTGGGCCTGCGCGTCTACTTCCGGCATCGTGACGACGGCGGCATCGATCTGCTCGAACTCGCGGATCGAGAAGACCAGCACACGACGCTCCGGAGGCTGAAGGAGCGCTGAGTGGTGAAGAAGCGGTCGGCGCGTCCTGTGGTGTTGGTCGGCGATGCCGATCCATTTCCAGATCCTCGGCGCTACGACGCAGAGGGGCTCGTCGCAATCGGTGGGATGCTCTCGCCGCAGCGCATCGAGTTGGCATACAGGAGCGGAATCTTCCCGTGGTATGGCGAAGGCTACATGCCCTTGTGGTGGAGCCCTGAACCGCGCGGGGTCATCACCGTGGAGTCGTTGCACGTCAGCAGGCGGCTCCAGCGCACGATCGCGCGCGGCGGCTTCGAGCTGAGCTGGAACCGGTGTTTCCGCGATGTGATGACCGCGTGCAGTGAACGTCGTGAGGACGGAACTTGGATCATCCCGGAGATGATCGACGCCTACGAAGTCGTGCATCGACAGGGCAACGCGCACAGCCTCGAGGTCTGGCAAGGCGACCTGCTGGTTGGCGGGATCTACGGGATCCAATACGGGCGGTTGTTCTGTGCCGAGTCGATGTTCCACCGCGCGACCGACATGTCGAAGGTCGCGCTCGTGGCGATGGTCCGCTCGTTGTTTGCCGCGGGCATCCGCGCATTCGAGGTGCAGTTCGTCACGGATCACCTCGCGAGGATGGGGGCGTTCGAGATGCCGCGCGCTGACTACCTAGAACTCGCGCGAACCGCGTCTTTCGAGTCCTTTCGCTTGGGGAACCCGCTCGACGGCTGCGACAAGGGCTTGTCCTGTAGTTGAGATCCGGCGGCCCAGTCCAGCGCGCGCGAGCCTCACAACAAACGCGCAATACGCTCGTCGAGAGCCTTCTGGTCCTGCGTGAAGCTTGCGAGCGCAGCTGCGGTCAGAATCCCATCCCATGAGGCAGAGCCCTGCTCGACCCGGCCTTGCCAGGAAGCGGCCACCGGGATCTTGCCTTCTTTTGCGACGCGCGCCTGCTCATCGCCGGAGAGCTTGGGGAATAGATCGCCGCAGCCGTTGGCTGCGAGCTTCTCGAGCAGGGTGTCGGGCGTCAGCGAGCTGACGTCGACCGAGCCCAGCGCGAGCATCGCCTGCTCGAAGCTGTCGTCGATGTTCCAAAACACGCCGAAGCGGCTCTTCTTGGCGTCGACGCCTTGCGCGAAGGTGACGGCGGGGTCGTCTGCCGTGTGATCCTTGAATGAGTCGAGGGCGAACTTCTTGTCGACAAACTCTTTGGCCGCCGCAGTCGGAATCGTGAACACGTCGAGGCCGAGCAGATCGAAGCACTGCTGGCCGCTGCGCATCGACGCGCCGATCTGGCGCACATCGATGTGTCGACTCTTCTTCAGGCGACGCAGGACGCGTTGGCTCGCGAGCGTGGCCTTCTCGCCGGCATTCACGCCGTCGCCGAGTTTGTTGTCCGCAAAGAAGGCATTGATGCGACCCATGAAGACGTTGACCCACGTCGGTTGCGCGAGCAGCGCGACGAGGTGGTTTTGGCGGGCGCTGAAGCCGAGCGTGAAGTTGAGGCGGATGCCGGCATCGTGGAGTCGCCGCGCTGCGAGCACGCCTGCCGGCGTGAGCGGGACCTTGACGATGAAGCGATCGGGGCAGATAGCGTGGAAGCGCTTGCCGTAGTGGTAGCTCGCCTCGACGTCGTTCGCGATCGCAGTGTGCAGTTCGACGGAGACGTCGGCGTCGAAGGTCCGAACGAGCTTCAGGCCGTGCACGGCGTTCAAAACGAACGCGACCTCCTGCACCAGGTGCGCTTCGGCTATGTCCTGTTGCGTTCCGCGCACCAGCGCAGCTGCGTCCGGCACGAGTTCGTCATAGAGGCCCTTCTGGACTTCTCGGTTGAGCAGCGTGTTGTTGGTCGTCAACGCCTGGAAGTCGCGGGTCCACAATGCACGGGCTGCATCGATGTCGCCGGTGTCGAGCCACAGCGACGTTCCTGTTCGAGCGGCAGCGGCCCATACGGGACTCGTTGGGAACGAGTCGCGGCGCTGCTGTGGTTGCGCGACCGCGTTCTTGCAGAACGCGGCGATTTCCGTGGCGAGGCGAGAATCGTGCTTGGGCGTGTGGGCGGTCATCGTTCGCGCGGTTGCGGGGCGCAATTCGCGCAAACACCGTCAACCTAGCTGCGCATGGTATTCTTGAAGCGGACGCACTTCGAGGGGCTTCTTCGCGACCCACTCGAGGCCCTGGATCGTCGCTGCGGCCGCCGACATCGTCGTGATGCACGGGATCTTGTGGCTGACAGCAGAGCTGCGGATCTTGCGGTCGTCGCCGCGTCCGCGCTTGCCGGATGGCGTGTTGATGATGAGTCGCACTTCGCGGTTGAGCACGAGGTCGAGCACATGCGGCCGACCCTCATGGATCTTCTGCACGCGTTGCACCGGGATCCCCGCGTTCTCGAGGGCGCGGGCGGTCCCTCCGGTCGCGACGATCTCGAAGCCGAGGCTGCTGAGGCGACTGGCCAACGGCAGGACGATGCGCTTGTCCTCGTCGCGGACCGAAACAAAGACCTTGCCCGACTTGGGCATCGCGTTGCCAGCGCCGAGCATCGCCTTCGCGAAGGCCGCGCCGAAGCTCGCGTCGATGCCCATGACCTCGCCCGTCGATTTCATTTCGGGGCCGATCACGGTGTCGACTCCGTGGAACTTGTTGAACGGGAAGACCGGCGCCTTGACCGAGAAGTACGGCGGATTGAGGCATTCGTGCACGCCGACTTGCTCCAGCGTCTCGCCGAGCATCACGCGCGAGGCCATCTTGGCGAGCGGCTGTCCGATCGCCTTGCTGACGAACGGCGCGGTGCGTGACGCGCGTGGGTTGGCTTCGAGGATCAGCAGGCGCGAGCCCTTCACGGCCCATTGCACGTTCATCAATCCAATGACACCAAGGCGCATCGCGAGCTTGCGTGATGGCGCCCAGGCGCTCACCATCAACGCTGGCACAAGCACCGTCAGCTTCGGTGGCATTGTGGGCGGCACCACTGCCCTGGCCAGCCTCACGGTTACCGGCACCGGCGGCATCACGCTCACCGGCAACCTGACCACCACTGGCGCGCAGAGCTTCACCGGCCCCATCACCCTGGCGGCCAACAGCACGCTGGC
>SXGT01452778.1_pt1 | contig 18190 bp, 11 predicted proteins | sample 3176221 | NCBI WGS metagenome assembly SXGT01 (sample SAMN11356862, study PRJNA531348) | freshwater metagenome | isolation source: freshwater sample F1-120 | place: China: Fuxian Lake, Yuxi | collected 2017-12-25
ATTACCGCGTTGTCCCTGACTTGATCATCACGCAGCCGTACACGCGGTGAGTAACCGAGAGGGGTAGAAAAAGGAGACCACCTGTCTCCCCATCTGGGCCGAACAAAGCAGTGGAGCCGACCGGGAAAAGCTCACGCTTTTTCCGGCGGCTCACCGCGGGCGTTCGGCCCTGCGGGCGGGAGGAGGGCGGTGCGGGTGGCCTGAGGCGGCGTCCCGTACACGCCGGCGGGTGGAGGGCGTTGACCCCTTCCAGAGACACGAGCCGGGTCGGCGGGCGCGGCCCGTGCCGTCCCGGGGTGGCGCGCGCTCGGCGGTGGCGCCCGTGGAGCGCGGGGCGGTGTCTGGTCGCGGCGGCGTGGGTCTCCAGGGTGGCGCCATGCCGCGACTCCTGCCCGGCCGAACCAGCGCTTGCACCGGACGTCGGGGAGCGGGGCTCAGTCGCTTACTCCCCTACACATTCATCTTGACAGTTTGTAGTAGCTCAGCAAAGAACGTTTTTAAGATTTTATAGGCGAGAATGTTCATACAAAGATAGATAAGAACCATGCCTGATATTTTTCGAAGATTGCCGGGACGTTCTGTGCACACCACCGCTTCAATGACGCGTGAAGCCTGTCTGCAGATGTGGAGACCACCGTGGTCTTGCGTGTCATGCTGAGCAAGATGATGTCTCGTATGCGAGTGGTCTCTCTCCATAGCATGCGTAGAGGCTTGGCCAATGATGGGACGTTCTGTTGGGACAATCTTCGCAAAGGCCTCCCAGTTCTCTGAAGAAAAGAAACAACCTTTGCGATGCTTTCCTGTAGCATACACCCGTTGGCATGTGGCCGCATCACGCCCACCGAGTCCCCAGGCAAGCGTGCGCCCTGGACGCGTGCAACGCCAAAGAGCTGCGCAAGGAATCCACCGGAAGAGTGTCCAAGAGACGATCCTAGGACACTTCCAGCTTTCTTGACTGCAGTGGAAGACTGGTGCCGTGCCTCACCTCCCATACAATTGTCGCGACAATGATGGCCTTGGTAGCGTTGTTTCCCACGCACATAATTATTCTTTGTCGTATAAGTCTTGTGACCATTTTGGCAAGGAATCAGAGCGCCTCCTCGTGAGAAGCAGGAGGCCGTATATCATAGCTATCTATTTTTTAACACTCTGACTGGCTGATCAACGCTGCAGGAAATCTGTTCCCCACAGCGCAAGGCCCACGAGGATACCAGCCTGACGTTGTCCGCTCCTCTGGACTCCAGCCACAGACGCCCACGCAACCCCATCGTAGTGTGCCACGCCGTATGGCATAATGCTGCCGCATACCCCATGTCAGAAGAAAGAGGCACTCTATGGACAATTGGCATAGCGGGCTAGCCCTGACGTACCTCGAAGAAACCAAGCATTCCTACCAGAGTCTGCTCGACGACCGGCATTTCCTCGATTGGGGGAACCAGCCGCAGCCGTTGAAGAGCTACCGTGGACTCGAGGCCATCCCCTATTGCCTGCTCCATGCTGTGGAAGGGGTGACGTCTGGGGCGTATGTGTGGCATCCCCCCTCGCGGTCTCTGGAGTTACTGGCCGCTAGCGCGTCTCGGCAGGAGGCCGGCACCTTGGCGTTGGGGCAAGATCCCGCGGAGGAGGCCAGTGTACTGGTCTTTGCGCTCTGTGATCTGCTGCCCATTGTGGAGCGCCTGGGCAATCGGGGCTATCGGGCCGCACAACTGGAAGCGGGCCTCATGGGGGGACGCATGTATCTGGCGGCGTACGCCCAGGGCCTGGGCGCTACGGGCCTGACGTTCCTGGATGATGACGTGACCGCGTATTTTGCGCCGCATGCCGCGGCCAAAAGCGTGATGTTTCTTCTGGCTATGGGCTATACGGCGCACCGCTGAGGTCAGCCGGGTCGCGTCGTCACACCCCGGCTTCTGCGGCTGGCGCGACGAGGCGCAGCTCGTCCCCAACAGCGAGACCCAGTTCTGCCAGATGGTGCTGCAGGACCAGCACGGTCGGTTGGTGCACCAGGAAGGTGCGGGGGCCAAGCTGACCCCGGATGTAGGGTTGCAGGAGGGTACTGCCGGCAATGGCCTCGGCGACATCGAGGTCCGCCACCTGCAGAATCACATCGGAGGCCACGGCCACGGCCGTGGGCATGCTGCGTCCGCCAGCCCAGGCGCGGATGGCTACGCTCAGCAAGGCGGGCACGGGTTGGAGGGCACGCTGCCTGAGACCCTCCACGATGCTCGCGGCTGTCCAGCCAGCTTGGATGGCCCGTACAATGCTGGCACAAGTCAAACGCCACTGCGCCGTCTCAGCGCCGGGCTCGGCCCAGGCGGCGATTTCTCCATACACCAGCACATCGGCGTGTGCAGGCAGGATGTGTACCGTACCGTCCTCTACCACGTGCAGACAGCGCACCGGGGCTGCCAGATAATCCACCGTGCGCCCGGCCCGTGGGGGCGTCGCCCGCTGGTGAGTCCGGGGTGACAGCACGACAAAACGCTCGCCCACGGCTTGCCCGGCCAGCGTCCGGTCGGCTAACGCCGCATCACGGGTGGCCTGGTCAGGGAACTCCAGCATATCGACGCGGCGATAGACCGTCAGGCGCTCGCGCCGCGCCGCCCACTCGTCCAGCATCTGACGCACGTTGTCCGGCAGGGGATAGACACTGGCGTCCCGCAGCGTGCTGCAGAGCGTGTCTGCGGCAATCCCCGACTCCAGGGCCGTGTAGATCGTGTCGCGTGTCAGATGGTACAGAGCTGTGGCGCCGCTGGCGGGTTTCCGTGCCGCAATGCGTTCGATGAACGCCAGATGCGTGGCTGAGGCGCGATCGAGATACACTACCACCTCGAAGTTCGGTTGCACAATCCAACACGGCGCGTGCGGCTGGGGTGGCACGACTGCCAGCGCCGCCGCCGGGCGTTGCGGCCCATTGCGCAGCGCCTCATAGAGCACCGCACGCCCCAGCGGCGTCAGGCTGAAGAGCGTGGGGGCTGCCCCCTGCTGTCCCGGTTCCCGGGCCAGTGCCACCAGTCCCAGATGCACGAGTGGTCCGCTGAGGCAGCTCCGGAGCCACGGCAATTCCGTGGCCTGCCACGAGGCGGACAGTTGTTGGCGCCAGGCCTGACGTTTGTGCTCGACCCCCTCCGGCGTGGCCTGATACAGCGGGTAAAACTGCGCCATGTGCGTGAGGGAGACATATTCGCCAATGCGCTCGTACATGGCTGCGGACAGCGCGGTCATGCGATACCACGCGGTGGGGTCCGTCAGGGCACCGAGGGCCAGCAGGAGCGCGGCGCGCATCCCCACAAATTTGTTGAGATACCATGGATCGGTGTCGTTGATCCAGACGCTCTGTGGCCGATATTCCACCCAGCCGGTGAGCATGCGATAGGCGCTGAGCCAGTGTGTCGCCTGGGTCGCATACGAGGTCGCAAAAAACGTCGTGGTCTCGGCGCTGAGACGGAGGCCTGGACCCGACGCGTTCTCCACATACAAGCCAAGACCCGCCAGCAGCCAGAAGAAGAACCCGGTGGCGTCCACCAACGGCGCCTGCGTATCCTGGGCCAGGGCTACGTCCCAACCAAGCAGTTTGGCGAGTTTGGTGAGAAACGGTTTCGGGGGACGGCCTTTGGTGGTCAGCGGAATGTCACCCAGCTTACGCAGCGTCTCTGTCATGCCAATGAGGCGTAACACCACTGCCGCGGGTTGGGTGATGACCGCAGGCTCCACCTTACTGATCGGCTCCAACGCCAGTGGCCATGGTGGCACGGTCTCGACGGCATCCAGCACACACGGTGCCGCAAACACCTGGGCACTGTGGTGGTATTCATCTATCGTGAGGTCCGCAGGATAGCCATACCCCTGGTGCGTCTGCTGTGGCAAGACCATGCCCTGGTGCAACAGGCTATTCAGAGCCCGGTAATCCGCCCCATTACGCATGGACCAGGACATGGACCCACGGTTGCGCTCCTGAAACGGCATGCCAAGCATGAGCAGCTCGGTGGCCAGGACATCCGTCGGCACCGCCTGCCCATAACGCTTGAGCAAACCCAGACCGGCGCGCTCAAAATCCGACAGGCCGGCCAGCGCTTGACGCACCGCCACCGGGTCAGCGAGTCCGCGACCAATCGCCCGGATGCAGGCCTCTTTATTGAGTTTAGAGGCCTCCTTGCCGACCCACAGGCGGGCTATACGCTTTAAGGCCCCAGCATTGAGGCTCGGCAGGTGGGCGTCATAGGTCAGCGGCACGGGCGCCGGGGACGTGGAGTCATGAGACCAGGGGCTCATGGGTTGACGACCTTCGGCGTATGTCCGGCACGCAGCAAGGCCCGTATGAGCCCCTCGCTCGCTCCAGCTTTGACCACCGCGACGCGGTTGGACAACTGCGCCACCAGCAGCGGCCCGAGGCGGCGATCGGCGCGTAATTCTTCCAAGAGCAGCGGATCGGCCACTTCCAGCAGGGTCAGATTGGTATGCAAGACGGTCTCGGCGGCTGTCGGGGCAGTGTGTGGCGTCGCCGTGGCGGTTTTCGGCTGGGGGCGCGCCCTGCGCGATGTTGTCATAGGGACCACTCCACCTCGTCGGTGATGCGATAGGTATAGCCCTGTTCCGTCAAAAACAGCTGACGATGATGGGCAAACTCTTGCTCGTCGGTGTCACGACTGACCAGCGTGTAGAAATGCGCCTGGCGTCCGGGGGCTTTGGGGCGCAACACCCGTCCGAGGCGCTGCGCCTCTTCTTGCCGTGAGCCGAACGTGCCGGATACTTGCACCAGCACCTCGGCATCGGGCAAATCGAGCGCAAAGTTGCCGACTTTGGAGAGCACCAGCAAGCTAATTTCGCCAGTACGAAACAAGCCGTACAGCCGCTCGCGCTCGCGCTGCGTGGTTTTCCCGGTGATCAGGGGCGCGCCACAGGCCGCGGCAATGAGCTTGATCTGGTCTATATACTGGCCAATGATCAGCGCCGGCGCACCAGGGTGCTGGGCCAGGATGCGCTGCGCCAGCGTACTCTTGACGGGATTTTCGGCAGCAATGCGAAATTTCTCGCGCGCCAGGGCCGTGGCGTAGATCATGCGCAGGTCACGGGGCATGGCGCAACGTACCTCGGTGCACACGGCGGCGGCGATCCAGCCGCGCCCTTCGAGGTCGCGCCAGGGCACATCGTATTTCTTGGGGCCAATCAAGCTAAACACATCGCCCTCGCGGCCATCCTCGCGCACCAGCGTGGCCGTTAAACCCAGCCGCCGCCGCGCCTGCACCTCAGCGGTGACACGAAACACCGGGGCTGGCAACAGATGCACTTCATCGTAGATAATCAGCCCCCAGTCGCGCTCGCTGAACAGCTTGAGATGCGGAAAGTCTGCGGTTTTTTCGGAGCGATGCGTCAACATCTGATAGGTGGTCAAGGTCACCGGGCCAATGTCTTTGACGGCTCCGGTATATTCCGCCACGTCATCCGCCTGGAGCGTGGTTTTCTCCAACAGCTCAAGCCGCCATTGCGCCACAGAGGTCTGCCCGGTGGTGAGGATGAGCGTGGACTGCTGCACCTGGGCCATCACGGCCAGGCCGACAATAGTTTTACCGGCGCCGCACGGCAGCACCACCACGCCACTGCCCCCAACGACAGTGCCGTCCTGATAAAAGGCGCTAGCAGCCTCGCACTGATAATCACGTGGCGTGAAACCGTTACCACGCAACGCCACCCGCAGCGGCAGCCCTTCGACATAGCCCGCCAGATCCTCCACGGGCCAGCCGACGGTGGTCAAGGCTTGTTTGAGCACGCCACGATAGCGCAGCGGCACGGCATAGGTCTGCGGCGTCAGCGCGGCACCGAGATACGCCTTGACGGCCCGATGCCGCGACAGCTCGACTAGCAGGGCCGTATCATCCGAGGTCAACACCAGTCCCCCCTCCTGGCGCAGGAGCCGCACCCGGCCCCAACGTCCGGCCAGGTCGTGTACCTCGGCTAGCACATTCTGCGGTACTGGGTATTTGGCAAACTCGATGAGCGCTGCGTTCATGCGCTCGGCCGAGAGCCCAGCGGCGGCGGCGTTCCATAAGGACAGCGACGTAATGCGGTAGGTATGAATATGCTCCGGGCTCTTTTCCAACTCGGCGAAGGCGCCAATGGCGGTGCGGGCGGACTCATAGAGGGGATTGTGCACTTCCAGCAACAGCGTATGGTCACTCTGGACAATCAATGGGTTATGGGGCTGAAAGCTCGGCGTGGGCTCCATACTACGTTGCCTCCCCCCTGTCGCTGGCATAGAATACCTGGGCCATCCGTGATGTCCCACTCGTAAGAAAGGTTTGGCCATGGCCTATAGTGAATTTACGTTATACGATGTGAAACAGCGTTGGCATCTGAGTATCGACGAGACGACCGATCTGTTCTCCACCATCCCCGAGGTCGCCGTCAGTCACTGGCTCACCGAGACCCTGCAGGAAACCCTGCCCCTGGCGCTGGCGCTCAGCACCGAAAAAAGCCGCTCAGAACTCCTGATCGCGCCGCTCCTGGTGGAGCTGCGCAAACGCACCGGTTATCAAGTCAGCGTGTTCTCCGGGGTGGATTTCCCCGTTGATGCGAGTCAGGGACTGAACGGCAGCTGTGATTTTCTGGTCGCCCTGTCCCCTGAACAACTGTTTGTCAGTACGCCGGTCCTGATCATTGTCGAAGCCAAAAATGACAACATCAAAAGCGGTCTGGCCCAATGCATGGCGACTATGGTCGCCGCCAGACTCCTCAACGACCGTGAGGGGACGGCTATCCCCATCGTGTATGGCGCGGTCACCACGGGCACCACCTGGCGTTTTCTGCAACTGGAGGCCGACGTCATCACTCTTGACCGGCAGGAGTATTATATCAACCGCGCGCCTCTGCTGCTGGGCATCCTCCTGCACATGGTCGGTCTGCACGAGGCCCAGCGTGCGAACGTGCTCCAAGCGTGAAACATGCCGCCCGGCTCGCGCCCTATGCCGCAAAATTCGCTACCGACACGTTGAGCAGCACTGTCTGCTGCACCGCCGCCGGCAAGGCCGCAATGCCATTGGCCAGACAGGCATCTACGGTCGGCGCATACACCCCGTGTTCACCCATAAACGCATCCAGCTCCCGCGCCGCACTGGCGATGAGTTCACGCGCAATGGCGTGCGTAGCTGTCGAGACCGTGGGATACTTGCGTAGCACAAAGGTAAAAGCCAGCGTGATATTGAGCATGGGTTGAATAGAGAAACGCGGCAAGCCCTTTTCCTGCGCCAGCTTCGCCGCATAAATGGCATCTACTACAGCATGGCGGATGTTAAAACCGGTGCCCCAGTCATCCTCCTTCACACCCTTGCTCAGAGCCACGTCCCATTGCCGCGTGCCGCCAGCGCCGCCATTGAGAAAATCAAAATACTCCGCCTGCTGTGGACCACCCATGGCCCCATCCGCAAAGCATTCGGCGTACAGCGCCGCCCCAGTGCAGATGCCGGTACAGCCGTTAAACACCAGATGCTGGCCAATGAGCTTAGTTTCCGCCCCAGCCGACACGGAGGCCCCAAAATACTTGGGTCGGCCCAGGACTTTCAACGTGGGTTCGAGGCGCGCGTACAGTCCCACATCACCACTGGCCAGGATCAGCATACCGTTCGGATGGCCGCCACCGAGCTGGGCCCCCAACGGACCGCCGGTGAGAGGATAGTTCACGTAGCCAATACCCAGTGTGTGGCAAAAGGCCTGCGCCGCGGTGGTAAAACCGGCGCTGACGGTGGACATGTGCAGGAGAAAGGGCGGCGTAGTACAGCGGGCGTGCAGGAGCTGCGCCAGCTCGGCAATGATGCCCACGTCGTCGCCGTTTTTGCCACAACAGACCACCACACCATCGAGCTGGCCGTCGCCAATCACGGCGTCAAACGTGGGCACGAGTGCTGCCCCGTGCGCCCGCCAATTGGTACGAAACGTGTCTCTTTGTGCCCCTGGCGTGCCGCGGTCATGCACGCGCAGCACTCTGGCTGGGCCATCGGCTTTGAGATGGGTTCCGGCAGGACCGGCCATCAGCCCGAGTCCTCCGACGTAGGCAAGGCGTAACATACAGTCTCCTCTCCAAGGCTTGTCGTGAGATGTCAGATGTGGACGGCATCATAGCACAGGAGGCGCGGCTAAGACATCCTGCACTCGCATGGCCGCAGACCTGCCTGTGTGCGTATCGTCCTGATGATGTTACAATGAGCCTCCCACACGTCAGGTAGGCAATGCCGACGTGTGCATCATGGCCCAGCTTGGAGGCACCGCACGTGGTTTCGTCCCTACGCCAGCTCTGGCACCGGGCCTTCACAGGGTCAGAGCCCTTTATCATCTATTATGATCCCGTCGAGGCGCAGCAGCGGAAAGCCGAGCGCGCCTATCGTTTCCACGTGCTGCAGATCCCACTCCTGCGTCTCGGTGGCTTGAGTTTCATTGGGCTATTGGTCCTTCTGCATAATCTGTATATTCTCCAGTCTGTTCCCCGGCCTTGGGCGGCATCCGTACTCGCCACGCTCGTGGGGTACAGCCTGGGATCCTGGCTCATGATTTATCTGGCCTATGGCCGCTTTGCCTGCTTTGATATCAGCCGATTTTTTCTCATTGGTGATATTTTTATCTTTACACTCGCCGTCTATCTGTCCGGTGGAGACAAAAGCTGGCTGTTTTTCCTGATGATTGTGCGCTCGGCGGACCAGATTCATACGACCTTTAAGAATGTGTTAGCGGCGACACATGTCTCGCTGTTATCGTATCTCGGCATGTTGTGCTATATCGCCACGATTGAGCAGCGTGACATTGCCTGGAGCGGCGAGGGCGTCAAGCTGTTCTGTATTTATGGCTGCAGCCTCTATCTCTCGATGGCCGCCAAAACGGCGGAGGGGTTACGCCGGCGGACTACCGCGGCCATTCATACGGCGCAGGCCCTGATCGTGCAATTGGAAGAACAATCCCGCCAGTTGGTGCTGGAGAAAACGCGGGCGGAAGCGGCGAACCACACGAAGAGCACCTTCCTGGCCACGATGAGCCATGAACTGCGGACGCCGCTCAATTCCATCATCGGTTTCACCAATTTGCTGCTCAAGGAGCCCGAGCTGTCCGCCCGCCAGCTCGTCACCACCTATCTGGAACGCGTGCGCGCTAATGGTATCCACCTGCTCAACTTGATCAATACGGTGCTCGATTTCTCGCGGCTCGAGGCGGACCGTCTCCCAGTCGATCTGGCGCTGGTGGCACTCGATAGACTGATCCACGAAATTGTGGGGCAGGTGGAGCACCAAGCTCAAGACGGTGTACAGCTTCGTGCTGTGTTGCCGGCATCCCTGGCGCCCCTGGAAAGCGACGAGCTCAAACTCAAGCAAGTACTGTTGAATCTGGTGAGCAATGCGCTCAAATTCACCCATCACGGTACCGTCACCGTGAGCGTGGAGGCCGATCTACACACAGCGCGCCCCATATGCATTACCGTGCGTGATACGGGCATTGGCATTTCCGCCGACAAGTTGACGAGCATTTTTGACGCCTTCCAGCAGGTGGATTCCAGCACCGCACGGCGTTACGGTGGCACAGGGCTCGGGCTCACCATTACTAAGGCGCTCTGTGAGAGTCTGGGGTATCGCCTGGACGTGGAGAGTACCCTGGGTGCGGGGTCAACCTTTCGTGTCGTGCTGGCGCCGTCCGGGCCCATCGCGCCGGGAGAGGACGCAGGCGGAACCCTTGGGTTCTCTGGTCGAGAGGAGCGCACATAATATATGATACAGATAAGTCTATAAATTTCTGGTACGAGATCATGTCTGCACGTGAGACGGCCTTCCTACTCGCCAGTGAAGCCATGAAACAACGGCTTATGCCGGCAAAGAATCGTCGCGAGGGTATCCCGTTTGAGGTTGTCCGGGCACAACAATGAGTCAGCTCCACGAGACCCAAGCCTCCGTCAACCCTGCATCTGGTAAGAGAGTCCATGTCAAAGCTCAGCGAACTCGTCTGCGGCAACGTGAAAAAGAAGGAGGGCGATCTCGGGCTGAGTCTACAGCACCTTGCTGAGACGCTCTCGCTTTTGGAGCGCCACCTCCATAGAGCAGCGCCAAGACGGCGTTCCCTTGAGCGTCTTGTGTGTCCCTTTCTCATTCGAGGCATTATGGAAGTCGCCTGCACAAGCCTGATTGGTCGCCGCGATCCCTTTCGGCTCCTCACGTTGGCTAAAATCCAGGACCAGGGAACCCGTCTTGCCTCCGGCAGAGTGGCGGCTGCCATGCAGTGGTCGGGGGATGTGCTTGCTGACGGACCTGTCAAGAATCTATGGGACAGTGCTTGCAAAACTGAAGACATGACGCGCGCCTTGCTTGGCGATTACCAAGATCAGATCTTTTGGCAACCTGCCTTCGAGAGGCTCTTGGACTATCTCGCCAATGACGCCGGGACCATGACGTTTGGACAGTGGACGCAGAGACTACGCAATACAGCATCAGAAAGCCTGGTGCCCCAATTGCGACAGACTGCAAGCCGGACCTATTCCCAAGCATCGAAAGGCGTACATCATGAGTTTGTGCTACCTATGACAACATACTACGACGATGCCACGCTGGAAGAGATGACCGAGAATGCCCTATGGCTCGTAGCCACGATGGCGGTGGTGGCGAATTTCGACGCCAGTACAGCGTTTACCCTGACGCCTCGCCGCGCCATACAATGTTATGAGGACTTGCAGCCATGATGGATGCCCTGCAACACAACACCGATGAGTTCGCCTTGATCTTGGCGGCCGAGGAGTGTCGCCCGGAGCAATTTGACGCCATGCACAAATTTTCCCCGCATGACCAACGTATCATCCGCAAGTTAATCGCACACGGGCCGGTGTTGCTGCAAGGAGGCCGCGGCAGTGGTAAGAGCGCTTTCTTCATGGCTGCCAGCCGTGCCATGGCGCCTCGTAATGCACAATCCGCTGTGATGGGATTGTACGTGAGCCTGCGGTACGTGCCATTATTGCAAGCGACAGGTACCGACTATGAAAAGCGCTTTTGTGAGTGGGTCGGCCAACAGATTCAGAAGGCCTTAGCCCATACCTCTTATACTTTTCTTGACTCTTATGACATCCTGCAGCTCAAGAATGGGCTCTCTGAGTTAGCGATAGAGGCGGAGAAGCGTGTGGTTTTGCTGTTCGATGATGCCGCCCATATGGGCCGGGAAACGTCTCTCGGGGGCTTCTTCGACATCTTCCGAACCTTATCGAGCGATATCGTTAGTTGTAAGGCAGCGATTTATCCTGGCGTGACAGAATTTGGCACGCGTTTTGATGTATACAATGACGCGAGCGTCGTTGATGTCGTCCGTTACCCCGAACAGCCTGGATTCGCTACATTGTTCTACGACATCATGCAAGCGCGCTATCCTCTCCTCACAGAAGACAAAGTGACGGGCTTCGATCTGCCCAAGCTCGCGCAGTTCCTGGGGATGACGGTACTGGGCAACATGCGGGGTTTCATCTTCGCATGCAACGCTCTGCTCGAACAGACAGACGCTAACCACACGATCGGGTATAGCGCTCTTGGCGACGTTCTCCTGCGTCTTGCGGCCGCTTATTACTGGCCACTCCTCGAAGAGGTCAAACCCAAGCTGGGACGCTATCTTCCGGCAGTCGAAGTCGCGCAAGACATTGCGGAAAAGATTTTTGCCGCGTGCGCGCCGACCTCTGCCCTCTCTGTGTTGATCCACAGGGCACTTGTGGCCCGGTACGCGAAACCATTCGAGATTTTGGAATATGTAGGATTCATCACGAGACGCGAGGCCTCACGCGCCATGAAATCTGGCGGACGGGGTTCACGGTTTGCCGTCAATCTCTGCAACCTGCTCGAACGCATCACGGGTTCTCGTCTCACCGTACAACTTTTTGACGCATGGCTGTCTACTGCAGGTCAGCCTGTTGAGATCCATGAGCGCGGAGAGCATTTCGCCGACATTCATGTCCCGCAACCGCTGGAAGGAGGAGAGCTAGAGATTCTGCACAAGCCAGTTGAGACCTTGCGCAAATCCAGGGCGTACCCTTATGGTCTCCCTCAACTAAAAATTGACCTTCTCAACAAGGCCGGCATACACACCATCGGGGCCTTAGCCGCAGCCTCCGATGAGGACTTGCGCAATCTTGACGGAGTCGGTGAGGTGTTTCTGGACCGCTTCCGCTCTGTAGTGGGGCAGGCGATCTGGATGTGAAGGGGAGACGGCCACAGGGACTTGCCACGACGTTGGACAACCGCATGGGGAGACGTGATGACACATCGTACCTACCACTGGTGTCATGGGTTGGTCTTGAGCCTGCTCATCCTTGCCGGCGGTGTGTGGCGCACTGGCGCTGGCTCAAGGCATGCAAACATGCTAAGGGCGCGGCTCGGAGAGCGTTGTAGGAGAGACAAAGGGGAACATACGGATGGACGCAGACCTGCTGGATGACCTCGCCCACCTGCCGGAGGTCCTCGTGCCTGATCACGATACGCTGCGCATGCTGGCCAGTTGTTACCTGGTGTGCCAGGCGTATTTTGCGGAGATCAGTAATGCCAGCAGAACGGATGCCGCCTGGAACGACGACTTGCGTGCCTGGCAGCGATCATTCCAGCGCCTGCTGCAAGCGCAGCGTCAGCCTGCCACTCCCGTCGAGCAAAGGACCATTACACCGCTGCGGGAGGCTCTACGCGCACAGCAGCGCCAGGAGGCTTTGGCACGTTGCGCCGCCTTGTTGAAGGCGCTGAGTGCGTACATTGCGACGCTGCAACGGACCAAGCCCATATACCAGCCCCTCACCGCCCGCCCCAGTGCTGCTCTGGGCAATGTCGCACTCCTCATCTCCTACCGGCGCCCGAGTGCGCTTGCCGCCCGCGGTTCACGTCTGCCGAAATTGCCTGAAGCTATCAGTGACACCTTAGACAATTACCACCCACAGCTGCACATCACCCCAACTCGCGTCGAGAGTTGGCACCTCGTGGCCCACGGGCTACGCCAGGCCACAGCCAGACTGTTGCAGAGGCGTGTGCAGCAACAGCAGCTCACAATCGCCGTCTCACCCTTTACGCTGGATGCGGCCCTACACGGGGCAGCGCGGCCTGGCTTTCCTGATGATGAAGAGGCGCGTTTTGTGCTTGAGGGCGTTGGTGATGAAGCAGCCCAGAGCGTTGTGCTACAGCGCCTGCTGCGCCAATGCCATGCAGCAGGTGTGGGGATTCTCGTCCTGCCGGAGCTGCGTATTCCCCCGCGCTTGCTGCAGGTGATCCAAACGTTTCTCCGCCAGCAGGCACGGTCTGATCTGCAGGATGGGAAAGGTTTACTGCTGGTAGTGGCCGGGAGCTGGCATGTGCCGGAGGGCGCGGCCTGGGTCAATCGCAGCACTGTCCTGGATGACCGAGGCAAGGTGGTGTGGACGCACGACAAGCTGGCCGAATACCACATCACCCCAAAAGATGTGCAGCAACACCCGCACTTGAAACAACAACTCGGGGTGAACGATTACGGTGGCGTGGAAGCAATTCGCACAGGACAGGCCTTGCAATTCTGCGACTGTGCCCTGGGCCGACTGGCGGTCGCCATTTGCGCTGGCTTTTTCCATGACCCCGTGGCGCGCGTCTTGAAAGCCTCCGGCGCGAATATCTTTCTGGTGCCAACGATGACCCCAGACATACGCCGCCTTGAAGAACGCGCCCACGACCTGGTGGCCTCCCAGCACGCGGCAACCTTTGCCGCGAATTGCGGCACCATCGCCTGGGATCACGCGAGGCAACAACCGCGCGACCATACGGCATGTTTTTACCGCTTGCCAATCGCCGGGGCGCAGCCCGTACATTTGACGCAGGTTCTGGCGGGAGGGCCACCCCCTCTGCACCTCTACCCACCACCTGAACGCTTAAAAAATGATTGCTGACCTAGACCATGCTTCGTATAGTTAAATGTTAGTTAAATTTATGTGATGGGAGTGCCGACGTGATGATTGCGAGCGATACCCTGACCCAACCGTGGGAGGCGCTGGTCGCGATGGCCCGTAGCGGCCTGGCGCGGGCTGATGTCGAGAGTCTCCAGCAGGTGGACGCCGCCTTCCAGTACCGCTTTGTCAATGAAGTACACGGCGGTACGCCCGCGAGCCAGGAGGCTTTCATCGAGCACATGCTCTCCGTCACCGAATCCCCAGAAGCGCGGGCCCTGGAGGAGCCGCCCGAGCCGCAGCGGCTCCTCAGCGTCTGGGAGCATCTGGCGCTGCTGATGGAATCCTTGCGTGACGATGGCGACTTGATCGACGATGCCGCACGGCTGCTGGAGAGTCGGGCGCATGCCGAGGCGTTGCTTGAGGCCGTGGCCGCGGCCACCGGGTGGGGCATCCAGGCCGGCGTGCTGGCGAAGCAGCTCGGCATTAGCGCGCAACACCTCGCGGCCCTGCTACGCGATTTGCAGCCGCACGACATTATTACCCGGCGCAAGGTCGGCAAATATGTGTACGTGTGTCCTGGTCTGGTGGGAGATTTACTGTTGGAGCGGCGCTCCCAGACGCAGCCGCGTCTCGTGGCGTCCACCGTGCCAGCGCCGCAGAGGCCAGCGCCCGATTTCGCGGCCTCTTCGCCTGCGTATGCGCCCCTCAGAAATCCGCGCCAGGTATTGGCCTTGGATACGGCAGCGGCATAGGTACCCCCATGTCCTACACAGTCACCTTTTACTCTTACAAAGGCGGCGTAGGCCGCACCTTGACCCTGGTCAACGTCGCGGTCAGCCTGGTGCGCCTGGGGCACTCCGTGTTCATCTGGGAACTCGACCTGGAAGCCCCGGGCCTCCTGCACATGCCGTTCTTTGCCGCCCTCAAAGCCCAGGCCAGCGGCGGGGCGGTGGATCTCCTGGCCGCCTATCCGCACACGCCGCCAGGGCCTGACCTGGCGCGCTACGTCCTCGATCATCCTGACTTTGCCCCAGGGCGCTTGCGCCTGCTGCCCGCCGGGCGCGCGGATGCGCGTTACGCTGAGCGCTTTGCGGCCATTCGCTGGGATCTGCTGTTCGGCCCCGATTCGACCATGGGCTCGGAGGTGTTTGAGCTCATGCGCCAGGAAATTGACAAGTACAACGCGGACTTCATATTAATTGACTCGCGCACCGGCCTCACCGATGTCGGCGCCATCTGTACGGTGCAGTTGCCCCACACCGTGGTGCTGGTCTACAACCTCAGCCACCAGAGCCTGGAGGGCACGCGCCATATTCAGGTGGCCCTGAGCCAGACGGATCGCCTGAAGGAAGTCCGGCGCCAGGAGCTGAAAATTTTGCGCGTCGCCTGTCCTGTGCCGGCGGAATGGCCCGACCTGGCAGCGCAGCGGCGCGAGGCCAGCCAGGGGCTCGGGCCGGTGGAGCGTGCCGGGCGCCGCAAGCGGGAACTCCAGGAAGCCTATAATCTAACGCCGCACGTCGACATCCCCTTCCAGTCTTCGCTCCTGCTGGAAGAACGCATCTGGACGCAGGACTTTCCTGACACGCCGCTGGCTAAAGCCTATGAGAGCCTGGCGCGCCGCCTGAGTGAGGCTGTGCCACGGCTGGCCCCGCGCGCCATGGCGTTTGAGCGCGGCCACGGCTTTGAGGCGCTGTTCGAGCGGCACGGGCGCGGCAAAACTCTGGGCGACAAAACGGCTGAAATCGTGCGGCTCATGGGCTTTGAGGTCGGCACCCTGGACCGCCAGGAGACCCTGGAACACTTTGTCGCCACCAAAACCGAGCCCTTGCAGGAGATCACCCTGGCCGTGGTGTGCCAGGACAGCCCCAGGCTGCTCAGTGCCGTAGACCTGCAGACCTGCCTCGAACGTCTGGAGCGCGTGCCCGGCCAGCGTGGTCTGGTGGTAGCACGCGCCGGGTGGACCGAGGACGCCCTGGCCCTGGCCAAGACCGCGCCGGTGCTGGCCCAGTCCTACGATGCCCTGCTGGCCAGCCTGGTGGATCTGCGCGATTACGTGCGCCTCTTGTTGCAGGACTACGAGGGCCAGGAGATCGAGCGCCTGTACGTTGAGCCCAGGGTGTGGCCGGAGCTGGCCGAGGCGCCGCTGCTGCTGGCGGACTACATCACGCAGTGGCTCGACACCACGGAGCAACCGCACCTCACCCTCTTGGGCGATTACGGCACCGGCAAGACCTGGTTCACCCGCCGCCTGGCCGCCACCCTGGCGCAACGCTGGCAGGACGATCCCCGGCGCCAGCGTCTGCCCCTGCGCATTGACCTGCGTGAGGTGAGCAAGGCCCTGAACCTCGACAACATTCTGTACGATCACCTGCAACGCCAGGCCGGTCGTCTGGTGGACCCCAAAGCCGTGCGCTATCTGCTCGCCGAAGGCCGCCTGGTGCTGATCTTCGACGGCTTTGACGAGATGGCCACGCAGGCCAACTGGCAGGAGACCCTGGACAACTTCCGCGAACTGGCGCGGGCGGCTGAGGGCCAGGCCAAGATTATCCTCACCTGCCGCACGCACTATTTCAAGGCCCAGTCGCAGGTGCAGGCTATGCTGGCCGGCGAGCGCCCCCCCACTGACGAGGGGGCCACCGAGCTGTACCGCGAGGTACAAACGCGCCAGGGGTTCCAGGTGGCGCACTTGCTGGAGTTTGACGATGGGCAGATCAACGACTACCTGCAACGCGCCTGCGGCCCACGCGCCGCCGAGGTGGCAGGCGCCATCCAGCGCCTAGCTGGACTGCGCGAGATTGCCGCTCGTCCGGTGCTACTCGACATGATCGTCAAATCGGCGCCGCAGCTCGACCACAGCGGCGGCGCCGTCAAGGTGGCGGATCTGTATGAAATCTATACCGAATCCTGGCTGGCGCGGCAGGACTGGCGCCTGCGTCTGACCCGCGACGGCCGCACCGCTCTGGTGGAGGAACTGGCGGCACGGCTGTGGGACACGGACAGCGCCCGTATCCACTATCGCGAGCTCGCCGAAGTGTTGTCGGGTCTGCTCAAAGAGCGCCTGAGCACGGACCGTGAGTTGGAAATTGCCGATTACGAAGTGCGCACGGCTTCCTTCTTGACCCGCGATGCCGAGGGCCACTACGGCTTTTCACACCGCAGCTTCCTGGAGTTTTTCCTGGCCCGGCGCCTGGCCCGGCTGCTGCGGGAAGCCGCTACGAATGCCGGGCTGGCCGTTGAGGCCCTGCGCTGCCGCCCGCTGAGTGCGCCGGTGCTGGCCTTTGTGCGCGATCTCCTGGAGCCGGAGGTGCTGACTGCCGCCATGTCCCTGGGGCTCGCTGGTCCGTATGCGCGCTTCAGCTCGGAGAATGCCCTGCTGCTGTATGCCAGCCTGCGCCCGCCCCGTGCGGTGCTCCAGGGGCTTGAACTGGCCGGAGCGCAGCTGGCTGGGATGACGCTGGCGGCCTGCGACCTGACGCACGCCAACCTGGCTGCGGCGGATCTGACGGGGAGCGACCTGGCTGGCGCTAATCTAACGCAAGCCCGCCTCGGCGGCGCCAACCTGACGCGAGCCCGCCTGGCGGAGGCCATCTGTGTGGAGGCGGATTTCCACGGCGCCTGCCTGGTCGGGGCGTGCCTGGATGCCGGCCAGTACGCTGGGGCGGATTTCTCGGCGGCTGATCTGTCGTTTGCCACCCTGATAGGTGCCCAGCTGCAGGGCGCGCGGCTTGTGGGCGCGCTGGTGGATGGCGCCAGTTTCTACGGGGCAGCGCTTGACGCCGAGCAGTTGGCGTCCACATGCGCGGTCTATATGCCGGACCCGGTGAGTTTTGACACGCAAGAACTCACACCGCTCATCCAGACCGGCCCTGGCTTGTGGGTGCGGAGTCTAGCCTATAGCCCGGACGGTAAACTGCTGGCCCTGGCTACGGAGGGCAATGCCACCATCCGCCTGCTTGACCTGGCCACGGGCGAGTGCCGTCGTGTCCTCAGCGGCCATACGGCGGGCGTCAACACGCTGTGCTGGCGTGCGGATGGGCAGCAACTGGCCAGCGGGGCGAGCGACGGCACGGTGCGGCTGTGGGCCGTGGCCAGTGGGCAGGTCGAGCACACCCTGACGGGCCACGGCGGCGCGGTGTACGCGGTAGCGTACCGCAGCGATGGGCAGCAACTGGCCAGCGGGGCGGACGACGGCACGGTGCGGCTGTGGGCGGTGGCCAGTGGGCAGGTCGAGCACACCCTGACGGGCCACGGCGGCGCGGTGTGGGCGGTAGCGTACCGCAGCGATGGGCAGCAACTGGC
>SXGT01685057.1_pt1 | contig 18183 bp, 17 predicted proteins | sample 3176221 | NCBI WGS metagenome assembly SXGT01 (sample SAMN11356862, study PRJNA531348) | freshwater metagenome | isolation source: freshwater sample F1-120 | place: China: Fuxian Lake, Yuxi | collected 2017-12-25
ATGCGAGCCCGAGCCGACGCCTGCGGAGCCATATTGCATCTTCGCGCCATTGGCCTTGGCATAGGCGTTGAACTCGGCGAGCGTATTCGCCGGAAAATCCTTGCGCACGACGAGCACGCGCGCCTGATCGGACCGGGCTCACGAAATCGACGGCCCTCGATGGCCGCAAATACGACATTGCGTGCGGACAGATCGACATCGGCAATGCAGGCACGGAGATGACGGCCCGCATGAAGGAAGGGGTGCAGCAAGCCACGGGCGCGATTGCGGTGGAGCCGACGATGGATGTAGAAAACGTCGCCCGGGCCGTGGTCTACATGGCCAGTTTGCCGCTCGATGCCAATGTGCTCTTCATGACCGTGATGGCGAGTGCCATGCCATTCGTGGGGCGTGGTTGACGCGCTACCAGCCCGGAGCGCCAGCGCCGGGGTTGCATCGGACTGGCGCTCCGGGCTGGTAGCATCATGAGAGAATCGCCTGCACCGGCGTGCCCGCGCTAATGACAAGCGGCCGGCCTTGCTGGTCGTTCACATGGGCGCGTGGATCGATTCCGAGGAGGTGGAAGACCGTGGACGCGAGGTCGGCGGGGCTGACCTGGTGCTCCGCCGGATAGCCGGCGCTGCGATCCGACGAGCCATGTACGTGCCCGCCGCGAATGCCCGCCCCCGCCAGCACCACTGAATAACAGAACGACCAGTGATCGCGCCCCGCGCTGTTGTTGACGCGCGGCGTGCGGCCCATGTCCCCCATCCAGATTACCAGTGTTTCGTCGAGCAGCCCGCGGTTCTCCAGGTCTTCGAGCAATGCCGACAGCCCGCGATCCATGGGAGGCAGCAGCGAATTCTTGAGCAGGTTGAAGTTGTTGCCGTGCGTGTCCCAATCCCGATTGGGCATCGAGTAGACCGTGATCATCGGCACCCCCGCCTCGACGAGCCGGCGCGCCAGTAAACAGCTCTGTCCGAAATGCGTCGCCCCATAGGCGTCGCGCACCACGCGTGACTCCTGCGTGACATGAAAGGCGTCGCGAGTGGCGCGCGAGCCGAGCAGTTCGAACGCGCGGCGTGTGTAGCTGCCGAGGCCGGCCGTCGTCGTTTGCTCCAGCAGGCGCCGGCGATTGCCGAGCTGCGCCGTGTCCACGTCCGCCATCACCGAGGTGATGCTGCTCATGTCGAGCGCGCCATTCATCGGCCTCACGAACGGCACGACGAACGGATCGTACGTCCTTCCCAGGCAGCCCGCCCCTTGCCCGAGGCTGTCGTTGTGGCCCAGATGGCGGAGATCGCCGAGCGTGACGTAGGTAAAGATCGGCCCCTGGTTCGGGCGGATCTTGCTGAGAATGGAACCCATCGACGGCAGATCGGCCGGGTTCATCGGGAATTCGATGCCGAGCACATCGTTGCGCGGATGCGAGTAGCCCGTCAGCGCCAGGTACGCCCCGATGGCGTGATCGTTATCGCGATGATGCACCGAGCGGACGATCGCATACTTGTCCGCAATCCTCGCCAGCCGCGGCAGATGTTCGCCGATCAACGTCCCCGGCACCCGTGTGGCAACAGGCCGAAACTCGCCGCGGATCTCCACCGGTGCATCGGGCTTCAGATCAAACGTATCGATATGCGACGGTCCGCCGTAATTGAAAACGACGATGCACGACTTGGCTTTGCCGAACGACCCCCGGCGAGCCGAGCCCGGTAAGGGGCCGATTTGCGTTTCCCTTGCCCGCAGCAAATCCGCCCACGCCAGCCCGGTGAACGCCAGGCCGCCGATGCGCAATGCCTCGCGGCGCGTGATGCCGTCGCAGAGGCGAGTGCGGTTACCGGCGATGGAGAGCATGGGACCGTTCCTTTTTTGGGTGGCATCAGCCACTCGTCACTTCCAGGAGATCGGCATTGATCTTGGCAATTACATTGGCGGCTTCCGATTCGACGCGCATAACACGCACGCCCAAGTCCAATGCTTCAACCTCTTGGATCGCGGATGTAATCGCCTTTCGAAGCGAGGAAGCCGGCCGCTCGAATTCCAGGCGGGCGACGCCATCGCGCAGAGTGAATTCAATGTCCCCACTGGTCGCCGCATAAAGGGCGTCGGCCAACTCTGGGGTTATCTCGGCGATACCCGAGAGGACCAGCGAAAATCGATGGGTTTTCATGATTCCTCGGTCACTTGCATCTGGTGCGGGCAATGATTCACAAATCGGCGAATCGCTCTGGCATGGTTCTCGGGATTCTTCGGCGTTGACCAGACCGACTTTTGGCAACCGCCGCGCCCATGGGCACAACGAATCATACCCCAGCAATGTCCTTTCGGTGATTTGATGATAGACCAACCTTTGCTCTTGGCATGCTGGAGCGACGTTTCAATTTCCTTGTTGGGATGCCTTGCCATGTGCTGGGCGCCCTAGTTTACAGCAACCCCGGAATCGGCTCCCCGTCGCTGATGATGTTGGCGACGCGGCCCAGCTCGCGCTGCACGCGCACCTCGCCGGTATCCAGAAGTGTGTGCATGATCGTGGACAGGAGGTGCCGCGGGCCGTAGCGTTCGGTCGCGGGGCTGGATGCCATGCGGTCGGATCGGCCAATGACCTGGCCCGTGCGCAAGCCGCCGCCGGCGAGGAGCAGCGACGTCAAGTTGCCCCAGTGGTCGCGGCCGCCGTTGCCATTGCGTCTGGGCGTGCGCCCCATTTCGCCGGTGACTACGAGCAGGATTTTGTCGGAGAGGCCGCGCACTTCGAGGTCGTCGAGGAACGCCGCGACCGCGTGATCGACCTGGCCGGCCATCGCGGGGAGGGCGGCCATGTTGCGCGGGCTGTTCTCGTTGGCGTGCATATCCCAGCCGCAATCGGAGACGGTGACGAACCCGCAACCCGCCTCGCACAGGCGCCTGGCCAGGAGCAGCTGCTTGCCGAGCAGGTTGGAGGCGCGGCGCATGTCGTAGTAGCTCTGGACGTAGGCATTGGTGAAGAATTTGCTCGTGTCATAGGCGGCGATCACGCGTGGGTCCTCGCGGGACAGGTCGAACGCCTGCGCGACGCCGCCGCTGATGACGTCGAACGCCTGCTGCTGGAAGCGATCCGAGCCGGCCAGCACGCCGCGGCTATCGACCTCGCGGCGAAGATCGTCGAACTGCTCGAGGAGGTAGCGTCGATCGTCAAATCGCTCGGCAGGGATGCGCAGTTGCATGTTGCGCTGGATTTCGCTGGAGCCGCTCGGGTCAAAGGCGCGATAGCTAGGGCCGAGATCGCCCGGCGCGGTCAACGTCGGGAGCGCGCCGGTTTCGAAGTTGCCCTGCATGCGCAGGCCGCGTTCGACGGCCTCGGGGACGATGAGCACATTGTTCGGCATGCCGGTCTGCGGATGGTTGATGCCGGCGACGCGGGCGTAGAGCGCGCCCATGGTCGCCTTCATGGCGTTGTCGCCGCTGGCCGGCAGGAGGTAAGTGTGATCGCCGCGGCCAGTTGCGTAGGAGCGGACGATCGTGATCTTGTCGGTCATCTGCGCGAGCTTGGGAAAGCTGCCGCCGAAAGTGATACCGGGTAGCTTGGTTTGCACTTCGCCGGTGATGCTTCGGACTTCCGCCGGGGCATCCATTTTGGGATCGAAGAATTCGATGTGCGACGGTCCGCCGCTCAGGAACAGAAAAACGACCGACTTGTCCTTGACCATCTTTCCAGCTGCAGCGGCTTGCGCTTTCGATTGCAGCAGCTGGGGCAGCGTCAATCCGCCGAGCATGCCGAGGCTGCCGATACGCAAGAATTCACGGCGATTGACGCCCTGGCACGTGCGGTCGGCATGGCGACCGGATACGGTGAGCATATTAGATATCCTTTCAGGCGGGACCGGGGGTCCGGTTTGCAGGCAGGAGGGTACCGTAACCTTAACAAGCCGGCAAAACGCCGTCAAGGAATATCGACCTTTTGCTGTAGAAATGTTCAAACGTTTAGTTTGGCCGCTCTTACGTTTAGCGTTCGCATGGCGCCATGCGAACGCTAAACGGCAAGCGGGATCGATTACAACACATTCACCAAACGCTCGGTCAAGCCCTTCTCGCCCAGGACGATGTTGAGCTTGCCGTGCGCGGCGATCTTTTCCAGGACTTCCAGCTCACGCAGGCGCATGAGGGTCGGGTTGTCCTGCAACAGCTTGGCGGTGTTCGCCTGGCTGCGCATCGCGGCCGTCTCCTCACGGCGAACGATCAGGTTCGCCTCGGCGGCCTTCTTGGCCTCCGTCACCTTGTTGAGCAGATCCTTCATCTCACCTGGCAAAATGATATCGCGGATGCCGGCCGTGACGATCTCCAGACCGATGGCCGACACGCGCCGGCGCAGCGCTGCTTCGAACTCTTGCACCACGCCGTCCTTGTCTGCCAGGAAGCCGTCTAGCTCGCGGGTGCCGACCAGAGCGCGCAGCACCAGTTGCGTCTCGCGGTAGAGCGCTTGCCGGGCGTTATCGCTGACCGACAACGATTGCAACGCGTCCACGATGCGGTAAGTCACCAGCGCGTTGAGGCGCAAGGTCACCTTGTCGGCCGTCATGATCTCCTGGCCGGCCACGTCGAGTATCAAGGTGCGCAGATCGATCGGCACGACCTTAACCTCGGCAATGTGCTTCCAGAAGGCATGGCGGCCCGCCGGCAACGTCTCGACGTAGCTGCCATCCTTGAAGCAGACGCCCGCGTGGTTTGCCGGCACCGTGACGATATCCAGAACGCGCTCCACCGCCTGCGCCTTAACGATGATCGGCAAGTCGGCGTGCGTGAAGCGCGCTTGCCGCGCGTCCAAGATCTCCGCCTTCACCTTGCAGAACTCCGTCCAGTACGCATACAGGCCTGGCGGTGCGATGTGGCTGAAACGGCCGTCGATCCAGATCAAGGCGCGCTCGTAGTCCTTCAGATCAAGCACCAGCGCCCGACCTTCCAGCGCGCCCGACTTCACGATGACGTCGAGCTTCTCGTGCACCAGCCACGGCGCGCGCAGCGACTGAACATCGACCTGCACGCGGCCCAGAGGATCGACGAACCAGTAGCGGCCCGCATCCAGGAGGCGAACGAACTTCTCGTCGCGGAAGTAGATACCGACCTGGTGTTCCGGGATGGTGATGAGCTTGAACATGTTGCACCTCGTGTTGCCGCTTGCCGTTTAGCGTTCGCAGGGAATCGCCACGCGATTGGCGATTCCCTGCGAACGCTAAACGGCAAGCGGCAACAATTGACAAACGCCGTCGGGAGGCGCGATTCATCGGCGATCCCACGGACCAAAGCGGAGCGACGCTTGAGCTGACGTTGCCGTCGGCAAGCGTTCGAGCGCACTCGTGGGCGGCGAGCGTTGGCTGTCGGCTGGCCGAGGCTGCCCCAGCGGAATCTGCGTGCTGCAGAGCCTGGCCTCGTGTTGCCTTGACTGGGCAAGGCAGATCGTGCGGTGACGCGCCTCCCTCGGGCTTTCTCCAGGAGCGTGAGTTTTGCAACTCTCGCGGTGTGGTACAGGAGTCGAACCTGTTACAGCCAGGTTAGCGGCCTGGTGCTCTACCGTTGAGCTAACCGTAGTGAAACCGCCGTCGTTACAACCCGTTCACGGAACGCACAAGGTCAACCTGGGCAGGAGCCAAGGGCGCCGCCGGCCGGGCGGTTTCTGTCTCGAAAGAGCGGCGTCAGCGCGAAAAGGTTCAGTGCAAATGCAATTGCCGCGCGGTAGAATCTTTTTGACAGGCGAGCGTCGGGGCGTAAGCCCGACGTGAAGGAAGCATAGCTAGCACGTCGGGCTTACGCCCCGACACTCGCCAAGTGAAGAATTGAGAGGCGCCATGTTCCACGGCCAACTCATCGGCATTTACACGGCACAACACAAGGGCAAGGAATTGCAACCGATCGACAAGGTCGAAGCCGTTACTGGGCGCGGGCTCGTCGGCGACCGCTACTTTCTCAAGGAAGGAACCTACTCAGCGAAGGATAGCCCCGACCGCGAAGTCACGCTGATCGAGATCGAGGCGCTTGATGGCCTGGCACGCGAGTTATGAGATCACGCTCGCGCCGAACGACGCTCGCCGTAACCTACTCACCCGCGGCGTGCCGCTCAACCACCTCGTTGGCAAGACGTTCACCGTCGGCACGGTCGTGTTGCGTGGCATCCGCTTGTGCGAGCCATGCGGACATCTGGAGAAGCTTACGTGCAAGGGGGTCGAGAAGGGACTTGCACATCGTGGTGGGTTGCGGGCTCAGGTCGTTTCGGGCGGCGTCCTTGAAGTGGGAGCCGCGATCGTGCCGGCAACGTAAGCGATCTTGGAAAAAATGGGAACAAATCCATTTCGCCGGGTCTCTATTGAGGCTAGAAAGCAGATTCCCCTGAGGTTTTGCGCGTGGCAACCGACTTGTTGAGTTTGACGATGCGCCGGCTGCGCCGCCTGAGCGGGGCCGCATTTGCAGGCTCGCTCGGCGACGCCGACCTGGTTGAGCGCGTCATCGAGAGTAACGACGAGGCCGCGTTCGAGGTGCTGGTCTGGCGTCACGGTCCGATGGTGTTGAATGTTTGTCGGCGGATCCTGCGTCATGATCAGGATGCGGAGGATGCGTTTCAAGTCACCTTCGTCGTCCTGTTCCGCAAGTTGCAGAGTCTGAGCAAGCACGAATCGGTCGGCGCCTGGCTGCACCGAGTCGCGTTCCGAGTGGCCCTGCGTGCGCGTTCGCAGGCGGAGCGCCGTGCGGCGGCAAGTTGCGAGCTGGATTCGCTCGCCGGCTCAACACCGCCGACGGACGACGGAATGCGGGAACTGATCGACCAGGAGATCAATCGTTTGCCGGGCCGTCTTCGCCGCGTCGCGGTTCTCTGTCTGCTCGAAGGTAAGAGTTACGCACAGGCAGCGAACGAGATCGGCTGCCCTCTGGGCACCGTGCAATCGCGGCTCGCGCGGGCGCGCCATCGGCTGCAAGCGCGCCTGGCACGATATGGGATCGGCGCATCCGCGAGCTTGGCTGCCGTACTTGCTGCACAGGCCGCCGCGGGCGCCGTGCCATCGGCGCTCATCCATGCCACGCAGGCAGCGGCATGTGGGAGCGCGCTGTCGGCAGCGGTCGCCAGCTTGACGCGGGAGACGCTGCACGCCTTGTGGCTGGCCCGACTCGGCGCGGTTGTCGGCAAGGCCGCGCTGACGCTGGTGGTCCTGGGCCTTGCCGGCTGGTTGACCGTCGCCATGATCGAGAGCCCCCCGGAACCGGTGCCGCCTGGCGGGGACGGGCCGCCGGCACGTCAGGGCGAGCTGCGACAGGCGGCGCTGAAAGATGACCTCGCCCGCATCGCAGGCGAATGGCAACTGGTATCGGGAATCGAGGACAGCGAACCGATGCCCGCGGACAAAGTCAAGGCGACCGTGATGACGTTCCTGCCCGGCAATCGCGTCAGCCTGGGGTGCCATCGGCCCGACGATGCTTTTCGCCTGGTGGCGCACACGCAGCCTGCGCAGATCCATCTGGAGATTTCCCTGCTGGCCGGTGAGATCGTCCGCTCTCACGGCGTGTACGAAATACGCGGCGACACGCTGCGCGTCTGCCTGGGAACCCCCGAACGCCCTGCACGCGAGTTCGCCAGCGTCAAGGGTACCGGTCATCGGCTGTGGGTGTTCCACCGCCCGGGTGCGGACGTTGGTGCAGCAATCAAGTGACTTTGACAATTACCGTTCGGCAACATTTACCGATGAGGAATCCCATGATCCGTCTCGCCGTCATCATCCTGGCTGGTCTTGTCGTCTGCACGTCTCAAGCGCCAGCGCACGAGCCGGCGGCCAAGCCCGCCCTCAAAGGACTTGATCCTATCGAATTGGCCAAAGGCAAAGAGGTCGCAGGGCAGGAGAAGTTCACGGCCGTTCATGGCCGCTATCTCTACTGGTTCGCAAGCAAGGACAATCAGACCACGTTTGCGAAGAATCCAAACCGCCATGCGATCCAGATGGCCGGCGCGTGCGCCCGGATGGGGCCGCTCAGCGGTGCCGGCAATCCTGGGCGGTTCTTTGTGTTCGATAGTCGTATCTACGTCTTCGCCTCGGACATCTGTCGCGACAATTTCAAAAAGAACCCGCTGCTCCACATCGATCTACCCGATTTGGCGCCCGCCGGCGGCCCGAAGGAGCGCGAACAGGCCCAACGCCTCCTTGACCTCGCCCTGAAAGGCTTCGGCGGCGCCGACAAAGTGGACGCGATCAAGAACCTACAGACCGCGTTGCCGCGCTCGTACGGCGCCGGCAAGGACAAGGTCGATGGCACGTTGACGACGACGCTGGCTTTCCCGAACCTGCTGCGTCAGGACGAAAGCTGGGGCAAATGGACCGGCAGCCACGCGCTTAGCGGCGGGAAGTCTTTTCAACGCTCTGGCGACGACGAACGGCCTCTGGAAGAGGTCGAACGCGAATACTTGAAGCGCGAGTGTTTCCGCCATCCTCTGCCGCTGTTGAGGGCGCGCAAGCAAGCCGACTTCGTGGCTATCGCCGCAGGCAAGGGCAAGCTTGGCGAGCGTGAGGTTGATCTGCTGAAGATCGGCGTCGGCGGCGCGACCTCGACCTTGAGCATCGATCCACAAACCGGTCAGGTCCTCGCGATCGCCTATCGAGGTCGGCCGGGCATTGGTCCAATCGGCGCCATGGAACGCACCTATACCGACTTCAAAAGCATTGACGGCGTCGTGCTGCCCCACGCCGTACGCACGACCTGGGAAAGCAAACTGCTGCCAACGTACTCCGGCGCTTACTCGGCAGTACGCGTTTCGACTGAGCTTGACGTAAATTTCTTCGGGAAGCCTTCGAGCAAGTAACCCTGTGTGCGGTTTCGTTTTGTTGGATCCAGCGGCCAGAGTTGCGGAGCCGACTGACACGAAGCCCGCGTTGCCTTGCGCGACGTCCTACCCTACACGAGGTGGCCGAATATGACACGACTCCAAGCGCCCGTCTCGTTCCTCGCCTTTTTCCTGGTGATAGCACAAGCTGCCGGGCAAGACCCTCTCGTCCTCCCCATCTGGCCCGGCAAGCCTGCGGACGACAACGCCGACAAGATCGGCGCGGAGAAGTTCTTCCAATTGATGGTCAAAGGCAAGCCCTACGAAGTCGATGGCAAGCCGACCCAATGGCTCACCAACGTCGCCAAGCCGGAGCTGCACATCTATCGCCCCGCCAAGGACAAGGACACCGGCACGGCCGTGCTGATCGCGCCGGGCGGCGGATATCACAACCTCGGCTGGGACGTCGAAGGGACCGAGATTGCCGAATGGCTCACCTCGCTCGGCGTCACCGGCATCATTCTGAAATATCGCTGCCCGCGCCGCCCGGGGGATGTGAAAAACGTGCCGCCGATCGGGCCGCTCAAGGATGCCCAGCGTGCGATCAGCCTCGTGCGCGCCCATGCCAAGGAGTGGCGGATCGATCCGAAGCGTATTGGCATGGTCGGCTTCTCCGCGGGCGGTCATCTCGTCGGCGCGACGTGCACCAATTTCGAGAAACGCGCCTATGCGCGCATCGACGCCATCGATGACGCCAGTTGCCGACCGGATTTCGGCATCATGTGCTACTCAGGCTATTTCAAAGTGGGCGAGGGCATCTCGCCGACGGTGAGGACGCCGAAGGGGACGCCGCCGCTTTTCTTTGTCCATGCGACCGACGACGCGATCAGCGATTCCGACCACAGCGTGGCATTCTATCTCGCGCTGAAGGCGGCGAAGATCGATGCGCAGATGCACCTGTTCGCCAAAGGGGGCCACGGGTTTGGCGTGCGCACGGGCAGCCCGTGCCATGGCTGGACACGGCTCGGTGCGGATTGGATGCGCGACCACGGGTTCTTGCCAAGCAAGAAACAAAAGTAGAACATGTGCCGCTAGCGGCGTAGCAAACACGTGGCGCTTGCAACGCCGCAAGCGGCGCAACAATTACTTTCGGCACAGCGGATGTTTCAACGACGTCCACGCGCCGCTTTCCTTGCTGCTGGCAACGCACTGCGTGATAAAATTCATCCCGTCCACGCCGTCGGCGACGTTGGGGTAGAGCGAATTCTTGCCGTCGATGGGATGACCGGCGGCACGTTTGACCATGTCGGCGTACGCGGCCGTGTAGACATTCGCAAACGCTTCGAGGAACGCCTCGGGATGCCCGGCGGGGATGCGTGTCGAGGCCCCCGCCGTGGCGCCGAGATAGGGGCCGCCGGCGCGCGTGTAGAGCTGGTGCGGCTTACCGTTGACGCGCAGGATCATCTTGTTCGGCTCTTCCTGATGCCATTCAATCGCACCCTTGGTGCCGTCCACTTCGATCCACAGATCGTTTTCGCGCCCGTGGGAGATTTGCGACGCGGTCACGGTGCCCAGCGCCCCGTTGGTGTAGCGAACCAGCGCGGTGCCGTAATCATCCAGCGCGCGGCCGGATTCGAACGCCTTGAGCGTACAGGAGATCTGATCGGGAATTAGTCCCGTGACGAATCGGCTCAGGTTGTAAGCGTGCGTGCCGATGTCGCCGAAGCAGCCAGCGGCGCCCGACTTGCTCGGATCGGTGCGCCAGCCAGCTTGCTTCTGCCCGCTGGTTTCGAGCCGGGAGCGGAGCCAGCCCTGGATGTAGAAGGCGCGGATCGCGTTGATCTCGCCCAGCTCGCCGGAGAGCACCATGTCGCGCGCTTGGCGGACCAGCGGGTAGCCGGTGTAGTTGTGGGTGACGCCGAAGACGACGCCCGACTTCTCGACAACTTTCGCCAGCTCCTCGGCCTGGGCCAGGTCAAACGTCATCGGCTTATCGCACATGACGTTGAAGCCAGCCTCCGCGCACGCCTTGGCGATCTCGAAGTGTGTGTGGTTCGGCGTCGCCACGGAGACGAAATCGATGCGCTCGGTCGTCGGCAGCTTGAGCTCGGCCGCGAGCATGTCCTTGACGGAGCCGTAGGCGCGCTCGGGCTTGATGTCGTAATCCGGCGCCGACGCCTTGGCCTTGGCGGGATCGCTGGAGAGCGCCCCGGCGACGAGGCTGGCGCGGTTATCGAGAATGGCCGCGGTGGCGTGCACGCGTCCGATGAACGCGCCCTGCCCGCCGCCGACTAGGCCCATGCGAAGCTTGCGATTGAGTGGTTCGTTGGTAGGCATTGCTGGCTCCCTGTTTTTCGTGGTGTGGTTGAGATTATGGATAGCGAAACAGGCGTCAGGAGTCAGGGGTCAAGCTCGGTGGTGAGCGCCCGTCGCGTTGACAGGATGCCGCATAGACGATGGTGGTCTGCGATGTGTCGAATACTCGCTGATTCTGGTCGTCGATCTACCGTCCGTCGATCGGTACCGGCCGACCAATGGTCACGCCATGCGCCTCGTGAATAGGTTGCCATGGACTCGACGAAGCGGCTGGCGATGATGACGACGTCACGCGACTCGCGGGCCAAAGAACGGGGCCCGTTTCCTGCACGGGCCATGGGCAGGGGATCGGCATCCCCTCCGGCATCGATTCGACCCGCTTCTGCGTCGCACCTGGAACCACGCGCACCTTGATATCCTTGTCCGCCTCATAGATCCGCTGGTCCGAGGTTGCGAAGCGCACCACCACGCGCACCTGCTCGGTCACGGGGAGCGTCTTCCACGGCAGCGACAGCGTATATCCAGTGCTCAACAGTCCCTGTTTCCAGCTCTGACGAAGCTGCTCCGGGGGGATGTCCCACTGACACAGCGGCGTTTTGATCCCCTGCGGCGCGATCTCCAGGGCGATGATTTGCAACGCCCCTGGCGCCTTGATGGAGTGATCGTCTCCGTCCCGTGGCTCCACCACCACTTGCAAGAGTTCATCGCCCGGCAGACCATCGCTGTCCAGTCCGCCTGTGGCGCGGCCCAGGGCGATGCGCTTCAGCCCGAAAGTTTGGACCGCCTGCTCGGGAGTGATTTTGGAGCCCTGACGCAAGGCTTCGATTTCACGTTGAAGTGCCATGATGCGGAATTCGGAGCGCTGCTGCTCTTCGAGCGCTTCGCGATACTGGTGACTGCGCGAGCGCAGTTCCGCCTCCACGAGATCGGTCTTATTACGGCAGCCGGTCGATGGGAGAAGAACGGGCAGGAGGAGGAGAAAGAACGCACCTCGGCATCGTGCAGGCATGTTCCTTGTCCTTGAGTTTCCTGGCGAGCCAAGTCCGTCGACTCGGCTCGCCCGGATTTCAGCTGACCCCTGGCAAGCGCGTCAGCACGTTGTCCACGAGGCCGTAATCACGGGCTTCCTCGGAGGACATGAAGTTATCGCGGTCGCAGTCGCGTTCGATCTGCTCGACCGACTTGCCGCTATGTTTCATCAGAATGTCGTTGAGCACTTTCTTGAGGCGCTGGTTCTCTTTCAAGCGGATCAAGATTTCGGTGGTGCTGCCGCGCATACCGCCCAGCGGCTGATGGATCATGATGCGGGAGTTGGGCAGTGAGTTCCGCTTGCCCTTGGTCCCCGCACACAGGAGCACCGCACCCATGCTGGCAGCCTGCCCGATGCAGTAGGTCGCGACATCGCAGGTGATGTATTGCATCGTGTCGTAGATGCTCAAACCTGCGGTGACCGAGCCGCCTGGGCTATTGATATACAGATGAATATCTGCCTTCGCCTGGTCGAATTGCAGATACAGCATCTGAGCGACGATCAGGCTGGCACTGTCGTCGTTCACCTCGCCTTGCAGAAAGATAATGCGATCTTTCAGCAGTCGGCTGTAAATATCAAAGACCCGTTCTTCACGTCCGCCGCCTTCAACGACATATGGAATCAGAGGCATCGGTTTCTCCGCGCCTACCGGTTCCCTTCTTTCAAGATCGGCAACCGGGAGGGAATAAGTTGAGGGAATTGCCTGTCTTCCCCCTCTCCCCACCGGGGGAGAGGGGCCAGGGGTGAAGGGGATAAAGTGCCCGAAAGCGCTACCCCCCTCACCCCTGGCCCCTCTCCCACGGTGGGGAGAGGGGAGAAATACTATTTTTTCTCCACGACCTCATCCACCAGGCCGAACTCCTTGGCTTCCGCGGCCGAGAAGTAATGATCGCGCTCCGTCTCCAGGGCGACGCGCTCGGCTGGTTGCCCGCAATGCTTTCCGAGAATCTCGTTGAGCCGCAGCCGATCCTTGGTGAATTCGTTGGCCTGGATCTCCATGTCGGTGATCTGTCCGCCGACCTGGCCCCACGGCTGATGAATCATGACTTTCGAGTTTGGCAAGGCGAAACGTTTTCCCTTGGAGCCCGCGGCAAGCAGAATCGCGGCGCCGGAGGCGGCCAGGCCCATGCAGTAGGTTGCGACCGGGCATTCGAGGAACTGCATGGTATCGTAAATCGCCAGGGTCGCATACACCGAGCCGCCAGGGCTGTTGATGTACATGTGGATTTCCTGGTTCTTGTTCTCGTACTGCAAGTAGAGCAGGCGTTGGATGGTGATGTTGGCCATGTAGTCGGTGATCTCAGGATCGAAACCGGTTTCGGGCGAACTGCCAAGGAAGATGATGCGATTCTCCATGAGGAGATCGGACAGCGTCATCTGTCGTTGCCGCGCGTAGTTACCGCCGCGCTGTGCTTTCGGATCGAGACGGAAGGGAGCGGACATATCGATCATGGCCAGGACATCCTTTCGCATGAAGGTCGGAGTCGGACGTTACATCATTGTAGCGAGGCAGGCAAGGGATGCCGAGATGGGCGCGGCAAGAACACGCCACGCCAGCGCTTTGCGAACCAATGTGTGGAGGCTGCCAGGCCTAACGCTGGAAGTGGCGATCATGCAATTCATTGGTCGCATTGGGCCGGCAGAGCAACGTAATCATTGACTTCGATTAGTCTAATCATATAATTCGCTTTGACTAACTACACAATTAGTCAATACTATCGAATCTGGAACCAATTGAGCGTCAGAAGGAGAAACACGATGATTCGCACGCTGTGGCGTCGGCTGACCGCCACGAATCCCAAGACGATAGGTCAACGACCTGTCAAAACCGCAAAACCGGCCTTGGAAATACTCGAAGAACGCTGTGTTCTCTCCGCGGTATTTCGTTCTTTCGACGGCACGGGCAACAATCTGGTCCACACGGATTGGGGCAGCGCCAACACGCAATTGCTTCGACTTGCACCCGCCGAATATGGCGATGGTATCTCGACTCCGGCCGGCGCCGACCTTCCAAGCGCGCGCGTGGTCAGCAACGCCGTGATGGCTGAGACCACCGAGGTGCTTAATGATCGCATGATGTCCGACTTTATTTACGTCTTTGGCCAATTTCTCGATCACGATCTCAGTCTCACGCCGAATGGCAAACCGACCGAGTCGTTCAACATTGCCGTCCCGACGGGCGATCCATTCTTCGATCCGAACGGGACAGGCACCCAGGTCATTCGTCTGGCGCGCTCGCAATTCGATCCGGCAACGGGGGTCAGTAATCCCAGGCAGCAGACGACGATTGTGAGTTCCTGGCTCGACGGTTCGCAGATCTACGGGTCCAGCCAGGCGAGGGCTGACGCGCTCCGTTCCGGTATCGGCGGGCAGCTCAAAACCAGCGCCGGCAATCTGCTACCCTTCAACACGATGGGGCTGGACAACCAGAGCCCGCACGGCGCCGATCCGGCGCGATTTTTCGTCGCCGGCGACATCCGAGCCAACGAGAATGTCGAACTGACCGCTCTCCAGACGTTGTGGATGCGCGAGCATAACCTGGTCGCCAGCCGCATCCAGTCGGCCAATCCCGCTCTGACCGACGAGGAGATCTATCAACGGGCTCGCCAGTGGGTCATCGCCGAGCTTCAGGTCATCACCTACAAGGAATACCTGCCTGCCATGCTTGGGACGTGTGCGCTCAAGCCCTACGCCGGCTATCGACCGACGGTCAACCCCGGCATCGCCAACGAATTCTCTACCGCCGCCTTCCGTGTCGGTCATACCTTTCTCGGCGATGACGTCGAGTTTCTCGACAACGATGGCCACGAGATCCGTCCAGAGGTCTCCCTTGCCGAGGCTTTCTTCAATCCCGAGTTGTTAAGCGAAACGAATATCGACCCCATCCTCAAGTATCTGTCGACGGACAAAGCACGCGAAGGGGATGCGATACTTGTCAACGGCGTCCGCAACTTCCTGTTCGGTCCACCAGGCGCGGGCGGACTCGACCTCGGTGCCCTCGACATCCAGCGGGCTCGCGACCACGGCTTGGCAGACTACAACTCCATTCGTGCAGCCTACGGTTTGCCTCGCATTCACAGTTTTGCCCAGATCACCAGCGACAAGGAACTTCAACGCTCGCTGCGAGGCCTGTACGGCAACGTCAATAATATCGACGTCTTTGCAGGCGGTCTTGCCGAGGATCACGCCCCCGGGGCCAGCGTCGGTCCGCTTTTTCAAAGGATCATCGCCGATCAATTCGCACGCCTGCGCGACGCCGATCGATTCTGGTATCAGCGCACGTTCAGCGGCGCAGCGCTGGCGGAATTGCAAAAAACTACTTTGTCGGACGTCATCCGTCGCAACACCACCATCACCAAGATTCAGGACAACGCTTTCTTTTTCGAGGTGACGGTCCGCGGCCGGGTCTTCCTTGACCAGAATCGCGATGGTCGGCCGGGTCGGCACGAGCCGGGGATTCCCCAGATCACCGTTCAACTTCTGGCGGCAGACGGCACGGTGATCGCCACCACGCGCACCCAGGCGGACGGCACGTATCGCTTCGTTGGCCGCATTGATGGACCAGGAAAATTTAAGATCCGCTTGGTCCCGCCGCACAGTTGGAAGGTGACTTCATCCAATCCCGTGCAAATCTCGGTTACCCGCGGTGAGGTCTTCAACGATATCCAATTCGGAGTCTTCCCTGATGCGAAACCTGCAAAGGGTTCGTCGGGCGGAAAGAAATAATCGTGCCTGGTAGGGTGTGTGCAACGAACTGGAAACTTCCGTTGCGCGCTGCTCGCACCCTGCATGCTGTTTCCGGCAGACACAGACTAGAAGATGAGCGACAGGTCCATGAAGAAGCCGCGATTGTTTTCCTGGTGGCGATACTCAACCTGAAGCAGGGTCGTGTAACTGGTGTTTGGCCCGGCGAGGACGACGTACGGGATGTAAGCCGGGAAGGTTCTTGGCCCGGTCACTCGTTCGGCGCGAAACCCGAGGCCGGTTTTCAACGGATGGTTCTTGAAGAGGTCCGGAAGAAACAGCGTATCCACGCTCCAGCGGTTGCGCAGGTCGGTTTGATTGGTGTCATCCCAGCCAACCGCTCCCGTGACGTGGATGTTCTTGGTCCAAGGGGAACCAGTGTAGTTGAGATTGCCAACCATCGTGAAGAGCCAACGATCGTTGTCGATGAACGCGTGCGCGCCAATTGTATTCAAAGCGTGGCGGTAGTAGGTCTCCAGGAAAACCCCCTTGGGTGGTCCTTGCGAAACAAAATTGGCCTCTTGGTGAGCCTCCGGCGTGATCGGCAGCGACCATTCTCCCACGAAGGGCACGACGACGGAATGGAAGAGCCCGTTGGCGGCAGCACTACCTTGGATGGATTGATATTGCAGCATGAATCCTGGCGATCGCCCAGACGGCGAAAAACCACGCAGCGACGTGATCCGCGCATCGCCGGCCGGCTCGCCCGGCAGCGACGTGCTGAATGCGGCCGGCTCGCTGATTGACAGTCGCCGTGACACATCGATCTGGGTCAGGCTGCGAAACTGTCCTGCGGTTAGCTGCAAGCGTTCGGTCATTTGCCACATGATGAACGCGTCTTCAAAACGACCACTGCGGTCGCGCAGGGTGCCGTTTGTGCGACTCTCCAGGCTGCCTGCGCGCCATTCAAGGAAATACGAAAACTTGTCTTCCAGCAGCGGGATCGGCAGCGGTCCGGCCGTGATGAACTCCACGCGATTCAAGTACATTTCGCCAAACCGGCGATCAAGTTGATTCTCCTGTCGTGCCGTGAACCAGCCCGCCAAAGGAGCCGTCGCAAGGACCGGCCGGTCCGAGTCTGGACTCGGTCGATAGCCTCTTTGGAGGAAGTTCTGTCCTCCAGCGTTCAGCATGGGTGGAAGCGTATGGCAGGCGCCGCAATTAAGGTTGTAGGTCCTGGCAAACTGGGGTGTCGCCTGGGCAGTCTGGGAGAACGTGCCAAGTAAAGCGAGAGCAAGAAGTGTGACCAGGATCCATCGTGAACGTCGCATTGGCGGCTCCACAAACTGCGTCAAGATTGACGGAAATGACGGTTCTACCGATTGTGCTGATATCGGACGGGTGGGATGAAGAACTTTAGTCGGCGCTAAGGGAAACAATCCAATCGGGAGCGGATTCACGTATTCTGGATATCGATCCTTGCCAGCACTTGCTGCGTCACGACTGCGAGCCCTGTCTCGTACCCGTCGTGGTTTGCGACGATCCGATGTGCCTGTTCGCGATAAGGAAGAATGAACTCTCGATAGGCCGGCAGCACATGGTTATCCCATTGGTATTCGACATGGTCCGCCGGATAGCCGCGCTCGACCAGATCGCGCTGCAGGCGCCGTAGCTTGCAAACGTCTTCCTTGGCATCGATGAAGACGCGTAGATCGAGCAGCGTGCGGATCTCGTCGTAATGGAACAGGAACAACCCTTCGAGCAGAATTACCTCGGCTGGTTCGATCGTGACCAGCTGGCCTTGCTTCTCGCGATGGTTGAATGTGTACTCTGTCCGCGAGACGCTTTCACCGGAAAGTAGCTTGCACAGGTCTTCGTGCAAGTGATCCCGATGAATAGCAGTGGGCAGATCGAAGTTGGGGCGGTCGTTGGCGTCGCGCTGTTGTTCCGCGAGGGGGCGATAGTAATTGTCCTGCGAAACGACGGCGCATTTTTGCATTGGCAGCCGAGCGAGCAGATCACGCAGAAAGGACGTTTTGCCCGAGGCGCTGCCGCCGACGATGCCGACGAGGTAGGGTTTATTCTGCATGACTCGTGACAGGCGCCTACGTGACCTGCCCGGAGCGCAAGCGACGGGATGATCCAATCCCGTCGCTTGCGCTCCGGGCTGGTTAATGACCCATCCGCCCCTCCATCGGGCTCGACGCGGTCGCGTACAGCTTCTTCGGGATGCGGCCCGCCAGGTACGCCAGGCGGCCGGCGTCGCAAGCATACTTCATCGCGTAGGCCATTCGCAAGGGGTCTAGCGCCGAGGCGATGCCCGTATTGAGAAGCACGCCATCGCAGCCTAGCTCCATCGCGATGGTAACGTCGCTGCTCCGACGAGGGAAGCCCCTCGAGGAGC
>SXGT01238755.1_pt1 | contig 18181 bp, 11 predicted proteins | sample 3176221 | NCBI WGS metagenome assembly SXGT01 (sample SAMN11356862, study PRJNA531348) | freshwater metagenome | isolation source: freshwater sample F1-120 | place: China: Fuxian Lake, Yuxi | collected 2017-12-25
CCCAGTCGTCTAAAATACATGACACCGCCACGGCGGATGAAGCCGGTTCTTACTCCCCTTATCCATTGGATAAAATCTCACGGTACCCACACAAGACGAACAGAGTAAATGCAAGGCAAACACGTCGCAGACCACTTCTATCTCCACATCAGCTTTCTTTATTCCCTGGATGCCCTGTGGGGCGAACAGGTGGATACAGCAGAAATCCTGGCGGGTGTAAGGCGAGAGCAACATTTTAATGTGGTCAAATTCAGCAAAAGCAGTACGCGCCTGACCTTGCTTGATTATCCAGGCTTTTTCGAGCAGGGTTTTCCGGTGCTGCGCCGTTACTGGTCAGTGGATATCGCGACCCACACGGTTAAGTTCCGTACCTATGACAGCTCACTGAATCCACCAATTTTGCATCGTAAAGAATTACTGCTCCCGCCTGATAACCTGCACCAATCCACATTTGCCGCACTCACTGCCATCGCTGAACAGCTCGGCCTCTTTGCTGATACCACCCGCATCGGCTTTCGGCAGGCATGGGAAAAGCGAGTGGCAGATAGGGGCTACCAGGTACATGGAAACGAACTCATTCCTTTGGGAAATGACGAGTCACCCAATGAAGTTGAGGCGGATGCCAGCCTCCCCCATACCGGCGTAGCCCGGCATCTCACCGCGTTACGACGCTACAGTTTCTCGGCACCCATGCAAACCCTGGCCCGCTTCGGGTTTCTTGATGGTTCCAAAACCGTGTTTGATTATGGTTGCGGACGCGGTGACGATCTGCGTGGCCTATTGGAAAACGGCATCGAGGCGGCGGGCTGGGATCCTTACTATGCCAGGGACTCCGAAAAACGCCCGGCGCATATCGTCAATTTGGGCTTTGTCATCAATGTGATCGAAGACCCCAAAGAACGCCGGGAAGCGGCGCAAGGTGCCTATGCCCTGGCCCAGGAACTCCTGGTGGTGTCGGCCATGCTGGCCAATCCCGAAGCGGTGCGGGGCACACCTTACGGCGATGGCATCCTGACTTCGCGCAACACCTTCCAGAAATATCACACCCAAGGCGAGTTACGCGCCTATCTTGCCGAAGTTCTGGACGAGGAACCGGTCGCCGTGGGACCAGGAATTTTCTATGTGTTCAAAGACAAGGATGCCGAGCAGCGTTTTCTGAGCGGTCGCCAGGAGAACCGCCGTAATGTGTTACGCCTGACCCAGTTATCGCGCCCGGAAAAAATTGCCCGGCCCGCCCGCCGGGATCAGGCCCGGGAAAAATACGAGCGGCATCGGGAGTTGCTGGAATCGCTGTGGGAAAGCTGTCTGATGCTAGGCCGCGACCCGGAACGCGGCGAAGTATCCGACAGCGACACTATCGCCACCCACTTTGGCTCACTTCCAGCGGCCCTGCGCTTCATCAAGTCGCGTAAGAACCCGGAGGTATTGGAACAGGCCCGGCAATCGCGCATCGACGATCTCAAGGTGTACTTCGCGCAATGGCAATTCGACGGACGCACGCCCTGTTCCCGTTTGGAAAGCCGCCTGCAACGCGATGTGAAAACGTTCTTCGGTGACTATCGAGCGGCATTGCAGGCGGGGAAGGAATTGCTATTTGCGACGGGCAACTCTGAAGCTATCGCCAATGCCTGTCGTGAAGCCACTGAACGGGGTCTGGGTTGGCTTGAAGAGGGTGAATCCCTGACCTTGCCCACCGAGTGTGTCGTGCAGCTTCCGGCACTATTACGGGCTTATATTGTCTGCGGGCTGCGTTTGTACGGGGATGCCGGGAGTGCCGATCTCCTCAAAATTCATATCCACTCCGGCAAGTTGACGCTGATGAGCTTCGACGATTTCGCGGGCCAGCCATTGCCGCGCTTGCGGCTACGGGTAAAAATAAAGCTCAGGGAACAGGATTTGGATATATTCGAGTATGGTGGTCGTTATACGCCACCTTATCTCTACCGCAAATCACGGTATATCAACGAGGAATTCCCGCGCTATCCCGAACAACTGGCTTTCGATGAAAGCCTGGAAGCCCTGGCCTTATTCGATCTTGATGGACATGGCCCCAAACCCGAAGCCTTCGACACCGGTTTGGCGAATGCTCGCTGGACTATTCATGATTTTCAACTGGTTCGTAGCCAGGCTATTCCAGCGTTAGACGCACCCTGCGGACGGTTTCTGACTTATCGAGACTTGATCGAATGTGGAGAAACCCAGGCCCGCACCGGCATTCAAAACCTGCCGCAGAATCCTGACAGTTATACGGCACTGCTGGAACTGGCCACGCATATTATCGATCCGGTCATTGATTATTTCGGCATGGTGAAATTGACCTACGGGTTTTGCTCGCCGCTGCTGGCGAAGGAAATACCGGGCCGGATTGCGCCTGAATTAGATCAGCATGCCGCCCATGAGGTGAATCGTCGGGGGAAACCCGTGTGTGCGCGGCTGGGAGCAGCGGTGGATTTTCTGGTGGAGGATGAGGATATGGAGGAAGTCGCCGGGTGGATTGCCCGGAATTTGCCATTCGACCGACTGTATTTTTATGGTCGGGATAGACCGATACACGTTAGCTTCGGGCCGGAGCATAACCGGCAGTTTGTAGAAATGCGGGCGGGCAAAGCTGGGCGCTTAGTGCCTAGGATAAGACAGAAAAAATAGTATCAAACCCGCTTAACTTTTAGTCCAGGGGAAAACTCGTTTGGATTTAATGCCGCTAATTGACTACGCACTCGTTCGCGAAGCTCGCATGCAGGCGAAAACACATAAAAATCATAATCAGGGTCATCGGGGTTTAACATTAAAAGTTTTGACAGTGCCATGCTTAATCGCTCAACCGCTTTTTTGTCGCGCATATCTCCATCAAGCTCTGGTGCCTTGCCAAAGGGAAATTCAAAAAAACCCACTGAGCGCAGTTGATGTGCATATTCCCCAAAAACATCTGCTTTTATTCCTATTCCTTGTGCAGCATGTTGGGTGGTGAATCTTGGTATTTTCCAGCCAGGTATAATTCCGTGAAATCTATCCATTAGTGCATCATCATGGAACATATCTGGCAGGTGACGAATATAGTCCTCTCTCATTGGCCGGTTCTCAAATAAATCAATATTTGCTAAAACCATCAAGCCACACTCGCTAGCCACTTCGTGACCACCTATCGAATAACGCCCTGACTCTAAGTAGTCTTTAAATTTCGCGTGAATATCTTCAGCACCTTTAAAGTTAATTGACTGGCCTTCATCCAAAACCAATAAATCATGTCTACCTAACAAACCGATTTCTTTGGTTTGCTGGTTTCTGAATAATTGTGCTTGTGTTAAAGCACCACCACTGTTTAACCAAACATAGCGACTCAAATTTGTATATATAAATGATTTACCTGTGCCCTTGGGTGCAAGCTCCATCATGTTTATATTTTTATGCACTAAAGGAATTAGGCGTAAAACAAGATTGAACCGCTCGCTTGCTGAGTATGCTAGCGGTTCGTAACCCATGGTACGAATTATAAGATATATCCATTCTTCCGTGCTAAATTGCCTGCGGGCTTCAGCAATTTTGTCCAATTTAACGCGCCCAGCTTGCATTGGTTTAAAATCTATCAATTCTATTACTCTTTTTCCTGGCTTTTCCTCGCGAATTTTAAGCCGCCCAGCACCCCATTGCCCCCCACTCAATAAAGCTTCATGTTCCCCTAATATTTCGTCAAGAGCTTGTGCGTTATTTATGTCTACACAGGGGATGCTTACCAGACTTAATCCTTTATCAATATCAATCCTTGCTGAAAACTTATCAAGCAATACTATTTGCTCACCATCAGAAATCCGTTTCTTTATGATTTCTTTTTCCGTCCTTGCAGGTAAATGCTTGCTCATGAAACCGGTTATTTCCCGGTACACAACAGCCATTTCTTTTTCTGGAGTTTGATGGCGCGATATCAGCCATTCCTCAACAAAACCAGGGATGGTTCTAGCTTCCCGGATTTTTAGCTCACGAACCATCTTTTTATTAATAGTAAGCTCACCAAAAATATCAAGTATTTTTTGATCGAGTACGATAGGGTCAATATTAAAACTAGCCATACAATTTAACCAAACATCGCATCAAAAGCCTGAGTTTGAGCATCTTTATCTAAAAGTCGAGGTGGAAAATGTACATCAAGGTTAAAACAAATTTGTGTATTTAAATTCATATCTGGACGAAAGAAATTTGCTATTAGAGCAACCTGAATAAACCCTTCCTGAGGCAGGTCTGTTGCAATATTCAGCATCACTGTAATTGACTCATCTTGCTGCAACGGGCCATGTGGCCCAGAAACTCCAACAAAAGGATGTGCAACCTCCAAACGAATGCTTTGTATCATGCAGCAAGCTTGCAAGTTAAGTTCTAATTGCCAACCATCTTTTAGGGCTAAGGCATTTTCTTTTTTCAAAGAAACCATTAGCACCTCATTGGACGAATGTTTTACTTTCTTCCGTAGCGATATATATGGTATTAATAACTCTTCAGGCGTTAAGCCACCATGTGATAATGGATTGCTGCCCTGCAAACGTATACGCCGCAAAGGAAAAACATAATGTTTCCCCTGAGCCTCAGTTTTAACAAAATCTTTATTGCTAGAATAATTTGAAAGCCCAGAATATAGAGCTATATTTCTTTCAGAGTAATCGCCAATAAAATCACTGCTGCTGGAAAAATCATTGCAAGCGGAATTTCTAATATATGAAACTCCATGATCAGCCGTAACAAAAACCACAGGATCGAATCCATGCTTTAAAGATTGGCTGATCCAGCGACCAATATCTTTTGCCAATTGCTTAATTACCACCTCAATTTCACCATATAGCTTTCCATAATCTGGACAGCCATGCAAATAATCATCAATACGGTTTTCCAAATATACAAGTAGTCGCGTTTTTTCTGGCACGTAAAATTCGTGATCAGTCCAGCCTTTAATAATCTGGATGCTATCTTGGTTTTCCAAAAAATCCTTATACGATTGGTGTAAACGACTATTCAATGAACCATTGGTTTCGTTTACTGGTTTGCCCGTTAGCACGGCATTTTTGCCAATTTCTGTTAATGTAGGGTATGGCGCAATCAAAAATCTTTTTTCAAAAAACAAATCTTCTGATTTTAAGCACTCACTTAATATCTCAACAATCTGCGAATTATGAAGAGCACTTAATCCATCCATCATGCATACGATAATACGGTTATTAGTAGCCGATAGATCATCACGGATAGCCACTGACACCTGACGCCAATCCATATCCGAGCGAGCAATACGGGCTTGTTGTTGTAATACCCAAGCAGAAAAGCTGCTACTAACAATATCGTCCGGTTCTTGCCCGATAAGAAAACGGTTCAAAGTATAATTAAGGTAGTTATCTATCCACGTCTTGGCAGATTTCATATCGGCAGTTTCCAGCAAAGGCGTGCAGGAGGCAAGTTGCTGCTTAATTAATTCTTTTAACCCTATTGCCTCCTGACTCGAAAAACCATCCAAGACGTGTAAAAGTTTTTCGCTTGCTAATACCATACGGCTGTTATTAAAACGCTCCACTAAAAGCGTCATAATAGCAGGCCAATCGACTAAAACCAATTCAGCCAATTGGTCGGCTGGCACTAATTTATGCTCGACATTATCCAAGGTATTTTTCAGTAAACGCAGAATGGTAGAAACGAGTTGAGAACCCGCATCTTCTGCACTAATGAATATGAACGGTAATGCCTTTATGAAATCAACCGGTTCAGTACGCGGAGGCAAGGCCATAGGACATGTATTCGAGAAGCTTCTTATAGTTTCGTATAACTGTTGCCTCCCCCAATTAATTATCACTTGTTCAGGGACTGAATGACTTATTATTTTATCTATAAAAGTATTTGCCATAGCGGAAGATGGCAAGAATTTCTGGGTCACATCAATAAGCCGTTGTCGTATCTCATATATTTTTAACAAACCACTGTTTCTTAAGCGCGGCTTGATTACTGAATGGCAAAAAGATAACCAACTCTCAGGATTGATTAATTCAGGCTCAAGCTTATAAAGAATCCAACCAGCTATATCATCAGCCCATATATTTAGATCATCTGATAAAAGATCAAACCCTAAATTAGCTAACAAACCATCGTCTACCCAAGCCGGTAAAACCAAGTTAAACCGCTTTTTAAACTCAAGGCGTGGCTTTATGTCTAGACAGTCCATACCATACATTCCAATAAAATCAGCAAAATAATGACGATACTCAGGTCGCATTCTAACTCGCAACCCTGTAGTGCCCTGACCTTGTAACAGGGCTTTGCGTAATGATTCGCGAATCGCCGTTATATTATCGGTTTGCACAGTTAGTGCTGGTTCTTCATCCATGCCATATTGATCGAAGATTAAAAGCGCACTCATAACTGCCCCTCACGAATTTCTTCAAGTATTTTTTCTAAAGCACTTACCAATGCAGTTTGCTCAACCGAGGATTTATGTTTGCGAATTACGCCTTTGAATTCCTCTATCATTTTCCGATGTGGATCATGACTTTCTGTATGACTTTGTAACCATTTTTCAAGCGCCGAAGATAAGCTGTTTATTTCATCTGGATTACAAAACTCAATAGGCTTTTTAAGACGTTCTCTGACAAGCTCATCAAGCTGGGCTGGATTACCCAATTCACCAGACTCAGCCATATCTGCTAAATGTGTAGCGACACAGCCGCCTTCTCGTCTTAAGTTTTGGATTAATAGATTTTTATCCAAGACTTTGGATAAGCTATTATGAAGATTATAGCTTAATGCTTCTCTATTATTCAGAATATTTTTATTTTTATTAAAAAGCCTTTCTATATCATATTCCAAACGGGTAATGGCATCCTTTGTACAGTGCGCGATAGATTGATTAAGCCACTCCAGCACCAAGGCATCTAAATGATCATCAGTGCCATTATTAACAGCAAGGCCTAATGCATTTAAACCTTGATGATTGTCTTGGCTATTTTTTAATTCTTTAAGTATTGAGTCACAGTTAAACTTGCTTCGTAATTGGGCAAAAAACTCATTTAACTGATAACGATGCAATTCTTCAGGCTTTGGCTTTTGTTTGTGATGTTGATCAACTAACTGTTTAATTTGGCTTGCGATGCCTATAACCTGGTAAGAGTTGCAAAGCCGCAGAGCCTTGCCATAAATATCCAAAATAAATGCATCAAAATGGTCGTTTAGTTGAAATGTATCATTGCGTAACACTTTGGCCAGAGCAATTAATTTAGGCGTTTGCTCTGCTTCAAGGTTGCTGATTAACACATCCAAGTGCGCTACTTGGGTCAGAGCTTCTTTAATTGCGGATCGGATAACTTCTCGCTTTTCGTCGTCTTTAGATTCCTTGTTATTGACTATAGTGGCTCGAATTCGCTCGATAATCTGACCTAGTGTTTTATCGTCGCTCTCATCAATAGTATGGTCTACTGCAATATGCGCTAAGGCATCTAGCTCATGGCGCTCGATTGTCGGTGCCTGTATAACCCTATAAAGAGTTCGTTCAAAAGCTGAGTCATGCGATTGCAGGTTATCAAGCAGTATAATCCGGTCAAAATCACCAGATGTTAATATCTTTTCTATAGCGGCTTTCATGTCGTGATATTTTCCATCCCTGGCAACTAAGAACGATTGAATAGCCTCTTCTAGAAACTGCTTATTTTGCACACACTCATAGGAGTGTTTGAATTTAGAAAACTCCTGTGGTGCGGGTGTTAGTTTTAGCAAAGATTCAGCAATATCATGAGCAGTTCTGCCAATTTGTCCGGCAAATTCTGCCAATCTACGCGCATATTCAGGTAAGTTAGGGGACTTTTTAATAGCGTCAGGAAGCTCTTTTAAAAAAGCCTGTAGATGATTGGCAGCTTGTTTATAGTCGGAGGTTCTCCGATTATCCGGTAAGGCGAGTCCTAATAAAGTTAGCATCAACTGTTGGTCAGGACTAAAGTCTTCAAGTTTGGCTTCATAATCACTCTCTTTATCGAAAGCCTTACTCAGGTTTTCAGCAAATGACATTTTTGAGCGATTCTTAGCTGTCAAAATGATTCGTTTTTGATCTTGTCGTAGTGCCACAGCCGCAAATAAAGCATGAGCTACTGGCGGCAACCCATAAGGCACTGAAATCAATGTATTGCGTAAGCTAATTAGCTTTAATGGTTGTGTGCGGCGCTTAGGATCAGTAAAGGCTTTATGAATTACGTCGAGAACTTCGCGCATTGCCCCTTCGGTTTCATTAATGGATTTAACGCTCCAGCCTCCAGCCCGCTCAATAAACAAGTTATTAGCACCAAAAATGCCATCAATAATGGCCGCTTTTTCACTTGTTTCGCTCTCGCCTAATAAGTCATTATCAGAGCCATCCACGAAGTCTAATATTTTTTGAATAATATCCGTTAGTTTCTTTTGCCCAATATAATCCTCGTCTCGAATTTTATTGAGATTCATATTTCTTACATGAATTTCATGGTTATAAATTTTCTGTATGTCTTTGGCTAAATCTAACCGAAATTGATGCCAGCTTTGGCAGTTTAAGGGATTGGGGTCGCCTGCTTTGAGGATAATGGCTTTATGCTGCTCCAGACCTTTGCGCCCATATAACTCCGCAAAAATTTCAATTAAGTCTTGTCGGTTTTTTTCCCATTTAGCTTGTAATTGGCGCTTTAAACCTTCACCGCTGGAATCTTCTTGCATCAGTAATTGAATAGCTAAATACCGGCGTAGTTTTTCGGGTAATCCCGTTTGCGCTATACCAGACTGAGGGAGCCAGAAATAAACTTGTTTCGGCTCTAAAGCAAGAATCGCGGTTTTGACTTCTTGCGCCGTTAATTCGTCTTTGGGTAAAACCAGGTATAACGAAGCGGCATAAGATGAGGTTTCGCTGAATTTTGTAATGCCAGACGGAATGGCGACAGGATTAGGTGGGGTAAAAAACTCGACCGAATAAGACCGGACAATACCGCAATTAGATGGCTCTAAATCATGGTCGCCGTAATGCGGTAATAAATCTTCCCGCATGTCTGGGTACTTATTTAGTAAAAATTCGACGGACTCTTTTTTAACATCGTCGCCTTCTAATTTCTTAACAACTAGGGTTTCGGCATCGACTCCAGATTCTCCCGCTAGACTCCAAACCCCAGTATGTTCACTTTTCCAGATCAACCCGGTATTTTTCAGCGAATTAAGATGATTCCACAAAGCTTCCGGGTGAACACTATCGGCAGCACTGTCATAGATAGCTACCGCTAATAAATCATCTGTGGCCTGAAAGTTTTCGCCAAGCAGTTTTGATAATAATAAAATGGCCAGGATAGCATCGCGTTCCGGGACTTCTTCACCTTTAGCATGGATTTCAGCGAGGGCACGCTGATATACATTTATGTCTGATTCTGCTTTTCGTTCTAGCTCCTCTTTATATTGTTGAATTAGCACCGGAAGCCGGATAAGTTCCGCACCAAATAACCCTTGCATAGGATCAATCGGATGACTAAATACATTCGTGGCTTGTAAATCCCGGAAGAAGGTAAATGCGGTGCGGGTTGCCTGGGCATATTGGGTGGAAATAGCGAATAGCGCGGCAGCCGTAACGGGATGCAAGGGATAACAATGAGGAATGATGCTTTCAAGTTCTTGGTGCAGGTGCTTGAACAGGGGCAAGCGGCTGCATACGTGGCGAAGTTTCTGTAACGTGGTTTGGGAACGATTTAAATATTCCCGCCCGGTGTCTGTCCAACTTAGTTGTGTACCTAGTAGATGATACCCTTCCGTTTCTGAAGGCTTTAATTCCACTAGTTCTTGATGATATCGACCTTCAATTTTTTCAAAAGAGTCTTTAGTTTCTGCTGTAGCGTTACCGCGTGCGCCATATTGCGCTAGGGAATGGTGGGTCAAACTAATGAATAAGGTATGGCCTAAATCAGGTGCACAATTCTGTTCTATGAATTGTTGTAGTTGAATAACCTCACTAATAGCATTGCGGCTGGTATCGCGAATTAGTTCGGCTAAAGCGTTACCAAATTCATCCCAGAGAATAGCAATACCCGCATAGCCTTCTGCCTTTAGGCATTTTCCCGCTTCGGCGTAGGCATCTATAAATTTCTGTCCGCCATAATTCGCTGGATTAAAATCATCGCCAAGTAATGTGGCTTTATACCATGCGAGAAATACTTTATAAGCGTTGGGATCGCGGTTTTTAAGGCCGTTCTCCAAATCTTTCATGGCATAGATAGTATGTTGGTTCCATTGCGATAAATCAGCCGTCGCATATTGCGGCGCACGTTCTAAAATCTGCCGCAATCTTTCATGGGCGGCGTCATACTCAGTTTTAATCAGGATGTTTGTATTAGCTAGTTTTGGTTCTTTTTGGATGGCTTGATATAGTGCCTCAATCAACTGCTGGGCAAGCGACTGATTACTTGAGGCATGGCTAGTGGCGTATAGAGATACCAATAAGTAGGGTTTAAAATCTTCGTCTTCAGGATCAAGAAAAGTATTTTTTATCTTATCGGCTAAGTCAGTTTCACCGAGATTATTAAGTTTTGCGAGTAATTCGGGGAATTCTGAGCCGCTGATACCCTCCCGCAATAATCGACCGATAACCGCGCCAAGGTGGCTTTTACCGGAACCGTAGGGGCCGTGTAAGTTGATGGCCCGCATATCGGAGGATGCGCCAGGAAGTACGGCTTTAGTGAGATGCCCAAGAATTTTGATGGCGGAGCGGGTGGGGGTATAGGAGCGCACATAACCCGGTTCGTCTAAGGCTCGGCCAAGCAGGACGGCGGCTTCTTGGGTATGGGTGGGATCGGGTTTAATGATGTCTGCAAGCGTTATCATTAGGGCGGTCCTGTGGAATTATTCGTGGTTTATTTTGTTGGGGAGCCAAAGTCTGGCGTCAATGCCGTCAATGGGTTTGGCATTGAAGTAGCAGTCTAGGTGTTCCGTAGTGGTTCTTACGTCCTTGGCGATGACGATAATGGGGTAACGTCCGAATATGCCACCTAAATGGCACCAGAACGTGCGTTGATTATCTCGGGTCCATTGGAATAGCCAGTTTTCCGGCTCTACGATAATTAACCCGGTGCGTTGGGTTTGAAAGGCCAGGCGGCAATAGTCGGTAATGTAGTTACCGAGTGGTGGGGCGGGCACTAATGTGGGATGGCCCCAACATTCAAAGTTTTGGTAAGTTTGCCGTACAGCGTCCGCTAGCTGTTGAATTAGGACTAAATCTCGGCTTGTGCAAACGACGCCTTGATAGCGACAGGTTTTGTAGTATCCGTTTAATATTTTTAGAAGTTCGCTATACATGGGTTCTTACCGCTTTATTTGCCTTGTACAATCCCGAAGAATCCTAGCACCTCATTGCGTCTTTGTGGATTTAGGTACATATCAATAATTATGTTTGCGATTTCAGCTATTAAATCTTTATTGCCGACCAACTGACTATATATTTCCTGCGTAAAACCGCCGTGTACATTTTTATCAAAAAGTTCGCCTCTAAATAAATGCCCGACGCTAGTTCTAGATAATGACTTACTGCCTACAACCTCCCAAATTTCGTCATTTTCTAGCTTTCCAAATGGGTAATGAGTATTTCTAAACTCATTACCTTCTGGGTAAAATATTTCAAAACTCCGATACAGGTACTCATCAACTTCAGAAAATGGCATGAGTCGTTCACGATTTTGGTAGCATCGTCCTAGTGCGTATAACAGAAGCAGAGGTTTATGCAAGAAAAACTTACCTTTTTCTTTGTACACCCTTACTTTTGAAAACTTATCAATAATATTTTTCGTATTGTTATTTATAGCCACGAATCTTTTGCATTCTGAAGCAGAATCAATAAGGTGTCAGTTGACTTTAAATGCTCAGAAAAGAACACCGAGTTTAGGTTTACCGCTTCTGTAAAGCTGAAGTATTTTTGCCACTCATCTTTGCGGCTTATGCTGCGTAAGCTCTTTCTAAATTCTTCAGGCGATAAACATAAATAAGTGTGAACGTTATTTTTTATAAGCTCTGAAAACTCAACGGTTGTGCGGGTTGCAAATAAATTAGTCCTTGCCATAGCTAATCCGTGCAGAAAAACTTCGTCATTTATTTTAGGTGAACCGAGTCTAAAACTTTTTTGCCTATCTGATTGAAGCACATCGACTAATCCGAGATCGGCTAAAGGCTGATCTTTGTCAAACATGCTAACAATTCCCGTCAAACTTGAATTAACGGATTCTTCCGCAGATTGTCTTGACAATCTTTCTGCTGCTTGATTCTTTATGCTATCTAAAGAAACCCAACTTTTTCCTATATTATCAAGAGCAATAAAAAAGCTTACATAAGGCTCTTTCCGTTCGGAAAAGCAAATAGACAAATGAAATGCCCACCACGTTGATGAGTTTTCTAAGTTTTTATCGTTTTGTTTGATGGTTCTGCCAAATTTTGTTAACTCATACTGGCCGCGTTCCGAGGCACTTTGAATAATTTGGGCTGCTAATAACCATTCCTTTAGGGCTTTTAATACGCTTGATCCCGCTATAAATTTTTTTTGGGCTTCTCGCGCCTTTGAAGATCGAAATATCTCTCTATCGTACTGGATGGTTTCTAAAGCACAGTTTAACCACCACTTCGTAATGCCAAATTTCTGATTGTTTATTAGTGCCATTTTAATTTCCACCGCTTATAAAATGCAGATAAGGCAAGAGCCATTCTCGTCATCCTCATCGAGAACGCTTTCCATCAGATTCTTAGGTTTCTTTTGGGCGTTTTTAGAGCGCGATCTTATGTGATCCGACCGCTCTAAAAGCTCGTCTAGCGATTCACCTTGTGACCAGGTATATCTTTTCCCGGTAGCAGGGTCGAACTTCTCAAATTGTTTGGCTTTCTCAAACAAGTCTGGATGTTTTTGTTTGAGTCCAATCCATTCTTCTTTGCGCTGAAAAAAACAAAAATAACAACCGGATCGACTTCGCCAGTCATAATATTTAGGTATTCCAAGCCCTGAGCTTTCCAATATTCGTATCACATCTTCCTTATTTAATCCGTCTTCTTTAAATGGAAACCGTGATTCTATGTTTGGCTTGGTCGAGATATATCCTTCACGCCTTGGCTCATCAGCACGTATGGCGATATAAGATATAGCGGGATCATTTCCGACAAAATTTTCAAAGGGTACTAGCTTGAGATTTATCGTACACCACCGCTGCCTTGGGGATGGGAGATAGTTATTGTGGAGCTTTAGGTAATATTCAAATGTACGGGTAGCGTTTAGCCTTACAATAGGCTTTCCTAGATAGTCTTCCAGCATATCCACGAATTCCAGGGTTTCGGGTAATTCTGCGCCGGTATCCGTAAAAAAATACTCCATCTCCGGCACCTTATCCCTGAGATAAATCGCCAGTGCTGAACTATCTTTCCCGCCCGATAGCCCCAATAAATGCCGGACAGGTTTCCTGGAGGTTTCCTCAGTCATTCGGTTGCTCTCCGATACTTGGGTTAAAACGCTTGAACAACTCAGCGACCACCGCCAACCGTTCCGCCTCGTCTAATCCATCAAACTGCCGGGCCATCTCCGCCGCCCGGTCGGTGGCCCTCGCCCGTTGCGCGGCGTTCAGTTGCACCACGCGGCTTCGCTCGCCCTGTTCGGCATCCACCACCTTCACCAATACCGCGCCTTCCGGCCCGCTGTCCGCAACTTGCAACCGCAAACTTTCCAAGTCCCGCAACTGCGCGGCCATTTCCCGCAACCGCACTTCCGCTTGCAGCCGGGTATCCACCCGCCACTTACTCGGCGGCGTCCGGCTTATCAGGGTGGCCACCGATTCCAACCACGCTTGATCCGCCGTGTGGGCACTATCCGCCAACCGCTTGGCCAACGCGCCGACGCCCATCCGGTCGGGCGTGTATCGCTCCAAACCGCCATACCGCTCCGCCAGCACCCGCCGCAAGCTGGCAAGATCAGGGGCGGGCGTGTCCAGTAAACTGCCGTTTAATTCCTCCCGCCAATGGTCCAGCAGGGTCGGATACGCCTGCTTCAATTCCCGCAACGTCCCCGCCAAGCGTTCAATGAAGCCCTTCACGACCGCACTATCACGGGCCGCGAAACCCGCCGGGTCCACCCCGCACGCCTTGGGCAACGTATCGAACAACAACACGCCGGGGCTTTTTGCCTGCTGGAACGCCTCTCGTACCTGCCTGGCTTCGTGGCTGAGACCGGGATAGTGTTGGGTGTATTCCGGTAGTCCTGCCATGAACCGCACCAATGGGCGCACCAGTTCCAGTAATGTGGCATCCGCCGCCACCCCGCCCACCACGGACCCGGCATACTGGTCGAACAATTCGCCCCATAGCCCTTCCAGGCCAAACCGCTCCAAGGCGAACAACTCAGGCCGACGGCACAGCAATTCGGCTTGTTCCACCGTCAAGGCCTCGCAGAATGCGCCTTCCTGGTACACCGCCACCTCGCGGCGATGGGCCAGCACATACGCCACGACCAACACCGGCAACACACCCCGCTTCACGCCGTAGGGTCGGCCCGTCAGTACGGTATACAGTTCGGGCAGCGTCACTTGTCGCTCGCCACTGTCGCCTAACGTGTGGGTGATGGCCGCCCACACTGGTTCTACCCGGCAAGGATCATGGGCCGGATCGGGCGGATAAAAGCCGCGCTTGCCCGCCTGCTTGCGATGCAAACCGCTTGCTTTCAGCAGCGAGAGATACAGGCTTTTTTCGGCGGGGGTTTTGGCGATGCCCAGGTTTTCCTGGTCGGGCGCGGCCAACATGGCGGCAAGTAATCGCTTGCGTCCGGTGTTGGCACTAGGCGAAGGCTGGTCGCGGTTGATGAGTTCGTTCAGGAATAATGGAGCCTGTGGATAAACGGTGTCTTCCACCCACTCGGATAGACGGTGCTGCAAGTCATGCCGCCCGGAAATCAGCGGCTCTTTACTGCCCCAAAACCAACGCAGGGAATCCGCTTCCGGTTGGTCAAGCAAGGCGCGAATCAAGCGCAAAGCTTCGGTTTCGGCATTTTCCAGCCAGTCCCGATGTTCACGCTGTGCTACCGGGTCACGATGCAACTCGGCATGGCGTTTGGGCAGTTCGATTAACGCTTTCCATTCGGCGACGGCTTCTTGTAGTCGTTCATTCGTGGTGCATACCGCCACCACCGCCAGCGGCGGGAAACCAATGGACTCGATAGCCTCGTAAGGTTCGGCCACATAAAACCACAGGGTTAACCCGTCATCCGTCTTGGGCGGCCAATGTAAGCGTGACGTAAACGCCGGTGTGAAACTACGGAGACTCCCGGTGGTAATCGTGACCCGGCGGGCGACTATCGGTTTGAGGGGGGCGAGTTCGTTGAGTAGATCCGCTGTGGGCAGTGCCGCATATTCGGTGCTAGCCTGTCGCACCGCCCCGGCGAGATCGAAATCACTGCCTTGCCAGACTTGGTATTCCTGGCTGAACTGGCGCAGATGGATGACCGAAGCTGTTTGCAGGCGGGTTAATAGCGCGTCGGTGGCATCGCCAAACAATCCCCGCAGCATCGTCCGGCTCGCCTTCAAACCGCGTTGGGCACCGATCAGGTTGAGCAGGCCGATGGTTTTTAACAGGTGGGCGGCGGGACTGGTGTGGTCGGCATCGAAGCGTTCCAGCGCGGTGGCGACTTCGCTCCAACGGTGTTGGGTCAGCGGGTCGGAGAAACCGCCCGCCGGGTTGAGCATGAAATAGTCGTAAAGCTCCCACGGCTCGACCCACTCGCCCAGGCACATTTTGCCCAATCGTTCCCGCAGCCCGAACGGCTCGCCACTGCCCAGATAGGAAAACAGGGTGCGTTCGTTTTGCGCCGCCTTCTGGCAGAGTATCGGCAAAATCAACAGAGTGAGCGGGTGCAGCGGATAGCAGTGCCGGAACAGCTTGCGGGCTTCGGCTTCGTTATTCAAACCGGCATTTGCAATGGGGAAACTTACGGGCAATAATTGAACATTATCAAAAGGAGGCAAATATGTCGAAGTTTTATGAATTAGACCCAAGTCCTGAAAGTTATTGGAGGGCAATAATTTTGTTTGGGAGAAATACCGCCTCATATAAATTTGCTCTTGCAAAAGCTTTATATGACTTGCAACTATCCGGGAAAAATATTATCACTTTAGATGAGTTAGCTTTACCTTATGCAAGGTATTTGTGTGAAAGACTAAAAACACACCCCAAGCAAATAACCAGGAACCAAAGTACATTTCTGGATTATTTGCGCTCTTTCAATAATGGAGAAATAAGCCACGAGGAAATGATAAAGCAGACGGTACGCTATGGATTTAATAACGTAATCGACGCTTTTCATAATGTACATGGTCAAGAAGTTGGAACCCGGTTTTTTATTGATGAACGCAAAAACTCTAGCGGAATTCAACTTACCGACGACTTTTTCCGGCTTGGTGAGCAATTCCAATTTGGAAACTTGCAGGAGGAAACCGAAGCACGCTGGCGGTTAGTTGAAACCGCTTGGGAAAACAACATATCAAGTAACTTGATGTTGATTGAATACGAAGATACATCAAAAACCCTAATCGGAGTTACCAAAATCAGGAGAACTAGCGTTACTTCGGCTAGACCAGCTTTAAACGGCTATCAAAAGGGCTATTGCTTTTACTGTTTTAGAGATATTTCAGTAGAGTCGGGAAGCGACAATTTAGCCGATGTGGACCACTTTTTTCCGCATATGCTTAAAAAATGTGATGCGACTAAACCGGTTGATGGCGTTGCTAATCTTGTGCTTGCTTGCCAGGATTGCAACCGGGGAGAGGATGGGAAATTTGAACGCTTGCCGTCCGTGGATTTATTAGAGCGTCTATATAACCGCAATGAGTATTTGATTACTTCGCATCATCCATTGAGGGAAACACTAATTGCTCAAACTGGCAATTCTGCCGCCAAGAGGCAAGACTATCTGCAAACGGCTTATGATTGCTCGTCGCTTTACGTTGGAATCAAATATAAATGGCAACCACAAGCACAAGGCAATCCTATTTTTTGAAAACAAAAGTTTGCCACATGTGATTTCGGCCATTTTCTAAAGCCGATTCACAAAACAACAACTCCCCGCCTTCCCGTTCAAATAAGCCTATCGCTTCATTTTTAGCGATGGCCTCGTAAAGCTTGCCATTTTCGCGTTTATCGCTTTCCCTCGTTCCACGAAAAGAAAGAAGTAAAACCCCACCTTTATATAAAGCCCTTAAAATATTTTTGGCTGCTATTTGTAAGGAAGCTTGCTCTAAATGCATCAGCACGGCAGAACAAAGCACGTTGGAATAAAAGCCATCGGCAATTCCGGCCAAGTCGGGAAGTGTTATTTGCTGAAAGGTTAATTCAGGGTGTCTTTTTATTGCTTGCTCCAACATTCCCGAAGAAGCATCTATTCCAAGGGTTTCAAATCCATTTCTAGCCAGCCAATCAGTATCACGACCACTGCCGCAACCAATATCTAATGTCTTGCCGCCCGGTATAAAGTATTCCAAAGCCAATTGGTATAGACGCTCTGGAATCAGGCTTTCGTGTAGCTTACTGACCTTTTCCGCATCAAAGTCGTAAGCCTCAATAGTTAGTTTATCCATCGCAATCCCTTATTGAATTCTGCAGAAACTTCCGCCCGCGTGTGGTCACGGCCAAAACTTACGCGTACCGCGCCATACAAGTCCTCACCTTCAAGCCCCATTGCTCGCAACACATGCGAAGGTTCGACGGTTCCCGAGGAACACGCCGAACCGGAGGAGATAGCCAGTCCCTCGGATAACTGATTTATCAGTGCATCAGCACCAATGCCGTCAATGGAGAAATTGGTGATATAAGGAGAACATAGAATCTGATCTCCATGTAACCGCACGGGTAGCGTGGCGCAGAGTTTTTCCAGGAATTGGTGTTTGAGATCCGTCACGTGAGCCAGATCGGTTTCCCTGCGATGTGCCGCCAGGGACAATGCGGTCGCCAGGCCGACGATTTGATGGGTAGGTAAGGTACCAGGACGGAGAGAAAACTCCTGGTTTCCTCCATACATCAGGGGGGTCAGGCGCAGATGGCGTCGATTCGGGATGACGAGGCAACCAATACCTTTGGGTCCATGGAATTTGTGAGCAGAGAGGGAAAGCAGATCAATAGGGGTTTGTCTCAAATCAATTTTGAATTTGCCGGCAGCCTGGGC
>SXGT01833008.1_pt1 | contig 18175 bp, 22 predicted proteins | sample 3176221 | NCBI WGS metagenome assembly SXGT01 (sample SAMN11356862, study PRJNA531348) | freshwater metagenome | isolation source: freshwater sample F1-120 | place: China: Fuxian Lake, Yuxi | collected 2017-12-25
CCCCCCCCCCGCGGGGGGCGCCCGGCCGTGCGCCTCTACCGAATTGGTGCGAACTCCCGCTGGGGCCGGACGTGACCGAATTCACTGTCCGGGGAGCCGTTCATCTATTGAGATTGACCAACCGCTTGGCTATGATGTGTTCGAGCCGCGTGAAAGCGGGGATCAGTGTGGCGAGGACCGAATGGAGAGCGATCCGACGATTCTCGGCAGTTCAGTGGGCGGAGGCTCGGCGCGTTCCGTGAATCGACGTCGTCTCGCGTCCTGGCGCCAGAATGCACGTCGAGCGCCGTCTCAATCACTGGTGGAATTCGCGCTGGTGATGCCGTTGCTGGTGGTGATCTTCGCGGTGCTGTTGCAGTTCGGCATTCTCTTTATGGTCTACCTCAATATCATGCATATCACCCGCGACACCGCCCGTTGGCTTTCCGTTCATCCTGATAACACCGACGCCACCGTTCAGGCCTACGTCCTCGGTCACCTCCCCACCTATCTGGTCGCGGCGAACTTCACCTGGTCGTTCGCCGGCGCGAGCAGCACCTGGCCCTGGTCGCCGAACTGCACCGCGCTCTCCAGCGGCCAGTGCACCACCCGCACGGCGCTCTCCCAGCAGCGAGTCTCCTTCAACTACAACGCCGTCCCGCACGTGCTGCTGCCGACGACGCTGGGCAACGGCTACTGGCGGGTGACAGTGCCCTGGTCGCTGCCACGCTACGACTACTACGTGATGATCGAGCCTCACTAGCGCTGAGGCGAAGGAGTACTCTCGGTGCGAATGCCCCGACTTTCTCATCTATTCCATCTTCCCCGCATCCCTCATCCGTCCCGACGCGAGCCTGGTCAGATCCTCATTCTCACCGCGCTGTTCTTGATCGTCCTTCTGGTGCTCGGCGGGAGCGCTTACGACTACGGCTCCATCGTCACCGAGGACCAGCAGCTTCAGAACGCCGCCGACGCCGCCGGCCTGGCTGGCTCCAATGCGCTGGCCAACGCAGCGAACCTGCCGGTCAACACCGCCATCGCGGTCGCTGAGGCGACCTCACGCGAGTACCTGCGGATCAACGGCTATGCCACCACCACCCCGGGGGTGACGATCTCCTACGCGTTCCCGACCTCAACCCCGATTGTCGTTGGCGGCACGCCTTCCCCGATCCGCGACAACATCGTGCTCACCGTCAACAAGGTGAAACCGACCTATTTCTGGTTGCTGGTTGGGGTGAACAACGTCAACATCAACGCCACTTCCGGGGCGACCGCTGGTCGCGGTCTTGTGGACATTATGCTGACTCTGGACACCACCGGGAGCATGGGGACGACGGGCATCGCCGCGCTTCGTCTCGCGGTTCGCGATTTCGTGAACCAGATGAACCCGTCCACCGGCGATCCGCGCGGCCCGAAGATCGGCGTTGCGCGTTTCCAGGGGCTGGGCTGCCAGTGGTGGAAGGGCACCGCTGGAGGCCCGCCGGGCGACGGCGACCGGCGCATCGACCGAGGCGCCACCGTGGCGACCGACGAATACCGTGAGCCGTGTACCGATCAGTACACGGTGCTGAGTAACCTGTCGGACAACAAGGCGGCCCTAATCAAGATCGCGGATAACAGTGGTGGGGGCTCGTGCCCCGTCTCGACCTCCCTCGGCGCGTGTCCGATCAACGATGTGGACTACGTCGCGCCTGTGGCGGCCGGTCACGGAGCAACCACCACCCCGATCGCCTGGCAACAGCCTGCCGTCGTCTCAACCTCGTCCACGAGCAACAGTAGAGGCTCGCCTCCGATCCCCGGAGGCACCGGGACCAAGCTGGACGCTGGCATCACCGCGGTCAACCGCACAGGTTATTACGCCTGGTCCTGCACGAACGGCGGGCGCAACAACTGTTCTGGCGAAGGCTGGGCCAAAAAGGTGCTCATCTACATGACCGATGGCGACAACAACGTGACCAACATCCCAATTTCGCTCGGCTCGCCCGAAACCGCCTGGGATACCGAGTTTGCGAACGAGGCGAACGCGCTGAAGCTCGGACCGGATGGCACCGCGGGGACCAACGACGATGTCGAGATCTATGTCGTCGGCTACTACGACAGCGCCGGCGTCAGCACGCTAGTCGGTATCAACCCGCGCCCATGCCCCAGCGCAACATTGCCGCCGTCCGGTCAGCGCTCGGCGGTCGACAACCTGCTTATCGGCGCCTCGTCCTCCACCCCCGGCAGCTGCGATCACTTCTATCCTTTGAACAAGACCGAGAGCCTGCCGCAGTTGTTCGCGGTGCTGGCGAGCAAGATCGCCCGCGGTAGGCTGACCCAATGACCCCGCGCCGCCGCCGGTCGGGCCAATCGCTGGTGGAGTTCGCGCTGGTGATGCCGATCTTCACGCTGTTCATCCTGACCATCATCCAGCTTGGCTTCGTCGCGATCAGCTACTTCAGCGAGGCGTACATGACGCTGATCACGGCGCGCTGGCTGGCGATCAACCCGGACGCCACCGATGCCGAGTTGACCGCCCGCATCAACGCCACGCTGGTGCCCGGCACGATCGGCGGAACCCCGGCGCAGACGCAGGCAGGCAGTAGCAGCCTGCCCTCCATCTGGACTGTTGGACGCTTCACCGTCACCTACACCCCCTGCACCCCGGTGAGCGGGGTCTGCACCCACGTCGATCGCGCCCCGGGCGAGATCCTGTTCGTGGAGATGACCTACAACATGAGCAACCTGATGTTCCTGCCGGCGCAGTTCCGCATCGGCCTGTACACCATCAACTTACCCACCACGCTGCCCGCCTATCGCGTTTACGCGATGTCGGAGTAGCGGAACCGTCCCACCGCGGACGCCAGAACCCTTGAAAACCAGGGAGCCCCGGACCAAACGGTCCGGGGCTCCTTCGTGGTTGGCGAATCGTTGAGCGCTACGGCATCGACTCCGCGGTGGCGAGCAGCGTCTCCTGATCGAGTTGCCCGATCATGGTGTAGATCGTTTCGCCGCGCTTCCAGACCAGGGCGCTGCCCACGTGCTCGCTGTCAGCCAGCAAGAGCGCCGGGGTGCCGTTGACCTGGGTCTCCTGCCAGGCTACGCGCCCCGCTGGAACGGGCACCGGTAGCGTGGCGGTCCAGTCGTCGATGTTGCTTACCTGCTGCACCGCGTCGGCCGGCAGGTCGGGGGTGCTGAGCAAGAACGCCCGCATCTCCTCTAGCGTTGCGCCGCCGGTCGCTTCCAGCGCTGGGCTGGGGCCTTGCGCCACCACCAGCAGCGGGCCAAGCGTTTCATCGCTGGGGGTGGTGCCATCCGAGAGGTAGGTCACCACCGCCGCGGACGGTACGTTCAACTGCAAACCGGCCCCCTCCAGGTCGGGAGGAATGGTTGGGGCGATGCCCTGATTCGCCAGCAAGTTCTGCTGAGCCCGCTGCTGGTTCAGCGTGAACAGCACCTGGCGCGGCGCTCGCGTCTGGAAGATCGGATCGTTGCTCGCGCCGGCCGGCAACACGCCGGGCTGGGTGACCTCGAAGCCGACCCGCAGGCTCGCCTCGGAGAGCGAGCTGGCGATGCGCAGCCGGTCCGCGCCGCCGGTGTCGGTGACGGTGCCGAGCTGGCGACCCAGCGTGGTGAAGCGCTCCACCGGGTAGTTGGGGTCATAGGTGACCACGGTGAACTTTTCCACCCGGAACATGCCCAGGAAGTCCGCCGCCACCTCGCGCCCGGCGGTGGTCGCCAGGGTGAGCCCGAGCAACCCCGTGGCGAGTAGCGCCGAGGCCACCATGCGCCGCGGGGCGCCCACTGTCAGACGTTTCGGCATGACGCGTCCTCCTCCTTACGAGCGGGGCTTCCAGGGCGTAAAGGCGAGAAAGTTCCGATCTCCACTTGCCAACGGCACCCGGGCCGTCCACTCGATCGAGAACTTGTGTCGCCCGAACTGGATCCCGTCCTCACTGACCCCAATGGTAGCCCTTAGCTGCAGAACTGTATAGATTCGCCGCCGTTCGTCAGGCGAGGCGACCGCGATCCCATCCCGGACTTCGGCCGCGAAGCGGCATACCGTCTCAGCATCCTCTGGGGAGATTCCCTCCGCGGGCGTAGTGGCGAATACGGCTCGCTCCCCGCTGAGTCTCGTGATCGCCACCTCGATATCCCGCGCGGTCATGCTGAGCGCCTGGTAGATCTCGCCGCCAGGCTCCGAATCGAGGCGATCCTGGATCACCCGTTGCAAGCGCGCCCGCTGTCGGGCGATCTCGCGCTCTAGGATCTCAACTCGCTCCCTCTGGCGTTCGGTCGCACCGTTGTAGGTCTTCTGCGCCTCAGCCAGGCCCGCCGTGAGCCAATCGGGATCCAACACAGTCCGGGTCACAAGCTGCCAAGCATGGTCTTCCAGTAAGTGAGCGTGAACCGCCGGCAACGAACAGATAGACGTGTGTTGCCCGTGAGCCTCCGCCGCCCAGCGGCGCAGACAGACGTAGTACCGATACCGCGCCGACTTCGGGTAGCTGGACAGCGGCCCGCCGCACGGCCCGCAGGTTATGAAGCTTCGCAGCTCGAAGGCGTCGTGCGGAGTCCTAGCCTTGCGGGCGATGTTACGCCGCCGCTCAATGGCCGCGCTCGTTGCTGCCCAGTCCTCGGGTGAGACGATTGCGGGGACCGGAATCACGATCCCTTCCCGCTTCATGTGGCGACCGTAGACGAGCGTACCGCGGTAAGTGGGGTTGTGGAGCATGAAGAGAATGGTCCCGTACGACCAGGGTTTCCCCGTTGTTCCGGGCACGCCATCGCGATTCAGGTTAGCGGCGATCGCGTCGACCGACTCCTCGCGAGCCTCAGCGAAGATACGCCGCACGACGCTTGCCCGCGGTTCGTCGACCGCTAGCCCAATAATCCTGTTGCGGTCGCCGGCCCGGACGTAGCGATAGCCGTATGGGCAGGTACTCGTGCCGACGACCAGGCCCCGCTCTGCCTTCTCTCGCCGGCCGCGCCCGGTGCGTAGGGTGATCTTCTCTCGTTCGTACTCCGAAATGGAGTGAAGCTGATTCTTGAGCAGGCGCCCTTCCGGGGTGTCCTCCAGCGGCAGGCGAATGTACACCACGCGAACGCCTTGCTTGCGGAGCTGCTCCTCGAGGACCAGCGCCTTGACCATGTTGCGGGCGAAGCGGTCCAGGTCCGGGACGATCAGGACCTGAAACTCCTTCTGCCTGGCGGCGTCGAGCATGCGGTTGAGCTCCGGCAGATCCCACCCGGCGCCGCTGTCCGTGTCCTGGAAGCGCAGACTATCCGGCAGGGTCCAAGCGTTGTCGACAGCGAACTGAGCCGCGTCCTTTGCTTGCGCCCCGAGCGAGTAGCCGTGCCGGGCTTGTTGGAACGTTGACACGCGTTCGTAGCTGGCAGCCACCGTCTGGCGCGGTGAGTCCTGAGCAACAGCGGGATAGGCTAGACTCATGATGCGGACCTCCCGGTAGATTCAGGTTCGCCAGCCCCCCGGGTGTTGCGAGCACCGCGGGGGGCACTTCATTGATTGCCAAACTCTCCATTGATTGCCACGAAAACCCATAGATTGCCAGGCTTCTGAAACATAGCCACCGTGGCCACCTATGGCGATCTATGGCGATCGCCAAAGTCACTCCATCGGGCCCATCAGGTCGGACGGCTCGACCTTGAGCGCGCTGGCCAGCTTGCGGACCGTCACATGGCGCGCGTCCACCTCGCCCGACTCAAGGCGCGCGATCGTCGCCGGCGTCACGCCGGCCAAAGCCGCCAGGTCGCGCTGTGACAGCGCCCTCCGCTGGCGGAGCACCCGAAGCCGCGGCAGCTTCGGCACGTGGGTTCTCTCCCGGCGTCGAAAGACTCGCTTCGCGAACGGTAGCACGTTGCACCCCCTGTTGACTTACGCTATCAGAACGCTATAGTTATACCGCAGTTGTGGGATGGAAAGGAAGGCGGAACGATGGTGACAGCGTCACGCGCACGTCCCAGCGAACGAGCGCCGCCCGCGGCCGATCGACGTTCGTCTGCGCGCAGCATAAATGGCGGCCGGATTGCACCCAGCCGCCCCGTTCGCCCCGGAGGTGGTCACCTTGGAGCCTGTACAGTCTATCAGCCTGCCCGCGGCCGTCCCCGCGCGGGCGCAGTCGGAGGTGTGATGTGGATCTGGAAAAAGCCGCACGCTACCACCTGGGCGTTCTCCGCGCGGAGAACGCCTCCCCTTCGACGCAGAGGACCTATTCACAGGTACACCGGCAATTCAGCGCGTTCCTGCTGGGGTCGCTGGGCAAACCTGCGACCCTGGCTGATCTGACCCCGGACAATGCCCGCGAGTGGCAGGCGCACCTGCGCGAACATCTTGACCCCGTCACGGTCGCTCACTACGTGCGGATACTGAAGATCTGGAGTAACCGGCTGGTCAACGACCTGCCGGAACTCTTCCCCTCGGGAGACCCACTGGCGAAACTGCGCAATCCGAGAGTGCCTGAACGCGTCGTCACTGCCTTCAGTCCCGAGCAAGTCAGGCGCATGGTGGATCTGTGCGCGCAGACGCGCGAGCCGCTCCGCAATCGCGCCCTGATCCTGTTTCTGGTGGATACCGGGGTGCGCGCCGAAGAGCTTTGCGCGATCCGCCTGGATCAGATCGACGCGGCCAGCCGCGAGCACCAGGGCCGCGCTCTCATCATGGGCAAAGGCCGTAAGGAGCGCTTCGTCGCGTTCGGGATGGAGACCTCCGCGGCGATCGCCAAGTACATCGTGGCGGAGCGCTACGATCGAGAACAGCCGTGGCTGTTTCTGAGCCGGATCGAAGGGCGACAGTTCACGGTGCACGGGCTGGGCGACCTGGTGCGCAATCTGGGCGAGCGTGCGGGTATCGAGGGAATGCGCTGCTCCCCCCACGTTTTTCGCCACACGTTCGCGCGAGAATTCCTGCGCGCCCACCCCGGCCAGATCCTCCAACTCCCGCAACTCCTCGGGCATTCAACTCTGGAGCAGTCCCAGAAGTACGCCCGACTGGTGCAATCGGACGTCGTTGACGACTACCACTCAGTGGTGGACGGCTGGCGCCGCAAGAGTGCGACTCGCGCGATCGAGCCACGTCGACCGTTCCCCCTCCCCAAGCCGACGTCAGCCAGTCGACGGAGGGCCGGGTGAACGTCGCAGGCTGAGCGGTCAAAAAGCGATCACAGCAACAGTCCCCGGTCGTAGTGACCGGGGGCTGTTCGTTCGCCACGCTGGCCGCGGCTGGCTGGCGCTGGGCTACACCAGTTTCAAGGCGTGCGTTGAGCGGGAGCTACGGCTCAGTGAGCAGCACGCCTATCGGGTCATCGCCGCTGCCGGGGTGGTCGAGAACCTGGCTACTAACCCAATGGGTGAGTACGTCCCGATCACTGAGCGCCAGGCGCGCCCACTCGCATCGCTCCCGCCGGAACAGCAGCGCGCGGCCTGGACGGAAGCGATCCGCGTCAGTGACGACGGCATTCCCAACACCGCCGACCTGAATCACCAGCCGCGTCTACTGCGCCCCAGCCCGACGCCACCCCAGCGTCTCCGCCATAGCGTGCGCGGCGTCCCACAGCGACGGTCGATCGTCCAGTGTGGGCGCCTGGGAGTAGTCGCCGCCGCGGCCGTGGGCGACTGAGTAGCGGAATCTCCACCGCCCCCACATTTCGACGCCCATCACCTGCATGATCGCCGCGGTCACTCGCCAACACGCCGGCAACGCCTCCGCGGCGCGTTCAAGGTCCGCCTTCAGCTCGCTAGCCCAGCGCTTCGACGGCCCGTACCATCCCGAGCTGCTCGGCGCTTCCTCCGCGCTGGACCACTGCACGGCTCGGGCGCACAGGCAGGTTCCGCGCTCGTCGCGGAGCATGATCCATTCACGCCGGCAGCGCTCCGCTTCCCCCTGGCTGGCTCGCGGATTCTCGGCGATCCCCTCGAGCGCGGCCCAATGCCGGATCCAGAAGACGATTCGCCGCGGGCTCGGCGGAGAGCTGGCGAGGTCTTCTATCGCCTCGTCCACCAGGTCGATCGTCTCGCTCGGTGCGGTCGCGGTTGCCACCATGCGGTTCATCCTTCCTTCGATGGGTAGGGCGGTGTTGAAGTCGCCAGCGTGTGAAGTCCCTAGACCCTGCCTTCCCTTGCTCCGGTTCCGTATGGGTTTTCGGCCCGTTTTTCGGCCGGCCCGGTTGGTCAAACACCGCGGTTTCCGACCTTCTGGCGCTGTGAAAATCGACCTGTAACCTGCGGCGGTGTGCGCGAGGGGAAGGCAGGGTCTAGCCGCGTTTCAGGGCTGACAAGATTGCACGCCCCCTACCCTTTCAGTGGCCGCGGCGCCCGAATTGCCAGCTCCCGCGGCCGAGAGCCGAGACTTCCGGAACCCGTAGCCACCAAAAAGTAGTTAGGCTTGGGTCTGGAGCCCTCCAGCGCTGGACACTTTGCCGACCGCCCCGTCATCAGCGGTCGCGCTTAGCTGCGTTATGCGATCGGCAGAGCACCTGCAGGTTGGCGAGGTCGCTGGTCCCGCCGCGGCTGAGCGGAATGATGTGATCGGCCGTCAGGTACTCGGTCGCCCCGCATCGCACGCAGTAGGGAGCGGCGTCGATCACCGTGCGCCTCAGGCGTTGCCAGGCTGAGTCGTACCCGCGGTCGCTGCTGCTGCGCCGCTCGGCGCTGCGCTCCCGAACCTTCGTGCGTCGGCACGGTTCACAGCGAGGTCCGCCCCTGACAAGCTGATGACAATCCAAACAGGGTGTGAGTGGTCGCGGCATCAACGCCTCCCATCAGGTCGCTGGCTGAGCAGCCCCAACTCAGCGACGAGCCCCGTGACCAACAGCGCCAGGCCGATGACCACCAGGGCGATCGGAGGCCAGATCAGCCACAGGCCCACGCCGAAGAGCGCCAGGCCAACGAAGATCAGCACGTCAGGCAGGACCGCCGCTACCGTCTTCATGCGCGTGGGTTGAAGCGCGGTGCCCCGCGGCTGAAGCGATGCAGCGCCATGCCCACCAGCACCGCGAGCCCCAGTGTCAGCACCCGCGCCGCGGAGGTGGAGGACGCGCGATCGTCACCGCGGCCACGCCCCCCGATCACCAGCTCTGAGCGCTGCGATCGGCGCGGCTCGTAACGTGGCGCGTCGGCCTGGTCGCTCGCCTGGGGCGACGGCGCCAGCTCGCCGCTCGTGAACGTCTCGCGCCGCGGTGCAGGCCGCAGCCCCAGCGCTGCCAGGTTGATCCGCCCATCCGCTTCCAGCGCCCGTAGGTATCCCTCGTGAATCATCGTGTCCTCCTGTGTTCTTCGTCGGCTCTCAACCGTAGATAGGGCGGCAGTGTCTTCGACCATCGAGGCCCTGCACCTTGACCGTGTCGGCGTAGCGGGCGGCGTCCACCTCCGCGGCTCTGGCGTCGTCCAGGTCGAAGGCCCTGCTCTGGTACTGCTGATAGTGCCTGGCTTCGTGAGCAACGCTCTGCACCAGGTCGGCGAACGTCGTCCGCGCGAGCAGCCAGATTCCGCTGCCTTCCAGCGCCCAGCCGAGAACCGGCCGCGCCCGGCGGTGCAGAGGCAGGCCCTCCTGTTCGGCCCGCACCGCGGCCCATGCTGCCATTCGCTGAGGCTCGTCAACCCAGTGGAGCGCGGGCCTCTGCCGCAATCCCAGGTCCGCAACACACCAAGTCAGCACCCGGCCCGCCAGCTCAACCGCCGCGAGCTGAACCCACAGCGACAAAATCTCCTGGTAGCACGAGCCCGCCCCGATGATGTGTCCGTGGTCGATCACCTGGCGCCGCGGCTGTGGAGGAGCCGTCGTCGTCTTCGCAGCCGTGCGAGCTGGCGCCGCGGCCTTCGTGACGGTGCGCGCTGGCGCGGCCGGGTTTGCCTGCCAGCCCGCCGGGTAGTAGCGGACCTTGTGCGCGTCCGGCCCCGGGAACAGTGAGTCGAAGCCCGTCACGGCGAGGCCTCCCCCGCGAGCTGGGCGCGCAGCTCCGCGATCCGCTGGCTCATGGAGTCGGAGTTGCGCGACAAGAATCCGACGCTGTCCAGCTCGCTGCGTGCCTCGCCCATCAACCGCTGTAGCTCGTGGATCGCCGCCTCGCGCTTCGCGGCCCATGCGCTGAATTCCGGGGTCGGCGCGGTCCCGCCAAAGGCGAGGTGCCGGTACTGCTCAGCCGGCTCCGGGCCCACGCGCTTGCGGACAAACTGCGCGATCAGCTCGTCCCGCGACTCGGTCACCAGCCAGGCGTTGAGCAGCCAATTCCGGAATGGCTCGATCAGCTCATCTGACGCCAACTCGCGCAGCGTGAGCAGCTCGCGGCGCTGGGCTTCGTCGTGGCGCCAGATCGCGGTCTGTCGCGCGGCATAGGCCTCACGGTGCAACTCCTGAGCCGCCACCAGCGCCTCTTCCGCCGCCTTCACCTGAACCGCGGCCTTGGCGATCGGCGCGTCCAGCTTCGGCAGCGCGGCCAGCAAGTCGCGCTCCGCTTTCGCGTGCGCGTCCCCCGCGGCCTTCCGTCGCGCGGCGATCTCCGCCGCATCCTCCGCGAGCATCGCCTGCCCGGTCGGCCCGTTCACCAGCTTGTCGATGATTCGATCCCGTACCGATTCCGCCGTCCGCGGAGCCCACAACCCAGTAGCCATCTCGCTCCCCTTCCACCCGCGGTCCGCTCGCTCCGAGCAGCCGCCCCTACCGCACCACGGCCTTCCAGTCGCCTGTCCGCTGCGCGTGATCCATCGTTCGCACCACCATGTCTCGCAACGGTTCCCCGCCCACGAGGACTTGCAGGTACACGCCCCCGCCGCCGCCCGCCGCCGCCACCTGGCCCTGGTTCATCACCAGCTCAGGCCCGCGCTCCGCCAGGCTGTAGGCGTGCCCGCTCCGCAAGCCCCGCCCCAGAATCGGCTCTGTCAACCACCCGCCACCCGCGAAGCCGCGGATATAGGTGCTGTCCAGCCCGATCTGCCCCGGCGTCATCCACGAGCTGCCGCCGCGCAGCGCGTTCGCGCCCGTGTTGCCCACAAAGAACCGCTCCCCGTCCCACCCCTGAGCCAGCAAGTAGTGGAACCACTTCGGGCTGCTGATCGCCACCGGCTTGCCCTTGCTGGTCGCGTCGATCGCGCCACCCAGATCAGTGAACGATGCTGGGAGTCCCAGCTCGTTGTTCAGGAACCGCACCATGTTGCCCGGACCCGTCCAGCCCGCGCGGCTCCAGTACCCGCCCTGTTCCGCCATTGCTAGGATTTCGCCCACCGTCAGCTCCGGACGCCCGTAGAAGTCCGCGAACCCCTCCGCGGCGATGGCCCCGCACGCCGCCGCGATCGCCGCGGAGTCCCAGCCTCCCGACCACGCGCCGCCGAACTGCGGGTCCGACAGGTCGCCGCCGGATGCCCTGAACCGCTCCCCCAGCCCCGCGATCACCGCGTCCACGTTCGGGATCTTCGCCTGGATACCGCCCGTCAGCCCCTCCACCAGGTGGACGCCGATCTGATACATCACCTTGCTCGGCGACTCGATGCCCAGCAGATCCCGGATAAAGCTCGGGATCTTGTCGGTGATGTTCTCTTTGATCCAGGCAAACAGCCCATCCTTCGCGCTCGCCATCCCGTCGATCAGGCTCTGGATAATCTCCCCACCCCGGGTGAACAGCAGAAGGTTCGTGTCCCCCACCGACTTCAGCGCCTCCCCGGGCAGGCCCTCAAGCCAGGGCTTTACCGTGCCCTTCCAGACGGACTCGATTCCCGCCTGGAGGCTGGTGAGGAGCTGCTTACCCAACTTCACCATGTTGTCGATCGCCCACGGCAGCGCCTTGTCGCGCAGCCAGTCGCTCAGGGCGCCGATGATTAGCGCCAGTAGACCGGGCAGTGCCGGCACCACGTCCTTCCAGATCCAGTCCTGGAATGCAGGCACCAGCCGCTCAAAGATCAGCTTCCCCACCGCGATCGACACGCCAACGACGAAGGTCAGCAGCGCGCTGAGGATTTTCGGCAGCGCGATCGCCAGCGCCGGCAGCGCCTTCGTCTCGATCCAGTCCACGATCGCGGGAAGCCAGGAATTGTCCACGCCCTCGCCAATATCAATCCCGCCCTCTCCGATGCTGTTGATGAAGTCCACCAGGAACGTACCCAGCTTGCTGATGGCGGGCGGGAGCGCCTCTCCGATCCAGTTGACGAAGGCGAGGCCCCATTCGCCCAACTTGGTACCCAACAGCGGCGCGCCCGTGGTGACGATCCAGTTGCCGATCTCGTCAATCAGGCCGCGGAGCTGCAACAACAGCGGCGGAATCAGCGGCTCCACCCAGTTGAGGAACATCCCGCCGACGCGCGTGAACAGGAACCCCAGATTGTCGATGAACCCACCGAGTGCCTCGCTGAGCCCGGCGAGCGCCTCGGTCAGGCTGCCGCCGCTGAACAGCGATTCGAGGATCGGCCAGACTTCCAGCGCCAGCTCGCGGGTGTAATCGACCAGGCCGCCGAACAGGTAGACGACAGGTTCCAGGGCCTTGGGAACGCCCTCGAACGAACTCGCCAGGAAGTCGCCATGCTGCGCGATGTAGAGCAGATAGTCGCCGATAGACAGCAACGTCTGACCGAGCGGCGCGAACCCTTCGAGCAACCCCTGAACGGCCGGCGCGAGCTTCTCCGACAGCGAGCCCACCAGGCCCTGCACCTGGGGCAACACCATGGCGAGCGTCGTTGCGAATATCGCCATAACGGGCAAGAGGCCCGCTCCGAGACTCTCTTTCGCTTCATCAAACGCGAGTTGAGCGGCTTCGAATTGACCCGCGGTTGACGAGGCGTAGGTGTCCGCTTGCCCCGCGAACTTCGCCTGGACGATCGCGAGCGCCTCCGCTTCGGTGGTGCCCTTCTTGATCTCGATGCCAAGCTTCCGGAAGGCGTCGGCGCTCTGATCGTTCATCTTGCCGAGCATCTTGCTGGCTTGTTCCAGGCTGATCCCTGCGCCCCTGGCGAGGTCCATCGCCACCGCCTGACGCCGCAACGCCTCGTCAGCGTCCCCGGTGGCCGCGGCAAGGTACTGGAAGCTGTCCCGTACGTCGTCATCGCTGAAGGCGAGCTTCTGGCCAGCGTCGATCGCCGCGTTGACCGAGGCGAGGTTGGTCGCGAAGTCGCCGCTCAGGTTTCGGAGCGACTGCTGAAGCCTGGCCGTCGCCCGCTCGTCTTCAGCGGCCGACTTCGCCATATCCATCATCAGCCCGGGGAGCTGGAGCAACCCGCCGCCCAGCGCGAAGCCGCCCGCGATGCTCGCCAGGTTGCCCAGCGCGCGAGCCGGCGCTGCCGCGGCGCGGCCCATGCTCGTTAGGCCGCTGCTGACCGCTTGAAGAGGCCTGGTCGCGTTATCGACCGCCCGAAGGATGATCGCCAGTTCGCTTTGTGCTGCCATCGTCCACGAGCCGCCTTCTGCCTCTGGCCCTCACGGGGCTCGCGGCACTCGGCGCTCGTGGCGCTCTATCCGTCTGGCGGTACCACGCTGGGTACCAATCTCTGAAGTCTACCCTGTGAGCCCGTCGCTCCCCGCGCTCGGCTCCGCCCCAACGGCAAGCCAGCCCAACACCCCAACGATCCACGGTTCGACCTGGTCGCCAGGCATCGCCGCTGTCTGTCGCTGTAGGGCCTCACGCCCACGGTTCAGCTCGGCGACCAGCGCTGGCGCGCGAGCCAACAACTCGCCCCTCTTGAGCATCCAGCGCTGGGCTCGCCGTATCTGGTGCGCGGTCACGAACGGCTCGCGCGGCGCCATGCTCGCGTGTTGCTCCAGTTCGGCCCGGAGCTGCTCAAGCTGCTGTGCCATCGCCAGCACGCGCCGCAGATCTTCGCCGAGGTTACCCGGGATGCTGGCGGAGAGCCGCACCGCCGCGGCGAGCCCCTCCGCCGCGTTCGCGAGCACGTTCATCAATTCCTCCGATCCTGGCGCAGCGCGTCGAGGATGCCATCCTGAGGCACCTTCAACGTCTGGTAGCGTCGGCACCTCGGGCAAACGGTCGAGACCTCCCCGACCGCGACCCCATCAACGCCCAGCGTCCGGCAACGAAACAGCAGGCGGGCGCACGCGCGACACAGGTAGGCCAGCGGCGTGTCACCCGCCACGGCTCACCCCCAGCTCCAGACGGTGCTGGCTGAGGAGGGCGATCCCCAGCCAGCACCGCCATGCCCCCGCGGCGACAGCGGTCACAACCTCCCCCCGGGCGGTCAAGGGGCTCGCGCCCCGGCGGGCAGCGGGCTGTGGAGGTGTCAGCCCGCTGCCCAGAGAACCCGCGTGTGGCGCGCGGGTGTTCGTGGTGGTCATTCGGCACCGTCCAGCGCCGCGCGAACTTCAACTTCGCGCCGAGTTGCTATCCATCGCTCAGAGGTCTCGCGGAGTTGATGACCAGCCGGGCGTAGCACCTGCGTAATGATTCGCTGCCACTCCAACCCGCTCTCCTGCTCACGCGCGTTTCGCAGCAACGCAACCGCTCGCGCCACCCGGTCGCACGCCTGGGTGTATTCCACGTCCGCCTCGAGCAGCGTCTCCAATGCCCTCACCCGTTCCGCGTTGCTCGGATCTTCCAGCGCCCGCACCAGACGATCGAGCGCCCGCTCCAGAACAGCCACCGCCATCACGCGACGGCCCTCCCGGCTCGCCGACCTGGCGCCGCGGCTGTTTCCAGCTCGCGCGGCTCGATCGCGTCCGCGAGGGCCTGCACCGCTTCCCGCAGCTCCGGCAGGTAATCCTGGTGGACGCTCACGCCCTTGCGGGTCGGCACCAGCTCGCCGGCTTCGTTTTCCACCCAAAGCCTGAGGTCCAGGTAGGTTTTCCTCCTGAACTCCGAGACGCTTGCCCGGACCGTCCCGCGGCCGGGGTACTCGAACTCGTACACGACCTGGTTGCTGTCGTTGTCAGCCATCAGAGCACCTCCCCGTCGTCATAGATCGCCATTGATTGCCGCGTTGGCTCTCTTTCACTTTCCTGGCAATCTATGGACTCCGTTGGCAATCTTTGATCGGTTTGGCAATCTATGGAGCGAGTCGGCAGCCTCCACCACCATTTGCCATCCTTGCCGAAGCCGTAGCGCTTGGCGTCCACGCTGAGCCGTGCTCGGGCTCGATGAAGGGTGCGATCGGAGACTCCGGACGCCCGCGCTTCGACCATGACCTCTTTCGCCAGCCGATCCCCCTCGCCGAGCACTTCCCGCAGGAAACGGCACGCCTCATCGAGCGGTCCCTGTTCGTCACTGTCGGCCGACGCCGCGGAGAGCAGCGTGTTTGCCGTGTGATCGGTCGAGCCTTCCCAGGCGACCCGTGCGACCGCGTTCTCGGCGCTCTCCAGACGGTAGGCCAACGAGTCCGCCTTGACCGCGAGGTTGCACTTCACCACCGCCAGGATGCGCCGCGAACTGTCGTCTGGATCCTCTGCCACCAGTAGGCCTGATCGCGCCGCTCCGATGATCCCGATGGACGCGCCCCCGCGGTACTTGGCGTTCGTTCCGCCACTCTTGTTTAGATGCCTGACCACCCACATGCAGGCGCCCGACTCCTGAGCGAGTAGTGACAGTCGGGCGAGTACGCCCCTCACGTCCTGGTCGCTGATCGCCTTCACGTCCTTTGGTAGGAACGCCATCAGCGGGTCGATGATGACGAGCTTCGCGCCCACCATCCTGATCGCCTCCGCGATGTTCTCCAAGTCCGCAAGCGTCGGCAGTCGCGGCGTCCGCCTCTCAACTCGCTGCTCGCCGCGCAGCTCCACCTGGACCTCGACCACGAAGCGCAGCGCCACGATCCGGGACACGTCGGCGCCAGCGGCGTTCAGACGTGGGCGGATCGTGTCCGCGGGATCGTCTTCCGCCGACAGGATCACCACGCCGGCCGGCCCATCCAGCTCGCTCCGGCTTCCATCCGGCATCGCCCTGCCAGTGCTGATCCGTGCGGCCACGTCGAGCGTCACAGTGCTCTTTCCGAGGTCGGGATCACCATCCAAGATCGCCAGCTTCCCCAATGGCAGGCGCCCCGGCCACAGCCACCGCACCCGTTCAGGCTCCACGTCCGAAAGTCGGATGATTCCCGCGGGGTGGGCTGCGGCTTCGAGGCCGTGCGCCGTCCCGTTGCTGGGCGGTGCTTCCGGTGGAGGTAGCGTTGCAACCGACGCGGCCCGCGGGACGAAGGTTCCGCACGCGAACGCCTTCCCATCTGGGTAGTCGCCCTTGAGAGCGCAGCCTTGGCCGTGGCGCGGGCAATCCATCACGCCGCCGACCTCCGGCAGCCAGCCAGCACCAGCGCATCGGGCGAGCCCATCCCGCGAGCGACGATCACCGGATAAGGCCCTTCGCAGATGTGCAACTCGCCGAGCGATTCATCCAGTAGAACACCGTCAAAGGCGCGGAGCATGGGAAGCCCGCAGGCGCACTCGATCGGGATGGCGAGCGGCGCATTCGCCGCCGCCGCCCTGGTGCAGCACTGTGCCCCACAACGCAGGCCTCGCGCCCGATCCCTCGGGCTATACTGTCGTCGAACGTGGTTCACGAGATTCCCCCTCGTGAGCATCGGAATCCCCAGGCCCGCCAGCCTGGGGATTCGCTCGTTTCGCGGCTGCGCGAAGAATGGCGTAGACCTCGGCGAGCACCGCCGCGTGTTTCGGCTCAGGCGCGGCCACGGCTGCCCACCATCTCCCGGGATCGTTTCGAATGTCGCGTGCCTGCTCCATTGGAGAGCAGAGCGTCAACACCCCCCGCGGTTACGCGCGCCGCCCATTCGACCAGCGCAGCGGCCGGAACCATTCGGCGCTTTCCCAGCGTCACGGAAGGCAGGCGTTCCTCCTCAACCAGCCGGTAGGCCAGCGACCGTCCGATACCAAGCCGCTCCGCCGCCTCAGTGACCGAAATGAAGATGGGATCCACTGGCGACCTCCGTGAGTCCGCTTCCGGTTAGCTGGTCCCATCCTTCCACAATCGTCCGTTTTGTACTACCCTTTAGATGATTGGTTACATGTCAGATTAGCGCGGGGTTATGACGTGGCGATGAGTGAGCACGATCGGTTGAACGCACGGCTAGAGACATCGGGCATGATGCTCAGCGGTGATCCGGCCATCCCTCCGGAAGCTGCCATGGTTTTCGATGATGTGGTTCTCGCTGACAGCCCGGAGGGACTGCGACTGCTCTGGAACCATCATGGCCCAGTCACCAAGCGCACCCGACTTGCCGGGTGTCTCGGAGACTTCATTGCCCTGGCAGACGCGCCGGCTGCTCGCTTCGTCGCCTTTGCTGGACTGTGGGGAGTGCTCGGACTATGCGAGCACGGCCTCCCATCCGCTCACACCCGACGATCGCCAGGGGACTGGGACAGCCGAGTGCCAGCAGGCGGCCGATGCGAGCCCCGTTACACGCTTCCGCAGTGGCGTCGGGAATCAGGTTCAGGCCGCTGGCTGCCAGATGAACACGCTCGAATGACCGCCCTTGGGTACGAGATGATCGATGAATGGCGCTACCACGCCGTCCGCATCCGCGCCATTCTCTCGATCGCCGCCGATCTGGCGTGGCCTCGACCCGGCCGCGCTGAGGACTGGGGTTTGTTGGCGACCGGAATGGCCCCGGACAAGCGCCACGGCGTCGAGTCTTACGGCGATCCCGATTCGCCTTTCATTCTTAGGCGCAACCCGTACTGGGTATCACATCAGCGGTTCTCTAACTCAGTGCTCACAGACCACGGGCTGGCGCTTCGCGAATTTGCGTCGGTCGTCCAGAGCTGGATCAACTGGTCTGGAGCAACCCCATACGTGGAAAGCCAGGGCGCCTATCCTCTGGAGTTGACACTTGGATCGTCGGATGGACTACCGCTCGCGGTGATCCTCGCCGCACAGCTCGTCGCCGCCATCCGGTCGCCACTGGGCATCTATCGGTGCAGCTTCTGCAATCAGCCGTTCAGCAGAGACCAGCTCGATGATTCCAATGCAGTCCAGTCACGGCGCCCCAAGCGGGAGGGCAATCACTACTGCCCCACCTGCCGCGCTGGCAACTATCGAGTCATCCGCAACGCTCGTGCCCGGGACTCGTACCAGAAGGCGAACCCCACCCCTCAACGGCGATCGGCCTTCCGGGCAGTGATTTCTAAGACCCCCGACTGAGCCCAGCTCGGGACGGGGATCCTACGAAGGCGTCAGCGGCGAGTGATCTCCGGCCGCGGCTCTCTTCCCGGTGGGAATCGGAACATCAGAAACGGCTTACTTTTCCACAGGGCGGCCTGCAC
>SXGT01888530.1_pt1 | contig 18171 bp, 14 predicted proteins | sample 3176221 | NCBI WGS metagenome assembly SXGT01 (sample SAMN11356862, study PRJNA531348) | freshwater metagenome | isolation source: freshwater sample F1-120 | place: China: Fuxian Lake, Yuxi | collected 2017-12-25
CGGCGCGGCAGCCGCGGGAGCGGCGGGAGCGGCGGCGGGGGCGGGCGCGGGGACAGCCTGCGGCTGTGCGGGCTGGGCGGAGCCACCGCCGGCCGGCTGATTGCCCTTGTTGCCGCCACACGCGGTAACGGCGACCAGCGCGAGGCCGATGACGCTGAGCTTCTTCATGGTGCTGACGCTCTCCTGATTGTAGACGCCGACTCTGCGGACGCCTTGATGAGAACCGAACACCCGACGTCGCTGACGCGCCGACGGGCTCACGAGGGAGGGCCCTCGAGGTTTGTGGGGCGACGACCGCCCTTAGAGACCCGACCACATAACCAACCCGAACCGGTCGAGGTTCAGGCGGGTTCCGCCGAGGAACCCGACCAGGTCGCCGCTCATTCCGCTCCCGGGGGAGGGTCGGAAAAAAGCGCGCAAATCATCGTCACGCGCTCGGGCTTGTCAAGGACGCTCGAAGGCGATCAGCGGGGGACTGGATCGCAGGGTGGCTGGCTCGGGGAACAGCAGCGGCTGCGCGCCAGGAAGTTGACCTTTGGACCCGGGGGCGGTTGCATCCTCCCGTGCACCGCACGCTGCTCCCCAATCTAGTGGTCCTCGTCCTCGTGTTCGCCGGATGCGCGGACGATGAGCCCGAGTGGGTCCCGGCGCCGCAGAGCCTCGAGCCGACGCCGGAGCCGCCCGCCGAAGAATTGGTCGCCACAGCCACAGCGCAGGCGCAGTTCGGCCGGGCGGGGGCAACCTACGTGGTCGCGGAGCTGCCCGTGGGGCTCTGGGGTGGGTCCATAGCCGAAGCGCCGGTTCGAGCGATAGCGACCGCGGCCTCGGGCGGACCCACGAGGTACACGATTGGGGCGCTCTCGGATGGAGGGCGAGCGCTCTTCCTTCGGATCGCAGGGGGACAGCGCGCTCCCGCATCCATAGAGGTGGTGCTGCGGGCCACTTGTGGCGCCGACGACACGCTGACGCAGTGCGCCGCGGCGTCAGTTCGGCTGCGCGTCGCGGTGCAAGGCGCTGCACTGGACGCCGCGCTGCCGGGCCGCTTCCGAGCGGCGTTGGCCGCTACGTGGCGGACCCTGGGGCCTCGTGGTGAGGCGCTCGGCGAGACGGTCGCCCCAGGGGAAGTGACGCCAGCAGGGCGCCGGGAACTCGTGATCTCCGGAGTCCCGTTGGCCTCTGTCGACGCGGACGTCGAGGTACCCATGGAGCCCATGGCGGCCTATGTGCCCGGGGCGGCCCAGTACTTCGCCGGCGAGTCGTTGAGGCCGGGCCGGCCCGTCGCCGCCAACGATCCGCTACGGCTTTACAACTTTGTGCGGACGCTCCTGCCGGAGTTGGCTAGTGGGCTCCCCGAGTCCGCGCTGGAAGCGATTGCCTCGCGGCTCCTGCTGGGCTCGGCGCCGGTTGGCGAGGCGGCCACGTCCGTCGGTTGGGCGCTGCTCGGCGGTGGTGGCGGCTCCCTCCTCCCCGACGTGGTCGCGGTGCTGGTACCCGAGGACCCCGTGCGCCTTCGACGGGCGCTGTCCGCGGCCGAGCAGGACGCTCGCGGCCGCGTCACGAGCCTCCTCGAGAGCACCTTCGTCGCTCCGACGGGTGAGGCTGGGCGGCGCATCCACTCCGCCGACGGAGTGGTGGACCAGTACCTCGTGGAGCTCGGGAACGTGACCCTGGTAGGGACGACTCGAGCGGCCATCGAGGCCTCGCTCGGAGCGCGCGCCGCGGCCTCGACGCTGGCGACCTCTGGCGCGTTCCGGGCCTACCGGTCACAGCACCCGTGGGGTAGGGCTGGGGAGCTGGTCACCGTATTCGCCGGCCCCGGCGCCGCCTACGCACGGCACCGCGGACGCACCCGAAGCGAGCGCACCGCCCTCCTCTTGCGCGAGACGGAGCGAGTCGACGCCGCTGGGCAGGCCTTCAGGCTCATCGAGGGACGCGAGCCGCAATGGGGCGGCGAGCTCCTCAGAGCGGGGCTGGTCCAGGAGGGCTGGCTGACGCATTCAGTGCCGTGCCAGGCCGGGCGCGGCAATGCCAGTGCTGCACGTGCGGCGATCTCGTGGCGGCCGGGTGAGGGCGCCATCTCGGGGTGCGTCGAGGTCCTGCTCGCCGAGAGCCGGGGGCCGCTCACGGTCCCCCCAGCGTCGGCGGGTCATCCCGCGGGCACGGCGGGGGCCGGCGCCATGTCTGAGGGACTCGGCGTCGATGTGGGCGGTTCCTGGTGGGTGCGCGTCGTCAGCACTCCGGGTGGATGGAGCGCGAGCGCGGAGCTCGGTGAGCTCGAGGCGCTGCGCGTGGCCGAGGCGGGTCCGCGCCTCGCGGGGGGAGATGGTGGCCCATTCGAGGCTGTCTTCAGGCGCGGTGGGCGGGTGAGCGAGTGGCTCGTCGGACCCGGAGGGGACGGCATGGCGGCGCTCGGCGGAGAGCGAGACGCCGACGGAACGGTGACGCGATGGATGGTGACCCAGCTCCCGGATCCGGTCGCGTACGCGCAAGGGCTGGATAAGATGGCAGCGAGCGGGGGGCTTACGGTCTTGGAGGACCGGGCGGTCGGCGCTATGGGGCTGCCCGCAAGTCGCGTCGATGGCCCGCGGCTGCTGCGCTCGTGGGAGCCCAGCTACCGCTCAGGGGACGACGCGTCCGTCTGGATGGCCGCCCCGCCGGGCTGGCTCTCGGTCAGCGACGCAGAGCGCAGCCTCGCCACCGTCCTCGACACCCTCACGACCGAGTCGCGCCCGCTGGAGGGTGACGTATTGATCTTGGCCACGAGTCGCGGCGACGGCGGCTGGCTTCGCATTGCCCTGGCGAGGGCCTGCATGCGGCGAGGAAGCGAGTCGCTGCACCTGAGCCGCGGACGCTCTCAGGCAGAGGTGCCCCCGGCGGACGACGGGCGGGGGGCAGTGGACCTCACAGCGTGCCTCGAGGAGGTGGACCGCGTGGTCGGCAGCTCACACTTGGAGATCGCCTGGCGTGACGACGGTGTCGCTCGACTGAGGCTGACCCATCGCCAGTCCCTGAGCCCCTGACGGCCCGAGACGGTCTGCGCGCGCCTCCCGCGTGGAGCACTACGGGAACGCGCGAGAGCCTCGCGCTCTCCGCTCAGCTGCGCCCGGGCGTGAGGATGGGAGAGCCGAGGCGGAGTGACTCGAGCGCTTCGGCGAACGCCGAGGCCGGCGCGGCGAGCTTTCGGCCGCTCTTCAGGATGTTCTTGGCCGTCTCGGGGCTGGTCGTGACCGTGAGGATCTCTGCGAGCGTGGCCAAGAGGACCGCGGCGGTCACCTGGGCGCGACGCTGGTGGCTGCGCACGAGCTCGCGGGCCGACGCGTCGAGCTTGGCCTCAACGAACCCAAGGATCCGGCCGGATGGGACGCGGGTCTTCCGTCCGCCCACACGGGGATCGATCGTCACCGGGCCACCGTTGAGCAGACCATGTTGCCGTAGGCTCTCCTCGAGCAGCGCGGAGAGCGGCTCGACCTCGGGCTCGGGTTCGTCGTCCGCTGCGATGCGGTCGAGGAGCAGTCGGCGGTCGAAGTAGCCCTGCGCGGGCCCGTCGAGCTCGTCCCAGAGGCGCGCCACGACCGTGCCGGGTCGACGCTCGACCCCCAGGCAGAGGCAGAGCGCAGGCAGCACCACTGTTGCCGCGTGGTCCTTGCGGCCCCAGCCCACTGAGTCTGCGCGCTGGAAGCGAGCCAATGCGTCTTCCAGGCGACCTGCAAGGAGCAAGACACGTGCGGCGATCGCCTCAGGATAGAGCGAGCCCGGGCGGACTGCCTCGCCCGCCTCGAGGTCCAATGCCGCCGGCGCGTTCGCTGCCCGTGCCGCGGCGACGAACTGGAGGAGGCGAGTCTCGGTCGGGGAGGTGCGGAGCGCAGTGCGCGCCGCCCCGAGCCGGACCTCCGGCTGGCCGAGCCTCGCGGCCAGCCCCACCAGCCGGTCAGCCATTCGGGCGCGATAGGTGGTGTCCGAGAGCACGTTCAGTGCCTCTCTCGCGCCGAGCGCTGCGGCGTGGAGGTCGCCAGCGCGCACCAGGGAGCCGACCCAGTCGTGCCACGCCTCCGGGTGGCTGGCGCCATCCATTCGCGCCAGCCGCACAAGCCCGGCCATGCCGTCGGCGAGCATCACGGCCTCGCGGGACAGCCTGCGCATCTCACGCGCGTTCGCGTGGTTCTCTCTATCGACGCCGGCGAGCCACGCGCTGAGCGCCTGACCGAACGCCTGCGGATCCGCCAGCCCGGGCCCGTCCTCGTCGCCGGTGACGAGCTGCGTGAGGTTGAGCTCGCCCTCACCGACGTCGCGGAGGCGAACGAACTCCGCGACGAAGCGCGTGATCCGGCTGTCGCCGTCAACGGTTCGGAGTAGAGCGCGGAGATAACGGCGGCGCGCCTCTCCGAGATCGGACTCGACCATCCGGCTCGCGGGCTCCGGACCGCAAAAGACACCCACCTTGCCCTCGTGGCGAAAGGCGCCCAGGAGCCTCGCGTAGAGGTGCACAGCGAGGCTCTCGTTGCCACCCCAGTACACGGTGGCGGCGCGGCCGAGGAAACGGTCCATTTCACGCGCCCACGTCTCGTCCCCGAAGCTGCGCTCTTCGCGGCGCAGCTCGTCCCACTCGAGCCCGCGGAAATAGTGACCGGACTCGAGCCGCAGCACGAACGCGTCCACCTCCTGCACCAACTCGCGCGCCGGATCGTCCGGATCGAGATCAGGGGCGGGCTCCAGGTTGAATTCGGGCTGTGTTGTGGCCAGCGCTCTCTGCACTCGCGCGAGCACCGCGGCGCGGCTCGTCTCTGGGACGGCATCGATGAGCGCGGCGACGACCTCTTCGCCGACCTCGCCGTGGAGCGCCAGGGCAATGCGGACACGGCTCGCGAATTCGTCGGCGTCGACGTTCGGTCCGGGACTCGCGGATGGCGCCCTGAGCTCCGCTGGGCTGGCGTGCCGGTCGCCGTGCGTGCCGAGTCCGGCCCGGTTGTTCCAAGTCTCCGAGGGTGCTCCCGCCGGGGACGAACGCGAATGCACCGCCGGGAGGCCGCCCGCTGAGAGGGAAGCATCGGCCACCGGAGCGCCCTTATCGGTATTAGTCGGCACCTCGGGATTATGAATCAGACAGCGCCCGATTCCCAGAGGGCCACAAGACGGCCGGAGCCACGAGTTTGCGTCGGTTGGGGCTGGCGTTGTAGAAGGCCGCGGTGGAAGAACGAGCCAAGAGAATCGTGGACACGGCCATCGAGCTTGCAGAGAGCGGTGGCTTCGAGTCGGTGCGGATGCGCGACGTCGCGGAGCGCGCGGGGGTCGCCCTCGGGACCGTCTACAAGCGCTTCCGGAGCAAGGAAGACATCCTGATCGCTGCGCTGGAACGCGAGATGGAGACCTTCGACGGCATGATTCGAACGTGGCCCATCCCCGGGGAGAGGGCACGAGACCGCGTTTCTCAGTTCTTTGCACTCGCCACCACGGCCTTGTGCGGCAAGCCACACTTCGCGCGCGCGGTACTCAAGGCTTTGGCGTCCGGCGATCCCGATCTCACGGAGCGCGTAATGCGCTTCCACAGCGCGATCTCTACGCTGATCAATCTCACGATCGCGGGCGAAGGCCAGCCGCCGCCAACAGACCAACGGATAGCGTTTCTTCTCCAGCAGATCTGGTTCGCCCAGCTCGTCGGTTGGATGGGGGGCGTCACGCCGGAGGACACCGTGGTCGAGCAGATGCGCTTCGCAGTGGCCACGCTCGTCACCGTCGACTGAGCGCACCCTCGAGCTCGCGCAGCCTCAGGGGACAGCGAGCGTCGGCGTCATTGTCACAGTCACGGAGAACGTGTTCGAGTGGCCGCACAGCGTCTCGCTGGCGTCGGGCCAGATGGTCACGGGCGCGAAGCCGTCCGCGGTTACCACGACCTTATAGGGCGCAGGCTTGTCCACGAGCCCTCTGTGCACACAGCTCTCATCTGGGATGAGCTCTTCCACAAAGACGCCGGTCTCTGCGTCGTTGGCGGTGACCACGGCGTCGCAGAGCCGTCCCTTCGGCCCCACCGGGCTTATGGCCAGCGCCGGCTGAGGGCCGGGAGGGCAGGGCTGATCCACCTCTATCGCGCACGCCGCCGCCGCGGCGACGAGTAGGATGCGAACAAGACGACCAAGACGACCAAGACGACAGACGCGGGCAAGGGGGGATTTCACGAAGGCCAACCATACACCGACGTCGGGGAACTTGCGTATGCGTCTTTCGGGCCACTAGCATGCGAGGCATGCATCGCATGGTCCTCATCGCCGCGTTGGTCGGGTCGGTTGCACGCGCCACCGAGCCCGTGGTTCCGGACGCGCTCGCCGTGGTCGTCACCGGGGCAGGGATCCCCGAGGACTTCGAGACCGACATCGGCGAACCGCTGGCGTTCGCGCTCGGGCGTGGCGTCGAGGGCGCGTTCCTGCCGTTGGACGAGGTGCGTACGCAGATCGGGTACGGCGGGCCGGCATCTCCTGGCTCGTGCCTGTATGACGACGAGTGCCTCCGGGCTGCACGAGGACGTTTGGGAGCGCGTAGTTTCCTCCTCGTGAGGCTCGCCCCCGCAGCCCAGGGCCTCACGGTGACCGTGAAGCAGATCGGGCGGGATACCTTCGGCGACGTCTCGCGGAGCCGCGTCGTCGCGCTCGACGTCGCCGAGGCGATCAACGTCGCCACCGCGCTGGTGGGCGAGGTTACGTCCGCCCAGTTTGCCGTGGTCGTGGTCTCAGTGAACGAGCCGGGGGCCCGCGTGGAGGTGGAGGGGCGCCTCCTGCCGGATGGCGTCGATCGGGTCGAGGTGGCTCCAGGTCGCATCAAGGTTCGGGTGTCCAAGGAGGGCTTCTCCCCTTATGAGGGCGCCCACGACTGCCGCGCTGGCGAGACCTGCGCCGTGGCCGCCGCGCTGGCGGCCTTCCGCGCTGCCGTGGTGCTGCCGGAGCCGGACGAGAGCGGGCTCGATGACGCCCTCATCGCGTCAGGCTGGAGCGCCGTTGGTGTGGGAGCCCTACTCTCCGTGGTCGGCGTGGTGCTCGGCCTCCAGGCTGACGACCTCCAGGCCGAGCTCGAGGACGCCTGCGAGGGCAGCGTATGCACCACCACGCTCAACAGCGCCAAGGGCAAGGTGGCTGATGGAGAGGCGCTCGCGCGCGACGCTTCGATCTTCTACGGCGTGGGCGGGGCGGTGGCAGCTGCTGGATTGATTACGGCGGTTCTCGGACACACCACGTCGCAGTGGGCCGAGGGCACCGCGGTGGAGGTGAGCCCCTGGTTTGGCAACACCCCCGGGCTCTCAGCCACGGTGCGATTCTGATGAGGGGGGACGCCGTGAGAGAGTTGCTGGCCCGTTCGCCAGTGGTCCCCGTGGTGACGTTCGAGGCCGCAGACGAGGCGGTGAACGTGGCCGGAGCGCTGCTGGAGGGCGGGATCACCTGCATCGAGATCACGCTCCGGACATCCGCGGCGCTCTCGGCGATCCGCGCGGTGCGTGACCAGTTGCCCGGGATCGCAGTGGGGGCCGGCACCGTGCTCGACGAGCGGCTCCTCCTGGCGGCGCAGGACGCAGGTGCCGAGTTCGGGGTGAGCCCCGGAGCCACGCCAGCACTCCTAGAGGCGGTTCGTCGCTCGGGTCTCCCGTTCTTGCCCGGCGTCGCGACGGTGTCGGAGGCGATGCGTGTCCGCGAGGCGGGGTTCACCGTCGCCAAGCTCTTTCCGGCGAGCGTGGTCGGCGTGGGTTTTCTGGCGGCAGTGGCCCCTGTGCTGCCCGATTTGGCGTTCTGCCCAACCGGCGGCATCACGGAGCCCGACGCGACGAAATGGCTCGCCAACGGCAACGTCTTGGCCGTGGGGGGCAGTTGGTTGGTACCGAAACCGGTGGTGGCGGCGAGAGCCTGGGGAGCGATCCGCGACCTCGCCGCGCGTGCCTGCCTGCTGCGGCGGACGGCGCTCAGCTCCGGCTGAGGACGGCGTCCACCTTCTGCTTCAGCTCTCCGGACTCGTACATCTGGGTCGCGATGTCGCACCCGCCAACGAACTCGCCGCCGATGAAGATCTGCGGGATCGTGGGCCAGTTGGTGTATTCCTTGATGCCCTGGCGCACCTCGGCGTCGGCGAGCACGTTCACACCCGAGAAGGGGACCTCGAGCCGTCGGAAGATATCGGCCACCGTGGCGGAGAACCCGCACTGGGGGAAGGCCGGCGTGCCCTTCATGAACACAATCACGGCATTGGACTTGACGGCCTCGTCGATCTCGGCGCGTACATCTCGCATTTCTGGCTCCTTCAGGCGGGGCGGGTGGTGAGTTTGAGGGCGTGAATTGGGCCCTTGAGCTCCTCGGCGAGCGCCGAGTTGACCATGCGGTGCTGATCGAGCAGCCCCTTGCCTCGGAAACCATCCCAGATGACGGTGGCCTCGTAGTGATCCTGTGTCCCCGTGAGGTCGCGAACCGCGACCTGCGCGCCCGGCAGGGCGGCCTCGAGGCGGGCGGTGACTTCGGAGGGTGAGAGGCGAGTAGTCGCTGACATGGCGTGTGATTCCGGTGCTCGAGGGGCGATCTCGGACTGCGCTGGTCCGAGTTCGATTTGGCTCACGTCCGACTCGCTGTCAAGCACGCGCGTGTCGATCAACTCGAGCGAAGGGAGGGCAGGGGGGCGGAGTCCGTGACCGTAGTGGGATCCATCGCACCACGGGGGCGTCTTCGTGAGGCCACAGAGACAACGCGCCGCCCGGGCCCCCGGCATGTCAGGCGTCGGGCTCGAACGCCGCGCCGAGCTTGGAGCCGAGCTGCTCGTAGTGCCGGCGGAAGACGTGATTGATGAGCACGTCCCGGTCGCGTTCGTCGACGGTGCGATAGTGCACAGCCAATCGGATCCGACCCTCCTCGGGCTGCGCCCGGATGACCTCGGCGATGCAGTTGACGACAGGCGAGGCCGTGGTCGCCAGCACCAGCTGAACGAACAGGAGATCGCCGCGATCGGCCGGGATGTCCGAGAGGAAGCTCACGCCCGAGCCCGACAAGTCGGCGACCTGTCGCTCCCACGGCGTGGATACGGTGCGCCCGACCACATCGGTGGCATCAGCACCCACGCGCTCGGCGCGGATATCCACGGGCGTCTCCGAGCGCAGGAACTCACGGCGCTCGCCCTCTGTGACGACGCCCTCGGGCTCGAGGAGCAGCTTGAACTTGTCTGCCCCCTTCGGGCCGTCGCCGTCGATGATCTCGCTGACCCGTGTGCGCAGGCGCAGGATCCGCTCGGCGCCTGCGTACAAGAGGGTCACGATCTGCCCTCGTTCGGGGACGCCACCACCATCGGCGTCGAAGCGGGCGACGATGCCCCTGTCCTTCGCGACGAGGATGCGACCCGACAAGACCGACGCACGGCCTTCACGAACCGTGACCGCCGTGATCCCCTGATCTTCATTAGGCAAACGCCCAAGCGCCCCCATTCTTAACGCTCCTTCAGCGCGGCAACGCCGCGCGCCCCGTATCGCAGGGGCCGCTCCATGCCCTCAGATGCCCCCTCGGCGGAACCGACGAATGGACTCCTTGAGTGCATCGAATTCGCGGCCGTTCGCCTCCAGCATCTCCATCGCCGCGGAGAAGTTGCCGGCAACGTCCACGCCATTTCGGACGTCTTGCACACAAAACTGAATGGTTTCGTCGTTATTCTTCAGGGCTGACAGCCGGTCGTTCAAGTCGTCGATGCGGCGGCTCAGCTGCGCAGCGTCGCCGCCGCCGCTGGAAGGGGGTGGGGTGGCTGCCTTCTCGCGCTCCAGACGGGAGATCTCGGAGCGCAGCTCGGCCTCGACGCGCTGGGCGTCGCGAAGGGCGTCTGCCGCGCCAGGCGGGGGGGCAGACGCCTTCTCCCGCTCGAGTCGCTCGACCGTGGCGCGGAGCTCTGCCTCGGTGCGTTGCGCTTCGGCGAGCGCGGAGCCGCCGACCCGGGCCCGCTCGAGCGCGCCCTCGAGCTCCCTGATCCGCGCGGCGGCAGTGGCGTTCTCACCGTCGCGCGCGGCTGACTGCGCCCTGAACCGCTCCGCTTCGGCGAGCGCGTCGGTCCTCTCGCGCTCGAGCACGGCGATCCGGTCGGGCGAGGGGGCGGCGGGCCTCGCAGCTTGAGCGTCTTCGAGCTGTTTTTGGAGTGACGTCACGCGCTTCAGCTGGCTTCGGCTGGCAGCAAGCAGCTCGTTGCGTTCCTCCGTGAGCGCCGCGACCGAGCGCGAGTCCGCAGCGTGCTTGGCCGCGAGGGCCTCGGCAGCCGTCCGGGCATCCTGCGCGGCTCGGAGTTCTTGCTCCAACGCGGCGCGTCGCCGCTCGACCTCGGCCGCACGGTCCGCCGCGTTCTGCTCGGCCGCGCGCGCCTGAGTGAGGTGGGCGTCCACCGCGGCGGCGGCTTGCTCGGCGCGCTCCCGTCGTTCTTCGGCCTCACGAACGGCGCGCTCGAGTTCGGCCACTCGGCCTACCGCCGCCTTGTCTCCCGCGGTCTTGGCCTCCAGCGCAGCGCGCTGCGCGGTGACCTCGCGTCGCAGGGCTTCCTCGCCGTTTCGGGCGGCCGCGAGCTGCTGCTCGAGATCGCGACCACGGCGATCGAGCGAGTCGGCGCGCGCCATCGCGGCGTCTCGTTCGCGCTCCGTCGCGGAGATCCGGCCGGACATGCCCTCGACCTCGGTGCGCGAGGGCGCCGTGACCAGGACGTCCTCGAGCTCGCGCGCCTTGCGTTCGCTGGCAGCCAGGCGCTGTTCCACCGCCGCCCGCTCGCCCTCCGCCCGCCGAAGGTCGGCCGCCATGCGCTCGCGAGTGGAGTGGAGCTCCTTCTCCAGCTCAGCTGAGCGGCCGCGAAGGCCAGTGCCCTCGGAGATGATGCGCGCCCGCTCGGCCTCGGCTGCGTCGCGCTCGCGCAGCGCGGCGTCGCGCTGACGTTCGATCGCCGCCACCATGTCGCGGTCGGGCAGGGCGGTGATGATCTCCTTCAGTTCAATGATCTCGCGGTCGCGGGACGCCACGAGCCGCGCGCCGTCTGCCAACTCGGCGCGCACGCTCACGAGGGTGCCGTTCAGCGCGTCGCGCTCCCGCTCGGCAGCCTGGGCGACGCGCCGCGCCGCCTCCAGCTCCGACTCAGCCCGCGCCGCGCGGGCGCGTTCGCGTTCCAGATCAGCGCGGTCGACCGAGGCGGCGCGTGTCCGCTCGAGGTCGCAGCGAGCATCGCCGAGCTCAGTGTCGAGCGCGTTGACCCGAGCGGCCAGGGCTGCGCGCTCCTCCTGGGTGACCACGCCGTCCTCGAGCGCCTTGGCCAGCTCTGCCTCGATCCCGGCTGCCCGCTCGCGGGCATGGGCGAGCGTCTGCTCCGCCTCCCGCAGCGTCTCTTCGGTGGGGCGACGCTCCAGCTCATCGATGCGGTTCTCCGCGCGCAGGAGCTCGTCGTTCACCCGCTCGAAGCGCTGCTCGGCAGCGGCTCGTTGCTCGTCTGACTCGCGACGGATCCGCTCCAGCTCTTGGGAAGATGCGAGCCGCTGGGCCTCGAGCTCCTTCAGCCGTTCGAGAGCGTCACCCAGGTCTTCTTGAGTAGCGCGCAGTCGGTCTCCCAGCTCGCGCGCGAGCTCCTCCGGGTCGCCGTCCTGTAGCTGGCCGCCCGCGAGCTGTTTCCTGAGCCCGAGGATACGCAGCTCGAGTGCCTCGCGCTGCTCCCAGAGCTGGTCGCGCTCGGCGGCTGCGTCTCGAAGTCGCTGGATCTCCTTCTCGCTGACGCCCGCCTCCTGCACCCGGCGGATCTGCGCCTCCAGCGACATCTGTCGTTCGTCTTGCTCGCGCACGCGGGTATCGAGGCGGGCGGCCTCGGCCTGCAAGGCGGCGTGGTCGGCGCGGAGCGCCTCGTGTTCGCCAGCGCTCACTCCGCTCGACCGCCGCGTCTCGAGCTCCTGCAAGGCGCGCGACTTCGCGTCCTCCGCTCGCTCGGCCGCCTCCGCAGCCACCCGCAGGTCGTCGCGGAGCTGGCGGATCAGCTCGTCCTTCTCGTCCAGGTGGCGGTTGAACTCGGAGAAGGTGTCGCGACGCTCCGGCTCGATGCGTCGGCTGTCGCTGGGTTGCGGCGGGGCCGGTGGTGCGGGCGAGGCCTCGCTCTCCAGCTGGTCCCAGGAGCTGGCCGGCAAGAGCCCCGCGTCAGCTAGGTCAGTCCCAGCGGCGGCGGGGGGAGGGGCAGCGGACCAAGGGCTCTCATCGAGGAGCGCGTCCGTGGGCCGGCCGCCGAGCAGCTCCGGGATCTCCTGCGCGGACGTGCGCGGCTCGGGCACTTCGTAGTCGTGGGGTGCGAACTCGACGGCCTCGATGATGTCCGAGTCGTTGTCGAGGGGCTCCACGGTGGAAACGCGGTCGTTCTCGTCGAGCTCGAAGTGCACGCGGAAGGCGCCGCACGCGAAGTCGTCGCCGTCCTCGAGCCAGTGCTGCTGAACGCGCTGGCCATCGAAGAAGGTCCCGTTCGAGGAGCCAAGGTCCTCGAGAAGATACGATCCGTCTACCCAGCGGACCTGAGCGTGGCGCCGGGAGACCGTGCTGTCTGCCGTGATGATGGCGCACGTCTTGTGGCGACCGACGGTGGCCTCAGGGATGGCCGGACCGATGGTCAACTCCATGGTTTCGCCGGAGTCCGCGCGGAATACCAGACGGGCCAAGAAATCCTCCGAGGGGCGTCGAACGGCCCCGAGGATAGCCGATGCAGCGACGGGGGGGCAAACACGCGGCCATGAAGGGGCCCCGACAGTACAGCAGGGTCCGATAAGAAACATTATGGTAACTCGCGAATCACGACCGTCGTCGCTTGACCCAGGCCCAAGTCCCACAGAAAACCGCTACTACCGTGCCCACGATCAGCCATCTCAGCCAGGTCCTGTCCGCATACCGTCCCACCCTGAGGGAGGATGCAGGCCGTTATGCCGCAGTGGCCGCGGTGCTTCGCGACACCGAAGCTGGCGCGGAGGTGCTGCTCATCCGGCGCACCGAGTCTCCCACGGATCCCTGGTCGGGTCAGATGGCCATGCCCGGCGGTAAGCAAGATGCCGCAGACCTCACGCTGCACCACACAGCGGTTCGTGAGACCTTCGAAGAGGTTGGCGTCGACCTCCGCACCGCCGTGACGCTGGGTCGACTGGACGACACGCAGGCCATGGCCCGCGGCCGGCGAACCGACCTCGTCATCGCCCCCTTCGTCTTCGCAGTCACGGGTGCCGTCTCCGCCTCACCCAGCGCCGAGGTTCAGGAGGCCGTCTGGGTCCCGCTCCGCGTCCTCGCCGCGCCCGAGACATACGGGACCTACGCGTACGAGCTCCCCGGGGGGACGCAGGTCCAGTTACCCTGCTGGCGGTGGCAAGGTTACATAATCTGGGGATTGACCCATCACATGCTCCGCCACCTCTTGATCGTCGCAGGTCTGGTGCGCTGACACCTCGGGGGTTTGCCCTGAGCCGGGCCAGCCGTTACCCTCGCCGCGTGGTTCGTGCGACGGAGGCTCCCTTCGACGCATGCGCTCCTCGGCCCGAGCGAACGCTGCGGGCCGGCTTTTCTCAGGAGGTCTCATGCGTCGCTTCATCGGCCCTGCCCTCTCCGTTGCGCTCGCCGCCGCTCCATTCGTGGCGTCTGCGCGGTTCCCCACGGAGTCGGCGCTGATTCACGCGAGCGCCGACGTCGAGCGCGTGATGTACGACGCTCGGGGTCGTGAGGTTAAGCGCACGATCGAACGCTTCGACGCGGATTCCCGCCCCGCTGGCCGCACCGTCATCCAGCGCACCTACCGGATGGACCGCCTCGAGCGGGTCGAGTTCTCGCGATACTCGGCAGACGGCACGTTGATGGGCCGAGGCATCACCGACTACGAAGCGGCGCGACCGGCTGAGAAGGGCCAGCCCCAGCTGCCGCCCCGCTCCGAGCGGCGCGAGTTGGACGCGACGGGCCAGTTGCTCGAGATCGAGATCGTCGAGCACGAGCCCGATCCCGCGGGGGTGCTCACTACCGGGACGCGCCGCGACGCCGCGGGCGAGGTCCTGGAGATCCGCTACACGCTCACGCGCCGCTTCGAGTGCGCGGCCAAGCCGTCGGCGGCGGGCCAGGGCGCCGCCAGGCTGGATGCCGGAACGGAGCTCGTCGGCGCCGCCACGAAGCAGGAATGTCGTGGCGCCAGTGGCGAGCAATGGACGGCTGCTGACACGTCCGTCTACGCCGCAAATGGGGAGCAGCGCGCGCGCTCCCTTGTGGAGTGGCGCGGCCTGCATGTTCATCGCTACTCGTTCGACGTGGACGATGAGATCGTGGAGCACGAGCACGAGCGACGTGTCGTAGACGCACGCGGGCGGGTGCTATCCGTCTCTTCCGATACTGTCGACGGCCGCGGGCAGGCGCGAGGGGCGCGGGAAGAGCGGTTCGTGCACGCCGGACCGTCCGGGGCACTCAGCGACCACGTGATCACCTGGTACGACGCCGCCGGGACGGCGCAGCGGCGACGCACCTCGGTGACGCTCTTCACGGGAGGGCGGCCATCTGGCGCCCGCGTGAGCCACGAGACGTGGGCACCGCCTGTAGACGAGGGGAGCGTGCGTTAAGGGTGTTCGGCCTCAGCACCACCGAGATCATCATCATCCTGGCTGTCGCGCTCATCGTGCTCGGCCCGCAGCAACTGCCCAAGCTCGCGGCGCAGCTGGGCAAGGGCGTGCGCGACCTGCAACGCGCCGCCAACGACTTCAAACGGGAGGTCACCACGGCCGCTGAGCAGAGCGTGGAGCGCCCCGCCGCGCCGCCGTCGAAGATCCCGCCGCCCTACCCTCCCCCGGCCGAGGTCACCTCTGAGGCCGCTGCCGGTGACGTGGCCGCCGAGATCGAATACGAGCCACCTGGGCACGACGGCTACCCAGAGGAGCCCGGCGAGGCTCCGCCTCGAGCCAGCGCTCCGCCGCAGCCAGTGGCAGCTCGCATTCGGCCGGCGCCCTCGGCCCAGCCTTATGGAGAGCTCGCCGCCATGGCCAAGCCCGCCGCCGCAGGCGAACCGACTGCCGAAGGCTCGGGGCCCGCCGTCACGCCGAGTGCGGAGACCGCCAACGCACCTCCGCGCCCCGAGGTGCTGCTCTAGTCCGCCGCAGCGCTCTTCTGGGGAGCGGCCCCTGCGCGTCGCCCTCCCGCCGCTTCGTCGGGCTCCACCAGACGCCCTCTACCCTATCGGGACTCCAGGGGAACCGTGTCAGACACGCCCGAACACAGCATGACCTTCTTCGAGCACCTGAAGGAGCTCAGGGACCGCCTCGTACGCGTCACGCTGTACGTAGTCGCCGCCTTCTTCGTGACGTGGGAGTTTCACGAGGCCCTCTTCACCTTCGTGGCCGCTCCCATCCGCGACGGCTTGGCAGCACACGGTGTCTACACGTTCCGATCGATCGAGATCGCCGAGACGATGTTCGTCTACCTCAAGCTCTCGGTTGTCGCTGCGATCATGCTCACCCTGCCGCTCACCTTCGGCGAGCTCTGGAGGTTCGTAGCCCCGGGCCTCTACGAGCGCGAGCGGCAGGCGATCTACCCCGTCATATTCTTTTCGTGCCTGTTCTTCATGCTCGGCGCCTGGTTCGCGTACGAGGTCGTCCTCCCCTTCCTCGCCAGCTACCTGGCGGAGCTCACACTAGACACCAGCGGCGTCGAGATGGACGTCACCGTCAAGAGCGCGTTCGACTTCGCGATCCTGCTGTTGCTGGGCTTCGGCGTGTCCTTCGAGCTGCCGATGGTCATGTTCTTCCTGGCAGCGATGGGGCTCGTCACGGCGCGGACTTACATCCGGGTGTTCCGCTATTTCATCGTGGTGAGCTTCGTGGTGGCGGGCATCCTCACCCCCCCAGATCCGATCAGCCAGACGATGATGGCCGTCCCCTTGAACCTCCTCTACTGGGTCGGGGTCCTCGGGGCGTGGGCGGTGGAGCGACGCAAGGACTCCGGCGCGGAGGGGCCGCTCATGGCGTTCCGCGCGCGCGTTTGGGGGCTCCTCGGGCTCTCACTCATCGGGGTGGCCGCTGCGCTCTACGGAGTGACCTGGTGGCTCGGCCGCTCCACGTCCCCGTTCCGCCTGGTGCCGTCGGATGCCGTCAGCGTCACCAGCGTCCGCTTCGCCTCGTTGGCTGACGCCCCGCCGCCCGACGCGAGCGTGCGGGCATGGCTCACCGCAGCCGCCGGCTCGCTGCCCGACGGCCTGCCCTCCCCGCTCGAGGGCCATGTCGTGTTGATCCGCCTGGCCGACGACTCTGTTGTCGCCGTCCTGGCGGAGGGCTGCGCGGGTGGCGAGGACTGCATCGGGGACGAACGGGTGATCGGTCCCACGGCCGCCGTCGACAGCCTGCGGCGCATCGAACAGTCCCTCGAGAAGAGCCAGGAGATGGCGGAGCTCAACGCGTCGGGGCCGGCGTTCCACTGGGACCGGGCTCCAGCGCGCGACTGGCTGTCGGCCTTCCCGGGCACGACCCCGCCCCCCGGTCCAAAGCTAACCGGCGTTCGAGTGGTCGCTGACCTCAGGAGCAGCGCACCCAGGCTGTCACTCGCGGTTACCTTGGACGCGCCGGGCGCGGTGCCCGGCGTGGTCGCGCGGGCGGACCTCTGGCGTCACGACCAGCGCAAGGCAGCCGACGGCGGCGCCAGTCAGCTGGCGCGCAGCGTTGGCGAGCTTGGGTCGGTGTTGGCGGAGGCGATCGAACAAGGAGCCCTGCCGGCAGAGCGAAAAGCTGCGCTGGCTGCCCGGATCGCGGCGCTCACAACCCGGATCGGCGCGGGCGGACCACCGGCTGGCGCCGAAGCGGGCAGCTCGTTCGTACAGCGCATGGGCAACGCGGCAGCGACGTGGAAGGTAGACGGCGCCGACAAGACGGTGACCCTGACCCTCGGGCTCGTGCCCGGAGAGGCAATGGCCGCGTTGGCCGCGCCCTGAGCTCAGCTCAGGTCGATTAGCGGCGCTCCGGCCTCGACGCTGTCGCCCACGGCGCAGCGCACCGCCCGCACCACGCCATCTCTGGGGGCCTTCACGTCGTTCTCCATCTTCATGGCCTCGATGACCAACAGGCGTTGCCCGCGCACCACGGCCTGGTCGACCTGCACGTCCACCGCGACGACCTTGCCCGGCATCGCCACAGAGACCGCGCCGCCGCCCCGGTCACCCTGGGAGGCGCCGAACCACGTCTCGCGCTCGGGGAGCACCGTAAGGTTGATGGCCTCGCCGAGGCCGAAGAACGCGAAAGTCCGCGGCTGGGACTCTGAGAGCTCCGTGGCGTGCCCCCCATTGAAGCCGCCCGGGCGGTGCGAGTGGTCCCGCGAGGCCGGACGGTTCAGCTCGGCCAGCGCGAACCGGAAGACCCTGTCGTCCACCCGGACCACCACCGCATCGCCGCGGCGCTCCACGCGGTGCGTAAGCTCCCGAGACTCCCCCGCCGCGTCCACGCGCACCAGTCCGAGCGCGGGGCCCGTCGCGTCTCGAGTCACCTCCACCACCACGTCGCGATTTCCCCGCACGGCGAATCGGGCTGCCGAGGCGTTTTCACGGAAGGCCAACACCGCCGCCGTGATCTCGGCCGCAAGCTGCAGATCGGTGCGACCGAACGGCGCCACCAGGGGGCCCATGGAGCCGATGAGCGCCGTGGAGTACCGTCCCGCGACGAAGTCCGGGTGAGCCAGCAGGACGTCGAGGAACTCGCGGTTCGTTCGGATCCCGGCCACCTCCAGCTGACGCAGCGCGGCCCGCATGCGCTGGATCGCCGTCTCGCGGTCCGGACCCGAGGCGACGATCTTGGCGACCATGGGATCATAGAACTGGCTGACCTCGTCACCCTCCTCGACGCCGTCGTCCACGCGGATCCCCACCCCGGTGGGCGGGCGATAGCGGACCAGCGGTCCGGGAGAGGGCATGAAGTTCTGCCACGGGTCCTCGGCGTAGAGCCGGCACTCCACCGCGTGACCCGTCCGAGTCAGCTGCTCTTGCGTGAACGGCAGCGGCTTCCCGGCGGCCACCTCGAGCTGGAGCTTCACGAGGTCGAGGCCGGTGATGCACTCCGTTACCGGATGCTCGACCTGCACGACGCCTTGGCCCAACCACGTCGACACCCGCCCGACCGATTCCGCACGAACAGCGAGTACCCACATCGCCAGGTGGCGGATGTCGTCCATCCGCTGGACGAGC
>SXGT01845344.1_pt1 | contig 18166 bp, 15 predicted proteins | sample 3176221 | NCBI WGS metagenome assembly SXGT01 (sample SAMN11356862, study PRJNA531348) | freshwater metagenome | isolation source: freshwater sample F1-120 | place: China: Fuxian Lake, Yuxi | collected 2017-12-25
CGGCGCTTCGACGTCGAAGCGCAGTCCGAAGGCGTCAGCCTTTGCCTCGAGCACGGTGAGGCACTGCGGTTTGTCGAACAGCGCTTCGAACCGTCGCTGCCGCAATACGACGCCGACGCCGACTTCACGCACCGACCATGCGCCATCGTCGCGGATCGAATCGAGCTGCGCCTTCGTTGGCGAGGCGACCTGGGCGGCGCATGACGCCAGCGTCGCGAGCGTTGCGACAAAGAGAGTCAGCGTTGCGTGAGCGCGAGGTCGCATCAGCTGCGCTTGTTGACGAACATCGAAGCGTCGTCGATCGGCGTAGCTGCCTGCTCGCCGGTCGCAAGGCACTTCAGCGCGAGCGTTCCTTGCGCGAGTTCGGCGGTGCCAAGGATCGCCGCGAAGGGCGCGCCGATCGTGTTCGCATAGGTGAGCATCTTGCCCATGTTCGCGGCGTCGGCGTAAACCTCGACGCGCAGGCCTTGCGCACGCATTCGTGTCGCGACTCGGATCGCCGCGTCGGCAGGCACGTCGCCCATGCGGCACAGGAGCACCTGCGGCCCGATGCAAAGGGGCGGAAACATGCCGCGCTCTTCCATCACGAGCAGCACGCGTTCGAGTCCGAGCGAGAAGCCGACTGCGGGCACGGGCTTCTTCTGGAACATTCCGATCAGGTTGTCGTAGCGGCCGCCGCCGCCCATCGAGCCCGCAAGACCCTTGCACGTGATCTCGAAGATCGGGCCCGTGTAATACGACAGTCCACGCGCGAGCGTCGGATCGAAGATTGCATGCTTGGCCGCGGGCCCGTCTTTGGCGACGGCGAGCAACTCGGCAAGCGCGCGCGATGGCGCCTGGAAGGGGCCCTCGGTAGCCGCCATGCGTGTCAGCGCGCCGGGTTCGCGAGCCTGCTCGAGCGCGTGCAGCAGCGCCTCGCCGCAGTCGTTGGCGAAGCCCTTCTGCGCGAGTTCTTGCAGCACGCCGTCGCGGCCGATCTTGTCGAGTTTGTCGAGCGCGATCAGCGCCAGGCCCTCGTTCTCATTGGCAATGCCCGCCGCAGTGACAAAGGCGCGCAGCAGTTCGCGGTGGTTGACGTGGATCGCAAAGTCGGCAAAGCCGAGCCCCTGCAAGACGGCGGCGACTGCGCCCATGACTTCGGCATCGGCGATCACGCTCGTCGTGCCCGTGATGTCCACATCGCACTGGTAGAACTCGCGGAACCGTCCCTTTGCCGGACGATCGGCGCGCCACACCGGTTGGATTTGATAGCGCTTGTAGAACGCGGGCAGGTCGCGGTAGTTGGCGACGACGCGCGCAAGCGGCACCGTCAGGTCGTAGCGCAGCCCCTCGTCTGCGAGGTCGATCTCGGTTGGCGCGCCCGACGCGAGCGCGCGCTGCAGCTTCTCGCGGCGGTGCAGGATGCGGTAGAGCAGTTGGTCGCCCTCGGGCCCGTACTTGCCGAGCAGTGTCGACAGGTTCTCGATGGTCGGCGTCTCGAGCGGCTGGAATCCGAACGACTCGTAAACGCGCTGCACCACGGCCAGCACGTGGCGCCGTCGCACGACGTCGGGCGCAAGGAAGTCGCGCATGCCGCTTTGGGGCTTGGTCGAGATCTCGCTCATGGGCCGCACATGGTGCAACGGCGACGAGTCGCGTGCCAGCGTGCAGCGGTCGCCCTGGGCTCAGTCTGTGGTCGCGTCTGGAAGTTCGCGCAGTGCAAGCGGGTCCTTCTTGAGCAGGCGCCATGTGGCGGGATCCGCGCGCTTCGTCACCGTTGCCAGGCGAAGTCCGTCCTGAAGGCACACCTGCGCTCGAGCGTCGTGCTTGCTGACGTCGGGTCGGCCGAGGATTCGGTGACGCACTGCTGGGGCCTGGACTGGATCTCGCGACAGGCAGACGAATGCGTAGGGCAATGCACGAAGGTCGATGCCGACGTCGCGGCCGGCGCGCGCCCAGTCGCCGTCGGTGAACACAGCTTGCGGCGGCTCGGCAAAGAAGTGGCACCACTCGCTGCTCGTTAGCAGCGCGGGGCACCTGTCGCGGTGCGCACACGGCGCGATGACGTGCATGGATGCGGCGAACTCATCGCGCAGCGATGACAGCCGCCGCGAAGCCGCGAAGTTGCCGGATTCTACAAGGATGGCGACGCGCGATCGCGCGATCGCGTCGCGCAGTTGGGCCAGGCCGCTGGCGTCGAGTTCGGAGACGACGTGGCTTGCGAGCAGCACGTCGAAGGACAAGCCTTCGGTAGTGGTGACGGCGCGCGTGCGCATCTTGGGATGCTTGGCTCGGATCGCGGCCGCCGCGAATGCGGCGGCGATGGTGGAGCGATCGAGGCACAAGACCTCCGCTGCACCGAAGTGCTCTACGTGGCGCAATGCCGCCACACCGGCGCCGCACCCGAAGTCGAGCACGACCGCATCCTCGTTGCGCAGCAGGCCGCGATCCCTGCACTCAGACAGCGCGGCGTCCCACTTCCAGCCGATGCGCGCGCCGAGCACGCGTGCGTAGGCGCGCAGGTCGTGTTCGTCGCGCCAGTAGTCGAGCAGCGCGCGGTCGCCGCGCGTGTCGTCGAGGAACATTGCGCGCAACCGTTGGATCCGGTCCAGCTCGTCGCGCGAGAGACTCATCGAAGGCTTTGCTCAGGACCTACGCGTCGCCGCAGCCGTGGGCGGTGACGTGTTCGGCGACGACGGGCATCAGTTCTTCGACCAGGACGCGCTGATACTCGGGATGACGCTGGAAGATCTCGAACGCAGACTGGTTCTCGAAGGTCGAGAACAGCGCGAGGTTGAAGCCCTTCGAGTCCTGCGCGAGGTTGTGCGTGACTGAAAAGCACTCGACCCCGGGCAGCGTCTCGACGAGCGCTTGCAGCGCTTCGCGCGCGCCTCGCACGCGCTCAAGCGGGATGCCGGGCTTCAGTCGAAAGAGGATCGAGCAGTGGAACATCGCCGCGCGGCATGTTCGCGGCGATGGCGGTGGCGCGCCAGCGCGCTCAGGCAGACTTCAAGCGCAACGGACGGCGGGCCTCTTCTTCGTGGCCGCCTTCGTGGCCGAAGCAGACCTTGTCCTCGCCTTCTTCCCAGCAAAAGACGACTTCGCCGAGCCGACTGGCTCCGCGGATGTGGACCGTCAGCGGCTGCGTCTGCAGCACCTTCATGCCCATTTCTTCGAACTCGCGGCGACAGCGCGCCAGCGCCTCGTCCTGATCGGCGATGCGAGCGTCGAGCTCGGCCAGTTCGAGCAGCAGGCCTTCGGGCGTGTGCGCGTCCTCGAGGATTTCGCGCTCCTTTCGGAGCGTGCGGCGGGTGGCGCGGCGATCGGCGAACTCCCGGGCGATCACGCGGACCAGGGGAAGGATCTGGTTGGCTTCAGCAAGGGTGTAGATGCGCTTCATGGCACTTGGCTCCAAGACGATCTGGTCTTGCCTGGTGTTCCGCAGTCGGCCACAGTGCCGCGCCGCCCAGGTTCGCCAGAGGTATCGGACGTGAAGGGCTAGTGGTCCCCGCACAAGGGGTAACCAAGACCCTTCTACATCGGAATCTTCCGGTATGGCGAACCCCGCCCGGCGTCCGGCAACCTGCGCACTGAGACCATGACGGATCGCGATGTAATGGAGTTCGATGTCGTGATCGTCGGCGGCGGCCCCTCGGGGCTGGCCACGGCGATCCACCTCAAAAACCTGATCGAGCGGCACAACGCCGAGGTCGAGAAAACCGGCCACGGCGAACCGATCCCAGGCGAGGTGGTGTTGATCGAGAAGGCCGCCGAGATCGGCGCCCACTCGATCTCCGGCGCGGTCATGGATCCCAAGGGCCTGGATGCGCTGCTCCCCGATTGGCGCACGATGGAGCCGAAGGCGCCGGTCGAAGCCGAGGTCCACGACGACTACGCGATCTGGCTCACCGAGAAGGGCGGCGTCAAGTTCCCGGTCACGCCGCCGCCGCTGAAGAACCACGGCAACTTCGTCGTCAGCCTCAACAAGTTGGTGAAGTGGCTCGGCGGCATCGCCGAACAGAAGGGCGTGCAGGTCTTCGCCGGCTTCCCCGGCGCGAAACTGATGCGCGAAGGCGATCGCGTGACCGGAGTCCAACTGCAGGACGCCGGCGTCGACAAGCACGGCGAGCAGAAGGGCTCGTTCCAAGCGGGCGGCATCCTCGCGGGCAAGCTCGTCGTGCTCGCAGAAGGCAGCCGCGGCTCGATGGCGAAGCAGCTGATCTCCGACCTGAAGCTCGAAGGCCAGAACCCGCAGGTCTACGGCATCGGCGTCAAGGAAGTGTGGGAAGTGCCCGCGGGCCAATGCGCGCCGGGCCTCGTCGTGCACACGATGGGCTACCCGCTGGACAGCCAGACTTTCGGCGGCGGCTGGGTCTACGGCATGGGCCAGACCGAGGGCGGCAAGAACCTCGTGTCGATCGGCCTCGTCGTCGGCCTCGACTACAAGGACCCGACGATGGACGCGCATCGGCAGCTTCAGCGCATGAAGCTCAACCCGAAGATCGCTGCGTTCTTGAAGGGCGGCAAGATGCTGCACTACGGCGCGAAGTCGCTGCCCGAAGGCGGCCTCTACTCGATGCCGCGCAACTACGGCGACGGCTTCGTCATCGTCGGCGACAGCGCCGGCCTGATGAACAGCATGCGTCTGAAGGGGATCCACCTTGCGATGCGCAGCGGCATGCTCGCGGCGGAGACCGTGTTTGCCTGTCTCAAGCGCGGTGACACGTCAGCCAACGCGACCAAGGACTACGGGGAGCGGATGAAGCACGATTGGGTGCACGAGGAGATGTGGCAGTGCCGCAACTTCCACCAGGGCTTCCACAAGGGCCGCCTGATGGGATTGCTCAATGGCGCTTTTGCGCAGTTCTTCGGCGGCAAGGGCTTCTTGTTTGCGGACAACATGAAGAGTCCCGCGGGCCACACGTTCATGAAGACGCTGGGCAGCTACTTCAAGGGCAAGGGCAAGCCCAAGCAGGAGAAGCTCGCCGAAGATGGCACGCTGACTTTCGACAAGCTCACGAGCGTCTACTCGTCGGGCACCATGCACGAGGAGGACCAGCCCTGCCATCTCGTCGTCACGCAGCCCGACCTCTGCTCGACGCGCTGCGTCGAAGAGTTTGGCAACCCGTGCCAGCACTTCTGCCCCGCGGCGGTCTACGAGATGGAGGAGAAGCCCGGCACGCGCCACGGCGTCGACCTCAAGATCAACGCGAGCAATTGCGTGCACTGCAAGACGTGCGACATCATGGACCCCTACCAGGTCATCAACTGGGTGACGCCGGAAGGCGGCGGCGGGCCGAACTACACGAACCTGTGAGGTTCGCCGCGCGGGATCGCGCGGCACCTGTGCACTTTGGAAGCCACGAGGCAGCGCACGCGGGCTCGGTCGTTCATGGCGCGGTGAGGAACCAGTCTGCTGCTGCCATTGCGCGTATGCCCGTCGGCGTCCGTTGCGGAAGGTCACTGTCGCCGAGCGCGATGAGGTGCGCGGTCGCATCCATGGGCTCGCGCATCGCTTCGTGAAGCGCACGCAGTTCGCGTCCGGTGGTTGCATCGCACATCGCAACCGCGCATGGTGCGTTCGCTGGTCGAAATGACCCGACCCAGGAACCCATGAAAGAACGTTTCGAACGCCATCGCCAACCCTGGACGCCGTCGGAGATCGCGAAGCTGCACCAGCTGGCGGGCAAGGCCTGGAGTCTGCGCGACATCGCCACGGCGCTGAAGCGCAGCGAGGAGTCCGTCAAGATCCGTGCGAAGCTCGACAAGCTGACGATCGCGAGCAAGCACTGAGCGAAGGGTGCGCGCGGCGGGCGGGCGTTGGTCCCGCGTCGCCCTGCCCCCTCAAGCCGTGCCGCTACCCGCGCCGATGACCCCGTGGCAACGGCGCTTCGCCGTTCGCAAGGACGCGGCGATGACGACGACTCCCACTCCCACTGGCGCTGGCGCTGCGGCGCACGCCGTCGATGTGCGCACGCGGACTGGCCGTGCCGACGCGTTACGTCGCGCCGACGAGGCGCTCACCTGCGGCGACCGCGCGCTCGCAGAAGCGATCGCGCGTCGCGTGCTATCTTGCGACGTCGAGAGCGCGGATGCGTATGCGATCCTGCAGGTCGCTCTCGTGGAGTCGGGCAAGCTGAAGGACGCGACCGTCGTCGCCAACCAGACGCTGGCGCACTTCCGCGCGCTCGCGCAGCAGTCGACGCAGGCGCACATGTTGCACGTGCTGCACGAACGCGGCTTCCGCGCGCGCGGCATCCTCGACATCGGCGCCTACGAAGGTGAGTTCGCGATCCTCGCGCGGCAGTTCTTCCCCGAGGCCGCGTTGCTGATGGTCGAGCCGCAGCCGCACAAGCGCGCGCAGCTCGACGCGGTGGGCTCGGCTCTCGGCGGCGTCGCGGAGACCGTGAGCGCGCTGCTCGGCGACGGTGAGCGAGCGAAATGCGCTTTCCAGCAGCTCGACACGCCTTTCGGATCCACGGGCTCGTCGCTGTATGCGGAGATCAGCGAGTATCCGCGCCGGACGCTGACTCTGCCGATGCGCACGGTCGATGCTCTCGTGCGCGAGCGCCCGGGCCGCTGCTACGACTTGGTCAAGATCGACGTGCAGGGCGCGGAGGTCGACGTCCTTCGTGGCGCAACACAGGCGCTGCAAGGCGTCGAGGCGCTTTGTGTGGAACTGTCGCTGCACGCGCACAACCACGGCGCGCCGCTGCTCGCCGCAGTCGTCGCCGAACTCGACGCGCTCGGTTTTTCGATGTTCGACGTCGCGCCGTTGCCGCGCGATGCAGGGCTACAAAAGCAGATCGACGCCACGTTCGTCAGCAAGCGTTCGCGGCTCTGGCAGTGACTCGAAGTGATTTCACACACTTCGGCAACCGCGTCCGGCTCCGAAGCCCGATTGCGGCGCCCCGGGATCGAAGCGGAATCCACGGATCTCGCGACGACCTCAACCTTGCCCCTTTCTTCGTTGCTCGGCTTCGCACGCCGAATGTTGTGAAACCACTTCTACGCAGTCGGTCAGGGCCGGCGACGGCCCTGCAGCGCAAACTCGATGACCGTGCGATAGGTGCCGCGCACTGCAATGCCAGCGCGCCGAGCCGGCTCGAAGGTCCACTTCGATAGCTGCAACAACGCGGCGTCATCGAGCACGGCGTGGCCCGAGGAGACCTCGACGTGCGCAGCATCGACCGTCCCGTCCAATGCGATCTCGAGCAGCACTGTGACCTCGCCGGCGAGGCCGGCCTTGCGTGCAGCGTGCGGATACTCGGGCGGCGCGTTCTTGCCCGGGACTGGCGACGGTTGCACGAGCGCGGACTCGGCGGATGGAGCGCTGGCGGGCTCTTGCGGCGTCGCCTCCTTCGTCTCATCACGCCGCGGCTTCGCTGCGACGCGCGCGGACCAATCGGGGGTCGCTTTGTCCTCGAGAGTCGCGAGATGATCGGCCGCAGCAAGCGCCCTTGCGTCGGGCACCGGTTCGAACTCGGGCAGGACTGGATCGACCAGCAGCGTCTTTTGCGGCGGCGGCGGTTCGGAGTGGATCGGCGGCGGCGGGGCCTCCGAGCGCGGTTCGATCCAGACTGGCGTTTCGCGCCAAAGCGATGACATCGCTGGCACCGACTGTGTTCCAGCCCAGGTGGACTCAGGCGCGACTCCAAGTCCCACGACCACGATCGCAGCGATCAAGGCGGAGTGCGCCGAGATCGACGCGGCCCAGGAACGGGTCGCGATCTTCGGCGTTGCCTCGGACTTTGGCGTGGCGGACACGGGGCGCGGGATCATCCTCACCGCCGACAGGAACGCCAGAGCCGGCGCAATCCGCTCGACGGCATCGGGGAGATCGGCAGCGTCGATTTCTGCCACACTGCCTCAGATCGCCTCAGAGCCGGGAGGTCCGTTTGCCGAAAGAGCCGTATCCATGAAGCTTGCACTGTCGGCTCCGCTTCCTCCCTGGTCGACTCCCGTAACGGGGCACGCCACCGCCTTGCTCGCGGCGTTGCAGCAACTCGGTTCTGCGCACGCACTGGTCGACACGCCGTGGCGAATCCGCTCGGGTCTCGTCGCCCGCGATCGGCTGTGCTCGTTGTGCGATCTGCCGACGCTGCTCGACAACAACGTAGTCGACATGCCGATCTACATGGTCGGTGACGACGCGCTGCATCTGCACCAACTCCGTTTCGCGCAGAAGGTCCCCGGCGTGCTCGTGCTCCCGTCGCTGCGCCTCGATCGCCTGAAGCAGGGCCTCGCCGCAAGCGTTGGCAAGCGCACGTTGCCGTTGTTCAAGAACTACGATCACGGCCGTGACCTTGCCGTGCAGCTCGCCGAAGCGAGCCTCGCGACGATCGTGCCGACGGAGGCCGATTGCCGCGCGATCCAGCAACTCGCGCCCAAGGCCGTCGTGCACGTCGTGCCTTCGGTCGCGATCGACGCGTTTGACGCGCTGGTCGCTGCGCGCGAAGTGCGCCGCATCTGCAATGGCCTCGTTCGACGCGCGACGGCAAAACTGGAACCCGAGCAGTGCCCTCCGGTCACCGCGGTGGTCATCGGCTACAACAGCAAAGACATCGTCGGGCCGTGCCTGCAGACGCTGCTCGACCAGGACTATCCAAACCTCGAAGTCGTCGTCGTCGACAACGCGAGCAAGGACGGCACGGCGGACTTCATCCGCGCCAACTTCCCGCAGATCCGATTGATCGCGAGCGACGTCAACCTGGGCTTCGCCGAAGGCAACAACCTCGTCTTCCGCACGACCAAGTCGAAGTACGTCGTGCTGCTCAACCAGGATGCCTATGCGCAACGCAACTGGGTCACGGAGCTCGTGCGCGCGGCCGAGATGGACGAACGAATCGGCTCGGTGGGCAGCAAGATGCTGTTCTTCCGCTGCCCGACGTTGCTCAACTCGACGGCGATCGAGATCAACGAAGCAGGCTGGGGCTGGGACCGTCAGGTCGGGGAGCGCGATGAGAACCCGTCGCCGATGCCCGAAGAGGTGTTCGGCGGCTGCGGCGGCGCGGTGCTCTACCGCACGTCGGCGCTGAAGAAGGTCGGCGGCTTCGATCCAGCGTTCTTCATGTACTACGAGGACACGGACCTCGCGTGGCGACTGCGCCTCGCTGGCTACGACAACCTCTACGCGCCGCTCGCGGTCGTGCGTCACGACTTCCACGGCGATACCGGCGCAACGCCAGGCCGCCTCTACCGCCGCCGCTTCATGAGCGAGCGCAACCGGTGGGCGACCTTGGTGAAGAACCTCGATTGGAAGTCGCTATTCGCGGTGCTGCCCAAGATCCGCAAGTACGACAAGGGCCGCGTCGAGTGGCTCGAGCAGGCGGTGCGCGACGGGCACAACCCGGAATTCCACGGCCAGATTGCGAAGATCATCAGGCAAGCATGGAGCTGGAACTTCTGGCGCCTGCCGCAGCTGTTGTGGCGTCGCTACCGGACGCAACGACTTCGCGCGGTCTCTTCTGAGACGGGTCGTCGGTTCCTCGTCGCCGGCATCAACGAGGGCGGGCACCAGGGCGACGTCGACAACTTCCACGATCGGTTCTCCGCGAAGCCTCGCGGCCAGATCGTGATGGGCGACACTGACAACGGCTCGATCGGTTCGGGCTGGCACACGCTCGAGAATCCTCCCGGCAGCAAGGCGCCATATCGCTGGTGCAAGGGTCGCGCGTGGTTCTACCTCGCACCCGAGAATGACACGAAGGCGCTCTACCTGCGGCTCGCGTCGCCGATCGAGAAGCACGAGATCAAGGTCTATGTCGAAGGCGAACTGATCGGCTGCTGCACGGTCGACGAGCACGCGGGCGACTACTGCTTTGCGTTGCCGGACACGATGACGCGCGGCGAGTTGCTCGAGTTCACGATCGAGAGCCAGACGATCACGCCGAAGCAAGCAGGGTTGTCGGCTGACATTCGCGACCTCGGTGTGATCGTGTTCTCGCTGCAATGCGGCGCCGTGGTGGCAGCCGGCGTCGGGAGCGGCAGGCACTTCATCGGTCGAGGCTTCGATCGCAGCGCCGCGCCCAAGCGACCCGCGATCGTCATGGGCGAGACCGACGAGGGCGTGTTGGGAGTCGGCTTCTACGGCGTCGAGCGTCCGCAGCAGGACGGCCCGGCTTACCGTTGGTGTGGCCAGAAGGCGCAGGTCTACGTGCAACCGAGCGCGGCGGCGAAGTCGCTCGTCTGCAAGGCTGCGAGCCCGCTGCGACCGCACCAGGTCACGCTGTTCGCGGAAGCGCGTCAGCTCGGCACCGCGACGGTAGGCGGAGCCATCACGGAGCTGCGCTTCGAGTTGCCGCCTGACCTCGCGCGCGACACCTTGCTCGAGGTCACGATCGAGACCGAGACGACGAAACCAAGCGACCTGAATGGCTCCCCAGACGTGCGCGACCTCGGCTTGCTCGTGTTCGAAGTGCGCGCGGAGTGAACTTCAGAACGTGACACCGACGCCAATCACGATGGCATCGAAGAACAAGTCGTAGCCTGCGCCGATCACGATCCCATCGGTCGGCATCCACAGCGCGCCTGCGGTCAGCGAGCCGTGCAGCGTCGGGTCCTCGGGATAGTGGTAGTAGCCGTCTGCGCTGATCGTGCGCGACGCGTCGAAGCGCTCCGTCGAGGACTGCATGTAGCCGACGCCCAATCCCGCATGAATCCAAAGGCCGTCCGCAGCGTGGACCGTTGGGCCAATGTGCGCGTCGATCGCCATCGTCGACTCATCGGTAACCGGGTGCGAAGACGCACTCGTGGGTGCGTCATCGAATCGGACGCCACGGAGCGAGCCCTGCGTCGCCAGACGCATGTCGATGAACCAGCCAACAGGGTTTTGCTCCGAGCCGAGGTGATGCAGCGACGCGCCGATCGCGTCGCTGGGCTTGTTGGCGTCGCCGACTCTTGCGTACTGGAGCGCAACGGCTCGATGCCGCGATGACTCGCAAGCAGCGGCAGCGAGCGCGAACACCAAGCAAGGCATTGCGAAGAAGCGCGGCGGCGAGCAACGCATGCGCGAAGTGTGCAGACCGACGCGACGGACTTCCACAACCACGGCGTGTCGTTGCGCATCGAGGTCCGTCCTCAACGCATCCCGACGACCATGCTGCGCTGCATGCGGATCTCGATCTTCGCAGATGTCTTGCAGCGTCTTGCCAGCGCTTCACCGAGGTCCGTTGCCGCATCGGCATCCAGGCGCAATGCCGTGCCGAGCAAGTGCGCGACGTCGTAGGGCGACTCGAAGGGCACCAACTGGGTTCCGAGCAGGGCTTCCGCAGTCCGCAGGCCGCTGCGCTTCAGCGCTGCCACCAACTCGTCGACGGGCGGGCCCTGAAATCGGCTGGCGATCGTCGCCGCGCAGGGCAGGTTGGAGTCGTTTGCTGCCGCCAGCGCATCCGGTGCCGGTTCTGGCGCCGGCAAGTCGAGGAAGTAGCGGCCTCCGGGTCGCAGGTGCCGGGCGACGAAATCGGTCCAGATCCAGGCGTCGCGCGGCGGCGGCGCCAGTGGGTTCACGATCACGACGTCGAAGCGCCCAACTTGGAGCCCGGGTTCGACGTCGCCGACGACGCACTCGGTGTTGGAGAAGCCACCGCCGACGTCGTGGCTCGTGGGCCAGCGGTTCTCGAGCACAGTCAGGCCGCCACTCCGCGACAGCAGGCCGCGCACCGCCGAAGCGATCGCGGCCGCACCGCTGAGGCACAGCAGCACACGTTCGCTCTTGCGCACTTCGAGCGCGCTGAGCGTGCGGTGGAGCCAAGGCGGGTGCCAGTGCGACATCGGGCCAAAGAGCCTAGGAGCACCGATCTCGAGCGTCGACAGCACATCAGGTCGCCCCTTCTGTCGGCGGCGGGGTCGTTGCGGCAGCCGACGTGCAAGGCGCTTGCTCCTGGTGCAGGGCTTCACGGCTTCGCGGTCCATTCGGACTGCCTCATGGGAAGCCGGTGTGCGGGTTGGCCCCACGAGCGACAGCCAGAGAGGGCAGGCAGCCGGCCGAATCCCCGGCAGGCGGCCGGCTGGCGGCGGATATCGCCAAGAAGGCGCTCCCTGGCCAGCCGCCGCGCGTCGGTCGAGCCGCCATCCCTGGTATGGCCAGGGACCCCGGCCCCAATCTACGGCGGGGTCGTCGTTGCGCGCCCTGCCCCGGCAGGTATGGTGCCGCCTCGCTCGAAGCGCCGGATTGGTCCCCGGCTGCGTGCTGCGAGCGAAGGTCACGGAGGCTACTCCCATGTGTCTACATCTTGTGCTCGGTCGTGCCGTTTCCCCGGTTGTCTTCGCATTCGCTGGCTTGTTGAGCGCGCAGGAGGCGCAGACTCCTGCGCCGGTGCCGGTGGTTCCGGCTCCTGCCGCGACGCCGGCTCCTGTCGTGCCTGCGGCTGAAGCGCAGGCAACTGACGCGCAGGCACCATCGGCTCCAACGCAAGGCAGCCCGCTCGCGAGCGTGATCGCTGCGAGCGCCTCCTTGCGCGTGTGGCCGACCTCGAACTCGCCCGTTTACGAAGGCGCGGTCGCCAAGGACGGCGTGGTCAAAGTCGGCCGCAGCGATGCGGGCTTCCGCGAAGTGCTGCTGCCGCTCGGGCCGGTTGGCTACGTGCACAAGGGCTTCACGCACGAGCCGACCGCAGAAGGCAAGGTCGCGATCAAGAACAAGAGCGTCGCGTTCCGCTATCGCCCGAAGTCTGGCGAAGCGCCGGTGTCGACGCTCGTCGAAGGCACGGAGATCTGGGTCGTCGGCGAACAGGACGACTGGTGGAAGGTCCGCAATGGCACGGCTTCGTGCTGGGTGCTCGAGACGGAGATCCAAGTCTTCGACAACCCACCGGCAACGTTGACGCTGGCGCACGCCGAGTTCGAGAAGACGCAGAAGGGTGAAGTCGGAGCGCGGCTCGAGTCGCTCGCGAAGGCGGCAGAGGCGCGCAGGATTCGCGAAGAACGTCGCGCCAAGCTCGCGGCCCTTCAGGGTGACTTTGGCGCCGAGTTGAAGAAGCCGTCGCGCGAGCAGAAGTTCGACGGCGTCGCTGCTGCAACCGAGGAACTGCTGGCCCACGTTCAGGAAGACGCGGAGCTGAAGCCGATGGTTGAAGAGCTGAAGCGTCGCGTCGGCGCTCAACAGTGGGTCGTCGAAGCGACCGCCGCGCGTGATGCGCAGCCAAAGCCCGTGCAGGGTCTGCCCGAGGTTCCGCCGGTCGTCGTTCCGGACGCGCTCGATCGCTTCCAGGCAGTCGGATTCTTGCGTTGGGTCAAGGGCCTGACCGGTCCGGGTCGCTACGTCGTCGAGAAGGGCGGCAAGCACTTGTTCGAGGTCACGTGCCAGAGTGGTCGCTACGACCTCAGCCTGTTCGTCGAGTGCGAAGTCGGGCTGATCGGCGCGAGCCGCCGCCCGAACTTCGAGAGTCTCCGCGTGCTCGAGGTGGAGAAGATCGAAGTCCTGGCTCCTCGTCCGTGAGGGTTGCGGTCGACGGCGCGCGCCGTCGGCCCCATGCCAACGAGCCTGCCGCGACCGCGCGGCCGAGAAGCAGTTGACCCTTCAAGTTGGCCGAAAGACGGAACGCGAACTCCGTGGCCAACGCAACTTCGACTTCGCGCACGTCCGTCAACGGCTGGCGCCGCACCGCGCAAGGACTCGCAGCCTGCGCTGCGTTCGCGATGCCATTGCGCGCGCAGCACCCTGCGCCGATGGGCGAGCCGGATCCGCTCGACCTGCTCGTTCGAGCCGGGGAGCACGCACTGAAAGTCGAGGACCCCGTCGCTTCGTGGCGGGCGTTCCAAGATGCGTTGATTGCATCGCCGGTCCATGAGGAAGCGCGCATCGGCCTGGGTCGTGCGCACCTCTTGCTCTGTCGCGCGCAGATCGCGCTGGCCTACGCCGAGCAGGCGTTGACGACGGACGCGCTGTCCGAGCCCGCGATGACGCTCGCGATTCGAGCCCGCATCCGCGCCCGCATGTTCGATCAGGCGACCGCGTCAGCCGAAGAATACGTTGCGCGCCTCGACTTCCCTTCTGCGCCGCTGCTCGCGGCGCAAGCTTCGTCGCTGTTCCGGGTGCAGCGCAACGAGGAGGCGGCGCAGACCTATCGCGAAGTGTTGCAGCGCGATCCGATGCACCCCGAGGCGCACTTGCGGCTCGGCTCCGGTCTCTCGGCGCCAGGGGAAGCCGCAATCAGCGACTCGCTGCGCGAGGCCGTCGCGAGCATGCAGCGCGGTGACCTGGAAACGGCGATCGCCGCACTGGCTGTGGAACTCGCGCGCGAGCCGGGTCATCCCGTCGCGCACCGTTTGCTTGGCGAAGCTTTGCTGCAGCAGCGCGCGCTCTCTTGCATGGCACTTCGCGACCAGGCGTTTGCGAGATTGCGTTCGGCGCACGAGATCCCCGACCTTGGGTTGGTGCCGATTGCCGACTTCCTGCCCGCCTACTCAGGCCTTAAAGGCGAGCGCAAGGCTGTCGTTGATCGCGCGATGGCGCTGTTCGGCAGCAGGCTCGAGCGCATGCTCGTGATCGGTGGAAGGCACGACCTGTTGCTCGAACTCGATCGGACGACGGATGCGCCATCGCGTTCGACGCTGCGCGGCAAGCGGACCTTCGACGGTCGCGTCTGGGACGACGTGCGGGGCATCGGAGGCTTGTGCGCCGCGACCGGCATCGAGGCGCTCGATGACGCATCGCAGTTCGGCTTCGACACGCTCGTGCACGAGATCGCGCATCAGGTGCACTACTACGCGCTGAAGCAGGTGGATCAGGCTCGCATCCGGGACCTCTACAAGCGGGCTCGCGAGCAAGGCCGCTGTCTCGACTACTACGCGGCCACCAATGAGGCGGAGTACTTTGGGCAAGGCGTCGAGGCGTTCGCCAGCCTCGGCAAGCGTCCTGGCGGCGAGACCACGCACGGGCACACGCGCTTTGAGTTGTTTCGCGTCGATCGTGAGTTGCACGACTTCGTCGCGCGTGTCGTCGATCGCGATCCATTGGCAGGAGAGCGGCGCGTGGAGTTGCTGGAGGCCGCGATCGAGGTTGCGCTGCGCTGCGGTCGTCCGGACGACGCGGTGGTCGCGGCGGGCCTGCTGCCCGAAGGGCCGCGGCGCGTCGAAGCGACGCGCCGTGCGGACGCGGCCTTGCGCGCCGCGACGGCCTGGTGAGCGACCGTCACTTCGCTGCGGCTTCGAGTTCGGCGAAGAACGTGGCGAACTGACGCTCCGCGAGTTCCATGCGGGCCCTTGGCGACGAGGCGATGCGCGGCTGCGCGTGCTTGCGCAACAACGGGAACCCAGCGAGCTCCGGCTCCGGCGTGCCGCTCGTGCGGTGGCACAATGTGCACTGGGCACTGAGGGTCGTGTGCTTTGGCGTGCCGTAGTCGCGGAACAGGACCTGGTCGTCGTCGTGCAGTTCGCGGAAGTCTGCGATCGTGGTCTTGCCGGCGAGGCGTCGCAAGGTCTCACGTTCTAGCCAGAAGACCCGGAAGTCGACGCCGTCACGGGTTGTGGATGCGGCGGCAGCCAGTGCATCCAGGGCGCCGACGAAGCGTTGCAGGCGCACGTCGATCGCGAGGTCCGTCGCGCACGGCTTTCCCTGGTCATCGAGCGCCACGATGCCCTGGATCAGGATGGCGCGCGCGCCGACCGGGACTGACGGCTTCTCGCCGGCTGCGACGGCAGCGAGTTCTTCGCGCAGCTGCCGTGTTGCGGTCGTCGGCCATTCCAGGAACACGCGTGACCACAGCAGCGAATGCTCGGCATCGAAGAGGCGTGTCGAGCGTCGTTCGATCTCGACGAGCCGCGACGGCTCGATCTCCGGCTCGATCGTCGCGGCTTGAGCGATCGAGAATGTCGACAGCTCATGGTCCGACAACGTCGCCCGCGGCAGCGCGAGGCGTCGGGCCGCTTGGAGCAACGGCGCGAGCAACTCTGGGTTCGAACCAGTGTCGAGCAGGCGCCGTGCCATGCGCAGCAGGTCGCACTGCAAGAAGGCGCAGGCTGCGGTTTCCGCACGCAGGCTCAGGATCGCGTCGCCTGAGAGCGCGTCGAGCGCATCGCGCAGCGCTTTTGCCTCCGACTCGGAGAACGATTCGCGCGGCAACTGCAGGCCGTCCCCGCCAAAGAGTCGGCGGTCGGCCGGGCCTCCGGCGCGTTTGCCGAAGTAGCGCCCGTCAGGCCCGTGCTCCGCGGCCCGCGTCGATTCTGCCGGCAGTGCAAAGCCCACTTCAGCGGGGACGAAGTCGACGAAAAAGGTCAGCTGGAAGACACGGTTCGCAGGGTGGCGTTCGTCGTCCGACCAAGGCAGCCAGCGCGCGCCGGGAGCAGGGAGGCCTCGGTCGGACAAAGACGCGATCCATCGCTGTTGCGCGGTTGCAACGCACATCGCCGCGCCTGCCAGGACTGCGGCCAGGATGCTCGTGAAGCGTTCGCCCATCGCTGGCTCGCGCTACCGCGTCGACTGCAATTGCATCAGCGGCTGCACGATCGCGATCACGATGCCGGCGACGATCACTGCGAGCGCGACGATGATCAGCGGCTCGATCAGCGAAGTGAGCTTCGAGGTGGCCAGATCGACCTCTTCGTCGTAGCTCGCCGCGACGCGTTCGAGCATCTCCTCGAGGTTGCCCGCCTGCTCGCCGACGCCGACCATGTAGGCGACGGTTGGCGGGAACGCGCCGCTCGACTTCATTGGCGTGCTGATGTCCGCGCCTTCGAGCACCTTGTCATGCACGTCCTGCAAGGCGTTCTGCAGGACCTTGTTCTCGAGCACGTTGCGCGTCACGGCGATCGCCTGCAGCGCCGGCACGCCAGATCGCAGCAGCGTCGAAAGCGTGACGGAGAAGCGAGCCATCGACTGCTTGCGCATCAGGTCGCCAAACACGGGAACCGCCAGCTTGAAGCGGTCCCACATCAGGCGGCCCTTCTCCGAGTTGATGAACACCTGGAACAGGATCGCCAGCACGATGAAGCCGGTCAGCACCAGCGCCCAGTAGTCGACGAGGAAGTTCGACACCGAGATCAGGACCCTGGTCATCGCCGGCAAGTCGCCGCCGCGGCTCTGGATCAACTTGGTGACCTGTGGCACGACCCAGGTCATCAACGCCGCGACCACGACGATGCCGACCGTGACCATGACCATCGGGTAGATCAGCGCGGCGCCGACCTTGTTGCGGAGCCGCGTCTGGGCCTGCAAGAACCCAGCGAGCCGCCCGAGGACTTTCTCGAGCGCGCCGGACGACTCACCGGCCTTCACCATGTTCGAGTAGAGCTCGGTGAAGTAGGCCGGGTGTTGCAGCACCGCGTCGCCAAAGGGCATGCCTTGCGTGACCTTCTCGCGAATGTCGCGGAACGCGCTCTCGATCTTCTTGTCGGGCGCCTGCTCGATGACCATGCGCAGCGTCTCGGCGAGCGGAATGCCGGCTTGCAGCAGCGACGCCATCTGGCGCGTCACCGCGGCGACCTGCTCGGTGCGCTGCTTGTTGACCGACTCGATGCCGGTGACGCCGCGGATCCGGAGGCCCCGCGCGACCTGCTTGTGCTTCTCGCGCAGATCGGTGACGTAAAGACGTTCTTTCTTGAGCTTGAGGCGGGCGTCGCGCGGCGTGTCCGCGTCGATCAATCCCTTCTTGGTCGCGTTGTCCGGACCGATTGCCTTGTACTCGAAAATGGGCACGGATCTGGGCTCGCTATCTGGTTCAGGTCACGTCGAGTTGCGTCACGCGGAGCACTTCGTCCGGCGTGGTCTGGCCGGCGAGGAGCTTGTCGACGCCGTCCATTCGCAGGGTGCGAAGTCCGCGCTCGAGGGCGGATCGTTTGATCTCGCTCGCGGTCGCCTTACGCACGATCTGCTCCTGCACCGCGCTGTCGATCGGCATGACTTCGTAGATCGCCGTTCGGCCCGAGTAGCCCGAGTGGAAGCACTCGTCGCAGCCCTTGCCGACCATCAGCTTGCCGTCGGGGAACCGGTCTGGCGTCAGCTTGAGGTCCTCGATGTGGAACAACATCTGCTCGTCAGGCGTGACCATCTCCTTGCAGTTCGGGCAGACGGTGCGCAGCAGGCGTTGCGCGACGACGAGAAGCATCGACGACGAGACTAGGTAGGGTTCGACACCGATGTCGATGAGGCGCGTGACCGTCGATGCGGAATCGTTGGTGTGGACCGTGGAGAACACGAGGTGGCCCGTGAGCGCCGCGCGGATCGCGATGTCTGCGGTCTCGTTGTCGC
>SXGT01570266.1_pt1 | contig 18164 bp, 10 predicted proteins | sample 3176221 | NCBI WGS metagenome assembly SXGT01 (sample SAMN11356862, study PRJNA531348) | freshwater metagenome | isolation source: freshwater sample F1-120 | place: China: Fuxian Lake, Yuxi | collected 2017-12-25
CTCGGGAGCCGCCAGCTGTCGCTGGCGCCGGCTCCCTTCGAGTCGTTTGGGCTGTGCGAGCTCGCCGCAAACGCTCGGCGGCGACCGTTTCGCGGTTTCCGCCGCCTCCGGGCGTCGTGGCTCTCGCCTTGGTCGCCCTGCTCCCCCTCCTCGGCGCTCCACAAGCGCCGGGGGCCTCCGGAGCCGATGGTGGGTGAGCGCTGGCCAGAATTTCCCAATCATGGCAGCGAGAAGAGGAGTCTTGAAACAGGCTTCTGGTCCTGGGCCGTCTTGTCGGGCCTGCCAGTGTTCCTGAAATCGGAACCATGTGCCTCCCATGACCCGGGATCAGGAGTGAGGACCTCGGGGCGTCAGGCCGTACTTTCGCAAAAGCCGATAAAGTGATTCACGGGAAACCTTGGAGCTCCTGGCAGCAGCTGCCACGTTTCCTCCAGTCTCGCGGAGGCGTTGCGCCAAGAACTCGCGCTCAAAGTCGTTGCGGGCCATTCTCAGGGAGGAGCCTGAGCGCGGCGTCCCGTTTTCCGGGACAGCCTTTCCCGCTTGATTCCTGTTGGGGATTCGGCTGAGGGCCTCGCCCCCGGGGGGGCCATGAATCTCACGGCGCAGGCTGAACTCGTCAAAAACGAGATCTCCCTCCTCCACCACCTTTGTGGGAGTAATGATTAATGTACGTTCCACAAAGTGGCGAAGCTCCCGCACGTTCCCGGGCCAGTCTCGAGCCATGAGGGCTCGAATCGCGCCTGGAGAGAACTTGCGTCGTGGCTCCCCGGGCTTCTGTGCGAACTCGAGGAAATGTTCGACCAGGAGCGGGATGTCCTCCTTGCGATCCCTGAGGCTTGGCATGTGGATCTTCACCCCATGGATCCTGTAATAGAGGTCCTGACGAAAGACTTCCCGGGCCACCAAGTCGATAAGACTCTTGTTCGAGGCCGAGATGATGCGGACGTTTATCCGAATGTTTTCCTTGCCGCCCACTCGGCGGATCTCTTCTTCCTGAAGCACCCGAAGCAGTTTTTGTTGCATGGCGAGGCCCATGTCACTGACTTCGTCCAGGAAGATCGTGCCGTTGTCGGCAATTTCGAACAGACCCTTCTTGTCCGATATGGCGCCTGTGAAGGAACCTCGGGTGTGTCCGAAGAGTTCGGACTCAAGAAGCGACTCGTTCAGGGCTCCACAGTTAAGCGATACAAAACGAGCCTGCCGCCGGGTTCCGTTGAAGTGTAAGGCACGGGCGATTAACTCCTTGCCGGTGCCGCTTTCGCCCTCGAGGAGTACAGGTAGCTGGGTCGGCTCGACTTTCTCGAGAAGCGAAAAGATCTCCCGCATGGCCTCGGACTTGCCCACGAGGTTGTGAAAGCGATAACGGGCCTCCAGCTGGTCCTGACGGTTTCTCAAGTCCTCCTTCGCCACGGCGAGTTGTTCGTTTCGCTCCTTGACGGTGCTCTCCAGCTGAGCGTTGGCCATTTCCATCTTGCGGTTCGCCTCGATTAGCTCGTTCGTGCGACGTACGTTCTCCTCCATCAGTCTTGCATTCACCACGGCGACAGCGGCTTGGTCCGCGAATGCTTGGAGAAGACTCAAGTCATCGGAGCGGAACGCATCCTTCAAGTGCCGGTGGTCTAGGTAGATTAATCCGAGTACTTCAGAGCGAAACCGGAGGGGAACACAGACGAGCGACATCAGCTTGAGTTCTCGCACGCTGCGAGCATTCTTCAATCGTGGCTCGAGGAGAGCGTTGCCAAGAATGACCGGCTTGCCTGTCTTGAGCACCTCACGCAGGATCGAGTTCGAGATCTTTCCCTGTGGGTCAAGGATGGCCTCCTGATCCAGATTCCTTGCCACAGAGATGCTCTGGCCCTCCTGCCGATTCGTTCCGCTGGAATTGCGCAGAACGACAAAACCTCGTTCGGCATCGGCCAGGTCAATGACCGCATCCAGCACGGTTTCGAGGAGCTTGTGGAGATCGGGTTCGGTACCAATAGCGGCTGCGATCCGGTGTAGCTTGAGGGTTTCTCGATTGAGATGCAGAGCCTCCTCAATGTTACTTCGGCGGGCACCTTGAGTCGGGTTCCAGGCAGTGGCCTGGAGCGAATCGTTGCCGGAGATCTTGTCCCGGGAGGCCTGCATCGATTTTTCCACGGACCCGTCGAGAAGCAACTGCTCGGGCTGGCGGCGTTCAGGCTGCACGAAAAACACTTCCTGGAGCTCCCTGGGAAGGCTCGCATGAATCGCGTCGAGGACTTTCTTCGCCTCCAGGAAGTGGATTCGGGCCAGCTTTGGATCTCCAAGACGGGCGTCCATTTTTCCCTTCTCGATGTGGAGCTGCCACTGGAGATCGAGCAAGCCAAACTCCCGAGATTCGACCAGGCCTCGCTCAAAGAACTTGCGAGTGCTCTCGACATCCGTGCTGGACCCGGTTGCCTCGGATAGGCGCCCGCGCTCAAGAAAGTAACGAGGTACCAGGTCGCGGACGCCGAGTTCCTCGAGGATCGAGTAAGCTTCCTCCAGGGCCTCGGCTGCGGAGTCCCACGCTTCAACGTGCAAATAGAGGGCGCACGACTCCAGGAGTGCTTCGGCCACTTCCCTCTGATTTTGGAGCGAACGGTAGAGCTTTTCTGCGCGCGAGAGAAGGCTTCGTGATTTGGGATAATCGCCGACCTGGGCGTGGATGCGGGAGAGGCTCAGGAGGCAGTGACCTGTAAGGATAGTTTGCTGCCGTTTGCCGGATTCAACGAGCACATCCTCCAGCATGGCCCGCGCGCCCTTCAGGTCGCCGACTCGCAGGTGGACTCGAGCGAGAACCTCTCTGGTAAGCAATGTGCCAACCTCGTTTTCGATTCCGTGGAAGTCCTTCATCGCGGCTTCGCCGAGTTGAAGACTCTCAGCGTACCGGCCCCGGCTAACGTCGACCTCGGCAAGGAGGAGCCGAGTGTAGGCCATGCCCAACCGTTCGCCGATCTCTACACGAATCTGGAGGCTCTTCTCGGCGTAAGTGGCGGCCTTCTCGAGCTCGCCCTTGGCCTGGTAGATCTTGCCAATTCGGTAGTACGAGAACGCCATGCCGGAGCTCGACCTGGACTTTTTCCTCTTGTCCAGGGCCCTGAACGAGTAGTCCAGGGCCTCGTTATACTTGCCTTCATGCTCCAGGCAGCTGGACAGGTTGTTCATGCTCGTCGCGATGCCTTGCTGGTCGTTCAACCGGCTGAAGATATCAATGGCGCGTCGATAGCAGTCCGAGGCACGGTCCAGGTCGTCTTTCAGGCGATAGACGATCCCCAGGTTGTTGTGGCTGTTGGCGATGCCTTTCAGATCACCTACCTGTGAGAAGAGCCACAAGCTGCGCGTGAAGCAGTCGAGAGCACGCTCGTGATCGGCTCGGTTGTGGTGCAGGGTGCCGATGTTGCTCAGGCTGGCAGCGGCGTCGATCTTGCTTTCGATCTGCCTTGAAATTTCGAGCCCCCGCTCCAGATGCTCGAGCGCCCGGTCGTAGTCGCCGAGCGCTTCATGGCTTCGGCCAATGCACGGGAGTGCCTCCAGAACCAGAGGGAGAGATTTTTCGGCCTCGGCCAGATCAAGCCCGCGCAGGCTCGCGGCCAGAGCCTGGGCATGGTTTCCCCGCCGTGCGGCGACCTCACATTCGAGCAGGTGTGCTCTCGCGTTGGTCTCCCTGTGAGCCTCGGGGGGTGCTGCGAGTGTAAAGATGGTTCTGAGAACTTTCAGCGTGTCGTTGAGGCTGTCACGACTCAAGTGGTATCGCGCCATCGAAAGCAGCGTGAGGAGGTGCTCCTTCAGCGCGTTCGAGCTCAGCACTCCGGACTTGGCTTCCTCGGTAATGGCCCGCTCCGGGTTTGGGGTGAGCAGTCGGAGGCTTTTTTCCATGAAGTAGGCGGCATTGGCTTGCTCACCGGTTTGCTGGTAGACCTCCCCCAAGGTCCGGTAGATTACGGCAAGACGCTCCGGGTCTAGCGGCTTCTCCTGGGTGGCTGCAAGAAATGATAGTTTCTCGACCGCCTTCTGGAATTGGCCGCGGGCGACGTAGATTGCCGAGAGTTGAGAGATGACGCGGGCTCTCAGCAGGTCGGGCGCGAGCTCGAGCAGAGGCGCCTCAGGGCCGAGTTTTGAGCGTGTGCCGAGCTGCTCCAGGATCTCCTCGTAGAGGTGTGCGGCGGCTTCGCAAGCATGTGCGGAGCAAAGTTTGTCCGCGGCAAGTAAAGCCTGCTTGAAGTAGAGCCCGTCGAGGCCGGCCATTCGGGCGTGAAACGCCAGGTCCTCTGGGCACCGGGCCGGCCCGTCCGTCTCTGCTTTTTTCAGGAGCGCGAGGGCCAACGCCCGGTGCACCGCCACTCGCTGCTCTTCAGGAGCTTGACGATAGACTTGACCGGCAAGCTCGTTGTGGCTGAGTCCCGACTCGAGCCCTGACGCAGTCTCTCGAATCGTGACGAATCCAAGATCGTGAAGGTCCTCGATTCGAGCGGAGAGGCTCTCAACCTCCTCGGGGGCTACACTCTCGACAGCGGCGATATCCTGCAGAAGGAGAGGACCGTGCGCTGCCGCGAGGATCTCCAGCACTCTGCAATGAGAGGCCGGGAGGCATTGTGCTCGCTCGTACGTTGCTTCGCCCGGATTCCGCGGCAATCGCAGAAGTATTTGCGGGTCCGCTGCTTCCAGTCCGTGCTTCGACATGCTCGTGGCCGCGACACCCTCGCCAAGGGCTCTCAGGATGAACTCCTCGATCAGCCACGGCGAACCGCCTGTCTTCTCGTGGAGGCGCCGGATCAGCTCGCCCTCGAGCCGAAGCTCGGGGGCCCTCTCCCGGATCCACTCGGAGATACGATCGAGCCCCAAATTGTTCAGTCGGATATGCGCAGTGAATGGCTCGCCATGGAGTTCGGTGAGGGATCCCTCGATCCCGTGCGATTCCACGAAATTGTCCCTATCACTTGCGCCTTCCCGGTACGTTGCCACCAGGAGAAGCCTTGCTGGCTCGGGCTCCAGAGCGCCGTCCCGGCGAGGTTGCCTGAGGTGCGCGTTGCGGGCCAGAGAGCGAAGCAGGTCAATGGCATCCTTGCCGGCCTGCTCAAGGCCCCGGATGATGAGAACGAGGGGCGTTTCCCGTGAGGCTTCGAGGAAGAACCCGGTCATCGAGTCCATGAACCGGTAGGCCTCGGCCTTCGGCCTCAGCGCGGGCAGATCCGATCTGCCGAGAGTCTCCGCCGACAACCCCAAAGGAGCAAACGCGGCAAGCGTGGCCGCATAGCCCTTGAAGCGTGGTGAAGACAGATCGAAATCATGGGATAACTTGTGCGCGATCTCCGAGAACGGCTGGAAGGGGTAGCGCCGAGGGAGAAAAGCTGTGCCGCTCCGGGTCAATACACCCTCGATTCCCCCCAGGATCTCCACTTCATCGAGCAATTCATCGAGGAATTGGCCCGAGTCCCCCTCGAGAACCATCAGCGTTTTTTCAGCCTCCCCTCGCTTCAAATTCTCGATCTCACGGCGGATTTGAGAGAGCTCTCGCTCCCAGCCGATGCTGGGAATGGTTCGCCGACGCACGGGCTTGATTCCCGGAAGTTTGAAGCCGCCCATCTTTTCCAGCAGGCTCAAGACTTCCAGAGCGGTCTGGGGGCGTTCGGACGGACGAGGCCTGAGGAGGGCTTCCGTGAGGTCCACGAGTTCCCTGGGCATGTCAGGGCACGTTTTTCTCAAATCGATGATTCGCCCTGCGAGCGCTGCCGCCAGCCACCGCTCGGCTCGTTTCCCCTGAAATGGGGATCGTCCGGTAACGGCGAAGGCAATGGCAACTCCGAGGGAAAAGAGGTCCGCTCGTTGATCGCAATGCTTTGCCCCCAGGAGTTCGGGAGCCATGAAGGGCACTGTGCCCCGCGCCCGAGTCCCGAGCGGCGTCGTCTCCTTCTCCGACAGGCCAAAATCGAGGATCTTGGCCTCGAATCGCTCGATGGGCTCCTGAGAGTCCGGTTCCAGAGCTCGCGCTCCCCGTCCCTGGGGGATGAGAACGAGGTTCTCGGGTTTGATGTCGTAGTGGATCAAGCCCCTGGCGTGGATTGCGCAGAGGCCTTCACAAATTTGTGCCAGCGCTTCGAGAAAGATCCTCCATCGGCTCGCGGTCGATTCTTCAGGCGGGCTTTCACCGAATCGATCTTCCGAAAAAAGGCGCAGGAAGGCCTCTCGAAGATCGAGGCCCTCATAATAGGCGCTTGCGATGTACGCGAACTCGAAACCCTTCAAATCGGTTCCGGAGTTCAGAAGGTTACCCACGTCCTGCGCCCCGAGCCGGCCGAAGTCGAAAACTTCAGCAATGTTTCGATGCTGCAGCCTGCGAAGGACCTCGAACTCGCGCTGGGCGACCTCGAGGGCCCTTGGGCCTGCGATCCGAAGCACCTTGAGAACTGCCCTGCGTTGACCCCTGTTCGCGTCCTCCACGAGGAAGACGGAGCTTTCGGGGGTACTCGAAAGTGTCGAGATCCGGCGATATCGCCCCGAGACGGGAGGGCGAGCTTCGGGGAACATAACTAGTGAGGATACGGGCCGACTCGTGCCTCGCAAGCCATGGGTGTCAGAATTTTGACACCTTTGGTGGATGTTGGTGCCGATCTTCCGGCCGGGAGCCATGCCCCCGGCAAATCGACAAGTTTCCGTGGTTTCATTGTCAACGCCAGGGGGTCGCTGGAAAGGCGCAAGGGACGGGGGGCGATCTTTGGGGCGTGTGAGCGCCGAGAGAGTGATACCAGGGACGGCCGGCAGCCGTAAGCCGAAGGCCCCGGCCGAGCGCGGGCACCAACCTACTCCATCGCGTGCGTCTTGGACCACGCGCCTGTGAAGACTCGTTGTACGAGGAGCTACAACTGCTCTAACCCATACTTGGTGATCTTGCTGTAGAGGCTCGTCTTTGGGACCTGGAGCATCTTGGCCATGAGGCTCTTGTTGCCCCGGCACTGGATCAAGGCGTTCCGGATCAGTTCCTTCTCCACGCGCTCGGTCGCATCTTTCAAAGTCAGGTGGGATAATTGCCGCTCCAGGTCGTGAAGTGGCGCCTCGCCTCGGTCGCCTGCAAGCACGGCCTCCGAGAGATCCTGGATCGTGATATTACCTTCCGACAGGGCATGCAGGCGCTTGACCTCGTTGCGGAGTTCTCGAATGTTGCCAGGCCAGTCGTGGGCGGTCAGGCGCTCGAGCGCCTGCGCACTCACGGTCTTCTTGATCCCCGTTTCCTTCTCGATCTCGAGAAGGAAGTGTTCGATGAGGGTCGGGATGTCCTCCTTACGTTCTCTCAGAGGAGGCATCTTCAAGTTGATTACGTTGAGGCGGTAATAGAGGTCTTCGCGGAAGTTGCCGGCCTTTACCTCCTCCATGAGATCCTTGTTGGTCGCCGAGATAATTCGGACGTCGACGGGGATATAGTCCTTCCCACCGACCCGGCGAATAACGCTCTCCTGGAGCACCCGGAGGAGCTTCTTCTGCATCGTGGGGCTCATGTCGCCCACTTCGTCCAGGAAGAGAGTTCCGCCAATTGCCAGCTCGAACAGCCCCTTGTTGTCCTTGTTGGCGCCGGTGAATGCACCCTTTACGTAGCCGAAAAGCTCGCTTTCGAGCAGGGTTTCTGTCAGTGCTCCGCAGTTCTCGGAGACGAAGACCTTGTCCTTGCGGGGGCTGTTGTGATGAACCGCGTTGGCGACCAACTCCTTGCCAGTGCCGCTTTCCCCGTTGATCAAGACGGGCGCACTGGAGCCCGAGATCCGATCGAGCACTCGAAAGATTTCGAGCATCTTGGGGCTCGAGCCGACGATGAGTGAGTAGTCGCCCTTCAGGTCGGTTCGCTTGGGGCTGCGTGCTGCGGGGCGACCCCTTGGAGGGTCCAATGCGATCTTGTGGTGCGCGTGCTCTTCGCGTAGACGACTCAGGTCCGCCCACAGGCACTGATTTTCTCGCCGCATGCGGTTCAGTTCCAGGAATATCCCGAGAACAGCCGTGTGGGCGCGGGCGAGCCGCCAGCATTCCCTGGAGGACTCAAGCGGCTGGAAGCGGTTTTCGAGGTAGAGAATCGCTTCAAGCCTGCCGGTCGATTCGATTGGAAGAGCAGCGCCGTGAAGGGGGTTCGCCAGGGTTGGCGCGACTTCCGGGCTGTGAAGAACTCCACACCCCAACGCGGGCCTGCGAGTCTTGAGGACTCGTGACAGCACGCCCAGGGGAACCTTCCTCTCGGGCTGACTGATGGGCTCGTCATCGACGTTTCGCGAGGCGAGAGCGCTTCCGAGGCTCAGCGAATCCTCCGACTCCCAGATTACCTCAAACAGGAAGGCCCGCTCAGCCCGAAAAAGTCTCATGATCAGGCCGATGGCCGATGAATAGCTCTTGGGAAGATCCCCCGGCCCGCGTTCTCCTGTGGCAAGGCCTGCTGTAAGCGGTGATACCGCTGACAAGACGTGGTAGAGGGGGCCGCCATCTTCCCCGGGCGAAGGACTCTGGAGCCAGTGCCCGAGAATCTCCTTCTCGATCTGACTCGTGCCCAAGAAAGGCCTCTCCACAGCGAGGGCCGTCGCGCCTGTTCCTGTGCTCTCTTCCAAGGATTCCACTCCCAATCCGCTCGCACCGCTTCGAGATAAGTACTCCAGACGGGGCTCAAGAAACCCCGACGAGTATAGCATCGATAGGCAATACCAACGAATTGGACCAGAGCTCGACGCTTTGACATGGGGAAGCAGTTCCTATATTCTCTCTGGCCCCCCACTTGAAGGACAAAAAATCCATGGAAAAGACGCTGATTATCTTGAAGCCAGACGCCGTTGACCGACGGCTTATCGGCGAGATCACAGGGCGGTTTGAGCGGAAGGGGCTACACATTGTGGGGCTCAAGCTTGCCATGATTCCGGTGAGTGTTGCCGAGAAACATTACGAAGCCCATCGTGCCAAGCCTTTTTATGACGGGCTTGTGAAGTTCATGACGGGCGCGCCGGTCGTCCTGATGGCGCTCGAGGGCAATCGAGTCATCGAGATCGCCAGGAAGATGATGGGTAAGACCTTCGGGCACCAGGCTGAACCAGGCACTCTCAGGGGAGATTACGGAGTTTCGAGTCAATTCAATCTGATCCACGGATCCGACTCCCCGGAGTCTGCAGCAAGAGAGCTGAAGCTCTTCTTCGCGCCGGGAGAAATTCTCGAGTACAGAACTTGTGACGCCAGGTGGCACCTTGATGAATAGTGACCCTCGGTAGAGCTGGGTTCCGCCTCGGTCGCGCGCTGGCTGGATGCCGGCTCTCCCATGCCGCTCACTTCCGAAGAGATCGCTGCGATTGTGGAGGAGTGCGCTCCTCTCGTGGCTGGAGCCCGCATTGAGAATGTTCACCAGGACGGTGAGTTCAACGTCTACCTTTCGCTTTACTCACCCCGAGTCGGCAAGCTCATCCTGTTCTTCTCAACCCGACCCCGTCTTTTTCGTTTCCACCTCATCGAGGATCGTCCCGAGGCTCCTCATTCCCCCCCCGCCTTCTGCGAGACGGCCCGAAGGCTCCTGAAGGGATCGCACATTGAACGCTTGAGGCAGGTAAGCGGCGACCGGGTCGTTGAGCTGACGACGACGCGGGGTGGTGACTCGGATCGGCTGGAAATGGTTTCGCTTGTCCTTGAGATGATGGGCACCCGCGGGCAGCTCGCACTGGTCAGTGGGCACCGCGAACTGCTGTCATCGCTTCATCCTTGCCGTCGCGGTCGGCTTGAGATCCCGGTGGGAAAGCCCTACCGATTCCCCGAAGGAAAGCCACAGCCGCCGCAGTTGAAAGGCGTTGGGCAGAGCCCGTGGAGATATCTCAACTCGGGTGCTCTCGAGGCAGACGGATTGCTCGCTCCACTCAGCTACACGCTCGCTCGCTACTATGCTCGCCTCGAGACGACCGAGATTTTTCGTGAGAAGCAACAGGCGCTCCTTGTTCAGCTGCGTCGAGACTTGTCACGGAGCGAGGGGCTGGCAGATAAGCTTCGTGAGGAGCTGGCCCTTGCGGAGACCGGGAAGGCGCACCTGGAGCATGGCGAACTGATCAAGGGAGCGCTCGGACGTATTCGTCGGGGGATGACCGAGATCGAGCTCGAGAACTATTTTGCCCCGGACATTCCCAGGGTCACGATCCCGCTCGATCCTACCCTCTCGCCGAGAGAGAATCTGGAGCGGTTCTTCAAGCGCTATCAGAAGTCCCGGCGAGCAATTCCGATCCTGGCGGCGCGGCTCGAGCGGTTCGAGGAGGACGTCGAGCGGTACCGGCGCTTGCTTGGGCAAGTTGAAGCAGCCCAGGGGCTCGAGGAAGTCGAGAAGGCGGCAGGAGAGCTGGCCGAGGCGAAGCCCCCTCGCCACAGGGCTCGAGCCAAGGGCCCTCGTGAGACACATTCACTGGGGCCGAGGAGGTTTCTTTCTCACGATGGCTTCGAGATTCTGGTTGGCCGCAATGCCAGGCAGAACGACGAGCTAACCTTGCATCGCGCGCGGGGTAATGACGTGTTCCTCCACGTGGCTGGGCGGCCTGGTGGTCATGTGATCGTGCGCGCGGTCCCGGGGAAGCAGGTGCCTTTGGAGACGCTTCTCGATGCCGCGCAGATCGCCCTGTTCTTCAGTCTTCCGCAGAGACAGCGTGGATCTGTCGGCCTCTCGGTGGGCGGAGACGTCGACTACACTCAGGTGAAGCACGTACGGAAACCCAAGGGGGCCAAGCCAGGATTGGTGCTGCTGTCCACGCACAAGTCACTCCGGGTCCACATTCAGCCGGAGCGGCTCAACCGTCTCAGAGACACGACGCGCGACAGCGGAGCAGATTGATTGGGCTGGGACCCTGTGGTATCGTCATCTCTTACTGGGTGATAAATTTCGAGCAGAGAAGGCAGTAAATAGATAGAAACATCGACTGAAACAGAGATGAGAAGAGATGAGCGGCGGACCCCGAAAACTGAACAGTTGAAAGCGCACCTTGTCATGCCGTGCAGAAACCCCGCCCGTAATCGCTTCTCTTCCCTGTTACCGTTACTGTTTGCCTGGGCAGTGGGCTGCGGGGGAGGCTCAAACCCCAGGGACATGGATGCCTTTACGAAGGCCAAAAAGGTGAGGGAGCTTCGGGAAGAGGCCGAATACCAGTTGGGGCTCTTCCTCAAGTCCGAGGGGGACGAGAAGGGTGTGAATCGGGAGGCTCTTTTCGCCTACCGGGACCGCTGGAAGGACATTACGGACATCATGGGGCCTGCGGACTTCCCTGGTGGCTATGCTCAGTATGGTGAGGCGTTGAGTCGCGTCGCGCTTTATTTCCGTACGCTTTCGCAGCTCTACGAGAAGGATCTGAGGGATGCTTCCTCGGATTCCGAAAGGGAAGAAGCACACATTGGCATGGAAAAGAGCCGGGCCGATGCCGTGAAGAACTTTGCTCTCTCCAGTCGCCAGTTCGAGATCTATTTCCAGGCTTCTCAGAACCAGCTTGACGCTCGCTATTACCGCTCGGCGATCGGCAACTGTGAGTATCTCAAGGATTACCGTGGGGCCCTCCGCTATCTCGAATTGCTCGAGGGAAGCGGCGCCTTGAGCGATCGAGGTAAGGGGGAGGTTGCGCAACTCCGCAAGCAGTACAACGATGCTCTCCGCTTGCAGGAGGAAGGAGACCTTGACAGAGAGTTCAACAAGTCTCGGACTGACGACAAGCCGCGTTCCCCGCGATCGGGCGTTGGATCCGAGCCTGCGAACTGACTTCTCCTGGCTCGGGCCGAAGTCCCGGCCGCAAGGTTGAGGGGCCGTTGGGACGTATTGCTGCCATTGAACCTGCAGGCGCTCGAGCCGCCAGCCGCACGGATTCCCAGGGCGGACTGATAACCCACTGCTCTTGCCTCCGTCGGTTTGACGCTCCCATCCAGCGATGCTATCTTTCTCCGCCTTTTCTTCGGGGACCAGGGTTACTTACGCGTTTGAGAGCGAAGCGCGCAGGGCTGGCTGAGAAAGACTGGCGGAATAACGCATGGCCGATACGCTGGATATTCAAAAGGTCATCAATACGAGCACTTCCAGTGTCTCCATTGACGACCTTAACAAAAAGGGCTTCAAGCAAGTCAAGGTCCTCAACCAGGCCATCATCACCAAGCTGATTGGCGAGGCCGTTGATCGGGTGCTCAGCGAGAGATCCAAAGAGATCTCAAAAGAAGAGCGCGACAAGGTGATCAAGGAGGCCCGTACACAATTCGAGACGCTTGCAAAGAAGCGTCTCGAGAAGGAGAGGACCCGGATCGACGAGCTCGAGCGAGCCAACAACTCGCTCACGACTGAGCTGGAGACGTTGCGCAAGCGGCTCTCTGCGTCGGTAGAAGTGCAGGCAACCAGGGACCAGGCCATTGCCAAGATGGAGGCTCTTGAGTCGGAGGTTAGTCGCTTCCGGAGAGAGTTTCCGGAGCTGGAGTCCAACCTCGCCCGGCAGAAGGCCGAGACGCAGAGGTTGCAATCCGACCTTGCGCACCGCAGCCTCGAGGTGGAAGAGGTCCCGGCGCTGCGAGGCACTCTCCAGGAGTACGAGAAGCGGGTCTCGCTCCTTGAAGGGCAAATTAAAGCAAAGAACGAAGAGATTGAGCGATCCAGGTCGGGACTTGCGGACCCGGCAACGCTCGAAAGGCTCCTGGCGAAGGTCACCGAACGCGTAGGAAATGGGTCAAAAATCGATGCCAGCCAAATCATGCTGACACTCGATGGCATGTCCAGGCGATTGTCCAATATCGGCAGCTCCGGCGGTGGGCTATCGAGCGACGTGGATGCCGAGCTAACGAAGGACTTTGCGCTGAATGCTCTCTTTGACAAGGAAAAGGATGGGGGAATTGAATCGAACGTCACGAGAGTCAAGGTGAAAGAGAACAAGGCAGCTGGCGTGAAGGATGCTCTCGCCAAGCTGAAAAAGCTGCAACAGGGAGTCGCGGATGGCGAATAGCACCGAAGGGAGTTCTGTGAATATGGAAAATCAACACGGCTCGACCGCCACAAAGAGCGGCACGAGGTTTGAGTCAGGCCGGGGCCTGGACGTCGGAACGGCGAACTTGGCGAGCTCGATCCAGGATGCTGACGGCAACGTCACAATCAAGATCCAGCGAAACGCGTTCATTGATATTGACGGGGACCAGTACACCCGCAACATGCTGACGAAGCTGAACGTGCAGTACGTGTCGATCAACGGGAAAATGGTGGTCATCGGTGACCCCGCATTCGAGCTGGCCAACATTCTCAACCGGGAGACGCGTCGCCCCATGAAGGGTGGCGTCATCAGCCCCAGCGAGAACGACGCGATGCCGATTGAGAAGATCTTGCTCGAAAATCTACTCGGAACGCCGAACTTCCCGAATGAGAAGTGCTACTTTTCGGTGCCTGCTGACCCGATCGATGCTGACTTCAACATCGTTTATCACAAGGGGGTCTTCGGCGGCATTCTGAAAAAGCTGGGCTTCGAGCCGAAGCCACTGCTTGAAGGTCATGCCGTCGTGTTTTCCGAGTTGGCGGAAGATGACTTCACCGGCATCGGAATTTCCTGCGGCGGCGGAATGTTCAACATCTGCGTGTGTTACAAGTCGATCCCGGCCCTGTCTTTTTCGACGGCCCGCGGCGGAGATTGGATCGACCGCAATGTGGCAACCGTCCTTGGCATCAAGGCTAGTCGCGCCACGGCCATCAAGGAAAAGGGCGTCAGTATCGTGAGCCCGCGCAACCGGGAGGAAGAGGCGATTGAGATCTATTACCGCAACCTGATCAACTACACGCTCGAGGCGATCAAGACACGGTTCGAGAGCTCCAACGGAATGCCGGCGTTCCCCGAGCCAATCGAAATTGTCTGTGCCGGTGGAACGAGCATGATCGGAGGCTTCATCGAGGTCTTCAAGGATGAGTTTCAATCGATCAAGTTCCCGCTGCAGGTGAAGAGCATCCGCCACGCTGAAGATCCGCTCTTCAGCGTGGCGAAGGGATGCCTCGTTGCGGCTCTGTCGGACGCATAGCGGTCTGTCCAACAAGTCCGCGCTGATGCCCGGGCTTGTTGGGCGTTCTGTGAAAGTCCACGCCTTCGGGGTGGGGCCGACCCGAGCTTCTTGTCCTCTCGGGAGTGGTCGCGTGGAGGGGGAATAGTTTCTGGATTCCCCCTCCAAAGCACCGCACGCTCACGCCGGTTTTTGGACGGCTGTTGGCGGCGCGCGCGACCTGGCTGACTATAATCCGGTTGTGAACGCCGCCTCTCTCTGCGCCCTTTGGGTGCTGCTGTGCAGTCCGCCTCGCTTTGGCGAGGAGTTCCACGAGATTTCCTCCGAGACGGGTCCCATCTACTGGAAGGGGCTCTCGCACGAAGATGCGAGCTGGGTCTCCCGGGAACTGCCGAAGGCGATGTTGCTCGCGCGCCAGCGTCTGGGGGTGGTTTGGGTCCGCTCCGTGGATACTGTTATCCTCCCCAGTCGCCTTGAAATGCGCCGATTTCTGGAGCGTGAGGGGTTGGGTGCCAACTCGTCGTCCTTCTGGCAGCCACTGGGTGTCACCGTGCCTTCGAGGGGGCTCGTCGTGATCCGCTGGGATCACATGGCGCCCTCGGAATCGCTCACCGAGACGTTGCTCCACGAGGCGGCTCATCTCGTCATGCACCCGTCGAATTCAAGTGGCCTGCCTCGCTGGCTCGACGAGGGCTTGGCGCAGTGGGTGTCAGGACGTAGGCTCTCGCCGGATGATATCGCCTATCTGGTCCTTCTGGCGCGGATTGGCGCGCTCTATCCCTTCGTGGCACTTGAGGCCCGTTTTCCCGCAGGGCACGAGCTTTCCAGCATCGCCTACAAGGAGAGTCTCTTGTTCATTCAGTACTTTGTCTCCATTCGGGGCGAGTCCGGGATTCCTGAGCTTCTCGACGCCTTCCACCGTCTCCCGAGCGAGCAGGCCTTCAAGGGGTTGTTTTCAGGAGGCTCGGCCCAGGTGGAGAAGGAGTTCCATGCATGGATACTGGGGCAGGCGACCTGGGGGGCGGCGCTGGCATCGATTGTGAACCTCTGGAGTGTGAGCGGCGTCCTGGCGCTTGTGGCTGTGCTCCGGCATCAGTTACGGCGGCGCCGAAGATTGGAGGCAATGGAGACCGATGACCCCGGCCAAGGCACTTCGGCCGAGCCGCCTGCCAGCCCCTCGAACCCGTCCACTTGATAGAGGTACACTCCGGCCCAACAGAAGCGTTCCGCAGTTTATTGTTCTGGCCATTGGAGTCAAGGCCGCGCCTCTCATTACGCCGACCCCCATCTGCTGTCATTTTGGCGGCTTCGTTGCAGCCCCTGGGGAGACGCGTTACCATGCGCCTCTTGCCATGTCATTGTGGCGGGAAGGCATAGCGAAGATATGAGCCAGCAGCCAAAACGCGCCGGGGACTGGGATGTTGACGTTGCCGTGCTTGCAGGAAGCCTCGTCCACGAGATCAAGAATCCGCTGAGCACGCTCAACATCAACGCTCAGCTTCTTCTTGAGGATTGGAAGGACGGCACGGGGCCGAAGGAGGCCCGCACGGTCAAACGGCTCAAAGTCATAGTGTCCGAGGTGGAGAGGCTTGAAAGAATTCTTCAGTCCTTCTTGCGCTTTACTGAGCGGCATGAGCTGAGCCTCAAGCTGGCTTCCCTCAACGATCTCTTCCAGGAGCTCGCGGAGTTTATTGAGCCCGAGGCTTCCAGGGCTAGCATTCAGGTGCGGCTGGGCCTCGATTCAAACCTGCAGTCTTTTTCTTTTGATCCGGACCTGATACGCCAGGTTTTCCTGAATCTCATCTTGAACGCAAAGAGCGCGATGGAGGAGAAGGGAGGAGAGCTGATTCTCCGTACTCGCCGAATCGAGCGGGGTGGGCATTCCTGGGCCGTGGGCGAGGTGATCGATACCGGCCATGGCATGTCCAGGCAACTTTGCGACCGGCTCTTTCACCCCTACTTCTCAACTCGAAAGGGCGGGACCGGCCTTGGCCTCGCAACTTCGAAGCGCATCACTGAAGAGCATGGAGGAAGAATTGAAGTGGAGAGTCAAGAGGGTACGGGCAGCCAATTCAGCGTTCTCCTCCCAATGGAGGTGACGCGTTCATGATCGCTGAAACCAGGAAGGACATTGAAAAAATCGAGAAGTCGGTCTCCGAATCGAAGGGGGCCATCCTCATCGTCGATGACGATAGCAATCACGCCGAGGGCACGAAAGATGTCCTCGAGTCGGTGGGGTACTCCTGCGACCTGGCCACCAGTGGCAAGGCCGGGCTGGAGGCCTTGCGCAAGCGCCAGTACGACCTCGTTCTGACCGACCTTGTCATGTCCGATGCTGATGGCCTTGAGATCCTCCGCGAGGCGCAGCAGATCAACCCCTTTGTTGCGCTCATCGTGCTTACCGGGCACGGGACGATTGAGACTGCTGTTGAAGCACTGAAGCGCGGCGCTATCGACTACCTCGTCAAGCCCATCAACATTGAGGCGCTTCGAGTTCGGGTGGAGAAGGCGCTCGAGCGGCAGGAGCTCAAGCGGATCAACCTGGACCTCGAGAAGCGGCTGGATCAGAAATTCGGCTTTGGCGGGATCATTGGCAACAGTGAAGCGATGCGGCAGGCGATCGAGCTTTCAAAGCAGATTGCCGAGACTGACGTGTCCGTGCTGATCACCGGCGAGAACGGCACAGGCAAGGAGCTTGTGGCGCGAGCCATCCACGAGAATAGCCTGCGCAAGAAGCGACCTCTCGTGCCGCTGAATTGCGCGGCTCTCTCGCCGCAGCTCGTCGAGAGCGAGCTTTTTGGGCACGAGAAGGGCGCGTTTACTGGTGCTAATTTCCAGAAGAAGGGGCGCTTTGAGTTCGCGCATAACGGCACGTTGTTCCTGGACGAGGTTGGAGACATGCCGATCGAAACGCAGGTCAAGCTACTGCGGGTGCTCGAGGACGGTGAGGTGATCCGTGTGGGCTCCAATGAATCAATCCGCGTGAACGTCCGGCTGATTTCGGCCACCAACCGCGACCTCGAGAAGCTGATCAAGGAAGGCAAGTTCAGGGAGGACCTCTATTATCGATTGAAGGTTGTGACCGTTCATTTGCCGCCGCTTCGCGAGCGGCCGCAAGACATCCCGCTACTCGTGGACACCTTCATCAAGGGTTTCGCGCATGCCTACAAGAAGCCGATCACTGGCCTCAAGGGAGACGTCCTGAATACGCTCATGGGCTACGCATGGCCCGGCAATGTTCGTGAGCTGAAGCATGTCATCGAGCACATGGTCGTGGTCTCCCGGGATCCTGTCCTCAAACTGGAAAATTTGCCTCAGAGCCTCTACCGAGCCGAGCGCAGGAGCGCTCCGGACGTTCCTTCCCTGGTTGGAACTCCACTGCGCGACGTGGAGAAGGAGCTCATTCGATCCACACTGACCCACGTCGGAGGGAATCGCTACGAGGCTGCCAAGATGCTCAAGATTGGAGAGCGAACTCTCTATCGAAAGCTCAAGAAATATCAGCTGACGTGAGGCCTGTATTCCATGACATCTCGTTCGCTCCTGCGAGTCAAAAGCTGCCATTTTGGCATTATTGGTGGTACTTCGGAAGGCTTCCGATGGTTTCAAGTTTAGGTGCAGAAACGTCTTGTGGATTTTGATGTCCCTCTCGGGAACGACATTTGCTCATGCTGGAGCGAAGTAACCAATCGTAACGCCACGACGCCAAGAATTCGGACCCTTCCCTGAAGGAGCAAGACATGTCAAAGATCATTGGAATCGACCTGGGCACGACCAACAGTGTGGTAGCCATCATGGAGGGCTCGGAGCCTGTTGTGATTGCCAATTCGGACGGTAGTAGGCTCACACCCTCCGTCGTGGCCTTCACGGAGAAGGAGCGCTTTGTGGGCGTCTCCGCGAAGCGTCAGGCAGTTACCAACTCCCGCAGGACCGTCTATTCGATCAAGCGTTTCATGGGGCGACGCCATGCCGAGGTGGCTTCGGAGGAGAAGCTAGTTCCATACAAAATTTGCGGCGGGCCCGAGGAGCTCGTCAAGGTCGATGTCGACGGCAAGCAATACACACCTCCCGAGATCAGCGCCATGGTGCTTCAGAGCCTGAAGGAGACCGCCGAGGCCTATTTGGGAGAGAAGGTGGATCGGGCAGTGATTACGGTGCCCGCCTACTTCAACGACAGCCAG
>SXGT01722713.1_pt1 | contig 18164 bp, 17 predicted proteins | sample 3176221 | NCBI WGS metagenome assembly SXGT01 (sample SAMN11356862, study PRJNA531348) | freshwater metagenome | isolation source: freshwater sample F1-120 | place: China: Fuxian Lake, Yuxi | collected 2017-12-25
GCTCGATGCGTTCCCAAAGGGCATCGCTGACCAGTGGTTTCGCCATGGTACACCTCCTTGAATGGTTGGTTTCCCATGACTATCACCAGCTGCGCGCGTGCCAAACGAGAACATTCCGGTCATTTTTTTAGGCGCTCTTAGCATTCGCAGGGCGGTTGCAGTCATAATGGAGTGAAATGATTGCAGGCGTTGCGCGAGCGCTAAACGTAAACCTCGTTGTCAGGTGGGTTTCTTCAAGATTTCCTTCATGTTTCGCTTGTATGCCTCGACGCCCGGCTGGCCGTAGGGGTTCACGCCCATCAAGCGTCCTTCCACGACGGTCGCGAGCATTAGCATCTGCATCAATTGGCCGATGGTGTGCTCCGTGATTGACGGTAGCACAATATCCGCCGTCGGCCGCGACACATCGTGATACGCCTTGTTGGTCCCGGCCAGGGCGGCGTGCATGATCTCCGGCAAATTCTTGCGGTTGTACTGGTTCAGGTCGTCCTCGTTGCGCTCGGTCATACTGATCGCGATGGGCGGATTGGTCCACGCTTTGACGACGATGTTGTTGATCACCTTGTCTCGTGCTCCTTCCTGGTGCTGCTGGCCGCGCGAGTGCAGGTCACGAGTTCCCACGGCCGTGATAGGCGTGGGACCGAGGCCTTGCTTGCCGAGACTTTCAGCCAGAAGCTGGTCGTACCAGAACCCGAGTGATTCGAGCTTTTTCGACCAGACCGAAAGGACGCGGATGGGCTTCTGGCATTGTATGTTCATCAGGTAATTGACGGCAGCGTACTGCAGCACGGGATTGTTTTCGAAGCGTTCATCCAGGAACCGCCGCGTCATCGTCGACGCACCTAACAGGAGCGCACGTACATCGAGCCCCATCACTGCTGCGGGGAGTAGGCCAACCGGTGTGAAGACCGAGTAGCGCCCGCCGACGTCGTCCGGAATGGTCAGAACATCCTCATCGGCAAAGCCGTCCGCTTTGCACAGGTTTCGCAGGCTGCCCGTCGCGCCGGTGATCGGGACGACCAGTTCTTTCAGCTGGGCTGCGTGTGAGCCATAGAACTCGGCCATCTCTTTGCGGATGGCCCGGTAGGCCGCGGCGGTTTCGAGAGTGCCGCCCGATTTGCTGATGACGGCGACGCCCCAGCGTTCCTCGCGCTGGTCAGGCTCGACGCAGGTGATCGATAGCATCTCGAAGAGTTCGTGCAGCGAATCGTTGTCGGCATTATTGCCTTCGAAATAGATGCGCGGCGCCCCCGAGCGGTCCTTGGGCAGCAGGTCGTTGTGGTAGGCGCTCTTGAGGGCGTAGAACAGCGCCCGGGCGCCCATGTAAGATCCGCCGATGCCCAGCACGACGAAGCGATCGACTTGCGCGCGCATGCGCTCGGCAAGTTTTAGTGTGCGTCCGAGCGTGCTGGATTCGCCTTGTTTCTTGTGCTGATCGAGCAATTTCTGCGGCAAATCGATAAAGCCCGCGTCGAGCGGCAGCAATTCCTGCGGGGGCTGCCTCAACTCACGCTCGGTCGCCACTTGACTGCGGACCTGGAGGACGCGCGGGGTCAAATCACGCAATTTTCCAGGCGAGAGGAAGTGCTGCTGGCGCATCTCGGCGGCTGGAGTCCAATCCTCGAGCGCCGGGGCGAGCAAGTTTTGATAGTTGTAGGCAATCGCTTCGTCGGGTAACTGCATGTTCGCGTCCCTGGCTTGCGTTTAACGCCCGCATGGCGCCTGGCGGGCGCTAAACGGGAACGGCAAAAACTGTATCATTACAATAATAGAGTACAATTTTCACTCATGACGGTAAATCTGAATATGAACCTTCACGAACTGATGTGCGACCTGAATGAGAACAACGGCAGTAAGATCGTTTTGGTCGTCGCCGATGGTCTGGGGGGCCTCCCGCTCGAACTGGGAGGCAAGACCGAACTGGAGACGGCCCGCACCCCCAACCTGGATGCCATCGTCCGTGAGGGCGTGTGCGGTCTGTCGATCCCCGTCCTCCCCGGCATCACCCCCGGCAGCGGCCCGGGCCATCTCGGATTGTTCGGCTACGATCCCCTCGAATACAAGATCGGCCGCGGCATCCTCGAAGCCCTCGGCATCAACTTCCAGGTGGGCCCACGCGATGTGGCCGTCCGGGGCAACTTCTGCACGGTCAATGCCGAGGGACTCATCACCGATCGCCGCGCCGGCCGGCCGAGCACCGAGCGCTGCGTTGAGATGTGCAAGAAGATGCAGACGATCAAGGTCCCCGGCGTCGAGGTCTTCGTCGAACCGGTGCGCGAGCATCGCTTTGTCGTCGTTTTCCGCGGCGACCAACTCGGGGACCTCGTCAATGACACCGACCCGCAGGCCCTCAACGTGCCGCCGCTCTTTGCAGTCGGCGAGGATGCGCATTCGCTCAACACCGCCAAGGCAATCAACACTTTCATCGTCGAAGCCGGCAAGCTGCTCAAGAACGATGCCCCGACCAATATGGTGACTCTGCGTGGCTTCGCCCGCTATCCGAAGATTGCGACGATGAAGGATATCTACGGACTGCGTGCTGCGTGCATCGCCGTGTACCCGATGTACAAGGGCCTGGCCCGCCTGGTCGGCATGGACATCCTCGACGCCGGCGCCACGCTTGCCGATCAGATCGATATGCTCAAGAAATCGTGGCAGAGCTACGATTTCTTCTTCCTCCATTACAAGTACACCGACAGCACCGGCGAAGACGGCAACTTCGACGGCAAGGTCGCCAAGATCGAGGCGCTTGACGCCGAGATCCCGCGCATCCGCGCCCTCAACCCGGACGTACTGCTCGTCACCGGCGATCACTCAACGCCAGCCAAGCTCAAGAGCCACAGCTGGCACCCGGTGCCGACGGTGTTGTGCGCGAAAACGGTCAGGCCCGACGGCGCCGTCGAGTTCGGCGAATCGTTCTGCTTGCGCGGCGGCCTGGGCCAGGTGGAGGCGAAGTACCTGATGAGCCTCGCGATGGCTCACGCGGGGCGGCTGGGGAAGTATGGGGCGTAGCGGGAATTTCAGATTGCAGATTCGAAGTCCGCGGGTGAGTGAAGCGAACCCGTGGGATCGGCCTGCTCCCAAAGCATGCAAGGATTATTGATGCCCGTCTCCGTGCCGTGCCCAACCTGTCATGGTCGTTTTCGGGTGGAGGATTCGATCCGAGGCCAATCGTTGCAATGTCCCAAGTGCGGCAAGGCATTCACGGCGCTACCACAGGATGCGATTGTGCCTGTCCGCGGATCCTCCGACTACCAAGATCAACTCCCGCATGACTACGATGCCGTCCCTAATGTCGAACCTTCCGTGGATAATTATCCGCTAGACGTGCGCCGGGCCGGAGCGCCAGGAAATTGGCAGACAGTAAGGGCCGGGCTAATGTGGATTCTGCTCTACTCGGTCAGCACGCTGGGAATATCTTGGTGCACCAGCCTCAACGTTCTCCTGAACAAGGGCTCTGAGATCCTTTTTATTTTGGGCTGGATTACGAATGCCTGCTTGTTGTTGCTAACTTTGATCGGTGCCTGCCTGTGTTTCACTGCCCCCGATCCCCGCGCCAAAAAGAGTGCCTACTTCGCGGTGTTTTTCTTGGCTCTGGCCTTTGCGATCGCGGTACCTGCAATAACGCTGCGGGGTTTCTTGGCTGTGCTTACTCCGGAAGGCTTGCTGGTGGTGCTTGTCGTCCTCGGGATCGCCACCATCCTGTCATGGTGTCTATTCCATGTGGCTGTTGCCGCATTCTTTCAGAATTCGTCTCTGCGTAGTTTGTCGATCATGGCAGCAGTTTTCTCCCCGGTCGTTTTCGGCACGTGCATTTTTTTACTCCTTGCCATCCATGCTCCGCTCCTGGTCAAAGTGCCGTTGCCATGGTTCATCGGTGAAGGCGGAAACGATGCGACGGGAGTGACGTGCATTATTGTGTTGGTTTCCAGCACGGTTGTTTTCGGAATGCAATTGGTATTGTGCGTCAAGACAATCAGAATCCTCAACGCGATCACGGCCGCCGGATACTGATGAGTTGGAACACGGACGCATCGCTTCACCTTGCTGCCCCCTTCGCCGCCTGTTAGCATTGGGGTAAGGAGAAAGCCATGATCGAACTCACGCCGGAACAGTGGCAGGCCATCGCCCAGGAAGAAAATCCGACGGTGATCGAGCCGGAGTCGAAGACGGCCTACGTCGTTCTGCGGAAAGACGTGTACGACCAACTCCGGAACCTTGTCGATCACGACACGGCTCCCGCATCGCTTTTGGATGCGATCGCCGGCAAGGTCGGGATCGCGTTGACGGAAGCGGAAAAGGCGCTGTCGCTGCGTGTCATCTGGATGCGGCGCATGGGTCTTGACGAAAATGAAATCACCGACTCAATTCGGACTGACCCACCGGCCAGGGTGGAAACGGAGATGACCGAACTACTGGCACTCGAAAGGCTCAAGACCATCACCCCGTCCAGAGCTGTCCTGGAAAAGATCGCCATCAAGTATTACTAAACGGAGTGGACCGTGCCTTCCCTGGTGCAAGGTCGCGTGATCTTTCCGAAAATCGCCGTTCTTGATCCTCAAGGGCAGAACCCAAAGGAAGGGCGACCGTTTGTTGTCATCACAACCTCGGAAGACATCAAGAAGAATGGTTCCATCTTTGCCGTGGGAATTACTGGCATGTTCGATCCATCCGCGTCCGCTCAACATGTCCCGCTGCCCTATGGTCCCACGGCAAGAACGGGGCTGAAAAAAGAAAGTGCGGCGCTTTGCACTTGGCTCATTGATGTCCTGCCGGATAAAGTTGATATTGGCACCGGATTCATCGACCCGCGGCTGGTTGCGCTGATCGCGGAAAAGGTGGCGGCGCTAGGAACCGTAGCGCAGATGATAAGAGAGGAGTGATCCACCCTTTCCAAGATGCAATTCTCGGCGGCAATTCGCAACTCATCACTTCACCTTGCTCCTTCCACCTCCGCCTGTACACTTTCCAACAGCAACTCCATGGAATGCAATTAGAGGCACCGCATGTCCGAACTCTTCACCACCGAAAACCTGATCGCCCTTGCAACGCTCACCGGCCTGGAGATCGTTCTCGGCATCGACAACATCGTTTTCATCGCCATCCTGGCCGGCAAATTGCCGCGCGAACGGCAGAACAAGGCACGGCAAGTCGGATTGGCGCTCGCCATGTTCACGCGCATTCTGCTTCTCTTGGCGCTGGGTTGGATCATGGGGCTGACCGCCGACTTGTTCTCGATCCCTCAATTCTGGACTCCCGAAGTCGATGACTACCACGGCGTCAGCGGACGCGATTTGATCCTCCTGGGCGGCGGTCTGTTTCTCATCGCCAAGGCGACCTACGAGATCCACGACAAGCTCGAAGGCGACCATGGCACGTCCGCGGCGCCGGCCTTTGCTTCCTTTCCGGCCGTCATCGTGCAGATCGTCCTCATCGATATCGTCTTCTCGCTCGATTCGGTGATAACGGCCGTGGGAATGGTGAAGGTGGATCCCAACGCCAAATGGATCGGCTTGACCATCATGATCTCCGCCGTGGTGATCGCGGTCGGCGTCATGTTGGTGTTCGCCGGATCGATCGCCGGGTTTGTGGAGCGGCATCCGACCGTGAAAATGCTGGCCCTGTCGTTCCTCCTGCTGATCGGCGTGACGCTGATGGCCGAGGGGTTCCACATGCATATCCCCAAGGGCTATGTTTACTTCGCGATGGCGTTTTCGCTCGGCGTCGAATTGCTGAATTTGCGACTGCGCAAGCCTGCCGAGCCCGTGGTATTGCGTCAGAGCTATGTGGACGCGCCGCCGGGCCAATCTGCCGAGGAGTCGGCCGTCACGATGGAGCCCGGGAGCTGAGCGCGGCTGATTCGTTCACCCTTGAACAAATCATCCAGCTTTTCTTTGCCCAGATTGCAGATTCTGCCCCTCTTTTGCCGATGATGACCTCATGCGCAAGGTCCATTGGCATACCCCGACCCACGGTAGAGAAATCACCAAAAAGACAGTCTGAAGCCATGACTATTTAGGGAGTTATGGAATCGAATTGATTTCCACCTGATCCCGAATTGGAATCTTATCCCACGGAAAACGGCAGGACGCCATGACGATCACCCGTCGCGATCTCCTCAAAGCTGCCAGTGTCGGCACTGCGTACATCGCTCACGCCTCAGGCTCGGAGGGTCAACTGCGCGGCCAGGCTCCGCGTGGGTGGGTGGTCGGCCAGATGTCGGGGGCCGATGCACTGGTTGAGACGCTGATGGCGGAAGGGGTCGAGTGCGTCTTCGGCATTCCCGGTGCTCAGGAAAACGAAATCTGGGACTCACTCAAAACCAAACGCCTGCCTTACCTGCTGACCACGCACGAATTCTCCGCGGCGACCATGGCTGACGGCTACGCGCGCAGCACTGGCAAGCCCGGCGTCCTTTGCATCGTCCCCGGTCCTGGCTTGACCAACGCCCTCACCGGTTTGGGCGAAGCGCTGCTCGATAGCGTGCCGATCGTTTGCATCGTCGGCGATGTTTCGAATGCGACCAACTCTCGGGCCTTCCAGGTACATTGCCTCAACCACGTCGCACTCTTGCAGCCCGTGACGAAACGCGTCTTCACCGCTGCCAGTGCTGCCGACATCCCGAGCGCTGTGCGACAGGCGTTCCAGCTCGCCCGCGCCGGCGAGCCTGGACCGGTTGCCGTCGTCATTCCGTACAACCTGCTGATCGAAGCCACACGCTTCAACAGCGGCCCGCTGGAAGCGATCGCGGCGCCTTTGGACGTCGAGGCGTCTCGGCGTGCGATGCAACTTCTGAGTGACCGTCGGCTGCGCATCGGCATCTACGCCGGAATGGGCTGCATGGATCACGCACCGTCCCTAGTTCGGCTCGTGGAATTGCTGCAGGCGCCGGTCGCCACCAGTATGTCAGGCAAAGGGGTCATCCCAGAAACGCACCCGCTGTCGGTCGGCTGGGGCTATGGGCCGCAGGCCACGCGCGTTGCCGAGGATCTTTTCCGCAATCACGTCGATGTCGTTCTGGCGCTCGGCGTCAAGTTCAGCGAGGTCTCGACGGGCTTCTACTCACTGCCGCAACATCGGCACCTGATCCACGTGGACATCAACGAAGCCAGCCTGGGCCGTGTGATGCGCAATTCGCTGGCCGTCCACAGTGACGTGGGTGTATTTCTGACGCAGGCATTCGAGCAGGCCGACGCACTGCGCCGCCCGGATAACGCCCGTTTGCGCGAAATCATTCAGTTGCGCAAACGCGATGAGGCCCGCATCAACGACGAAGTCTTTGCCCGTACCTGCGTCGATCCCATGCGGTTCGTGCAGTGTCTACGACGCCTCACCGCGGCGGACGCATTGACGTTTGTTGATGTCACCCTGTCGCAGTACCTTGCGACCGAGTGCTTCACGACCACGCTGCCGCGCACGTTCTTCAATCCGACCGACAATCAAGCGATGGGCTGGTCGATCCCGGCGGCGCTCGGCGCGCAGAAGGTGCATCCCAATCGGCAGACGCTCACCATCACCGGCGACGGCTGCTTCCTGATGTCTGCGACGGAGATCTCGACGGCCGCGCGCGAACGATTGCCAGTGAAATTCTTCGTGCTTGACGATCAGGCCTATCACTACATGCAGGAACTGCAAACGTCTGCCTATCTGCGCACGACGGCGACCATACTGGCCCGGCTCGATTATCGCTCGCTGGCGATGGGCTACGGCGTCGCCTATCAAGAAATCCGCACGCAGGATGAACTGGAGCCGCGTCTACGCACTGTGCTTGAACACAATGGCCCGGTGCTGACGCGCGTGGTCACGGACTATCGGCGCCGTCCGGTGCGCTGGATCAATGCGGCTCGTGGCCGATTCATCAATGAACTCACGCCGGACCAGCGCCGGCGATTTCTCGCCCGCATCGCGTCACGTGCCGTGGATCGCCAGCCGCAAAATGACTGACGCGTTTGCCGTTTAGCGTCCGCGACAACATTGCGTCCAAACATTTCACCGGACGCGTACAACTTCCCATGGTAGTATGACACCATGGATACTAAAACCCTTTCACGTCGCGCATTCCTCCACGCGGGTTCGCTCGCCACGGCCTCGGCAGGGCTCTCGCAAAGCCAGGCCTACGCGGCACAGCCAGGCGTTGGCCTCGCGAAAAACGTGATCGCCCTGTTTCTCGTGGGTGGCCCGAGCCAGCTGGAAACGTGGGACCCAAAACCTGACGCGCCGAGCGATGTTCGCGGGCCCTTCCGCGCGATTTCGACAAGCGTGGCCGGCACACGAATTTGCGAGCATTTACCGCGCCTTGCAAGTCTCGCCCATCGCTACGCGATCATCCGCACAGTAAATCACGAAGCAGCGCCGATCCACGAAACGGGGCAGCAACTCCTACAGACCGGTCGCCTGTGCGGTCCCGACGTGGAGTTCCCTCACTTCGGCGCCGTGCTCGCTCGCCACCAGGGCCCAGGCCGCGCCGGCGCTGCTCCCTTGGTGATACTGCCCTCGCTGATTGGCAATACAGGCATGAGTATCAGTCACGGGCAAAATGCAGGCTTTCTCGGCAGCGCCCATGAACCGCAGGTGCAAACGCACTTCACGCACAACCTCGGGTCGGCGGATCGAGAACGCTACGGCAAGACCGCAATGGGAGACGCCTGTGCTCGTTCGCTGCAACTCATCGAACAGGGGACGCGGTGCGTCGTCATTAATTCAGCCGACACCGTCTACGATCGCGTCACCTGGGATTGTCACGCGGATCGGTATTCGCTCTCCAGTACGCTGGACGACTATCGCCGTACGTTGTGCCCTGCCCTCGATCGCGCGCTGGCGACGCTGCTCGTCGATTTGCACGAGCGTGGCCTATTGGATGAAACGCTCGTACTAGCGATGGGAGAATTCGGCCGCGCGCCTCGCCTGAATGCCCATGGCGGCCGGGACCATTGGCCTCGCTGTTGGTCGATGGTAATGGCCGGGGGCGGAGTGCGCGGCGGGCAGGTGATCGGCACGTCGGACCGCCTCGGGGCTGAACCCGTCCGCCGACCCGTAGCGTGCGCAGCGGTAGTGGCGTCCGTGTATAATGCCATGGGGCTGCCAGGGTCCACCTTGCTGACAATGCCAGGCGGCCACAGTATGTCGCTTACCGACTCCGCACCGATTCGTGAATTGTTTGGTTGATTGCCGAGGGTGACGATGCGCTATCGCTATTGGCTTGCCGGATTCGCTGTCGTTGGTGTCGTGGGGTTGATCTGGATCTTTCAAGCTCAGTCAACGCCGCTAAACCGTCAGGCTAAATCCAATCAGGAGCGAGTGATGAAATCCGACGAAGAATGGCAGAAGATCCTGACGCCCGAGCAGTTCCACGTGACGCGCCGCAAGGGGACCGAACGCGCGTTCTCCGGCATCTACGCAACTTCCAAGGAAGACGGCATCTTCACCTGCGTCTGCTGCGGCCAGCCGCTTTTCGATGCCAAGACGAAGTACGAGTCCGGCACCGGCTGGCCAAGCTTTTGGCAGCCGATTGCTGCGGATAGCGTTGCCCTCGAAGAGGATAACACCTGGTTCTCACGCCGTACCGAGGTGCTATGCAGCAAGTGCGACGCACACCTGGGGCACGTCTTCAACGATGGGCCACAGCCAACGGGATTGCGTTACTGCATGAACTCGGCAGCGCTCAAGCTGGTGAAACGCGAGTAGTGTGGCGAGCCGAGCCCCGTGAGGCGCAGGTTGAGCATTCCGTCAACCGGCCCCTCACGGGGCTCGGCTCGCCTGTTTCGCTTCGTCCCAAATGGGCCCGTACACTTCCTTGTCGAACGGCGGACACCCCGTTGCGAACTGCCCCAGCTCATTGTGCTTTGACCGCATCAATGCCGTGCAATAGCTGAACGTGCGGCAAATCCTTTTGCGGTCCAGTCTGCCCTGCTCTTGCAATTGCTTGACGAAATCGGGCTGGGCCAGCGTCGCCCGGCCAACCCCGACGAACGAGCAGCCGCCATTCTGTAAGTTCGCCGCGGCAGCGTGCGGCATGAATTCTTGCAGATAGCTGTAGCCGCTGCCGACGATCGGCAGTTGTGGAAACGCGCGCTGAATTTCCGCGGTCAATCGAAAGTGGCGGGCAACACCGATGAGCGGATGCTCCGGCGTTTCGTAGCCGTCGGGAGGCGGATACTCGTAGGGACGAATCACGTGCGGCGTGGCGTATGGACTGCCCATGGTGACATTCACAAGCGACACCCCGAGTTGCACCATCTCGCGAATCCAGGCAATCGGCTCGGTCAGGTCCGGCATGCGATGGTCGTACGGATTTGTTCCCCAGGCACACGTCAGCGGCAAAGCATGGGGACTGGGCTCGCCGCCGCCGTCGGCATTCCTTTGGAACGGAATGCCGTCGTAGACATTCATGCGCGTCGCGATCATCAAGCTGGGCACTTCGGCGCGAATCGCGGTAATGATATCCCGGGCCAGGCGGGTGCGGCTTTCGAATGAGCCGCCATAGGGACCGGGTCGGGTAGTGGCTGCCAGCAATTCGCTCAGCAGGTAGCGATGGCATTGCTTGATATCGATGAACTGATAGCCGATTTTGAAAGCGAGCTTCGCAGCAGCCACGTAATGACCGACAAGCCGTCTCAGGTAGTCATCATCGACCAACGCACACGAGGCATCCAGTCCCTTGGACGGACCGAGAATCGGGTCATACGCGGCCGGCAAGGGCTTGCGATAGGAGTAGCGGCCTGAGTGCGTGAGTTGGAGTCCAACGAGCAGGCCGTCGTCGTTGCCAAATGTGTCGCGATGTGCCTGTCGGCAAACGCGATGCATTTTTTCAAATCCCGCGGCGGTGTGATTGTTAATAAGCAACTGCCTGGGATTGGCACGCCCCTCCTCGATAACGGCAGCCGCCTCGCCCCAGATAAGTTTGGCGCCGCCGGCGCCGAAACGCTGGTAACGGCGGAAGACGAGTTCGTCAGGCGCCCCCTCCAAGGTGCCGTCGCAGCCTTCCATCGGCTGGACGCAGAATGCATTGCCGACGTGAAATAAGCCGACCTGCACGGGTCGAAACAGGGGCGCAAAGTCGTCGCTGAAGCGTACGTCGGCCCCGAGCCGATCAACTTCCGCAGCGATGGCGGAGAGGGAGCGAAACTTGAAATAGTGTGCCACGATGATTGATACAAAAGGATAATGAACGGGCGAGATCGCGTACGGTCAGTGTATTACTGATGGGAGAGATTCGCTACAATGGATTTCGGTGCCGGCTTGCCTGGTGGTACCCAGTTCGCCTTACACTCGTTTTCAAGCGGAGCTTGGGAACGTGGTTTTTTTTATCGAATGGGCTTCATGAACCGATTCTTCTTGCTGCCGTTCCTGTTTGCCGCGCTCGCTGGATGCAATCCCGCCGCGGGTCCGCCGCCGATCGTGATCGGACATGTCTCCGACAAGACCAGGCAAGACAAAGCGGGCGATCAGGCCGAGCTGGGCATCCGTCTTGCGCTCAAGCAAATGGACAACGAGGCTCTCGCCAAGGTGCTTGGCGGGCGCGGGATTCAAGTTCGCCACACCGACACGCGCGGCGTGCTCGATGCTTTCGAGTCGCAAGCGGTACGACTCGAAAGTGTCAATCGTAGTTTCGCCTTGCTGGGGGGCCTCTCGGTGCAAGAGACGGCCGCGCTCCATCATGCGAAAGTGCCCCTCTTGACGATGCATGGCCAACCGGTTGCCGGCGCTTCCAATCTGGTTTTCTATCTGGGAATGCCCCCAATTCAGCAGGGGGCCGCCTTGGCGAAAGCCGTCGCGGACGGCTCCAACCTCAAGCGCATCACGATTCTGTTGGACGAGAAACGCCTCGAAGCGGTCGCCGTTGCTGAATCCTTCCAGAAAGCTCTGACCGCCGCGCGCGTTGCTGCCAAGACAACACCGGTGGCGGTGACAACCCTTCGGTTTGGTGACGACCCCAGCTCTCCGTCACGTGTTCCGGAGGATGTCAGGTGGCGTGAGGTGATCGAGCGATTGATTGGCCACGAGGCCGATACCGTTCTCTTCGCGGGATCGGTGCAAGACTTCAATGCCTGGCACAAGATGCTGCGGCGGGAGTTTCTCGACTCCAACCCGCACATCGTTTATGCCGGCGCGGATGGCAGTCACCGTCTGTTTGAAATCGAGGCAAGCGACAAGATGCCGGTAACGATGGCGACCGCGTTTTTCGCTGACCCTGCGTCGGAGAAGATTACGGCATTCATGAAAGCCTATAAAGAGGCGTTTCAAGTCGAGGCGGACGTTCAAGCCGTACTCGCCTATGATGGTTTCCGCATGCTTGTCGAAGCTGTCAAGCGCGCAAACGCCCCCTTGACACCGGATCGGATTCGGGAACAACTGCTGAATACGAAGGATTTCGACGGACTGACGGGGCCGTTAACCATTACTGCGGATCGGCACGTGCAGCGTTCTGTGTATGCAGTCAGCTGGCAGAACGGCACGATGAAGTTGGTCCGGCCGTTAGCTGGCCAGAACTAAACATCTTGGCGTGAGCAGTGCCCTTGTACGGTGACGAGGGCGGCGTTAGACTTGCGGAAGGTGCTTGAAATATCAGCGCAGGGAATTGCCATGTCGCAAGTCACGCCGCCGATCGGATTATGGAACGAGCCACCGACGGGGCGCGTGCAGAGGCGACTCCTGCAAATCGCCCTCGCCGCCGCCACTATTTTTGCCACGGCGTGGTGCTATCAGATTCATGTCGGGCTGGGATTGACGGCAACGTTCCTGGCCAAGCACATTCTCGTCGCCATCCTGGCAGCAGCCTTGCGACTGCCGATTCGTGAGATCAAGCCATGAGAATTGGTCGAGCGCCCGCCTGGCTTCAGGCAGACGCTCGACCAATGTGCGCTGCTTATACACTGAATTCCGGACGGCGTCGTGCAAGCTGTTGCTGTAGCCGGTTGACGATACTCGAGTGCATCTGGCTCACGCGCGATTCACTCAAGTCGAGCGTGGCGCCGATCTCCTTCATCGTCATGTCTTCGTAGTAATACAGGATGATGATGAGACGCTCGTTGCGATTCAAACCGCGAGTTACCAGGCGCATCAAGTCGCGATTCTGCAAGCGATGCGTCGGGTCCTCGGCTTTCTTGTCCTCGAGGATATCGATTTCGCGGACATCCTTGTAGCTGTCGGTCTCGTACCACTTCTTGTTGAGGCTGACGAGACTGACTGCCGTGGCGTCGCCGTGCATCTTTTCAAATTCTTCGATGGTGACGCCGAGCCTGGTCGCCATTTCGTCAGGCCGGGGCGGCCGGCCTAACTCGGCCTCGGCAGACTTGCGGGTTTCCTCAAGCCTGGAGTGCTTACTGCGCACCAGACGAGGGACCCAGTCCATCGTTCGCAATTCGTCGAGCATCGCCCCGCGGATGCGCGGTACGCAATAGGTCTCGAACTTGACGCCTCGCTCCAGATCGAACGCCTCGATGGCGTCCATCAGGCCGAACACGCCCGCGCTGATGAGGTCGTCGAGATCGACGCCGTCAGGCAGCCGCGACCAGATTCGCTCGGCATTGTACTTAACCAAGGATAGATACCGCTCGACCAGTTGGTTTCGCAGGTCTATGGTCGGTTCGGTTTTGTAATCGCGCCAGACTTGCTGGACATCCACGTCCACGTGCGTCACCATGGATTCCTCCCTGATGAGGCCAGGCAGAATCGGATTGGCCGTCGCAGCATGCTCCGATAAGGATCGGCACATGCCATGGCGCGTCCCTGCGTAACACGAAGAGGATGCGTGTAGAGGCTGCATCCGTGCAGGCGCGTTTTCTGACGCCTCCCCAGGAGTCAGAAAGCCGACGAGTCGTGTCGGCCTGCGCTAGCGTTTTCTCGTAGAACGTTGGACTGTTCCAGATTCCGCTTGCCTAAACCCCGTCTGATCCAGCTCCGCATTTGAACGGCATCGCCTTTGTGTTGCTCACCGTGCGACGTACGTCCCCCGAATGGGAGCTTTTAAAAAAAACCACTCGCGTCGTTGTTATCGACCCCATTCTCTTCAGGCTTGAAGAAAAACAAATTTAACAACGAATTCCTCGCAAGGCACCATGGCACGAAACGCACGACTGCGCCGATTTACCACATCGGCTTCGTTGGCCGCGTGTTCATCCCCCGATGAACACGTGCCTGCCATAAACGTCGAGCCGGACGTTCCGTGCCCTGGTCCTCGCAAGAAACGTGAGTAGGTTTCGAAGGGGGGCGTATACGCGAGGTTGGGAGATGTGTCCAGAGGAAATGACGTGGAAAACGGCGATTCGGGCGGGGCAATTTGCGATTACCTGGCCGCGGGAGAGCGCCAAGAATCATTCGGCTACTTTTGCCGGCTCCACCATTCGCGCCAGCGTGCCATCGCGGCTGCGCGTTCGGTGATGCTGGCGTCGATGCTTGGCCCATGATCAACCCCGCCCGAAATCTGTACGAGCGACCGGCGCGCCGCCTGGCGAACGTCGTCTTCATGGTCCCCCAGCAAGGCGATCAACTCGGCCCCGAAACGCAGCTTGCGAGCGCCGATTGCCGCTGCGGTGGCAGCACGCACTTCGTGGCGTTCGTGCTTGACCAACGACTTCAAGGCGTCGACGGGTTGCCGTGCGACGTTCCTCGTGAGCAGGCCCTGGCTAAACTTCGCGACCTCGGGATTGTCGCTGGCGATACCCATAAGAAGCAGGTCCACAGCCTTCGTGCCCTGACGTTTTTCCGCCTCAGCTAATACCACTTTGGCATACGATCCCGTCGCCTTGGAGAGCGCCGATTCCAACTCCGCAAAGGACATCGCATTGACCGATTTCGCGGCTCCTCCCGCAAGTGCGCGCCGCTGCAAAGCGCTTTTACGAAAGAGTACGGTCGCCTGCAAATCTTTGAGGACGCCAAGGTGGCGCTTTGCAGTGACATCGGCGCCGATGTTGTATTGGGCAAACTTAAGGATTTCCGTGTCCTCGGTGGACGAGAGAATGCCGGCAAGCTTCTTGCCGATGATGACGGCCGGGCAGCTTGACTCCATGTTGGCGGCTCGGTTCAGCCCGTCGAGGAGATTGAAGGTCGCCTCGGAGCCGAGACGGTTGAAATCGTCGAGGGCTTTCTTCCCTTCGGCCCCTTTGAGTTTGCCGATATCGTAATCGATGAATCGGTCGATGGTTTTGTCGATTTTCGCGTACTCGTCCTTGGTCAGCCGGGGCAAACTTGGCGCGAGCGGGTGCCGGTCGCGGTCCGAATAATCCGGACGCGGCTGGGCTATCAGAAGAACTGCGAAGGCACAGCAAAAAGCGTTCATGATGCCACACTACCAGGGATGTTGAGCCCGTAGAACGGAGCGATCTGACACAACCCCATGTTATCGTCTGTCCCGTACATTCACAATCTGCGCTTCCTCTTCTAGAAGGGCGACCTCATTGCTCTCCAGGCCCTGCAAAGCCCGGATGCGATCCACCTCGCGCATTACCGCATCGATGACGCCGGCGTTGATCGTCACGTTGCGCAGCTCGATCCGAAACGCCCACAGGTTGATCAGCAGCGTCAGCAGCCCAAGGATCATGTGTACGTACCATGGCCAGGCTTGCAGTTGGGCGCCAGCCCCGGCCGAGGAGGCGGCGATGCCAATCAGCATCGAAAACAGTGCCGGCGGAAAGGTTTGCCGTTTCAATTCGCGAGTTTGCTTGTGCCACGGCTCGTCCGGCATCTTGTACGCAAGGGTGACCTCTTTCACCCATCGACCGGTGCCCAGGAAGTAGATGAAGATCAGACAATGGACGAGCAGAATGCCGATGGCTGTGCAAAGGCCGAACACGAAATGAACGATGAAAATATCTTTGTCCTGACGCGGGCCCGGCGTGAGAAAGGAGCCGAATCCGATGGCAATCGTGGCCAGGATGGCGATCGTTAATGCGATGGCAAGCATGCGGAAAGTGTGTGCCATGCGCTCATTGTAGTTATTTTGGCGCACCGAGCACGGCCGGATTCACACTGAAGGGGCTCGGCCCTGGAGCCGCGGGATTGAATTCCCACGTGATCCGGTCTCCCTGGAGGCTGCCGGTAACTTGTACGATGCGGACCTTTTCTTCGAAGACAAGCCGCGCATCCGCGAGCGGAAGTGTGACGCGCTGGCACTCGCCGCGGAGCCCGGCGCCGTTGAGGACTACGTTGCCGAGGGCGAGGATTTCGTTGTCTTTTGTCTCAATGCGTTCACTTAGAATGCGAAACTCGACTGACGAACGGACCCCTTGCAGCTTGGCAATGAGCAGCGTTTGTTTTCCCACGGGCTCGGTGTGCAGTATCCACGGGCTCGGCAACGTTTTGCGGGTAAGCGGCGAGGTGACGCCTGCTTTGCCTGGCTCGATATCCTTGCGATCCGTCGGCAGCGGATCTGCTTTCAGAGGGGGCAGTGTCTTGGGGACCGGCAGCGGCTCTCGGTTGATCGGATCGGGTTGCTTATGCTCTTTAAGAGCTTGTTTTTCGTCTTTTGGAAATGTCGGTGCCGGTTCAACCGCCCGTTTTTCCTTTTCCAGGTGTTCGAGTAGTTTCCGGACCAGATCGTCGGCCGCCACGATGTCGCTATCTTGCTTTTTGTCGGGCTCAACTACCTTGACTGCCGGTGCTTCCTTGACAAAACTCGCCGCGAGTTCCTTCGGCGCGGCGGCTTTCGCTTGTTTGGCCGCTGGCTCAGGCAGCAATTCGGCGACTCCTTTTCCCTGCCGCGGCACGCTGGGTTCACAGACGGCGTCCGATTGTTGCCTTGGCCAAAAGACGTAGTAAGCGCCGACATTGACGCCGAGCAGCGCGAAGACGGCTACTTTCGCGAAGAGTTGCTGGTTTTCCATGGCGGCGTCCTTGCGACGATTGGCCAGCCCTGAGCGCAAGGGAGGCGATAGCGTAGCCCCTCGCTAGCGTTCAGGCTGACTGACAGTTTGGCCACGATAACAGAGGTCCGGTTGCAATGTCACTACCGGTTTGCAGGACTAAAGAGACGCCAACGATGGTAAAATATTCAAAATAACCACGACGCGGCAAAATCATCCAGGCCGACAGCGGCAATAAAATCCATTGTGCCCAATGTAAGGCGAAACACCATTGGCGGATTTTTCAAACTCGCACTCGATTTTTTCTTTCCTCACGGAACTGGCGCTATAATAGCTTGCACGGGCGAAGGGTTCCTGGCCGCAACGGAACGCCAGGACGGTGAAGAGGCAATCACCCTGAGGCAACACGCTTTTTCCCGTGGTTGGATTGACGATGTGGATGGTCCGCGCCCCCGAAGCAGGCATGCTCCTTTTTGCTCAACCGGAGTCGAAGGAGATTGATTTCTGCCTGCCCGCGGGAGTGCTTGTCGGTGTCCTCGGTTTGGGAATCTGGGCGATTCTCAAGGTCAAGCGCTGGCGGGAAGAAGATCTCGCCGATACGGTAATGACGCCTGAGCAGCAGCTGGAGCGATATCAGCAGATGCTTGAAGACGGCACGCTTGATCCGGAAGAATTTGCTCAGATCAAGACTCAACTCGAGATCCGCCTTACCGCGGGGACGCCGAGAACGGAATGCATGCCACCGCCGACTCAACCGCCGGATCCTTCAGGTCGCTAGCAGGCGTGCTCAGATTATCCCTTGTCGTTGATTGTTATTGCTCCGCGTTGGAGCATCGCGTAAAATCGGTACCAGCAAGCCACGCCCCGGGCGTTGGCTGGACCAAGCTACTTGGTCACCCACGGAGAACTGACGTCCATGAGCACATCGGGAACGGGAAATGGCGGTCGCAAAATCCCCACCACGGGTACCACAGGGCGCAACCGCAACGCCTTTTGCTCCTTCTGTCGCAAGAGCTATCGCGACGTCGGCCCCCTCGTCGAGGGACCAGGCGACGTTTATATCTGCGGCGAATGCGTCGAATTGTGCCAATCCATCATCGATCAAGAACGCAAACGCCGCGGGGTCAAAGGGGCGGCTGTCACCAACATCCCCTCGCCTCGCTCCATCAAGGAGAAAGTCGATCAATACGTGATCGGCCAAAACCGCGCCAAGAAGGTGCTCTCCGTTGCGGTCCACAACCATTACAAACGTCTCAGCATCGGCGACGAAGGGCATACGGACGTCGAAGTCGATAAGAGCAACATTCTTCTGATCGGCCCGACGGGCAGCGGCAAGACGCTACTGGCACGCACTCTCGCCAAGAC